>Ga0209751_10003730_pt1 | contig 14755 bp, 10 predicted proteins | sample RifCSP13_1_FD_184019 | JGI IMG/M metagenome (GOLD analysis project Ga0209751, IMG submission 184019) | Soil microbial communities from Rifle, Colorado - Rifle CSP2_sed 13_1 (SPAdes) (version 2) | ecosystem: Environmental > Terrestrial > Deep subsurface > Rock core/Sediment | place: Rifle... | reverse complement strand
GGTGGGAGCCTCGAGGCGAGATCTTCCCGCCGGCTGCGCCCGGAGAAGCCCTGGTCGGTCGCCCTGGGACGGGGGTTCGAATCCCCCCACCTCCACGAATGTGATGTCTCGAGACATCGTTCACACCTGTCTCGGGACATCGTAGACACCTCGCCTCAACCCTGGGGCTGGTAGTCGCGGGTCGGATTCAGCGTGAGATGTCGCAGTAGCTCCCCGTCCTTGAGAGCACCCGATTGGATCGGTCCGCGGCTACTGGAACGGTTCCAGATAGCTCGCTGCGCGCAGCATGACCAGCGAGAAGTGACCCTCTCCTGCGATGAAGCGCCGGTGCGCGCCGGGTAGGGCGCCGACCAGGATCTCGGCCTGCTCGCATCGGACGATCGTGTCGTCCCGACCATGCCAGACGTCCACGGGCGTTGCGATGGCATCCAGGCTGCAGCCCCACGGCAGCGCTTCCAGTCGTAGGTCGTGTACGAAGCCGCGTCCCCCCTGGCGAAACGCTTCTGCGGTCGTCGCCCGAATGAGCGCCTGAACGTCCGCGCGCGCCACCGCACGCTGATCGGCAGCCGACATGTCCGGAAGGATCTTCAGCATCCGTTGCGGATCCTGTCTCAGACTGCGGGCGGTCTTCGCCATCGACACCCGCAGAAGCCATGGCGCTTTGGCCGCCATCGTGTACAGCCGCCGGTCCGGCTTGCTCCACGTCTGTCGCACGCCGGGCAGGTCGGACGGCGCGGTGCTGCCTACGAGTGCCACCCGCCTGACGCGGTCCGCCAGCGCCACCCCGCATGCGCAGGCGTAGCGACCGCCTCCGGACGTCCCTACGACGCCGAACTCGCCGATCCCCAGCGAGTCGGCGAATCGCGTGATCATGACTGGGTAGTCGACGACTCGGTATCGCACGAAGGAAGAACCGCCATAGCCGGGGCGGTCTGGGGCGACGAGCCGTAGGCCCAGTTCACCGGCGACGGCGTTCAGCGGACCGGTTATCTGCATCCGAGAGCCGGGCGTGCCGTGGAGATAGAGCACTACGGTGCCGTCGGCGACACCGGTCTCCGCGTAAGAGACGCGCAGACCGTCTGACAACACCACGTGATGATCTGTGCCCATATGCGTGCTCCTCACCGGGCCCTCTCGGGGCGTGTTCGGGTCGGTGCTCGAGGCGCGACAACGAGGCGGCCTTCCCCACGACAACGAGGCGGCCTTCCCCACGACAACGAGGCGGCCTTCTCCAGCTGACATCGTCGAAGTCGCGACCATCGCGGTCAAGTCGGAGGAGCGGTTGACGGGGGTCCAGTTGACGAGGGCTCCTCTTTAGGGATCAGCAGCAACTCATAGCGCTGGGGATCCCCACGAAAGCCTGGAAGCACCGGGGACATGCCCGGCGCGAGCTGAGGGAGGAGCGCCGAGGAGCCGAGACGCTGCCAGTGCCGACGACGATGTCGAGTGGCCTCTTCCGCCCCTGGCGATACCCCGGGCTGGGGGCCGCCCCGGCCCGGCTCCGCTGCCAGGCGGCGACCGGAGACCGGAGGCCCCGTGTGGACGGGACCTTCGCCCGTTGTCTACCTCGCGACCCGAGGCTTGTACTCGGGTGAACGAACTCGGGTGGCCACGATCGAGGGAAGACGATGATCACCGCCCAGCGGAGCGCGAGGCCGAGTACGTCGATCACCCTGCGCGCCCGCTGGCCGATCGGCGGGCGAACATGAGCTGGGCGGGAGCCCAGGAGACGGAGCTGCGCGCCGACGAGGCGCCGACGGCGCCCGAGGCGCCGACGGGAGCGGGCGCCGCCAGGTCCCTCGCGCTGATCGGGGTGGTAGGCCCGGTCTTCTACATCCTGCTCGTGACCGTCCTCGGCCTCCTGTGGGAGGGCTACAACCCCATCCGCGATACCCAGAGCGAGCTGGGTGCCGTGGACTCGCCCTACCGCGTGCTCATGAACGTCGCGGGGTTCATGGGCCTGGGGGTCTCTATCTTGGCTTTCTCTGGCGCCTACTACATCGTGCTCCGCAACGGTTGGGCGAAGGTGCTCGCCACTGGCCTCCTCGTGATCGCGGGCGTGGGCATGGTCGTGGTCGGGTTCTTCCCCTGCGATGCGGGGTGCGTCGATGTGACGCGCACTGGCCAACTCCACGGGACCTTCAGCATGCCGGGGGCGATCGGCCTTCCGGTCGCAGCCATGATCTCGGGCCTCGTGTTCAGGTCGGACGGGAGGTTCGGCACGCCCTGGCAGATCGTCTCTTTCTGGCTCGGACTGGTCACGCTGGCGTCGGGGCCGCTCGTGGCCGCCGGGCTGGTTGAGGGAATGAACGGGCTGCTGCAGCGGGCCGGGATGTGGCCGCCCCTCATCTGGATGATGGCCGTGTCCGTCAAGTTGTACTCGCTCGCCCCGCGATCCATTTCGGTGCACTCCCCGCCGGCCACGAGCCGGAGGGCCAGGTGACCGATCCCGTCATCTCCGTCGACGGCATGTCAAAGCGGTACGCCTCGATGGTTGCCTTGGCCGACGTGTCGTTCGAGGTGGAGTCCCTGGGACTCCTGCTCTCGAGCATCCCCTCGTCTCGCGGGCGCTGGGGGCGGGGCTGGGTCTGTTCTTCGTGATGATGCCGCTCTCGGGGATCGGTCCTCCCCCTGAGGTGCTGACCGGCGCGATGCAATGGGTCAGCGACGCCCTGCCTCTCACGTACATGCTCCGGCTCCTCAGGACCCCTGGCTGGGCCTGTCCTGGAGCTGGTCCGACACCCTTGTCGTCCTCGGCTTCTCCGCCGGCGCCCTCCTCGGCGTCGTGAGCGAGTCGGCGTTGGTACCGCGCGGCGGAACGGATCGGCCCGTCGCCGGCGCTCAAGAAGGCGATCGAGAACGGCGCGACCGCGGAGGTTCAGGCGCGTCGCGAAAGAGCTCCGGACCGTGCCGAGGCTCGGAACTCTCGTTGACGAGCCCTACGCGCTTGCGTTCTTCTACCCGGGAGCTCCGCAACTACGGCGTGCATCCGGCGCTCGTCCGCGACGACCTCGAGCGGCTCTTCCCCGAGGAGGAGTGCGGCCTCCTCACCCTGCGGACGCACACCTGCCTCGTCCGGCGAGTCGCCTACCGAGGCGGGCGCGTGAACGGACGCGCCCGGGTTTGTCGCCGCTGGGTTCGACACCTCGCGAGGACGCCGAGGGCAGGGGCTTCAGAACAGCTTCCTCAAGCCCGACGCCGCCGAGGATGCCGAGGGCAACGCCCTGAAGTCCCACGTGCTCGAGATCGAGCGCGACGAGCGCTCGGTTATCGGTCCTCCTCAGATCCGGAGAACCGTTGTGTACACCAGCCGTGAGTGCGGACCCGTCGTTCCGTCTGGCCCGCGCAGACCTAGGAGGCTGGAACGCCGAGTGGCCACGGTAGAAGGGAGGGAGGAGCTGTCACGAACGTCGAAGAAGCCGCATCTGAGCTCCTGGCCAACAAGCGGGTCGCGGTGACCGGAGTCTCCAGGAAGCCTGTCCGCAGGACATTCGCCGCTGAACGGGCGACTCAGGCCGGCTCGATCTTGAGGGCTGCGCCAGCTCGGACCCAGAGCCTGCGATCTGTCGGAACCCCTGCGCTTATCACCCCCACCGGCACCACTAGCCCGTAGAGCTCGCGGGCCACGATCGCGCCGAGGGCGACGATCGGGTCGGGTTCGAGCAGGAGGATCGCCGCGGGCGCTGTGCCCGCCCGGATCGCCTCGGCGAGCACGCTCGAGGAGGAGCTCGAGCCCCGCCCACCCGGCATCACGAGGATCGTGCCCGCTACGTTCGCGCCGCGTTGGGGGTGGTGCACGTCGATCACCACGCCGGTCGCCGGATCGATGCCGCCCCAGAACGACAGGGGCTCCTCGAGCACGAGGACCTCGCCGGTCGCCTCGCCGGCGACGAGCGTCCGCGCCTCAGCCATCGGAGCCCCAAAGGCTCTCGTCTCGCACGACCCGGCCGGCCGCGGCCGACGCTACGCACTCCTGGAGACCGCCGAACACCACGTCGACGCCGATGTTCGCCGGCGCGTACCAGGCCCACTTGCCCGAGTCGGTCATCACAGGGCCGTCGACCTCGCCCATGATCGGCGAGAGGTACGTGCAGGTGTCCGTCACGACACGGACGCCCGCGGCCTCCAGCGCCGGCAGCACGTCCTGCGCCTCCGCCTGGGCCAGGACGTCCCGCCCCGTGTTCACGAAGAGCGGGACGCGTGGCGGGCTAGAGGCGACGAGCCCGGCCAGCCGTTGGAGCTCCGCGATGGACGCGTGCGGCGTCCCGACGCTTACCGCACCCAGGCGCTCGCCGGCCGCGGTCGAGAGTTCGTCGCGCGCGCTGCGCAACCGCCCCAAAGTGACGAGGACCTCGGGCTCGCGTGTCCCGCCGATGGCGGCCTCGAGGGTCGGCGCCTCCGGCGTGACGCCGACGACGTGGAACATCGCGACCGAGCCCGAGGACGCGCCCGCGGCGCCGATCGCCTTCAGTCGGTCCTCGGACGTGTCCGGGGGGAGCCCCACGATCGCGGCCACGGCGCTCCCGGCCTCGCGCCCCAGTAGGTGGCCGAGCACCGGGTAGAGGGCGTCGGAGTGAAGGAGCCTCTCGGACACCCCGTCGAGTCGAAGCACCAGCCGCGCGCGCCGCTCCTCGTCGCGGTGGAGCCCGGCGAACGGCACGCGCCCGGTGATCGCGGCGCACACGTCGATGAAGTCGCCGTAGCGGTTCGTCCGTGCGCCGAGCACCGAGTTGCAGAACGCGATCGCGTTCGACTCGGCCCACGCCACGTGCTCGCCGAACGCCGGGCGCTCGGCGAGCTGGTACGGAGCGCAGGTCCACGTCGGGCGCGCGCCCATCGCGACGTAGAGGTCCATCTGCCGGCGCGCGTTCGCCGCCGTCTCCGGGTCGACGCGGTTCAGCCCCGGATGCAGCAGGTCCAGGTAGGCGACGTTCAGGGTCGTCGGCACCGAGACCCGCGCGGCGCCTTCGGCGAGCCGCTCCGCGAAGTTCAGACCCGCGAGCCCGTGGTAGAGGCACGAGTCCACGTGGGCCGATGCCACGTCGATCAGGCGATCGGCGCCCATGACGTCGGCCATCTCGACCACGATCCCCATCGCGAGCGCCGACGCGGCGCCCTCGGCGCCGGACAGCATGCCGCGGTCGCGCTCCGTGAGCTCGACCGGCATCGGGCGGTCCTAGGCCTCCTTGGCAGCGCGCTCGAACACCGGCAAGGCGCGCTCGACCATCTCGTCGTTGCCCGTGATCGAGATCCGGAACCGCCCGGGCATCTCGACGACCGCACCGGGCAGCACGAACACCTTGTCCTGTGCGAGCCGGTCGACGAACGCGACGTCGTCGGGGATCGGGCTCGTCGGGAGCAGGTAGAACGTGCCCTCGGGGGAGTGCAGCTCGTACCCGTAGGAGGAGAGCGCCTGGACCATCCTGTCGCGGCGGCGCTGGAGCGCGGCGACGTCCACGTTCATCGGCTCGATGTCCGCGATGGCTCGCTGCAAGACGTTGTTCGGCGCGCCGTGTCCGCCGTGGGTGAGCTGGGCGATCATCAGCGCCTCGCGCATCGGCTGCCGGTCCGGCATCGTGGGGGGCAGGGCTACGTAACCGCACCGCTGTCCCGGCGTGAGCAGCTGCTTCGCGTACGTGTATACGAGGAAAGCGTTCGGGTAGAACTCGGTCGGGCTCGGGTAGGGCCGGCCGTCGAAGACGATCCGCGAATACGCCTCGTCCGAGATCAGGTAGATCGGGCGCCCGTGGCGCTCGGAGGCCGCGGTGAGCATCTCGCCGAGTGCGGCGAGCGTCTCCGGCGGGTAGATCTTGCCCGTCGGGTTGTTGGGCGAGTTCACGATGATCGTCGAGGTGCGCTCGGTGATCGCCCCCTCGATCGCGTCGAGGTCCAGATCCCACGTTCCCTGGTCGACCCTCACGCGGACGGGTTCGGCGCCGGTGCCGATGATCATCGCCTCGTAGAAGAACCACGGCGGAGACAGGAAGATCACCTCATCGCCCGGGTCGGTGACCGTGCGCATGCACAGGTTCAGGCCCGTGAACGCACCGTCGGTCATCAGGACGTCGTCCGCCTCGAACGGCAGGCCCCGGCGCTCGCGAAGGGAGGCCGCGACCGCCTCGGTCGCGTAGGGCTCGTTGAACTTATAGGCGTACCAGTCCTTGTCCTGCGGGACGGTCCAGCGCCGGAGCGCCTCGACGTACTCGGGCAGGGCGAGCTCCTGCGGGTTCCCGGCGACGAAGTCGCAATTCTCGGGGTCCTCGGGATCGCGAGCGGCCCAGCCGCCCTCGACGAAGAAGGTCATGAACCCGCGCTCGACCTCGATCATGCGGTGCATGGTTTCCGCGAAACGATGCGTCACGTGGACCTCCCTGACTCCATATGCGGGGGACGTTCGGCGAACCGTACCACCGAGCCGCGCTACCAGGTGACCGGCGGTATCCCGGGGTCCTCGTCCGGATACTCACCCGTGCCGTACGCGGACAGGTCGGCGCCGGCGAGCTCGTCGAGGAAGTCGGTCGGGAGCACCGCGGCGAACGGACGCTCGTCGAGCCGATCGCGCCGGATCGCGGTCGGGCGGACGTACGGGCCGATGTTGTCGCCGTAGGTGTACTCCCGCAGCCAGGCCGCGACGTCGGCACGGGTGAGCCCCGAGTCCCGAAGGGCGCGTTCGTTCAGGTACACCTCGGAGGGCACCACGCTCTGCACGAGGCCGAACACCGACGTCCCGAACTCTGCGACGAGGTCTTCCTGGAGCTGGATCGGATCGAGGCGCACGCCCTCGGTCGTCGAGTCGACATTGGGGCACTGGCCGTGGTCGGCCATCACCACGAGCGCGAACCCGCCGTCGCCGAACCGCTCCTCCAGGAACGTGGCCAGGCGCCCGAGCTGCCCGTCGACCGCCGCCATCGCCGCCTCGGTCCTCGGCGAGAGCATGTTGAAGACGTGCCCAGCGTAGTCGGGCGCCTTGTAGTTGATGAACAGCAGGTCCGTGACGTCCCGGGTCCCCAGGCCCTCGGACTCGAGGGTGGCCTCGATCAGGTCGCCCTGGTAGCGGATCACGGGCGGATCGCAGCAGACGGCCCGAAGCTTCGGCGCGAACCTCTCGTACTCGGTGTCCACGTCCAGGGCCGGGTCCTGCTCCTCGTACTCGGCGAGACGCTCGATCGGGGGGACCTCGTCGGGCATCCGGTACAGGTCGGGGTTCTGCGGTTGGTAGGTCCCGGTCTCGTTCTCGTCGTAGTAGACGGCGACCGGGGCGCGGCCGAGGGGCCGCCCGCCGACGCCGAGCATCCCTACGTGCCAGACCTGGTAGCCGATCTCGCCGACCCAGGCGCGCTCCTGCGTCTCCAGCACCCACCGCTCGGCGAGCGTCGGGATCAAGATGTCGGTGGGGTCGGCCTGGCCCAGCTCCCCGTAGGCTTTGCGGACGCCCGAGCCGTCACGGATGTTGTGGCCGGTGATCCCGTGGGTGGCCGGGTAGGCGCCGGTGCCGATCGTCGCATGGGCGCAGGCGGTGACGGCCGGCGAGGAGCCGACGATCGCGTCGCGGAATGCCGCGCCGCCGGCCATCAGGCGCTTGAGGTTCGGCCACGCGTCGGGCCACTGCTGCAGGAGGTTCCACCCGCCGCCGTCGATCACGAACGTGACGACGACCTTAGGCGGGACCGCCGGCCGCGGGACGCGGGGGAGCGCGACGCCGTCCACCGCCTCGAACCCGTCGAACCCGATCAGGTTCGCGATGGTCGGCGCGATGTCGGCGAGCGTGACCCGCTCCTGCCCGTCGCTGGGCTCCACGAGCCCCGGCGCGTAGACCACCAGCGGGATCCGCTCCAGGTACATCCACGGCAGCGCGTGCGAGGTGCGTGGGTCGTTCGGCAGGAGGCTCGTGGACTCCTGCGGGTAGTTCGAGCTCGATCCCGGGGTAAGGATCAGCTGGAGGTCGCCCGAGCGGCCGGGTCGGTAGGTCCGGCGGATCAGTTCGAGGGCGTCGCCGCCGATCGTCCGTGCCATCGCGTGGATCGCGGGCGCGGGGTCGGGGCGGAGGGCCTTGCGCACGGCCGCGCCGGCCGCCGTCCCGGCCGCCACGGCCGCGAGCCCCAGGGCACCGAGCACGCCGAGGAACCGCCGGCGGGAGGGGTCGTGCGGCGTTCGATCGCGGGCCACGAGGAGGGCCGTCGCCAGGACCAGGCCACCGGCGACGAGGCCAGCGATCGTGCTGCCGGTGGCGACCACGACGAAAGCGACGGCGCCCCCGGCCAGGGCGAGCGGCACGAGGAAGCCTCGGGAACCCATCGGTGGAACGATTGTCGCAGACGCCGCGGGGGAGACGGCCCGCCAGGCCAGACCGTCGCAGGAACGTTACGAACGCTTGCGCTCGAGGTCCAGGAACGGGAGCTCGACGACCGTGGCGCCGACCCTGCCGCGCTCACCCTCGACGCTCCACTCCACCGAGAGCCGGGTGCCGGGCGCCGACAGCGACGGCGGCACGGAGCCGAACCCGACCATCTTCTTGATCGTCGGGCCCCAGCCGATGCTGGTCGCGCGGCCGACCTGCTTGCCGTCCTTGGAGACGGGGACCGCGTCGCGCTGGACCGTCGCCGAGACGCCGGGCGGCAGGTCGTGGCGGGCGTACATGGCCTCGATCCCCGACCAGTCCAGGTCCAGGCCCACGAGGCGCCGGGCCGGGCCGCCGCGGCGCTGTTCGAGCTGGAGCGCGTGGCGCCCCACGAACGCCCGCTTGCCGAAGTCCACGAGCCTGCCCAGGCCGATCTCGAAGGGCGAGTACTGCTGCTCGGAGCTGATCGCGTGGCGCGCGCTCGTGTATTCGGCCTCGATCAGTATGAGGCCGGCCTCTACGCGGCTCACGTCGAGCGCCCGGATCCCGGCCGGACGGATGCCGTGCGGCCCACCCGCCTCCCACAGGGCGTCCCAGACCTCGACGGCCTGGTCCTCCGGCGTCCAGACCTCGTAGCCGAGGTCTCCCGTGTAGCCGGTTCGGGTCACGTGCACGTCGATCCCGCCGATCTCGGTCCGGCGGTGGCCGAAGTAGCGGACGTCGGCCCAGTCCTGTCGCGTGACCGCCTCCAGGATCATCCGCGAGCGGGGACCCTGCAGGGCGACGCCGGCGATCTTCTCGGACACGTCCTCGATCCTCACGTCCAGGCCCGAGGCGTTGAGGTGGAACCAGCGGTAGGTGGGGTCGGCGGCGGTCCAGAAGAACTCGTTCTCGCCGCGGCGGGTGACCGTGCCGTCGTCGATCACCTTGCCGTCCTCGTTGCACCACGGCGTGTAGAAGACCCGGTCGACCGCGAGCTTGGCGACGTCGCGGGTCATCACGCGGTCTACCAGGCGCGCGGCGTCGGGGCCGGTGATCTCGTACTTGTAGAGGGGCGAGACGTCGATCAGGGCGGCCTGCTCGCGGATCGCGTTGTACTCGATGTCGTGGAAGTCGGCGTAGACCGCCGCGGCGAAGTAGCCGGACCACTCGCCCCAGGACATCTTCGAGTTGAGCTGCGACGTGCGCGGGTGGAACGCGGTCCCGACGCTCACCACCGACCCCCTGACGCGCCCATGCGTCCGGAAGTATGCACCCGTGACCCGGCAAGGACCGTGGCCTCGCTGACCGCAGGTCACGGACGCCGTAGCCGGGTGTCGGGGCCCGTTCTAGCATGGCCTGGGCCCCCGGGCGGCCCGCTGCGACACCGGTCCTTGACCTTGAGTCACGAGGGCGTCAGGAGGGGAAGTGGCGAAGCGCTACGACGCGGTGATCATCGGCGGCGGGCACAACGGCCTCACGGCGGCCGCATACCTAGCCCGGGCCGGGCGCTCGGTCCTGGTCCTTGAGAAGCGGCACGTCCTGGGCGGCGCGGCCGTCACCGAGGAGGTCTATCCGGGCTTCCGCTACAGCGAGATGTCCTACGTGGTCTCGCTCCTTCGTCCCGAGATCATCCGCGAGCTCGAGCTGCCGAAGCACGGCCTGGAGATCCTCCCGCTGGACGGCACGATCACCCCGCTCGACGACGACTACCTGTGGCGCGTCAACGATCACGGCCGGACCGTCCGCGAGCTCCGTCGGTGGTCCAGGAGCGACGCCGAGGCCTACGAGGAGTACGGCCAGCTGATGGCCGACATGGCGCGGTTCATCAAGCCGATCCTGTCGGTCGTCCCGCCGGACCCCGGGCGGCTGAACCCGTTCGACTGGATGCCGGTCGTCGGCCTGGCGAAGACCTTCCGCGACCTGCCCGAGCGGCTGCAGTCGACCTTCGTGCAGCTCATGACGATGAGCGCCACGGAGTTCCTGCGGCAGTGGTTCGAGACCGATCCGCTGATCGCGACGATGTCGGCCTCGGGGATCATCGGGACGTTCCAAGGCGTTCAGTCGCCGGGGACCGCGTACGTTCTCCTCCACCACTACATGGGCGAGATCGACGGCGCGTTCCGCGCCTGGGGGATCCCGCGCGGCGGCACGGGCGGCATCTCCGAGGCGATCGGCTCGGCCGCGGCATCGCTCGGCGCCGAGATCCGGATGGAGGCGCCGGTGGCGAGGATCGACGTCCGGAGCGGTCGCGCGATCGGCGTCGTGCTGGAGTCCGGCGAGGAGGTCCGCGCCGGCACGGTGCTCTCCAGCGTGGACTCGCACGTCACGTTCCTCAAGCTCGTGGAGGAGTCGGCGCTGGATCCGGCCTTCGTAGACGAGGTGAAGCGCTACAAGTACAGAGGTTCGAGCGGGAAGGTGAACCTCGCGCTCGACGCGCTGCCCGAGCTCGCGTGCAAGCCCGGTGTAGGCGAGTGGCTCCGCGGCGCGATCAGCTTCTCGCCCGGCGTGGATTACATGGAGCGCGCCTACGACGACGCTAAGTACGGCCGCTTCTCCAGGCACCCCTACATCGACTGCATCATCCCGACCCTGGTCGACCCGACGATGGCGCCCCCCGGCAAGCACGTGATGTCCTGCTTCGTGCAGTACGCGCCGTACCACCTGTCGGACGGGCGAACGTGGACCGACGCCGAGCGCGACGCGTTCGGCGAGACGGTGCTCGACACGCTCGAGGAGCGCTTCCCCGACCTCCGGAACCTGATCCTGCACAAGCAGGTGCTCACGCCGCTGGACATCGAGGAGATGACCGGCCTGACCGAGGGCAACATCTTCCAGGGCGAGCTCTCGCTGGAGCAGCTGTTCTTCAACCGTCCGGTCCCCGGGTGGGCGCGCTACCGAACGCCGGTCAAGGACCTGTGGATGTGCGGCTCGGCCACGCACCCCGGCGGCGGCATCATGGGCGCGCCGGGACGGATCGCGGCTCTCGAGCTACTCAAGGAGAGGTCCGGCAAGGGCAAGCGCGGCGGGAAGGCCGCCTGAGATGGCGACCCACGACGCGATCGTCATCGGCGCCGGGCACAACGGGCTGGTCGCGGCGGCCTACCTCGCCAAGGCCGGGCGCAGGGTGCTCGTTCTCGAACGGCGCGAGAGGGTGGGCGGGATCCTCGACACGGTCCCGATCGCCGAGGGGTTCCGCGCGCCCGGGATAGTCCACACGGTAGGGCGGCTCCGTAAGAGCGTCGCGCAGGACCTGGGGCTCGTGAAGCAGGGGCTCGTGCCCGTGGATCCGCCGGTCCGCGTGTACGCGCCTCAGCCCGACGGGCCGGCGCTCACGCTGTGGGCCGACGCCGCGCGCACCGCTCAGGAGCTCCGCGAGCGCTCGAAAGCGGATGCGGAGGCGTACCCCGAGTTCGACGAGCGGATCCGCTCGCTCGCGACCTTCCTGTCGTACCTGAACGCGATCACGCCGCCCGACGTCAAGGACCCGTCGATGGCCGACGCGCTGAACGGGCTCAAGCTCGGGAACGCCTTCAGGCGCCTGGGCAAGAAGCCCGGTCGCGAGGCGACCCGGGCGCTGTCGATGGCGATCGCGGACTACGTCGCCGAGACGTTCCAGACCGATGCCGTGCGCGGCGCGATCGCGAGCCGCGCGGTCCAGTACACGGCGATGGGACCGTGGTCGGCCGGCACGACGGCGGTCCTGCTCGCGGACTCCGCGGGGAACGACGGCGGGGCGCCTGGGCAATCGACGATCGCGAAGGGTGGGCCCGGTGCGCTGGCCGAGGCGCTCGCGAACGCGGCCCGGTCCTTCGGGGCGGAGATCCGCACCGGCGCCGAGGTCGCGCGGGTGCTCACGGAAGACCAGCGGGCGACGGGCGTCGCGCTCGCCGATGGCTCCGAGATCCGCGCGCGGGTCGTCGTAACCGCGGCCGACCCCAAGCGCACGCTGACGACGCTCGTCGACCCGGTCGAGATCGGACCGCACCTGCGCTGGCGCGCGACGAACATCCGGACGCCCGGCACGGTGAGCAAGGTCAACCTCGCGCTCTCGAGCCTGCCGTCCTTCGACGGCGCCGAGCCCGAGCGCCTGGCCGGCCGGATCGTGATCGGCCACTCGATCGACCACCTCGAGCACGCGTTCGACGCCAGCAAGTACGGGCGCATCAGCGACGATCCGTACCTGGAGGCGACGATCCCCACGATCTCGGACCCGTCGCTCGCGCCCGAGGGCCAGCACGTGATGAGCATCGTCGCCCAGTGGACGCCGTACACCTTGCGCGAGGGCGACTGGAGCGTCGAACGAGACCGCCTGGCCGACTTGGTGGTCAAGACGATGGAGCGGTACGCGCCGGGGTTGTCCGACCTCGTCGTGGCTCGGCAGGTGATCACGCCCGTGGATCTCGAGACCGACTACGGCCTGTCGGGCGGGCACGTCTACCACGCCGAGCCGGGCCTGGACCAGTTCTTCGTGTGGCGCCCGCTGTTCGGGCACGCGCGGTACCGGTTCGGCCTGCCCGGGCTCTACCTGTGCGGCTCGGGCGCTCACCCGGGGGGCGGCGTGACCGGCGCGCCGGGCGCAAACGCGGCCCGGGAGATCCTGGCGGACCTCAAGAGGCGCTCGTAGGCGCGGGTCGCGTCGAGCGGTAGGGGTCAGTCGGCCCAGAGACCGGCGAGGAGCGCCTCGACGGCGCCGTCACCGACGGCCGCCCCCGGCGCACCATCTACGTTGTCGGAGGTGTCCGTGTAGGTCGCGCCCGCGGCGAACCGTGCGCGCACCTCCTCGGGCAGGAACCTGGTGAGCTGCGCGTACCAATGGCGATCCTCTCGGCCACGGTTGGCGCGGTGGTACCGCAGCGGGAACGTGACGACCAGCGTGTCGCGCGCTCGGGTGAGCGCGACGTAGAACAGGCGCCGCTCCTCCTCGAGCTGGTCGGGGTCGCCGGTCGCCATGTCGCTCGGGATCATGCCGTCGGCCGCGTGGATCACGTGGACGACGTCCCACTCGCCGCCCTTGGCCGAGTGGATCGTGGATAGCACGACGTAGTCCTCGTCCAGGTGCGGCGGGCCTGCGAGGTCCGAGGTGGAGACCGGCGGGTCCAGGGTGAGGTCGGTGACGAACCGCTCGCGGCTCGTGAAGGCGCCCGCAAGTTGCTCGAGCTGTTCGAGGTCGCGAAGCCGAGGCTCGGGCTGGTCGTAGCGACGACGCAGGAGCGGCTCGAGGAACCGCCGGACGCGCTCGAGGTCGGCGGCGGGCGGGGCGCCATCGGCGAGGTCGCGGAACGTCGCGCGCAGTCCGTCGAGCTCGACGCGCGCGGGTGCCGGGACGGCGATCGAGTGGTCCCGGAAGCGGGCCATCGGGTCGCCCGGGGCGGTGACGCCGATCGCGGCCATCACCCGCCGGGCGCCGGCCGGGCCGACGCGGTCAAGGAGCTGGAGGACGCGGAACCAGGACACCTCATCGCGAGGGTTGTCGGCGATCCTCAGCACCGCGAGGGCGTCCTTCACGTGGGCGGACTCGAGGAACTTCAGCCCGCCGTACTTCACGAAGGGGATGTTCCGGCGCGTCAGCTCGACCTCGAGCATGTCGCTATGGTGCCCCGCGCGGAACAGCACCGCCTGCTGCTTGAGCGGCGTCCCGCGTTCGCGGTGCTCCAGGATCGAACGGCAAACGACGTCGGCCTGGTCGCGCTCGTCGATGCACGTGAGCAGCTCCGGCAGCGCTCCGCCCTCGCGCGAGGTCCACAGCGTCTTCTCGTGCCGTTGCGGCGAGAGCGCGATGACCGCGTTGGTGGCATCGAGGATCGGGCGCGTGGAGCGGTAGTTGCGCTCGAGCTTGACGATCGTGGTGCCGGGGAACCGCTCCGGGAACTCGAGGATGTTGCGTACCGTCGCGGAACGGAACGCGTAGATCGCCTGCGCGTCGTCGCCCACGACCATCAGCCCGGCCCCGGCGGGCTTGAGCGCCGCGAGGATGTCGGCCTGGAGAGGGTTCGTGTCCTGGTACTCGTCGACGAGGACGTGGTCGAACGCCTCCGAGATCGCCGCGCCCGCCGCCGGATGCCGGCAGAGCGCCTGCCAGTACAGCAGCAGATCGTCGTAGTCGAGAGCGACCTGTGCGCGCTTGCGCTCGACGTAGCGCTCGAATATCGCGCGGACCCCTTCGAGTTCCTCGGCGCACCACGGGTACTCGCGCTCGAGCACCTCGGCCAGGTTGATCTGCGCGTTCACGATGCGTGAGTAGACGTCGGCGAGAGTCTCCTTGCGCGGGAACCGCCGCTCGCCCCCGCCGAGGCCGAGCTCACCCCTGATCAGGTCCATGAGGTCGGCGGTGTCGGTGCGGTCGAGGACGGTGAATCCCGGGGACAGGCCGAGCGCCCCGCCGTGCAGGCGGAGCAGCCGGTTCGCGGTCGCGTGGAAAGTTCCGCCCCAAACGCG
>Ga0209751_10003728_pt1 | contig 14755 bp, 11 predicted proteins | sample RifCSP13_1_FD_184019 | JGI IMG/M metagenome (GOLD analysis project Ga0209751, IMG submission 184019) | Soil microbial communities from Rifle, Colorado - Rifle CSP2_sed 13_1 (SPAdes) (version 2) | ecosystem: Environmental > Terrestrial > Deep subsurface > Rock core/Sediment | place: Rifle... | reverse complement strand
CGTGATCCCACGATGTTGCCGGTCGGGATCGGTCATGCTGAAGAGGACGATGTATTCCGCCACCGGTGCGCTGGTTACCCACGACTTCCGTCCGTTGATGACGTAGACATCCCCCTCACGGACCGCCCGTGAGCGCATCGTCCCGGCGTCCGACCCCGACATCGGCTCGGTGAGCGAGTAGGCCCCGATGGCCTTGCCCGAGGCGACGGCGCGCAGGTGCTTCTGCTTCTGGGCCTCGCTGCCGAAGCGGTAGACCCCATAGCAGAAGAGCGAGTTGTTGACCGACATGATCGTGCCGTGGGCGGCGTCCGCCTTGCAGATCTCCTCGAGGGCCAGGACGTAAGAAAGCGTGTCGAGGCCCGCGCCGCCGTATTCCTCGGGGATTTCGATCCCCATCAGGCCCAGCGCGCCCATCTTCCGGATCGTTTCCGCCGGGAACTCGCCGGTCTCGTCGAAGTGGGCGGCGATGGGGGCGATTTCCTTCTGGGCGAACTCCCGAGCGGTCTGGCGGATCATCTCGTGCTCGGGGCTGAGGTCGAGGCTGGGACCAAGGGTCGCAGTGGGTGCGAGGGCCACAGGTGCCTCCTTGCTCGCAGTTGAAGCTCGGCGACGGTGTTCCGACGGGATTATACACACTCGACGGGCGCGGGGGCCGTCCCTTTGACCGCCCTCCACCGCCCGGGTACAATGGCGCCGGCAAGGCGGCGAGGAGGCGGTATGACGGGCGCCAAGCGGGCGGCGAACCAGGAGACCATCAGCCGGGCCATCTTCGACCACCTCGTCGAGCTGGCCGCGCTCGAGCTCACTCCCGAGGAGGGCGACTACCTGCGCCGCGAATTGAACAGCCAGCTCAAAGCGATCCGTGAGCTCGAGGCGATTGAGGTGGATCCGGGCACTCCGATCACCTCGCACGGCGTCCCCTACACGCTCGAGACTAGCCCGCCGCTCCGCCCCGACGAAGCCAGGCCGTGCGCCGAGGCGGAGGAGATCCTCGCTCAGGCCCCGGAGACCGACGGCCGTTACATCGTCGTCCCCGATATCCCTCACACGGACCTGGAATGACGTCCTCGCTCTGCGACCTGCCGGCGCGCGAAATCGTCCGTCGAGTGAGGAGCCGCGAATGCAGCGCCGTGGATGTGCTCGAGGCGACGCTGGCGCGAATCAGAGCCGTGGAAGGGCGCAGTCCACGCACAACCCCGTACGAGCCGGCCGACTCCGACAGGGACAAGGTCCATGCCTTCATCACCCTGACCGATGCGCGCGCTCGCGCTCAGGCCGAGGCCGTAGACCGGGCCCTGGCCGCCGGGGAAGATCCGGGAGCCCTCGCCGGGATTCCGCTGGCGGTCAAAGACATCTTCTGCGTTCGGGGCACGCCCTCAACGGCCGGGTCGCGCATCCTCGCGAACTTCGTGGCCCCCTATACAGCGACTCCGGTCGAGCGCCTGGAGGCGGCCGGCGCGGTGACGGTGGGGAAGGTGAATCTTGATGAGTTCACCTTCGGATCGTCGAACGAATCCTCTGCGTTCCTCCCACCGCCCGGCAACCCGTGGGACCCGCGTCGCGTGCCCGGGGGCTCGTCGGGCGCGAGCGCCGCAGCCGTGGCGGCCGGCGAGGCCGCCCTATCGCTGGGCACCGACACGGCCGGCTCGATCCGCCAGCCGGCGGCCTTCTGCGGCGTCGTCGGCCTCAAGCCCACCTACGGCCGCGTCTCCCGCTATGGGCTGATTGCCTTCGCCTCGTCCCTCGACTGCCCCGGCCCGATCGCGCGCGATGTTTCCGACGCCGCCCTGATGCTAGGCATAATCGCCGGGGCCGATCCGCGCGACGCCACCGCCGCCGCCGTCCCCGTGCCCGACTACCTTGAGAATCTAGAAGCCGGTGTGCGCGGCCTGCGGATCGGCCTCTCGCCGGACTACTTTCGGATCCAAGTTCCGGGCCCGGGCACGGGCGAGCTGCGCGAGCAGGCGATTGCTCCGGAAATCGAAGCGGCGGTGCGCCGGGCCGCCGGCGTCCTGGAGCAGGCCGGGGCCGTGGTCATTGATGACGTTCCGATGCCCAACACTCGCTTCGGCATCCCGGCTTACTTCGTGGTCTCGCGCGTCGAGGCGGCCTCCAACCTACACCGCTATGACGGCGTCAAGTACGGTTATCGGTATCCAGAACCCGTCGCCGACCTCCGGCAGATGTACCGGAGGACGCGCGGGCAAGGGTTTGGGCCACAGCCCAAGCTTCGCATCCTGATGGGGATGTATGTTTCCGCCGAGCAGTACGAGAAGGGCTACTACCAGAGGGCGCTGCGGGTGCGGACCTTGATCCGCTCGGACTTCGCGAAGGCCTTCGACCCGAGCGGCCCATACCGCCTCGACGCCCTGCTCACCGCCACCACGCCGACGACGGCCTTCGAGCTCGGCGCTGTTTACGGCGACTCGGTGTTGATGCAATACGCCGACTTGCTTACCGTGCCCGCGGATCACGCCGGCGTGCCCGGCCTTTCGATTCCGGCGGGCCTGGATTCCACAGGCCTGCCCATCGGCGTTCAACTCTTGGGTCCCGATTTCTCCGAGGGCACTCTGCTGCGCATCGCTCGCGCTTACGAAATGGCCACTGAAGGCGAAGCCTGGCGCATGGCGAGGCCGAGGGTGCTCGAGATCGCGTAAGGGCCCACGGATGATGTACTTCGGAATCCTCAGGTTTGCGGCAAGTGCAGAGGACCCTCCTCATGAGGCGAGAGGACCGCGGCCGATTCGCTGCGCGTGGACTGGGTTGGGGAGCGGAAGGCGCGCAGGAGAGCCATCGTAGGATGGATCGGTTTGTCGGACTACCAGGATCCGATCCACATCCTCCGGATTCTCCGGGTAGATCTCCCATCGCCGCCCATTGGGTCGCGCTCGGCGCAATTGCGCTGGCCGGAACGATCCTCCTCTTCTGGTTCACACGCCGGGGCATCGGGCTGTGGGAGGATACGTTCGACTATGTGACCTCCGCGCTCAACCTCGCGCGCACCGGTCAGCTCGGGAGAGTCGATGGCCTCGGCGAGTTCAGACCGCTGACACACTTTCCGCCCGGCTACCCAATGGCGTTGGGCCTCCTGAGCCTATTGGGTGTGGACATCTACGTCGCCGCCCGTTGGCTCAGCTGTGTGATGTTTGGTGCAACGGTCGGATTGGTGGGAGCCACGACCCTGCTGATGACGGAGTCCGTCATTGGCGGGCTCTTGGCGGCCGCCCTGGTGCTGACCTCTGAGGTCATCATAGGGGTGCACTTGTGGGCCCTCAGCGAACCTCTCTACCTCTTCTTGTCGCTTCTTACGTTAATCGTTCTCTCGGCTTATCTCCGATCCCCCCGGAGAAGTGTGCTGCTCTGGGCGGCCGCTTCTGCGGGTGGCTTGGCACTACTCACACGCTTCGTCGGCGTCTCCCTTGTTCTCGCCGGGGCTGTGGTGCTGGTCGCCTTCCCGTACGCGCCTCTCCGCCGTCGCGTGCGCGACAGTGCGACTTTCAGCGCGGCCGCATTCCTGCCGATCGGCACGTTCCTCCTCCGGAACCTTTCCGTTTCGGGGAACGCAGCCGATCTCCCCCAACCATCGTGGCATCTTCCCATGGCTGCCCAGTGGCAGGAGGCTGCAAGGACACTGCTCAACTGGGGTCTGCCTGACATCGTAGTGGATTCGCTTGCGGGCGACGCAATCCTGTTGCTTGTGGCCGTGCCCGTCATCCTGGGTGTCGGCGGCGTGTTATGGTTCGCCCGCCGTGAACTGGGGCGGCTATCCTCCGCTAGTGGAAGGTGGCCTCAGCTGACACTCCTCTCCCTGTCCTATGGGACGATATATGTTCTTACTGTCCTTGGGACTGTCGTCCTCGTTCACCGCATCACGCCCCTGGACGACAGGATACTCTCTCCTCTCTACCCGACGTCGCTCGTCCTGGCGATCGGATTGGCTGCAGAGGCATGGAAGGCCGGAGGCGTGAAGTCGAAATGGGCTGTCGCCACTGCCTGCGTCCTCTTGGCCGCATTCCAATTGGCTCGTTTTCGAGGCCTTGCCCTTATGCTGCCATCAGATTCGAGAGGCTTTGCCAGCAATGCGTGGCAAACCTCCGAGACGGCTGCATACGTCCGCGGGCTCCCTGCGCTACCGATCTACAGCAACGAGATCCAGGCCCTCTACTTCCTCGCCGGGAAGAACGCTACCTTCGTTCCTACTTCTTCTAACCCGGCCACTGGGGAGCGGCGCGGGGATTACGAAGTCTCTCTGGCGAGGATGCGGGAACGCCTCAGCACGGAGGGGGGCTTTCTTGTTTTGATTGATCCTTCGGAGCTTTCCCCCGAGGAGATGAGCGAGTTGGCAGACGGGCTCATCCTTGTGGCCACCTTCTCGGACGGCGTCGTCTATCGCTCGCCTTCGCCGGGAGACTAACGTTCAATGGGGACTTCTGCACCGCTGGCCAGTCGGCCGGAGGAGTCGGGATGAGAAGGACCAGCTGGGCCGATCGTCTTCGCTACGCCCTCGACAATACGCTGGCGCGTGGGCCGGCGGCGATGATCGCCTGGCTGGCGCTCGCATCGGCCGCCGTCATCCTGCTGATCTCCCTGATCGTGTGGGCGGCCGGCGCTGCTCCCGGGCTGGGATTCGTCGAGATCGTCTGGATGAGCCTGATGCGGACCCTCGACGCCGGCACTATGGGCGGCGACACCGGAAGCTGGCCCTTCCTGCTTTTGATGCTGGCGGTCACCTTCGGCGGCATCTTCGTGATCAGCACTCTGATCGGAGTCCTCACCAGCGGGATCGAAGCGCGCCTGGAAGACCTCCGCAAGGGCCGCTCTCGAGTGGTGGAGACTGCTCACACCGTCGTTCTGGGGTGGTCGGAACAGATCTTCCCTGTCCTCACCCAGCTGATGATCGCCAATGCCAATCGATCGCGCTCCAGAATCGTCGTCCTGGCCGAGAAAGACAAGGTCGAGATGGAGGACGAGATCCGTGAGAAAGTGGGGCAAGGGGGCCGCAGCCGGATCGTCTGCCGGAGCGGCAGCCCGATCGAGATGGCCGATCTCGACCTCGTTTCCGTGCAATCCAGCCGGACCATCATTGTGCTCTCGCCCGAAGGGGACGATCCAGACGTCGAGGTGATCAAGGCGCTGTTGGCGATTCTCAAGAGCCCCAGTCGCCGTCCCCGCCCCTACCATGTGGTCGCTGAGCTTCGCGATGCCAAGAATCTGGAAGTCGCTCGCCTGATCGGCGGGGATGAGGTGGAGATCGTTCTGGTTGGGGACCTGGTGGCCCGAACCATCGCCCAGACCTGCCGGCAATCCGGCCTCTCCGTCGTCCACACCGAGCTCCTGGATTTCGAAGGCGACGAGATCTATTTCCATGAAGAGCCGGATCTGGTGGGCAGACGCTTTCACGATGCCCTCCTGGCCTACGAGGACAGCGCCGTGATCGGTCTCAGGCCGAGGGGCGCCGCTCCGAGAATCAACCCCGCAATGGAGACCGTCATTCGCCCCGGCGATCAGATCATCGCGATCTCGGAGGACGATGACACGGTTCGCCTGTCAGGGATCCCAGACCCGGGAGTTCGCCCTGACCTCATCCAGGCTCCCAGTTCCGCCCCGAAGCAACCAGAGCGAACGCTGCTCCTCGGCTGGAGCAACCGGACCACGTCGATCATCAGCGAGCTCGATCACTACGTTGCTCCGGGCTCGGTTGTCGATGTGGTGGCCGATTTCGAGGGCGGCGAGGCGGAGATCGAGCGCTGTTGCCCGGGGCTGCGAAATGAGAAGGTCACCTTCCGCTCCGGCGACACGACCGACCGCCGCCTGCTGGATCGGCTGCCGCTGGGAGAGTATGACCATATCGTCGTGCTGGCCTCGCGCGACGGCCTGGATCGCCAGCGGGCGGACGCACGGACGCTGGTCACTCTTCTCCATCTGAGGGACATCGCCGATCGCAAAGGCTACCAGTTTTCGATCGTGAGCGAGATTCTCGACGTTCGCAATCGCAACCTCGCCGCCGTCACCCGTGCCGACGACTTCGTCGTCAGTGATCAGCTTGCCAGCCTGATGCTCTCGCAGGTCGCCGAACACAAAGAACTGAATGCAGTCTTTTCCGATATCTACGACCCGGAGGGCTCCGAGGTCTACCTGAAGCCGGCCGGGGAATATGTGCGCCTGGGAGAGGCGATGAACTTCTATACCGTCGTCGAGTCGGCGGCGCGGCGCGGCCACGTTGCTCTCGGCTACCGCCTGGCGAGCCGGGCCTCCTCCGCCGACGCTGCCTACGGCGTCGTCGTCAATCCCGAGAAGTCGAGCCCGCTCACTTTCGGTGGCGAGGACAGGATCATCGTCCTCGCCGAGGCATAAGCCCCGGGCGAGGAACCCGCGACGATGGGTGATTTGGAAGCCGTTATCGGGCTGGAGACGCACATCCAGCTCAACACCCGGAGCAAGATCTTCTGCGCCTGCAAGGCGGATTCGTGGGGCGAGCCGCCCAACACCAATATCTGCCCGGTCTGCACCGGCCTGCCGGGGGTGCTGCCGGCCCTCAACCGGGCCGCGGTCGAGAAGGCGGTGCTCCTGGCCGGTGCAATGGATGCGGAGGCCATCCAGCCCCTCTCCTATTTCGCCCGAAAGAACTACTTCTACCCCGATCTTCCGAAGGGGTATCAGATCAGCCAGTACGATGAGCCCTTGGCGCGAGGCGGTCATCTTGAACTCCCCATGCCCGACGGAACAACCCGCCGCGTGCAGATCACCAAGCTCCACTTGGAGGAGGATGCCGGCAAGACGGTCCACCAGGGTCGTCGGCGGCTGATCGACTTCAATCGCTGCGGCGTGCCGCTGATCGAGATGGTCACCGCGCCGGATCTTCGTTCGCCCGATGAGGCGGCCCAATACCTGATCCGGCTCCGCCAGCTGCTCCGTTGGCTCGGCATTTCCGAAGGCGAGATGGAGAAGGGCCATCTCCGCTGCGACGCCAACGTCTCTCTCCGGCCCCGCGGCGCCGCCTACCTGAACCCCAAGACGGAGATCAAGAACGTCAACTCGATCGACGCCGTTCGGCTGGCGATCCAAACGGAAATCGAGCGCCAAACGCGGGAGACGCAGGCGGGCCGGCCAATCGAGGCATGGACGTTGGAGTGGGATGAAGACCAGGGCGCGCTGCGCAAGATGCGCAGCAAGGAAACCGAGGCCGACTATCGATACTTCCGCGAACCCGACCTCCTTCCCATCCGGCTCGACGACGAGTGGCGGGATCAGATCCTGCGCACCCTTCCCGAGCTTCCCCTTCGTCGAAGGGCTCGCTTCACCGAACAATACGGGCTTCCCGTCTACGATGCGGAGATCCTCACGGAGGAACGATCGCTCGCCGACTACTTCGAGGCGGCGGTTGCCACGTATCGAGGCGAGGCGAAGACGGTCTCCAACTGGATGATCAACGACGTCTTGCGGATGATCCGAGAGCGGGGGGTGAATGCCGCCCAGCTCCGCCTCGCCCCCACGGATTTAGCGGAGATCGTCCGCATGGTCGAGTCGAAGCAGGTCACCACCAACACGGGCAAGGAGCTATTGATGAAGGCGGAGGAGAGCGGCCGGCGGCCGGCAGAGATCGTTGGCGCCGAAGGGCTGGCCGTCGTCGCGGATGAAAGAGCGCTCGGCGAGCTTGCCGCCGAGGTGATCCGGGATAGCCCCGCTCAGGCCGCCGCTTACAAGGGCGGGAAGACTACACTGATCGGCTGGTTTGTCGGGCAGGTGATGCGCAAAACGGGGGGAAGGGCCGATCCGCAGCGGACGCGGGCAATCTTCGAGGATCTCCTCTCCCGCTAGGCCGGGCCTTCTCTGCCGGCTTAGGGGTTCCCACAGTGGAGCCGATGAGCGACAGGGCGTTCTCGCTGCAACCGGCTCAGGAGCCGGATGATCGGACGATTCACGCGCTCATCCGGGAGGCTCGGATCAATCCCCTCGGGATCGAGTGGCAGCGGTTCCTCGTCGCCGTGGACGGGGCGGGTACCATCATCGGCTGCGCCCAGGTGAAGCCCCACCGGGACGGCTCCCGGGAGCTGGCTTCCATCGTTACGGCCGAAGCCTGGCGCGGGTGGGGGGTGGCCACCGCGCTCATCGGCCGCCTGATGGCCGAGGCGGCTCCGCCTGTTTGGCTCAACTGCCGTTCCGGGCTTGTTCCCTTCTATGCGCGCTTTGATTTTCGAGAGGTGGGGGCGGACGAGCCGCAGCCGGCCTACTTCCGCCGCATCCGGCGGCTGGCCGCCGCCATGGCGCTCCTGGCCTCAATGGGCGAACGCCTTGCCGTCATGGTCTGGGAAGGGCGGTGAGGCGGGCTGCACAGCGCGCGGTGACACTTGCTTCTGTGCGAGCCGAACAATAAGGGTAGGGGCGGGCCTCAGAGCCTGTGGACAAATCTCGCATAGACTGGCGAGGGCCTATCCCCGCGGCGGGCGCGTCCCCAATGGCCCCCACCCCTGACCCCTCCCCCGGCAGTTGAGCGTATCACCTGAGTGATGAGGTTCCGCCGGGGGAGGGGAGGTTGCCTCCTTAGACCTTCATCCCCCCTCTCCGCTTTCGCACAATGCATGAGGGAATCGTGACATGCGGAGAGGGGGGCAAGGGGGGCCGTCCGCCCCGGCGGGCTGCGCCCGCCAGGGCGCGGCCCGAACGGGGTGAGGTGGATGCTACAAGACATGAAGGCCGCCTCGGCCCAACGGAGAACGTGCGAGGATTGTCTAGCCCGCAACCGGACCTAGCGCGTGAAATCATACGAGACGAAGTCCCCCGCGGGGCTGACGAGCGCCTGCGGCGGCGCCCCGCCGATCGTCCCCCGCACGAGGATCCAGCTCCCCGCGCTCCCGGCGAGAAACAGGTACTCCATGTTGTCGATCCAGCGGAAGTCGGTCCCTGGCGCGAGCGGCATCGGCGGTCCGCCGGCGGCGCCGATCATCAGACTTGATGGCGAGCCGAAGGAATAGGCGAAGTGAGTCGAATCGGGCGACCATCCTTCCCAGTCCCATTCGCCGGTGGCATAGATCACTTGCCCGGTCCCATCCGTTTGAGCCAGAATGAGATCCTCGTCGTCCACGCCCGCGCGTCGGCTGAACGCCACGCGGCCGAGGTCGGGCGAAAGGGCCGAGTGTTGCCAGAAGTGGAAGTAGAAGTTCCCTGGGATCGTTGCCAATCCTGAGGCCGGCCCACTCCCGGCCGGAACCCTCCAGAGCGTGCCGCTGACCGAATCGATCAGCGGGTCTTCGGAGGGGATCGTCGCGCCCAGGGCCGTCGAATCTGCGGTCCAAACCCCCAGGGGGTAGAACAGGAATTCACTGTAGGTGATCACCCATGGGTAGGTGATCAGATCCTGGCGATGGTTCGTCCCGTCGAGATCGATCATCCCGAGGCTCGTGGGAGTGATCACCGCAGTCGTCATCCCATCGGGCGATACGAGGAAATCCCCGCCTTCGCCCGCGGGAAGCAGGGAGGTGAGAACAGCCGTGTCGGCGTCGATAATCCAGAGATCATCGTGCTTAGTGAAACCGACCGCCTCCGGGATCAGGTAGGTGTTGAAGATCAGTTGGTGCGTCCCAGGGATGAAGGCGATCTGCGAGATGTCGGTGCCCACTGAGCCTTCCCCGATCGGGTAGAAAGCGTCGAGCTGGGCGGCTGTGAGAAGCACACCGGCCGCGCTGCCGTCAGCGTTGATCGCCCGCAGTTCGCCATGGAAATCCGGCGCCGCTCGCAACAAATAGGCAATCCGGGCGCCGTCGCTGGAGATGAGGACATCGCTCGCCATTCCGTCCGTGGTCAACGGATGGGAAGAGCCGTCTTGTTCGAGCACCCAGACGTTCCCTGCATCGGTGTAAACGATCCGGAAGACGGGCTCAACTACCGGGGGCAGGGGAGCCTCGGTCGCCGGGGGCTCGGTCTCGCCAAGCCCGGGGGCCTCGGGAGTAAGGGTCGGCTCGCCCAGGGGGGCGCTCTCGCTTGGGGCCCCTGGCGTTGATGGGAACGAGCACGCCAGCGCAGCCAGAAGCGTGGCCAGGAGGACAAGACGGAGATGTCGGTTCATGTCGCACGACTCCTTGTCAGGATGGTCTGGTGATACCGATGCCCGCAGAGGGAAACGATCACCTGCACGACGGAGGCGCTAAGGCGTCGCCATCCGCTCGACTTCGCCGTCGACCGCCAGCACCCACAACGACTCGCCGGGGACGTCCCAGTCGATAAGCCCATTCACCGTGCCCAGCTGTATTCCTCCGCCGAAGGTGTGAGTCGCAGCGTTGTAGGTGAAGAGAATGAGCGGTGGCGGCCCCCCCATCTCCATCGAGGCGGTCGGGAGCGCCAGCACCTGTGCGCCGTCCGGGAACCACAGCAGCCCCGAGATGGATGGCGTATACCACCACTCGGATGACATCGATTCATCGAGGGTGATGTCCCAGGAGGCGCTGCCGTCCGCCGGCGCCATGACAATGCGAGGTGGCGTCGGTCCGCCCCAGTGGCAGAGAACGACATACTCACCGTCCAACGTCCAGACCGGGCGGTCTTCGATCCCTCCCGTGCCGGATTTGTCCACGTCGGAGAGCTGGACCTCCGCCCCCGTGCTGAGGGAGACGACGTAGAGGCCGGGAGTGCCGGGGGTTTCATAGCCGGACTCGCGGGTGAAGGCGATGGCATCCCCGGAGGGAGAAAAGCTCCAAGAGAAACTGACGTCCCTGGCGAGGAGGCGGTCCTCACCGGAGAGGCCGCGAACGCGAAGCTCATACGTCGTATCGGTGGCGAGGACGTAGGCGAGCTGCCGGCCGTCCGGTGACCACAGGGCTTCGACGACGTTGTCGGGGAAAAGCGTGATCACCTCGCCGGTGGAGACGGTGAGCAGGCTCAGGTCGCTTACCGCCAGGTTGCCGGGTCCGGCGCCGTGATCCGCGAAAACCTGGGCGTAGGCGATCTGATCGCTGATGTGGTTGTAATCATAGAACTGACCGACCGAAACCGGGAGCGTGATGCGGGCAGGCGCCCCTGGGCCGAGACGCCACGCCTCTGTCCTGCCGCAGTGATAGCACATCCAGACGAAGGCCGGGCGAAGTGGAAAGGCGGTTGGCTCCGGCGTGGGGGAGGGCTCAGGGGGAGAACTCGGTGACGCCTCGGCCAGGGCAGTGAGCGTCGCCGAAACGCCGGTAGCCAGGGCATTCGCAGGAAGGCCTGCGCCGCCGGGGAAGGTGCAGGCAAGCGCAACTGAGGCCGCTGCGACAACCGTCCAGGCGATGGGCCGTCTTCTCACATCTATCTCCTCAACGGAGCCGAGGGCGCCCAAAGAGCGGGCATCCGCCCTTTCCGCGGGCGACCTCGGCCCTAATCGGCCTCACATCTTCGAAGCCTATCATGAATCCTCCAGCCGCACCGGCTGCCTGCGGGCCGGGGCGACGTAGAGGCGTCGGCGGGGCTTGCGAAGCCGAGGCGGGCCTAGAGGGATCTACCTGTCGTATGTGTAGAAACCGCGGCCCGTCTTTCGTCCCAGGTAACCTGCGTCGACCATCTTGCGCAAGAGAGGCGCGGGACGGTATTTGTCCTCGCCCAGGTCGCGCTGGAGAACCTCCATGACGAACAGAACCACATCGAGGCCGATCAGATCTGCCAGGGCCAGGGGCCCCATCGGGTGGTTCATTCCCAGACGCATTACGGCATCAATCGCCTCCGGCGTCCCGATGGCCTCTTGCAGTGTAAAGACCGCCTCATTGATCATCGGACACAAGATCCGATTGGAGATGAATCCCGGCGAGTCCTTGGCCTCCACAGGCTCTTTCCCCATCCGGCGGCCCACCTCGAACGCAGTGTCGGTTGTCTCATCGCTGGTCGCCAACCCCCGGACCACCTCCAGCAGTTTCATCAGCGGAACGGGGTTGAAGAAGTGCATTCCCACGACGAGCTCGGGCCGTCGGGTGGAGGCCGCGATTTTCGTGATCGGGATGGAGGAAGTGTTCGAGGCGAGCACGACCCCCGGCGGCGCCAGCCGGTCCAGGTCCGCGAAGAGACGCAGCTTGACCTCCGGGTTTTCGGTGGCAGCTTCGATCACGAGATCGGCCTCGCGGGCGGGCTCAAGTTCGAGAGACGTCGCGATCTGGAGAGCGGAATCCATCTGCTCCTGGGTGATTGCGCCCTTCTCGGCCAACTTACCCACCGACCTGGCGATGGCCGACAGCCCATGGTCGACGGCCTCTGGGATCACATCCGTCATGGTCACCCGATAGCCCGAAACCGCAGCCGTCTGAGCAATGCCGCTTCCCATCGTGCCTGCGCCGACGACGACAATGTGGTGTATCACCATCCTGCAGCTCCTCCCGGGCGGCCCTTTGCCGGCTACTCGATTTCCACCGCCATGGCGACGGCCTCGCCGCCGCCAAGGCAGAGGGCAGCGATGCCGCGCCGCAGGCCTCGGTCCTTAAGGGCGTAGAGGAGGGTGGTGAGAATGCGCGCCCCGGAGGCGCCGATCGGATGGCCCAGAGCCACCCCTCCCCCATTCACATTGACCTTGCTCCAGTCCCAGCCCTGATCCAGGAGAGCATACCCGTCGGCGAGCACCTGTGCGGCGAAGGCTTCATTGAGCTCGATCAGATCCACGTCCTTCAGCGTCCACCCGGTCTTGCCCAGGAGCCGCGGGATCGCAATTGCAGGGGCGTAGAAAAGCTCCTTGGGTGCCACGGCGGCCTGGGCATACCCCACGACACGCGCCAACGGGGCGCGGCCAAGCTCCTCGGCCTTAGCCCGGCTGGCATACACAATCGCGGCCGCGCCGTCGTTCAGCCCCGGGGAGTTGCCGGCTGTCACGCGGCCATCGGGCTTGAAGGCCGGCTTGAGCGAGGCCAGGGCTTCCAGCGAGGTGTCCCGGCGAGGGGTCTCGTCGACGGCGAACGTGGTTGCCTGTCCCTTCTTCCCGGGGATCTCAACGGGCGCGATTTCGGCGGCGAATTTGCCTGATTCGATCGCGGCGATCGCCTTCTGGTGGCTCTCCAACGACCATCGGTCCATCGCCTCTCGAGTGACCTCGAAGCGCTCGGCGATCCACTCGGCGGCCATTCCCATCGCCCAGTCCTCGAAAGGATCCCACAGGCCGTCATGAAGCAAGGCATCGGTGAGCTGCCTGTGGCCGAAGCGCAGGCCTGCCCGGCCGTCGACGAGGAAAGGAGCGTTGCTCATGCTCTCCATCCCGCCGGCCACAATGAGCTGAGCGTCGCCTGCCCGGATCGCCTGCGCCGCTAGCATTCCCACCTTCAGCCCGGAGCCGCAGACCTTGTTCAGGGTCGACGCACCCACGGTGGCAGGCAGTCCGGCGTAGATCGCCGCCTGGCGGGCGGGCGCCTGCCCAAGCCCGGCGGAGACAACATTCCCCATCAGGACCTCATCGATCTCTTCGGGGCGCTGGATCCCGGCTCTCTCTACCGCAGCCCTCACCGCCACCGCGCCCAGTCGCGGGGCCGAGAGCGCTCCGAGCGAGCCCTGGAAACGGCCCATGGGGGTGCGCGCCGCGCTCAGGATCACCGGCTGGCTTCGGCTATCCGGGTTTGTCATAGACGCCTCTCCTCTTGCAGGCCAGAAGATCGAGCACCCACCTCACACGCAGGCCATTCAGAGCCTGCGAAGTAATCCCGGTTTGACACAGCTGCACCCTGTCTACGCCTGACGCGACCTCACTGGCCCCCACCCCGTTCGGGCCGCGAAGCCCTCCCGAAGGACACACCTGCCCTACGGGCACGGGCACTGAGTGCCCAGACCGCACACCTGCACCTGCAGCGCACTGCACACCTGCCCTGGCGGGCGGTGCCAGGGGGTGCGGTGCAGGTGGGTGCGGGGGACGGCCCCTGACCCCTTCGCGTGCATCCCGGAGCGCCACTTGCACCTGATGCAAGTGAAGGCGAGCGGAGGGACCCCCGGCAGTTGCTCTCATTGCCGGTGTGACGAGAATCTGCCGGGGGAGGGGAGGTTGTCTAAGGACACGTCCTTAGACCTTCATTCCCCTCTCCGCTTTCGCACGATGCCTGGAGGAATCGTGACACGCGGAGCCCCAAAGGGGTGCTGCGCGAAGGGGGTAGGGGGTGAGGCGGAAAGCTACATGACATAAGGGGCGCTGCATCGGTCCAATGGGATGCGCGGGATGATGGCGCATGTCCTCGTCCGATTCATTCACGGCCTTTCAGCCCCATCCAGATCTTGTGCAGCCGTTCATATGTGGATTCGAGCGAGGAAGGGACCACACGCGTGTCTGCGGTCGTCGTCATGAAATTGGTGTCTCCGGGCCAACGGGGCAGGACGTGCAAATGCACGTGACCCACCACACCGGCGCCCGCCGCCTCTCCGATGTTGGCGCCCAGGTTGAAGGCCTCGGCGCCATAGGCCTGACGCAGCACGGCCAGGGCTCGGGACGAGAGCAGCATCAATTCGGCCAGGGCGTCCGGCCCGAGGTCTTCCAGCGAGGCACGGTGGGCGAACGGGACGATCATCATGTGCCCGTTGGTGTAGGGGAAGCGGTTGAGGATAACGAAGGCGTGCCTGGCCCGATGCAGGATCAGGTTCTGTGGGCCATCGGCCTCGGCGAGCCGGTTGCACAGCAGGCAGCCCGGCTCCTGGTTGTGGTTCTCGATGTAGGCCATGCGCCACGGAGACCAGATGTGCTTCATGCTGCCGGACGGCGATTCTATCAGAGAACGAGGTCGCCGAAACGCAAGGCGGCCGACGAGCCTTCCCATGTGGCCGGTTGGCACGCTTCGTG
>Ga0209751_10003726_pt1 | contig 14758 bp, 15 predicted proteins | sample RifCSP13_1_FD_184019 | JGI IMG/M metagenome (GOLD analysis project Ga0209751, IMG submission 184019) | Soil microbial communities from Rifle, Colorado - Rifle CSP2_sed 13_1 (SPAdes) (version 2) | ecosystem: Environmental > Terrestrial > Deep subsurface > Rock core/Sediment | place: Rifle... | reverse complement strand
GATGAGTCTATTGCTGCCTTTAAGAAGACCCTGGAGATTAATCCCAGATATTCCGATGCATACTATAATCTGGGCGTTGCTTACGCAAAAAAGGATCAACTTGACGAGGCGATTAAACTCTTACAAAAAGCCCTGGAATACAATCCTGACGACTACAAATCTCATTTTGCTTTGGGCGTAATTTACCAGGCCAAACGGAAAGCAAAAGAATCCGGTATCGAAGAAAAATCCCCGAAATAAATGGATAATTTACCTACTTTGTATAAAGGTTAAAGATATGCAAAAACAGGCTAAAATCTTCCTGCGTATCGCGATATTCTTGTTCGTTATTCTTTTTCTTTCTTCCCAGTCCCTTTACGCCAGGGCTTTGCATTTTATTGCCTATGGAGACACCCGCAGGGATATTAAAACGAGAGAAAAACCTCAGACAAAACATAATGCGATGGCTAAAGTTATACGGGAGAAGAATCCTGATTTTATCTTATTCTCAGGAGATATGATTTATTGTGACGAATTTGAAAGATTTTTAGAAGTAATTACCAATAACTATGCGGGAAGTAAAATGGTAACAGTCCACCCTCACCTAAACCTCCCCTCTCCCCCTTTCTCCCCATCAGTGAGAGGGACAGGGGGAGGAATACAAGGGGACAATGAGTATTCCCCGCCCCTGGTGGGAGGGGTGAGGGGAGGGGGTGAACTGTTACATAAAACGATACCTCTTTATCCCGTTATCGGTAACCACGAACTTATATTTGGAGAAAAGGTAGATGCGATTATAAAGGACTTGTTAGAAAAAATAGGTGTTGTAAATAAATCCAAAGAGCGGTCATCTTCCCAACCAGAACTTTTGAATGATCTTGAGGCATTAAAAAGGAAACTGTATCTGGAGATCAACTCGATTGCAGATACACAGTTAAAAATAAGAAGCCGTCAGGTACTGTGCGAAGAAATCTGTGATAAATTGGATCCCGCATACATTTCTTATTTAAAAGAGGTGTTGTGCGAAACGAAAGACGGACAATCCTGGTATTCTTTTGTCAAAGAAACCGATGGATTAAAGATAAAATTCATAGCATTAAACTCCTCGTTGCCAGACGATGAAGAACAGTTCCAATGGTTTTTAAATGAGTTATGGCGGTTCAGTGGACCGAAAATTATTTTTGAACACTATCCACCGTATTCGATCGGATTTCATGGGTGCTTGGATTTGATGGACAACAAATCAAAGGCGTCAAGGTTTCGGGATCGATATGCAAAGATTTTTAATAACACGGCTAATAATGTTCTGTTGGTTATCAGTGGACATGAGCATAACTACCAGCGGATTTGCAAAACAGATCAAACAGGCAGTATACAACTACCCGTATATATTGTATCAGGCGGCGGAGGCGCTGAATTAACAGGTCCTGTTGCATGTGATACTTCTCAGATACACATGAATGGATTCCGGTGTTTAGGGCTTATTACCGCATATCAATTCATAGATATCGTTGCAGATACGGACGACAAAAATAATTTAACCCTCGAATGTAAAGTACTCGGTCTGCGATGTGATTTAACCGAGGGACTGCCTGATGATGATGCCTTTGAAAGGCAATTTGTAAATGATCGTCTGGAAGTAATTGACAATTTTACCCTGAACTGGCAAAAAGAAAGGTAATAGTTCGGCTTTCACTTCATTCAAGAATGTGATCTCTTAATAAAAATATTTTAATTGTATGGGAATTTTCATTTTATTTATGCGGGTTTTCTGAATATCTGGTAACTGCAGGTATTTCCTTACATGATAGGTGGAAGACCTCCCCTTTATCCCCTCCTTGCGAAGGAGGGGAAAGCGGGGTGGTTATAATTTGACAAACAATGCAACTCAAGACCTTCATACTCCATTTCATACTCGGCGGCACAATCGTAAGTGTGGTGACCTTTCTGGGTTCGCAGGGGAAGGGCATGCTTGCCGCCTTTGTGGCGACCTTTCCCACCATGACAGCGCTCACCTTTGCCCTTGTTTATGGTAAGGCAGGGCAGATTGCTACCGTGAATTATGCAAAGGGTTTGCTATTAATGACACCGCCGTGGATTATCTATGTTTTATGCCTGATCTTTCTGTTGCCCAGGTGGGGATTTGTGAAGTCGCTTATTGTTGGTGTGCTGACCTATATGATCCTTGCTGGGGTTGTCAGTATAGTTATGAAACATCTGTGTCGGGGATAATAAACGATAATGAAGAGATACTACCATTTGTAATTCCTGTGAGGTTTCTCCTTGTAATTGTATTGACATGGCAAATCAATATTATTACATTTAGCGCATGAATTCAATAAATTGTTGTATTATAATGCAGTGTTTAGGCAGTATAATTTATGTTGGGCTTAATATATAATTATGAAGGTGTTCGTAAGCCACATCACAGAAGAATCGTGCATTGCACTGGCACTTAAGGAGTACATTGAAGGGAGATTCCTCGCCCAAATTTCCGTATTCGCCAGCAGTAACGTGCACGACCTTACACCGGGCGACAAATGGCTTCAAAAAATCGAGACTGCAATAAAAGAGGCCAACCTATTGCTCATCATTTGCAGTCCATCATCTTTGACGCTCCCGTGGATCAACTTCGAGGCAGGTTGTGGCTGGATGAAAGGGATTGAGATGATTCCAATCTGTCACTCCGAACAGCGCAAAGACCGGCTCCCTTTTCCATTTAGTGAGCTTCAATCGCTTCAACTCGAAGATGATCGATTTCCGGAAGCCCTTCTTCATGCTTTATGCAAACACTTCCGTATTAGCCGTGTACCTGACATCCGCTCTGGCACTCTGCGCAAAAAACTTCAGAAATGCTTGGGTGCAATTCCTGTCGCTGATGCCTCTCCCCAGATCATTCATTCTCCGAGAGAAAGAACTAAACTGATAAACGACGACTTAAAGACGTTACTCCAAAGCCCACATATAGCACAGGAAATGGTTTGGACGAGCGCGTTTCTGTCTACTTTTGCGATGGGGACAGATGATCCTTATCCGAAGGAAGATCAAGACTACTTGTCCTTATTACTTCAAGAGCGGGAGCTACTATTATCTCTGGCACGCAAAGGTTGCACCATCAAGTGCATCATCAGTCCAGCCAATAAGAATCATGTACGGCATGCCGGAATTGATTATGCCATCCAAAGAACAAGGCAACTTTTAGAATTCCTGGAGTGCAAAGATGCTGCGATTGTTAGCGCTCTAAGGCATATTGATTGGGCAATTTCAGAACTCGGCACAAAGAATCTCTATATAATTGGACACATATCCTGCTTCGAGGGTTACAAGGTAAGGTATTCAGCAAGGATATGGGTTGAATCTTCGGCAAACGTCTCGTGATGTAGTCAATGCGAACATTGACGTTTACAGTGGCTTCTTCAAGGATCTTGCGGCTCGCTCATTGGCCAAATGGACCAATGAGAACAACGTTGAAAATAGCGAGCGAGAACTTCTTCGAGTTGCAGCTACTCGTTGCCTCGGAGAATCATTAGAGTTTCTTATCAATTTGAAATTGCACACAAATCCATGAGGATTCGATATACCTGGCAGAATCGTAAAGTGACAACTAAAGAGTGATGCATAACACGTAGATCAAGAGGGATGCGGCAAGGGGGGAGAGGGAGGAATCACATCTTAAATCTTAAATAATTGGCAAGAAATCGCTATATTAACGCAATAGAAAATATCAATATTTGTTATTTAAGATGCGCCCTTTGCGCTCTCCCGGCAATTAGGCGGTATAATCTAATGTTAGATTTCATGAGGAGAGCGCTTAGGGCACGACGCAATAGTGCGGAGCAGGTAAATCCTGGCAGCGAATCTTGTAACGTTAACAACGAAATAGGAGGAACTGTCATGGTGAGAAAAGTGCAAACAAAACTTAATAAGTTATGTTCTGTTTCCCTGGTCTTGGTCGGTTGGATCGCATTTGTATCCGGTGTTTACATCGAGGGGCCATTGGTCCTAAAACTGATGCTTCTGTCTGTTGCCAGGGTCCTGCCCTAAACTCTTTCAAGGTGAGCAGTGAAAATCTAACAAGGCAATTCAACTCGGACGGCTTGCTTCGCTGCGCCGCCGGTTAATTGCAGCGTTAGGTTCTGAAAAAGGAGGACGCAACTATGAACGATCAAGAACACCATGGAACAAACTCTGAAGTAGCTTTTGGCGAAGCATCATCGCCAATGGTGTTGGCTTCGACTGGCCAACGACTCAGGACAATGTTTCTGGATACATTCTTCTATTTTATCCTTTTTTTTGTTTTCGGGCTGGTAATGGGTTTAGTTGGATTAGGAGACTTAATTGAGGGGAATTTACTCGGAGCCATAATGTTTCTTATCTACTATATTCCTCAAGAAGCATTTTCAGGTAGAACACTTGGAAAGCTTATTACAGGGACAAAAGCAGTAAGCGAAGATGGCACTGAATTGACATTTGGCCAAGTATTAGGTAGAACGCTATGCCGTTTCATACCGTTTGAAGCATTCTCATTCTTAGGCGGGAATGGTAGGCCTAGAGGTTGGCATGATAAGATACCAAAGACCAAAGTTATTTCAGTTCGATTAGACAGGGTGCAATCAATGCGACCAACCCCAAAGAAAGAACCCATCACCCTGAAGAAATGCGTAATTACTGTTGTATTTATCCTCTCGATACCCGCTTTGTATACGATTTGGACTTTAACTGGAGGGGACACAAGAGGACAATGGGTACTTGTGACTCATGTTACTGATGGCGATACAGTCGGGGTGGGACGGGGTTGGAGATACAAGAAAGTGCGTCTTATCGGTGTTGATACTCCTGAGACGGTTCATCCAGAAAAGCCTATCGAGGTATTTGGCCCCGAAGCTGAAGCTAGAAAAGCTGGCTTGGGTATATGGAGTGAAAAGAAGAAATGAGGGGTCAAACCTTCATATTTCAATTGACAAGCAATGAGAAGTAGACAAAATGGGTAGCCATGGCAAGACCATTACGAATAGAATTTGAAGGCGCTTTTTATCATATCACATCAAGAGGCAATCTGAGAGGCAGAATATTCTTTGATGATAAAGACAGGGAAAAGTTTTCAGAAAGAGATTGAAGTGTTAAAGGAGAAATTGGTTATTGAACAATGAAGGTTTGACCCCTAAACACTTTCACAAGCAATGATTGAGCTGTGGCTAGCCCTTTGCCTAATGCTACAGGATATCCAGCCTCATAAAGTCCCTTTTCCAGGGCAGCGATGGCGACGATGATGTCGAAGTCGTTCACATAACCCATGTGACCAATCCTGATAATCTTTCCTTTTAATTCATCCTGGCCACCCGTAAAGGTTACCCCTGTTTCATCGCGCAGCTTTTTGATAATCTTATCTACATCCACCCCTTGGGGTGACTTGATTGCGGTCAATACGTTGCTTGAATGTTCACCGGCAAAGAGTTCAAGACCTAGCGCCTTCACACTTTCTCTTGTTGCATGGGCAAGGCGTGCATGTCTCTTCCACACGTTTTCAATCCCTTCCTTTTTGATCATGTCCAGGGCTGTCTTCATAGCCATAGCCAGTGAAACGGCAGGGGTAAACGGAGTCGTTTTGTTCTTTAATTCCTTGCGCATCTTTCTGAAATCCCAATAATATCTGGGTAAATCCGTCTTTTCAATGACACTCCAGGCGCTGCTGTTCACACAAACGAAGGCCAGACCGGGAGGCATCATGCACCCCTTCTGAGAGCCGGTGATAGCGACGTCGATATTCCATTCGTCCATCAATAATGGATGGACGCCGATTCCCGTAATGGCATCAACTACGAGTAATGCGCCGTGTTTCTTTACAATGGGGGAAATGGTCTTTATGTCGTGTACCACACCTGTAGAGGTTTCACATTGAGTCGTAAATACCACATTAATTCCTGGTGTCTTTTTGAACGCGGCTTCGATGTCTGCTGGATTTACCGCCTTGCCATTCTCAACGTCGATTGTGATGGTTTCAATACCAAAACACTTACATAACTCTGCCCAGCGTTCACCAAATTTTCCGCTAACGACCACAAGCGCCTTATTCCCTTTAGACAGGACATTTGCAACGCATGCCTCCATTGCCCCTGTTCCAGAGGACATGAGGGTAAAGACCTCGCCTGTCTTTGTCTGAAACAGATATTTTAAGTCCTCGCTCATTTCGTAAAAGATTTGAGAAAACTGTGGTGTCCTGTGGTGGATCATTGGCTGTGCCTCGGCCAGTGTGACCTCGGGTGGTACCATAGTTGGGCCGGGCGTAAATAGATAGTTCTTTTTCATGATAGTATTATTCCTTATTACAAACTAAACGGATACACAGAAAAATTTATTATATGAAAATGAGCATAAGAGTCAAGAAAGAAAACACGGCTGAAAGTGAGAAATAATGTTTTGGTTTTGCATAAAAACGATATACGTGTAAAATAACACAGTGCCTTAAACATTTTTGATGTTTTTGAAAATATAGCATCAACCTTCTCCAAAAATTCAATATCTCGTATTAACCCACGCCCATATAGACCATTCAGGGCTCATTCCAAAACTCGTGAAAGACGGTTTTAAAGGTAAGATACTTGCTACAAGCGCCACTGTGGATTTGTGTGGTGTCATGCTACTGGATTCTGCACACATACATGAACGGGATGCGGAATGGGAGAATAAAAGGGCCAGAAGAATTTACCCTTGATTAAAGACTCGACACCTATCGATGAAGGGGATTTTGTATTTGTTGAATCATTACATTAAAACATCCGGAATGCCTTGATAAAGAAACCCAGGAACTTATGAAAACCGGACAATTCCCAAGGGGCACGCTTACCTTAAAGTTTACGGAATCGGTTGAAGATTCAATGGCAATCAACAGGATTAAGAGCTCGGCTATTATCATATCTTCGAGTGGGATGTGCGAAGCGGGTCGCATTCGGCATCATTTAAAGCATAACCTCTGGCGTTCGGAATGCAGTGTCATCTTTGTGGGATACCAGGCTGAGGGTACTTTGGGCCGGCGAATTGTTGAAGGAGCTAAAAAGGTAAGGATATTTGGGGAAGAAATCGCTGTGAATGCCAGGATTTACACTATTGGCGGTCTTTCAGCCCATGCCGACCGCGATGAACTGCTGGACTGGCTCGGCAAATTCAAAAAAAAGCCCCAGCGTGTTTTTGTAATGCACGGTGAAGCAGAAACTGCACTGAGATTTGCCGAAACTATTCGAGAACAATTGAAACTCGATGCTTATGTACCCCATAGCCTGGAGGATATTCAATTATAGTAAACCAGTTTTTAGGATAAATTTTAGATTTACGAGTTTCTAAAATCACAAATCGCAATTCGTCTTTTAACAAATTCATTCATCAATGTCAATAAATAACAATAACAAAAAAAGTTTGTTTTAAGCCCTTCAGAGATTTATAATTTGAATAATCATTGGGCGCAGACTTTGTCGTGAGTACTCAGTCGAACGATTGTCAGGATTTTACTTCGGTAACTTTTTGCGTATAATCTGCGAAAATCCGCCCCCTGTTTATATAATGTTAATGAAATTCAATCTTTTGTGATCCCCCTACCCCTTTATCCTCCCCATGGAGAGGGGGACAGGGGGAGGGGATAAAGGGGTGTGTAAGATTGCCGCAACACACCCCTACCCCTCTCAAGAGGGGAATTTGAGAAGTCCCCTCTTGGGAGGGGATTGAGGGGTGGGTAAAAAATAAAAGTCGTTGGGTTTTGTCTTTTAAAACCCAGCCTAATTTAACCGGAGAGAAACCATCGAACACATTCATAGCATAGACTATTATCACATCGAAGATGAGCATGGACATAAACATGAGTACAGGGCGCATGAACGGAAAAGGCTGATCCTGACGAGCGCTATAACAGGCGGCGTTTTTATCGTGGAGGTTATCGGGGGGATTATCACCAATAGCCTTGCCCTGATTAGCGATGCAGGCCACATGCTCACCCACCTGTTTGCCTTGCTGGTAAGTCTGTTTGCGTTATTTTTTGCCTCAAAGCCGCCAACCGAAAAAAAGACGTTCGGCTTCTACCGCTTAGAAATACTGGCAGCCTTGTTTAATGGCGTAACCCTTTTTATGATTTCTGTGTGGATATTTTACGAGGCCTACCGGCGTTTTATGCTTCCCGAAACCATCTCCAGCGGCAAGATGTTTATTGTGGCTATGGTGGGATTAGTAGCCAATGTTGCATGTGCCTATATCTTGAAAGGGAATAGCCATGAACATGGACACAGCCTGAATGTCAGGGCTGCATTTCTCCATATGCTGGGCGATACCTTTTCTTCCGTGGGTGTCATAATCGGGGCAGGTATCATTTATTATACCAACTGGTTTATTGTTGACCCCGTCGTCAGCGTTATGATCTGCATACTCATTCTGATCTGGTCTTATAAATTGGTGATGGAATCCGTGGATGTGCTGTTGGAAGCGGCGCCGAAGGAAATCAATATTGACAAAGTTATTGAGAGCCTCAAACAGATTCAAGGTATTGATAATGCGCATGATATCCACATCTGGACAATAACTTCGGGCATGTATTCCATGAGCGGCCACATAGATACAAAGGATATGCTCATCAGTGAAACCACTCGGCTTTCCAAGGAAATCAATCGCATCCTGGGAGAAAAATTTAAGATCGGACACACGGTGATTCAATTTGGGTGTGAATGCAAAATAAATAACGCACGTCATGATAATAATAATCATCGTTAGTGTTTGAACGAAAACTAACAAAACTGTCATTCTTTTGCGTTTGGATATCTCTTCCAACCAAATTCATCCAACCAAATCTTAATTGACTCGTTAATAAATTCAAATTGTCGATTTCGGTATCGAGTCGATCTGTGCCTATCACCTTGGAGATATACATATATTCTCCGGTGATCTGTTCACGTGCGACCCTTCCAGATGCGACTAATTGAGTCAGAGCATTAAAGACTCGCACATGTATCAGAGTTTGAAGCTCAGAGGCGAAATAACCTGAAAACCGTTGCTTTTGAAGTCGTTCCCAAAGTTTCTTTGATAATATCCAGAGTTAAAACAACTTCTCTGCGGAATAGGCTAAAAGTTTGCGATGAGAGTACTTAATTAGACGCATAATGATACCATTAGGATTAAGACGTGGAATAAAATATCATTCGGCCCTAATGGTATATTTATCTTTGTCAAATTAAAAAAGCCATGAGATTTTTCCAATCTCATGGCTTTTCGCTGAATAAATTTGACCCCATGGGGATTTGAACCCCAGTTCACAGATCGAAAATCTGTTGTCCTAGACCAGGCTAGACGATGGGGCCACGTAGTAATTATACCACGGATTTTTCTGTGGTAAACCGTTACGAAGATGGTGAGGGCAGATGGACTCGAACCATCGACAATCGCCTTAAAAGGGCGGTGCTCTACCAACTGAGCTATGCCCCCTATTTCACTCCTATTTTATACATATAAAAATATAGTGCAACGTAGCCGCAATAAATTCTAAGTTGAAAGTTGTAAGTTCAAAGCTATAACTTACAACTCGTATTCATCTCTAAAAAACTTACTCGAAAAAGAAGTTTTTACAAGATAACACTATCGTGACACTCTTACACCTTGAGTATCTCTTCTGTCTTTTTCTTAACCAAGTCGTTAAGCTTACCCTCGTATTCATGAATAAGTTTTTGTATATCGTCTTTGGTGCGCTTGGCATCATCTTCGGTCAAGACACCCTCTTTTTCTTCTTTGTCAGCCTGCTTATTGGCATCGTGCCTGATATTTCGCAGAGACACCTTTGCCGTTTCCCCAAACTCTTTTGCTTGCGAAGAAAGTTTCTTTCTTCGCTCCTCGCTGAGTGGTGGAATTACGATGCGCAGGGCCTTCCCCTCGACTGAAGGGGTTAAACCAAGATCAGACTGCAAAATGGCCTTCTCAATATTTGAGATTATCGTAGTATCATACGGTTTAATCGTTATCGACTGTGTATCAGGGGTTGAAATAACCGCCAGCTGTTTTAGTGGAGAAAAATCTCCATAACATTCTACTTTTATATTTTCCACCAGTCCCGTACTTGCCCTGCCAGTCCTTAAGCCCTTGAATTCCTCTTGCAGGTGCGTAACGGCCTTTTCCATCCTTGCTCTTGCGTCTTTACATATAGATTCTTTTGCCATATTTTATTAATCCCCGATATATGTCCCAATAGGTTTTCCCAAAATTGCCTTTTTAATATTTTCACGCTTATTCATGTTAAAAACTATGATTGGCAATTTGTTTTCCATACTCAAGGAAATAGCCGTTAGATCCATTACCCCCAGTTGCTTATTCAAGACGTCCATATAGGTCAATTTTTTGCATAGCTTTGCAGATGCGTTTTCCAAGGGATCCTCCGTATATACGCCGTCAACCCGTGTTGCCTTTAACAATACGTCTGCGCCAATTTCAATAGCACGCAAAGCTGCCGCTGTATCGGTTGTAAAATAAGGGTTCCCCGTTCCACCAGCGAAAATAACTACATCTTTTTCTTTTAAATAGCGCAAGCAGTTTCGCAGTACAAAGGGTTCTGTAATATTTTTAATCTCTATAGCGCTGATTACATGCGCCTTGACGGTAAACCCTTCTAATATGTCCTGCAAGAGCAGCGCATTAATTGCCGTGGCGATCATGCCTACCTGATCAGCCTGCACCCTGGACTTGCCAGCGCTGCCGAACTTTGCGCCGCGGAGGATGTTGCCGCCGCCCACAACGATTGCCAGTTCAACCCCGGTCGCTGAAACTTTTTGTATTTCTTTGGCTAATGCAATAAAGTTTTCTGTTTCTATGCCACGTCCATTTTCATTACCAAAACCTTCGCCGCTTATCTTTAATAATACTCGTTTATACTTGATATTCCTTTTCATGGGCACAGAGGTGTAATGCAATGTTTCTTAACTAACACTCTCCAACCTCGAATCGAACGAAGCGGTTAATTTTAATATTTTCCCCTATTTTGGCAATATTTGCAATTAATAAATCATTGATTGTTTGAGTACTATCTTTTATGAAAGGCTGCTCCATCAGGCATTTCTCTTTATAAAAACTATCCATCTTTCCGGCAATGATCTTTTCAATAATATTTGCAGGTTTCCCCTTGACCTCCTCCATAAATATCTTTTTTTGCTCTTCTACAATCTGACTGGGGATATCCTCCCTTTTTATAGCAATCGGTTTTGTAGCAGCCACCTGCATGCAAACATCTTTTAAGAACTGCTGGAAGACCTCATTCTTTGCCACAAAATCCGTCTCACAATTGAGTTCGGCCATCACTCCCAATTTCCCATTGGTGTGAACGTAGGTGCCAATCCTGCCCTCAGCGGTTACCCTTTGCTCTTTCTTCGCAGCCTTTGCAATTCCCTTCTTTTTAATAATCTCCAGGGCTTTCTCAAGGTCGCCTTTAACATCGTCTAGAGCGCTCTTGCACTCTAATATACCAGCCCCTGTTTGTTCTCTCAATTTCGTAATACTCGATATATCCGCCATGAACAACCTCCGTACACTGTAGTATAAACCTACCGTAGTTTTATGTACTAAATAATTTTAATCGCATAAATAGCCAACGAATGGAAATCCATATGAAATGTTCTTTGAAGGTAGTAGTCTGACTTGTAGTTTGTATGGATACGTATAATGTTATTTTTTAACACATGGAAGGACTTTTTCTTAAACCTAAACCTTCAATATCCTTGTCAAACTCTCGTGACAGTCATCAGGAGCTCTTTGCCAGCCAAAATTGCATCTGCCGTCTTAGTTAAAAAGAGATTGATTGCCCGAATGGCGTCATCATTACCTGGTACACAAATGTCTATCATATCAGGATCACAATCCGTATCAGCAAGACACACCGTTGCAATTCCCAGTTTTTTTGCCTCGCTGATGGCATTATGTTCATTTTTTGGGTCGACTACTACGAGGGCTCTTGGGAGAGAACTCATATTACGAATGCCTCCCAGGTTGGTAAGTATCTTTTTACGTTCCCGATTAAGAGAGGAAATCGCCTTTTTGCTAAACTGATTAATGCCCCCGGTTTTTTCCAGATTTTCTAATTCTTCCAGACGTTCTAGCCGTTTCCGGATGGTATCAAAATTTGTTAGTGTACCGCCTAACCAGCGCTCGCTTACATAGTGCATTCCACATCGTTTAGCTTCCCGCACGACAATATCCTGCGCCTGCCATTTGGTACCTACAAATAGCACATTTTTTTTTGTCTGGACAAGACTTGTCAAAAACTTACATGCAGTAACAAGCCCTTTCGTTGTTTCCCGTAAATCAATAATATGGATTAAATTCCGCTTGCCAAAGATGAAAGGCTTCATCTTTGGATTCCATTTACTCGTCCGATGGCCAAAATGAAATCCCGCATCGACCAATTCTTGAATACTCACAATAGACAAATAAGCTCCTCTCCTATAAAATAAATCAATACCTACAAAAGAATTAGAAAACCAAAGATTATATTAATTGGGGATGAAATGTCAAGTACATTTTATTTCAGCGAAAGATTCTTTGTCCCTTCTTCGACGATTTTTTCCTGAATCTTCCAATTTTCAAATATACGCCGATATTCGCAGTACTATCTATACACGGTACAATTTTACCTTCAGCAGAGGTAAGTAATGTTGTTACCCCAGGACCATGCCCTGCCGTTACACAATTGCTATGCACTATTACCCCGATGCTCACAGCACCCGTTCTGTATATCCTTCCAAAGGTGTGGTCTGCATCCATGATCGCCACGATATCGCCAAATCGTAATGTTTGGAGATTGCACTTATTTACATGTTCCTTATCAAACAATTGTATGTCATAATCTCCGCGATAACAATGTTGAGACCCCAATCCTGAGCCCATAATGGCAGCAGGAATAATATGCGTTACGGAAACATGCAATACGTCTTTCGACTTGTCCTGTCGGACGGGAAACTTCTTTAAAAAATTTGGAGACATGTTAATAAGCTTAATATGGGGATACTTTGTAAAAGATAGACCCACACCAATGCCACGAATAAGTATTTTATCCCCAATGGCAAGCTTTTCAAGAGTCCTGTTTTCAAAATCAACCAGCACATTTTCAATGCCACCGTGTTTTCCTGTAACAATGCCTGTGTGGCCTTTTGCATTACCGGTTATAACCCTGGCAATATTCCCAATACATGACAGTAAATTTAATGCGCCATTTTCTTCTCTATCCTTATTTTTAACGGACACACACGGTTCTACATGATCTGCTTCCCAATGAATCGCATTGTCACCCACTTTGACATTATACGTAATACCGCCCACGCTCGGCAGGATGGTAGGCTTCCCTTCGGGCGTTATGCAGTATGGCTGAGAGCCGCTCATCGGACTCGTGACCTCTCCCATAACAGATAGTTCTACAAGATTCTTTTCATTAGTTTCCATGAGTTATCAAATTAATCAAAATAAAGTTTCATGTTAAATTCTCGTTAAATCTTTACCAAAACGCGTTTAGTGTAACACAGGAAACCTTCCATTGGCAATACAAAAAATCAATGTAATATACGGCAAAACCAAGGATATAACCGCGTGCATTTCTCCAAAATATCTTGAATTTTAACGCAATCAAAAGGTATCTGCACAAATCCCATTTAGTCCTCCTTTGGGAAAAGGGGATTTAGGAGGTTTTTCATTTTACATAATCATGGTGAAAAGATTGTTTATCCGGATACGGGCTTAAAGTGCTACCAGGAAGCGCTCCAAAAGGCCAGAGAGGTTGGCTTTACCCAGTATTCTGCTGTGTACTACAACGTAGGAAATGTCTACGAAAAAAAGAACATGTTAAACGAGGCTGTCACTGCTTATAAAAAGGCAATTCAGATAAAAACAGATTACCAACAGGCGCACAATAACCTTGGAAAGGTTTATTTTACTTTAGGCCGATATGACGACGCCCTCACAGAATACAACAATGCTCTCAAGATTGACCCCGATTTCCATTTCAACCTCGGATATACATACCTCCAAAAAGACGAATTAGACAATGCCTTGAAGGAATTTGAAACCACAGATTCCGCAGATTACACAGAAAAAAGATACCAATAACCACGCTATCCGTGTAATAGACATGAAAACAAAAGAAGTAAGTACCCTGCAGATTAAAGGTCTCAAAATGGAGGTTTCGGAAAATACACTACAGTCTGCAATACCGCCATTTGCAAGGTCGGTAGAGTTGCCTTTAAAAACCCTGAAAATGGGTTCTGATATACAACTCACATTGAACATAAATCTTCCCAAGGGGTATTATGTAAATCCACATGCCCCTCTTATATATAGTATCGAAGCCGGTAGTGGTATTCAGGTTGAACAGCCCAATCTAGAACTTCGGTTAGAGAAGCCTGAATTGCCTATAAAAATTCCCTTTAAAACGACACCAGAAGTTCAAAGCACGGATTTAAAAGTTTCTATAAGCTTCTACTATTGCAGGGAGGGTAATCAGGGGACATGCTTCATTGATGCGGCGGTCTGTCACCAGCCGATCAAGCTTGATAAAGAATCTGCAAATACTGCGGTAACTTTAGACTATGGGGTAAAATTGCCATAATTTTTATGCGAAAACCAACCTGCCCTTAGGTTGAGGGATAGGACGCCCTAGTATGGTGTCCCGTAAATAACTAGACATATTGGGAGAAAGGTGCTATGATTCCTGGCATGGCGAGAACCAGTCCATCAGTGGAATTGTCGGCTGCGGATCAAACGCGGCTGCAGCAGTGGCAGT
>Ga0209751_10003725_pt1 | contig 14760 bp, 10 predicted proteins | sample RifCSP13_1_FD_184019 | JGI IMG/M metagenome (GOLD analysis project Ga0209751, IMG submission 184019) | Soil microbial communities from Rifle, Colorado - Rifle CSP2_sed 13_1 (SPAdes) (version 2) | ecosystem: Environmental > Terrestrial > Deep subsurface > Rock core/Sediment | place: Rifle... | reverse complement strand
CCGGGGGCGCGAGCTTTCCGGGTGCCTCATCGTCAATGACGAAAGCGCCCAGGGCATAAGGACCCAGCTTGCCGGTGATCCGCGCCCCGAATTGGGGATCCACAATGCGGCGGGTGAAAACAAGGTTAAGGGGAGTCTGGAAATAGTTGGCGTTCTCGAGGAAGAAGGGGCGCTTCTCGGGGAAAAGAACTTCAAAGCGCTCAGTAACGGTCACCTGGGGCTCATCCGATTCCACCTGATTGAAGTCGGGGTTCACAGCCACGTCCAGAACCATGCTGTCCGTGAGTCCAAACTTGGCGTCCAGGCCACCATCCACTTCGGTGCGACGCCGAAACTCGGGCAAATCAGGGTCGGTCTGATCCAGGGCGCGAGAGGTTCGAAAAAGGCCATAAGGAATTAGTTGAATATTGCGGCCCGGGGAAATGCTCTTCATGCTATTAGCAGTTGCCATCTGGTTCAGGCGACCTTCGATATTGAGAGAGTATTGCGGCCAGAAAGTCTCCTCGTTCAGACGAGGGATGTCGCGGTTGAGAAGAATTCCCCAAGCTTGCGCGGACGCGGAGGAAAAGCGCAGGCTGCGAAATGGAATGGCCATCCAAACCACGTAACCGCGATCGGTAAGCTTCCCCCGAGAATACCACAGCGTATCGTAGGAAGGATCGAAGCCGGGACGGTCAGCATCTTCGTCCTCGTTCCCTTCGGTGAAAAGGGCGTCTAGTTGGATCCCGAAGGGATTAGTCCGGAAAGAGTAAGCGCGGCGCTGATCATTGAAAGTATCGAGCATCAACTCTACGGCGTCGTCACCGGATATGTCCTCGCGCCGGACCATTCGTGCCCGGACGCTGCCTGGGTCACTGTCGAAGCACACGAAGATGGCATAGAAGTTTTTGTCGTCGTAGCCCAGGTAGACCTCGGTTCGTTGGCTGGAGGGAGCTCCGTCTTTGGGATTGCGCTGGATCAAGCCTTCGATCTTTGCTAATTGACCGGCTAGCTCCGAGTTGGGTTGCATGTCCACGAAGTCTTCGAGTTTCGGCGGCCGGCTAACACGGGGAATGTCCGTGTTGGGCCTGGTGCCGTTTTGGGCAGAGGCTGGCTGGACCGCAACGATGAGAGGCAAAACCAGCAGTATCCCTGCCAGATGAAGCGGATGAGTCATATACCGCATCCAGCTTGGGTACCGCCGGGACGGTGGGAAGAGGCGCTTGCGCCGTTCGCTCTTTATTGGGGTCACTCGCATGCTACGCTTTCCAGGCCTTTGAGAGGAAAAGGAACGAGACGATTTCATTCCACAACTGATCGTTAGGATACTGCGGCGATTTGTACTCTCCAACGGACTATGCGCCCAATTAGTATGGGAGAATTCACCCATTCTTCGCTAGGAGTGCAAGTGCCGAAATCCTGGCGCAATCCTCAAGTCGGTAGTCTCACCAGGTGCCCCACGTGGCCCCGTCATGTGCGCCCCCTGGTTCGGCCGCGGTTACTTCTTTTCTTCTGGCTTCTCGCTCCGGTGTCTTCGAGAATCTTGCCATCGGGAGACAATTTCAATTCCACGTACTTCTTGTCGCCCGTCGCGAGGACCACCTCGTAGGCGGAGAGCTTCTCGTCCTTCCCCATCACTTCTGTCTCCTCCATGCTCTCCTTCAGGGTGGACTTTGGGTATCTCTTCTCGACGGCGTCGCTAACCACTTTGGGCAGATCCTTGGCCTCGATCGCTTTTTCATAGTTGATGTAGGTGCCGTTCTCCTTGATGTCCGTCTCCCACTTGCGGTCCTCCTGTTTGAACTCAATGTCGTAGACGACGGTGCCGAATTCCTTTGCCTTGGTGCATTTGTCGATCTTGGCCTTGGGGAACCTGGCCAGCAGCGCGTCCATAACCACCTTGGGAATCTTGTCCTGCGTAACTGATTCCTCTTGTGGCCGGATCTCCCCGGTCCCGATGAACAAGAACAACGCAAAGGCCCCGAAGAGGACGAGAGAGTGACGCATGGCTTTCTCCTTCTTTGAAACGGAAACGCAATGCTCGGGATGAACACCCCACCCCGAGTGTCGGAGAGTATACCGACTTTCCGTTACGCCGTCATGGAAGATCTCCTCTCATTTTTCGGAGATTCCAATCTTTTCGCTGATGCCGTTTTCGGGAACCAGATCACTGACGACCGTGAAACGATCTATTACCCGGCCATCGATGTCCTTGAAATAGAATTCTGCCTTATGGGGCTCTCCATCCACATTGAAGGTTGCAAAGAGAGCACCAAAAGTAGCATTCGGCTTGCAGGTGTTGTTCCTTGGCAGACAGTTACGAGCGTAGACGGTTGCCCACCAGTCACCGCCCCTTAACTGCGGTCTAATGCTTTGGCCCCCTAAACCCGAGACCAGAACAAAAGTCTTGCCCTTGCTTATGTTGAAGTTGGCTGAGGTGTTGGCCACGGCTTGGGTGACAATATTGCTGAGCAGGTAGGTACGTGTATATGCGTGCTCGTGACCCGTAGCAATAATCGCCCCACCCTTGCGGGCCTCCTCGTAGACCTCCCATCCTGTTTCATCCTTTTTCCTTCCGCTCTGCATTAAGTGCATATTCTTATGCCAGCCGGTAACGCGCCAGATCGAATGATCTTTGGCGAGTTGGTCTCTGATAAAAGTGGCATGCCCGCTCCCCAAGACCCCGGGGGCAACCAGTACAAAGAAGATACCGCGGTACATGAAACTTGACTGCACCCCTAAGTCTCCGGACCAAGTTATTCCCAGCCTTTTGAATCGATTTTTTATCAGTTCCTGGTAGCCATCAGACCCCTTCCACCTTTTCAAATCGTGATTTCCGATCACTGAGAAATACGGAAAGTCTGCCCCAAGAATGTTATTGATCTGCCCATCCCAGGCTCCGGGATTATGGATGTAGTCGAAATCTCCCAGATGGACAACGGCTTGCGCCTCCTCGGCCTTGATTAGTTTCAGCACTTTCACCGACGGCACGCCTAGTCCCTGATCACCAATAAAAGCGATCTTGAAATTCCGCGGCGTTTCTTCCGGCTTGACCGACGGCGGCTTGGTACCCTTTGTCGATCCCAGGATCGTACAAATGAGCAAGATGAGAACCGACCGAGCGATGCGCATTGGATTACTTGTCTCTCCTGAAGTTTTGACGCGTCTGGCTATTTGGCGGTCTAACCGTCCTTGTCGCACGGTTCAAAACCGCTACCTAAATGCATGGGTAGCCTATTCGGCGGTGATCGCAATGACCTCGGTGTGATCCCTTCTAGAGTTCCGTCACTACTAGCAGGTGAGGACGGAGTTCTTTCCTTGTACCGGCACGTAAGCAAATCCCTCAGTCAAAATCAAAAAACTGCGAAAAGACGAATGCCAGAAAAGCACTAGGCCTTCTTTTGAAGAAGGGGAGCTGCACCCTCGGGAGGGCATCCGCTCACTTCAATTATTCGAGGGTTGTATTAATCAGGCTGGAGCGGAGGGAGGTTTTATTGGGAACCTCAGTGATACCTCGTCCCAGCAAACCGAAAGACAGCTAACTCCGGAACGCACGAAGACTGTTAAAAGTGCAAGGTCTGCGCAGAATATATCCACTGTATGGGGATGTCAACAACAAACTCGCTCGGTGGCCAGTTAAGGGCTAGCCTGGGCGTTTCGTCCAGACACAGGCAAGATGGGCGTGTCACAGTAGAACAATCAGAAAAGTCGGAGGAGACACCAATCAGGTTGCGAGCCGCGAGCTCCGCGTGCGACTCAACAATTACGCTGACCGGCATCTCCAGGGTGCATCCTAATAACCTTGTGGCGAAATGGCTTGCGCCAAGTTCGCGAATTTCGCGTTTTTCATTAATAAGAGATAAATCCGAAACCTGAGTACTCAAACCTTGCGACGTCTGACTCGCCCAGAATTACCGTGTCACCCGGATTCAATTCCGTTTCAGTTACTCGTGGTGATTTCGGGTCGTTCACAAACGTGCCGTTGCGGGAGCCCTGGTCAGAAATAATTACTTGCCCTTCGCGCACGCCAATCCAGAGATGGCGCTTCGAGATGCGGGGATCGGCAAGAACGATCTGTGAGAGTGAACTGTCGCGACCAATGTAAGCGCCGTCCGCCTTGATCTCAAACTGCTTGCCCGCAATTACTCCAGTGACAAACTTGATTGAGCCGTAGCTAATTGGGGCCGTGTCGCTGTCTGGAACGATGGCAACGGTGCGGGATAAATCGACGGTCATGGAATTCTCACCTCCAGCCGCAGCCGCTTGTGACATTACACCTGCTGGTACGGAAGGCGGAGACCAGGGTGGAGTGGGCGCCGCCTCAGCTCGCGGCACTGAAGCTGAGGGACCCGCGGCTGGTGTGGAGGCCATTGAGATACCCGCGCCAGCCGGAGCCGTTTTAGCCTTGCTTCTTCTGCGAGCGATAAACAATATTGTCAGGCCCACCACGAGAATTGCTACAACTAAAAAAAGCAGGACCAATACGCCTATTACTATCACCCACGGAAAACTCGACTTCTCTTTTCCTTCAGTAATTGCTTGCTGACTGCCTTGAATCAGGCGGTTAACCTCAGAATGCTCGGGAAAGAGACGCTTCACTTCTTCGAACTTAGGAATTGCCTTTGAGTAACTATTGTCCCAGTAGAGTTCCAGCCCGTCCTGATAAGCTTTGTCAGCTGGTCCTAACTCGTTCGTCACACCAGCAGCTTTAACAAATTCCATAATCGTGCTGGAGGGCACTACGAAGTCGAAGCCGGAAATTTCCTGACCATTTACTCTGTCTCCGCCAAAAGTCAGTAGCCCAATAACTTCCATTTTGTCAGTCAATACTGGACCGCCAGAATTCCCATGAGTTGCGGGAGCGCTTACTTGCAGTATGGGAGCCCCACTTGCCGAACGTTTTCTGGCTGAGACTTTGCCGTCGGTGATGGAAGCTTCTAACCCGGATTTTGAGTCGAGAATGCCCGAATTGAAAGTGTCAGCCGCCCCTGGATAGCCAATCACGGTGACGTGATCCTGCAATTGCATTTTGTCGGAATCGCCCAGAGTCAGCACCGGCGCATTTTTGACTTCAATCTTTAATATGGCGACATCTTTACCCTGTCCCGTCGGCGCCCCGTACTGTTTCTCTTCAAACTCATAAACACTGCCATCGGCAATTATGACGTGGTGATACAGTTTCATTCCCGTCAGGCGCGCATAGTTTCTGATGTAGACCACGTTGTCGCGCGTGAGCTTATTCGGATCGACGTCGTAATCACGCGCTACCTGCGGGAGTAGTTGGTAGAAGAGGATCTCCTGCGCGAAATTCTCACCCTTCTGATTGATTTCGTGAAATGTACTCACAACATGAGCATTGGTTACGATATAGCCGTTAGAGTTGATAAAGAAGCCTGAGCCCAAACCAATGTAAGAAACGTTGTACGTCTTCCCGTTCCGATTCGGGGGTTGATAGTAGAAGCTCCCGGCTACTCCGTCGATGATACGCACCACCGAAGGTTTGCTGTACATAGCCAGGCGTTCACCTTCAGAAACGGCACTAACGGTGAAGGTAGATCGAGTCGGTAACAGCGTCGCAAAAAGGAGTAACGTCAGGAGACCAACGATGTAGAATCTGCGCATGGCGGTACACTCCCGAATTAGTTATCAACTACTTATGGTGCCGCTGTGGGCAGGTCGCTTCTCTTACTAAAGTTGTATGAGAGACAGTGTGGAACCGAAAAGAAAAGCCACGCGGCGCCGTCAGGCTCAAACAATCAGGTAAGGTGCTTCTAGTCGAATTCTCGAGGAAAGTCAATAGTAGGGTTCTGTATGGTAACTGAACGAGTAAGAGTAAGTCGCGTATGCTTTGCTGGCACCCGCTTTGTCCCTTTTGAACAAAGAAAGGATCGCTCATCCGGTTTGAAGCGCAGCGGCTCTTGGCATGCGCCTTGCCGATTTTTATCCAGAAGTCTTTAGGAAAGGAGAGCAATGGGAGAATGAGATTCGGTACCGGAATGATAACGCTGTTGCTTCTGGCGTTTGCTGCTGGCTGCAGCACCACGGAGCAGGCTGGCAATCTAAACAGCAATGCGAACTCCAATATGGCCGGTCCAACTGTCACTACGCGCACTGGTCCTGACAATTCTGAGATCACAACCACCACGGATCCCAATGGTGTGAGAACTGAGACGAGGGTTTTTCGAGATAACAGACGAGTGTCTCGGGTAGTCGTAACCACTCGCGACGGACAACGGACGGTTAGAGTGGTATCGCCCTCAGGAGAGGAAAGGGAAGCCAACGACTTGGGTGATGCCCTGGATGCGACAGGTGACAAAATTGCCGATGCAGCCGGATTCGTTGGTGACAAAGCCGAGGATGTTGCCGGCAAGACTGTAGATACTGCTAAGACAGTCGGCGAAAAGACAGCTGAAGGGGCAAAAACAGTCGGAACCAAGACTGCGGAAGGCGCAAAGAAGACAGGAGAGGCACTAAAGAAAGTGGTGCCTTAGCTTTTTTAAAAAGGCGGTCAGATGGCTAAAAGGCGGTCGCAACTGGCCGCCTGTTCCTTTCAAATAATAAGAGATTTGCTTCAAAAAGATCTCTCAGGTTGGGAGGGGGCAAGGCAGGCTTCGCGCAGGAAGAAGCAAGTTTTCGAGTTCTCTCAGGTTAGGAAGGGGGCAAGGCAGGCTTCTGGATATGAAAGAGGCAAGTTTCAGTCTGCCGCCGCCCCCGCTTAAGATTGAATGGCGCTCATCATTAAATCAATCACACAATTGGACCACTTGCGAGCCATGTGAGGGAAGCTCCTTTATGAGTGGCTGAGGCTGAGTGGTCAAATCAATGTTGAATGACATTGAAACTTGAGCGGGGGCGGCGGCAGACTGAAACTTGCCTCTCTCAAATCCAGAAGCCTGCCTTGCCCCCTTCCCAACCTGGGAGATCTCGAAACATGCCTCTTTCCGACCATGAAGCCTGCTTGCCACCTTTCCAAACCTGAGAGATTGCTGTTTACTATTTACTATTTACGATTTACGATTTCAAAACATATTAAGACTCAGGAGTAGGCTAATGCCAGAAACACCACGCTTTACCATTATCTGTCCATGCTGCGAGGCGACACTGACTGTGGATAGCCAGACAGGCGCTCTTATTTCTCATGAAGAAAAGCAAAAGCCGCTTGCCTCGTTTGACGAGATGAAGAAGGGTCTGGACAAGCAGAAGCAGGTACGCGAACAGATTTTCGCTCAGGAATTGAGTTCAATGAAGGACCGCGACCGCATCCTTCAGGAGAAGTTTCAAGAAGCAATGAAGCGAGCTGAAAAGGAGAAGGACAAGCCTTACCTTAACCCACTAGACATCGATTGAGCTGCTGCAAGTCCCTTGAGCAACACATAGTCGACCCTTATCATCGAACCGCTAATTTTAGACTTCTTCTCCCCTACTAAATCTCTCGGAGCAACTTATGCAATGGAAAAATAGCGTCCTGGTAACCTTATTTGCTGTTCTCTTGCTAGCAACGAGTGCGTTAAAAGACGCGCAGGCCCAGGGAGGCATGCCCCAACTTAAGTTTCGTGATCGCACGCTGCCAAACGGATTGAGGCTATTAAGTGTTGAAGACCACTCGAGCCCGACGGTGGCGATTCAGGTGTGGTATCACGTCGGTTCGAAAGACGATCCTGCAGCTCGCAGTGGGTTTGCTCACCTTTTCGAACACATCATGTTCAAGTCTACCCGGAATATGAAAGCGGAGATGATGGATCGTTTGACTGAAGACGTAGGGGGTTTCAACAATGCGACCACGAATGACGACGTAACAATCTATTTTGAAGTCGTGCCTTCAAACTACCTTGAAACGTTGCTTTGGGCCGAAGCTGATCGGCTCTCTGGCTTAAACGTCGACGATCCGAACTTCAAATCGGAGCGAGACGTTGTCAAAGAGGAGTTTCGTCAAGGCGTGTTGGCCCCACCGTACGGCCTATTTTTTCATATGCTCCAGCAGAAATCGTTTCAGGAGCATCCTTACAAGCGACCCACTATCGGCAGCATCGAAGATCTCGATGCGGCCACGTTAAAGGACGTCCAAGACTTCCATGCAACTTACTATCGTCCTGACGATGCCACCCTCATCGTGGTAGGCGACTTCGATCAGAAAGAGCTTGATGCCTGGGTCGACAAATACTTTCGTCCAATTACAAAGCCAGACCGTCCGCTGCCGCGCGTCAATATTAAAGAGCCGCCACGCAAAGGCGAAAAGCGCTTCACTGAATACGGACAGAACGTGCCCTTGCCAGCTGTTGGCTTTACCTATCTAACGCCCCGCCAGTCTGATGCCGACTCTGACGCACTACGGGTCGCCGAGGCGATCCTTGCAGCTGGCGAATCATCGCGTCTTTATCACGCGCTGGTTTATGAGCAACAGGTCGCGGCGGAAGTAGCGGCCGATGCGGAGTTGCGTGAAGATGCCAGTCTTTTCGTGCTATTTGCTATCTTGTCAGCGGATAAGAAACCTGAAGACGCCGAAAAGTCGTTGTTAGCTGAGATCAAGCGATTGCAAGACACACCACCGAGCGCTGCTGAGCTCGAAAAGGCCAAGAACCAGATCATTACGGAACAGTTGCGCCAACGCGAGACTAGCAATGGAAAAGCCTTGGCCCTGGGGGAGGCCGCAGTTTTGTTGGGTGACGCGAACCGGGTAAATACCGATTTGTCCCGGTTGCAGGCAATCACGGCTGCCGACGTGCAAAAGGTTTTGCAGAAATATCTCACTGACGATAATAGAATGGTCTTGTATTACCTGCCACAGAACGCTAAGACCGAGAAAAGTGTCGCGCCTGCTCCGGAAGCCACGACGAAGGAGGGACGCTAACGTGAGAAACACATCTCCAGCAAGACAAGCGATGATTAAGTTCGCACCCGCTCTACTACTCGCTCTTTGCTGCGTTGCAAGTGCGCAGACGCCGCAAGCTACGCCACCTCCACCTGCGCCCCAACGCGCAGTCCAGTTTCCCCGACCAGTGGAGCAGACACTCGCAAGCGGGTTGCGCGTGATAGTAGTCGAACGTGCCGCCAACCCCCTGGTAGCGGCACAACTACTAATCAAGAACGGCGGTGAGGTTGATCCTCCTGAGTTGTCCGGCCTTGCTGACATGACGGCCGGCCTCCTAACCAAAGGCACCGAAAGTCGCGATGCTACGCAAATTGCCGAAGCCATAGAGGCCCTAGGCGGCTCGCTCGATGCAGGGGCGCGTTGGGATGCTTCGAATGCAACGGTAGGTGTGATGTCGTCGAAGATAGATCAGGCTATTGCGATCCTGGCTGATGTGGTTCGCCACCCGGTTTTCAAAGATGAGGAAATTGAACGGTTACGGCAGCAGTATCTCGATAACATCCGCGTGTCTTTGGGCCAACCGGGAGCAATTGCGCGCTTTGTGGGGGCCCGCGTCGTTTTTGGCGATGCGCCTTACGGGCACCCGCTCAATGGTACACCTGAATCGTTGGCGCGCATCAAACGGGAGGACATTGTTAAACTGCATGGCCAGTTCTACCGGCCGGACAACGCCATTTTGATAATCGGTGGCGATATCAAGGCTCAAAATGCTTTCGACCTCGCTAAACGCTATTTTGGGGATTGGCAGAAACCTCCGGCTGCCCTACCGGTGCCTGACAGGAACACGCTAGCTAACTCTAAGGGTGGACGTGTTGTGGTAATTGACAAGCCGGATGCGGGACAAGCTGCCGTTTACCTTGTGCGGACAGGCATTGAACGGAGAAACCCTGATTATTTTCGAGGCATCGTTACTAATTCCGTACTCAGCGGCTATTCCGGTAGATTGAATCAAGAGATTCGGATCAAGCGCGGCTTGAGTTATGGGGCCGCAAGCACACTTGATACACGTCGGGAGGTTGGGCCATTTGTTGCTTTCGCACAAACTAAGAACCAGTCGGGAGCTCAAGTCGCCGACCTGCTACTCGGAGAAATCAGCCGTCTGGCAACAGCGCCACCTTCTGAAGGCGAACTGACGCCGCGCAAGGCCGTCTTAGTTGGAACATTCTCTCGCAACCTCGAGCAGGTAAACGGACTTGTGGGCCAGATCGGGTCCTTAGCTCTCTATGGTTTGGGTCTTGATGAGATCAATAAATATATTGGCTCGGTGCAGGGAATTACTCCGGCTGACGTACAGAAGTTTGCCGTCTCTCGCCTGGATGCCAAGGGCGCTAACATCGTGGTCGTAGGAAATGCAAAAGAATTCCTGCCCGAGTTGAGCAAACGATTTCCTAATCTCGAAGTGATTCCCATCGCTGAACTGGATCTAAACACGGGGCTGCTCCGAAAGAAAAAGCAGCAATGAGTTAGCCTGAAAATGATCATGCGAAGACGATTAAATTTTTGGAAGCCTGTTGTTGTTCTGGTTACGAGTGCAGCCTGCACAGTACTTGTGCTGTCACGTGACTGCCAGGCACAGTCAACCACTGTAGACGCTCGAACTGACACCGTTGCGCTGGCACGGCAGCTTGGAAGTGTCGACCCAAAAGTGCGCCGGGCCGCGGCCGAGTCGCTGGCGCGACTGGCAGCCGTTGACCAACGAAAGGTGGTCGAAGGCTACCGCTTGCAGGAAAAAGACAAGAAGGTCAGGTTGGCCCTGGATTGGGCCTTGTATCGCATGGGGAAGTCGGAAGCGCTATTTCAACTGGTGCACGAGCTCGATTCGTCGCGTCATAAACAGGCGGTTAGCTATCTCAGTCAAGTGGATAGTCCTTCGCTGTTGTATGTTTTTCTGAAGAATGAAGACAATCAGCCGCCGGTCACTGTGGGCCTGCTTGAATCCCTGAGTCGGATTGGTGATGAGGAGACATTGGAGCAGATTAAACCTTTTCGGAAATCGTTTTATCCCGGGGTAGCCGAAGCCGCTGAAATGGCCACCGAGCAGATTGAAAACCGGCTTGCGCAAAATGACAATCTGCTTCCTAGCCGCCCGCGGACAATCGAGAAGACCACACCCTAATCCGCAGATTCCGCAGATTACTCAGATCTATTAGACTTAAAAAATGGTCACACCCTTATTTTCATATAAGTTTCTTTCAGCCTTCTTTTCCTTGGTTTCTCTCTTAATCTGCGGAATCTGTGGATAGTCATCTGATGCATGCGAACCTCCGCACATTCATCGAGCTACTTACCAGGCAAAACGACATCGCCACAATAAGCACGGAAGTTGATCCTTATCTCGAACTGGCCGAAATTCACCGGCGCGTGATCGAGAGAGGTGGTCCAGCACTCCTTTTCAAAAGCGTAAAGGGTAGTCGCTATCCTGTAGTGACAAACCTTTTTGGAACAAAGAAGCGTATTGAGCTGGCTTTTGGCGACAAACCAGAGGCCCTTGTAAGGAAACTGGTCGCGATGGCCCAGGCGCTTTTGCCGCCACGCGCTCCTGAGCTCTGGCGGCAGCGATCGCTCCTGGTTGATCTGCTTAAGTTGGGAACAAAGAACACTGTGCGGGCGCCCGTCACACAGGTTTTGGAAAAACCCCCTCGCCTCACTAAGCTACCGGTGCTGACAACCTGGCAGGAAGACGGCGGGCCATTTATCACACTGCCACTGGTCTACACTGAAAACCCGATCACGAAAAGACATAATCTTGGAATCTACCGAATGCAGGTCTATGACGATCAGACAACCGGACTGCATTGGCAGATTCAAAAGGGAGGTGGCTTTCACTACAAAGAAGCTGAAATGCTATCCCAACCGCTGCCGGTTACGGCATTTCTGGGGGGCCCTCCGGCACTAATACTGGCGGCAGTGGCGCCGCTGCCTGAAGACGTGCCAGAGTTGGTGCTTGCATCACTTTTGGCCGGTGAAAGACTCAAGATGAGCAGGAATCCGCTGGGTGGTCACAGACTCGCCTCGGAGGCTGAGTTTGCTCTGGTGGGTTTTGCGCCTCCGAACGAACGTCATCCCGAAGGGCCTTTTGGCGATCACTATGGCTACTACTCTTTGCAACATGATTACCCGGTGTTCCATGTCGCGGCTCTCTTTCATAGGCGCGATGCAATCTATCCCGCAACCGTTGTTGGTAAACCACGCCAGGAAGACTTTTTCATAGGCGATTACTTGCAAACACTGCTGGCGCCGTTATTCCCATTGGTGATGCCAGGCGTCAGAGATTTATGGACTTATGGCGAAACAGGCTTTCACGCACTCTGTGCCGCCGTCGTAAGCGAGCGATACACCCGGGAGGCCCTGGTTTCAGCCTTTCGAATTCTGGGAGAGGGTCAACTTTCGCTGACAAAATTCTTACTGCTTACGGATTCGCCTCAGGACTTGCATGATTTTCGGAGACTTCTCGAACACGTGCTGGCGAGATTCAAAGCAGAAACGGACCTCTTTGTTTTTTCCAACGTGGCGATGGATACGCTCGACTACACCAGCGGCAAGGTTAACGAGGGAAGCAAGGCCGTGCTGTTAGGGTTGGGTCCAGCCATTCGTGAGTTGCCTCGTGAATTTCGAGGAACACTGCCACCAGACGTCGCTGCGGCGGAGGTTTTTTGCCCTGGATGCCTCGTGCTCAAGGGTCTCTCTTACTCTGAGGATCCAGAGCAGGCAGCCCGGCTTGCTCGCGACGGAGTGTTCAGCCAGTGGCCGCTGCTTATCTTACACGATAGCAGCGAAGTTGCGCACTCAACGACAGATTTTCTCTGGGCTACATGGACACGCTTTGAACCCGCAAGTGATATTTATGCTGCGCGGACCACCATCCAGCGCCACCACCTTTGCTACACAGCACCGATCCTGATCGATGCGCGCACAAAGCCCGGCTTTCCCGCTGAGTTGGTGGTACGTGATGACATTGCGCATTTGGTGGAGGGCCGCTGGCGAGAGTATTTTCCAGTCGATCTTTAGGCATGCTCTGCTCGTCAATAAAAGTTACGCAAGGTAGGAAGCAGAAATGGACAATCTCAGGGTAAGGAAGGGCTGCTTGCCCCCGCTGGTCTGATAAGCACTCAAGCCTGGAAACCAAGACTCAACTAATTAAAGTCTCTAGGTGAATCCGGGTTAAATAATCATCAGATCAGGTGCAAGCAGCCCTTCCTTACCCTGAGATTATCTGGTTGAGCTTTTGATTTGTGATTATCTGACTTCCATTACTGCCGGTTCGGTTGAGTCTACTGGCAGGCGAATTGTAAAAATTGCGCCACCTTTCCGATTGGCCACTGCCAACGATCCGCCATGCTCTGCAATTACCCGGTGTGCAAGCGCGAGGCCGACACCATGACCCTGCGATTTGGTTGTGAAAAAGGGAATGAAGATTCGTTGCAGATCCGCAAGAGGGATACCGGGCCCGGTATCGGCTATTTCAATCACAACCCACTGCTTGCCCATCTTGTCGCGGTCCTGCTCGCTCGAGACTTCAACGCGGCGCTCCATTTGTTCCTCTCCAATTGCCTCAGCCGCATTGCGAAGAAGATTGAGCAATGCCTGTCTCAGGAGTCGCTCATCGGCTCGAATTTCAACCGGATCGCCGCCTGCTGAAATAGTGAGTTGGACGGCCCGCTCCTTGAATAACGGTGCCAATTCCGCGGCACATTCGCTTAAGAGCGCTGCCAACGAAATCGTTTCCAGCTCCAATGGCTGGGGACGAGCGAAATTAAGAAATGATGTGACCATTTCGGACAGATTGCGGACTTCCTTCAGCAAGGATCCCGTTGCAGTCCGGCCAGTTTCATTCAATTCAAGACTCTGCAACAGTTGCACGTATCCATGTAGCGTGGCGATCACGTTTTTGAATTCGTGGGCCAGTCCGGCCGACATTTCGCCGAGGCTTTCGAGGTTTCGTTTCAGCGCCACCTGTTCACGAAGTTGAGTCACTTCGGTGATGTCGGTTAGAAGACAGAGCGCGCCTCGAGCACGGTCGGGAGAAAGGTCAATCGGGGCCACAGTCGCTCCCAAGCGCCGTGACCACCCATCGCGCGTGGTCGACTCAATTGCCTCGCGCCGGTAAAGCTTCCCGGTCTCGAGGCATTGCTGAACCATTTCAACCAGTTTGGGAGCGTTCTTCAAAACCAAAGCAGCCGGCTGGCCCAGGGCCTTCCCGTCCACCTCCAGCAATGCGCGTCCAGGGCCATTGATGACCATCGACCGGCCGCTAACGTCAAAAGCAATCAGACCTGACGGCACACTCGCGACGATGCGCTCACTGAATCGTTCGGCGGAATCTGCACGTTCACTGGCCTGCGCGCTGAGCGTCTCCAGCTCCTTTCGTTGCGTCTGGAGTTGAGCCACCACAGATTGGAAAGTTTCCAACACAAACTCTGCCTCATCTTTGGACTTATGGATGTGGGCCTCGATCGAGGCGCGCTCAGCCTCGCCCACTAGTTGACGGTAAGGACGGAGCAGCCAGCGCAACAAGAAGAGGATGCAAAGCAGGCTGCCAATCAGGATGACGATAAAGGAGGCCAGTAGGAGTGGACCACGAGAAGCAGGCGTTTCGGGCAGGAACAGGTAAAGTAGCACCGCAAAAGATGCAGCCAGAACAAAGAGGCCCAATAAGATCCAGAGGCCGTTTTGAATGCGATTAGCGGAGCGAATCATGCATTGCCTATTACCGATTATCGATTGCCAATTGCCGATTGCCGATTGGTAGATGTCGATTGCCAATTGCCGATTGTTGATTCGCGGCCTTGCGGCTTGCCGCTTCCTTTGCGGTATGCCTATGGCTTACCGGTGCTCTGGGCCCGTTAAATAAGGCTATGCCTGCCATGGCAAAGTCCAACGAAGGCATAGCCTAGCTAAGCTAGCTAGGTGTG
>Ga0209751_10003723_pt1 | contig 14761 bp, 16 predicted proteins | sample RifCSP13_1_FD_184019 | JGI IMG/M metagenome (GOLD analysis project Ga0209751, IMG submission 184019) | Soil microbial communities from Rifle, Colorado - Rifle CSP2_sed 13_1 (SPAdes) (version 2) | ecosystem: Environmental > Terrestrial > Deep subsurface > Rock core/Sediment | place: Rifle... | reverse complement strand
TCCCGTGAACGGCATAACGAACACCCCCGTAATGCCATACATGAAAACGGCGAAGCCGGCGTTCGGATTGGCCCCAATCAATTTCAGCGCGAAGCGGAGGGCCAGCAAAATCTCCAGTAAACTCAGAATGGTCCAGATGATCCGTGTGACCTGGAACATGCCAAGCCGCCGCTCCGCCGCCACATCGCGTGTGACCTGCTCGGTCGCCGCGTAGCCAGGTTGCTGCGTGACCACCGTTTCTTCGCGGCGATCCACAGCCACTTCATTGCTCTGCTGATAGTCAGACATGGTGTCTCCTTGTGTCTCCTACAATATCAAATTCACCCCAGCATACGCGCGTCCGGCAGGCCGTGGTCAGCCTCAGGCACCTTGGACGGCCGTTTTCCCAGCCTCGACGACGGCGGACACACGCGCCCTTCCCTCGTCGAGCATCGCCTGACCACGTTCCTGGAGTTCTTCCGCCTTCTCGCGGACGTCGGCTTTGATCTGGCGGGCTTTCACGCGGGTCTGCGCCACCGCCTCGTCTACGGCTTCGGCCGCCTGATCGCGCAGTTCCATGCCTTTCAACTGGATTTGGGCGCGGGTCCTTTTCCCCGATTGCGGCGCCAGCAGCAGCATCGCGCCGGCGCCCGCCAGGCCCCCCAGCAGCAGCCCGGCCAAAAAGCCGATCGGAGGATTTACTTCGGGCTCGTGTTTGTCGCTATGCTTGTCCATTCGGTCTTCTCCTGTGTTTACTCAGTGTGCTGCTCGCTGCTCGTCCGTTGCGTGACGGCCACCGCCGCTTCACGCGGGCGGTAGAAAATCACCCAGACCAGTCTTTCAAAGGCCCACCCCGCCAGGGCGTACACCACCATGGCGATGACGGAAGAAATTTCCAGCGCCATTCCACCGGCTGTCGGCGTACCTATCAACCCCACAAAAGGGAACAGGAACAGGTTGGTGAAGCCGTAGATCAAGGCGGCAAAGGGATTATCGGCGTTGGCCCCGATCAGTTTCAGCCCGATGCGCAGCGCGAGGAGCGCTTCGAGCATGACCACCAGCAGCCAGATCACGTAGGTGGCTTTAAACGTGAAGAGGCGTTGCTCTAGTCCTGGTTCGCGTTGTGACGTTGTAGTCTGTGACACTTGTCTCTCTGACATTTTGATCTCGCTCGCTGAGCAGGGTCCTCATCGAACGCTGAGGACTCAGCTCACTTGGGCGTATAGGCCGGTTGTTCCGCACAACTCTGCGGCGGGGTTGCGGCGGCGCAACCGGCCTCGTTACCGGGTAATCCTTTGATCCTGAGGTAAAGCAAGATCGTCAGCGCGTGCGCAGCCCTCCCCGGCGGAAGAAACCGACGACCGCCAGCAGGATGACGGCGCCCACCAATGACACTACCAAAGCCGGGAGGCTGAAGTTGTTCTGGTTGATCGTGCCGACACCAACCAGAGGGGTGATGAACCAGCCCGCCACGAACGCGCCGACGACGCCGACCACGATATCCATCAGTAAGCCCTGTTGCCCATTCGTCCCCATGATGCCACTGGCCAGCCAGCCGATGATTGCCCCGGCAATGAGCCATACAATAAAGTTGATCATTTTGTTTCTCCTTTTTGAGTGTTTGAGAGACACGGGTTATCCGTGTTTGCATTACTATTCTCGCCCCTTCCCGATCGAGAAGGGGCGACATGCCAGCTAGGGCATAAGCCTGGCCTTCAGCCTGCCGAATTACGGCGTCGGGACGCCGCTCTTCTTCTGATTGGCTTCAAACTTCGCCATCCGACCGTTGAATTCCTTTTCGACGCGCTCGCGAGTGTAGCCATACTTTTCCTGAATCACGCCGATCAATTGGTCGTACTTACCGGCGACCCGCTCTAGGTCGTCGTCGGTGAGTTTGCCCCACCACTCTTTGAACTGGCCCCGCATTTCCTTCCACTTGCCTTCGAATACATCCTTGTTCATAGTGTGAGCCTCCTGATCCTTCGGATAAGCTGCCCCGGTTTTCGCCGGCGCTCCGGGCAGCGGAGCGCGCCGGTTTTCAAACTGCTCCTCCGGCAGGAGCCTTGAAACCCGCCCGATGGTGTCATCAAGAACGAACGCGCCAGCCGCGGTTAGCAGGCGTTCAGCTACACGGTCGGGCGTCTCGCCTTTGCTGATAAATGCATCCGCCCCGGCGGAGAGCGCGGCCTGCTGACGGGCATCCAGATGGCTGATAAGGACAACGACCATCGCGGCTTGGCAGGCCATGCGCAGTTCGGCCAGGGCCACGCCGGACCCATTGGGAAGCGAATTCCAATCCACCAGCAACATGTCTGGGTGGGTGGCGGGAGCCTGGGCTAACGTGGTGGGCCAGTCGTCGGCTTCGCCGACAACTTGCATGTTGAGATCCAGCAACAGCAGACGGAGGGCCGAGCGCTCTTCGGGCTGGGCATCAGCCAAATAGACTCTGGTCATGAATACAGACTACAACGAACACTCCCCGGCCACATCCATCCGCCGGGGAGTATTGGCCTCCGTCAGTTGGGGGAGATTAAAGAGAGGGTATCCGGCGATGAGCCGGTGGCCTGTGGCCAGCGGCCAGCGCCACGGCTTCCGTGCGGCTGGCGACGCTCAACTTGGAGAGGCTGTGGCTGACGGGGGTCACTCCCCCGCCGGGTAAACGATGACGCGGTCGCGCCCGGCCTGCTTGGCGGCATACATGCGTCAACGGCAGACACACGTAGCCCGTCTGCGGTGGATGGATAAAATGACGGCACAGCAAACCCGCCTGTGGATCTACGACTTCATGCAGTTGACCACGCCGCATCGCCCAACAATCCTCCAATGAGAAGATGGGCTCCACCATCACCTCATCGCCCCAGCGCGCGGCTGTCTCAAGATGCTGATCCCAGGCATGCAAGACTGCTAAACAGCCGTTCTGCCCGGCGAATAGTTCGCCCGCCATCAGGGCAATCACCTGATAGGCCTCGGCCTGGGTAATGCAGGACTGAAGCAGATCGTTCATGCGGTTGAGCAGCTGCATTTGCCGGTCGCGCCTTTGCAGTTCGCCCACCAAAGCCAACAACTCGTCAGTGGTTGCCCGTACGCCCTCCTCGGCCTGTTTGCGGGCTGTGATGTCGCGGACGTTGCATTGGATCACTCTAAAGCGATCAACCAAATAGACATTGCTTACAAACTCCACCTGCCGACGCTGTCCGTCTTTGGTTTCCAACGGTAGATTTTCGTAACGGATATACTCCTCGTTTTGCAGGTGCCGCATGGCGTCCTGGCTGGCGGCGATGTCTTTGACCGGGCCGATCTCCCAGAGCGCCTTGCCGATCAATTCGGCGTAAGAGTAACCCAGCATATCTTGGAGGAAAGGGTTGGCGTCGATTATCCGGCCTGTGTCCGCATCCAGGAGGAGTATGCCGTCCTTGGCCGTCTCGAAGAGTCGCCGGTAGCGAACTTCGGAAGCCTTCAAGGCGCCCCCGATCCGCTTGCGCTCGGTCAAATCACTCTCAGGCAACGTCTTTTCGCCGGAGGGCTGGTTGGCCCATTGGTCTTCCAGATCGGCCAGGCGCGCCCGCAAGGCGGCATTCTCGGCCAGGAGTTGGGATTTCGTTTTTGATGGCATCGTAACATTCCCCAGGCTCGGGGGATGCCCCTCGGCCCTCGGCGACAAAAAGTTTGAGCGAGCAGGCCGCGCAGCACGCTCGACCGCCCACCGCCTTCAACCGAAGCCTGAGCGCACTTCGGGCCGGGCCTTGGCTAAAAATACGCGGGGCGCGAATTCATCGTACAACCAACACTCTCTGGCGACATCCGCCGGCCAGGGAGTGTTTAGCTCCGCCAGTTGGGGGAGACTTAAGAGGGGGTGAGCCGGTGGCGGACGGCCAGCGCCACGGCTTCCGTCCGGCTGGCGACGCCCAGCTTGGAGAGGATGTTGCTGACGTGGGATTTGATGGTGGATGGACTGACGACCAGTCTCTCGGCGATCTGAGTGTTGTTCAAACCTTCGACCAGCAGGGCCAGCACGGCGCGCTCGCGCTCCGTCAGATCGTGCCCAGGCGCGGGCGGTTGGGTGGCGGCGTGGATCAACGCCTGGGCGGCCTCGGGCGAGAAGGTGGCGCGGCCGGCGTGCGCCGCGCGGATGGCTTGAGCCAGTTCGTCGGCCGAAACATCCTTGAGCAAATAGCCGATGGCCCCGGCCTCCAGCGCGTTCTGAACCAACTCCGCCTCTTTGAAACTTGTCAGCGCAATGACCTGCACCGTTGGAAACTGCTGGCGGATGGCGCGCGTGGCGGTCGCCCCATCCATATCCGGCATGACCATATCCATGAGCACGACGTCGGGCAGGATCTGGGCGCAGAGTTGGATGGCGGCCTCGCCCCTGGCGGCCTCGCCCACCAGTTCGAGGTCGTCAAAGACCATCATGATGGTCGCCAGTCCTCGGCGCACCATGGGATGATCATCCACGACCATCACGCGAATAGGCGGGGAAGGCGTCACGGTCATCGGGCCTTCTGTTCGGGGGCTTCCGCCCAGCGGATGGTGATGTCGGTGCCGTGACCCGGCTGGCTCGTGACCGACAGCACTGCGCCCACGGCTTCGGCGCGTTCGCGCATCATGCTCAGGCCGTAGTGACCGGGTGGGGTGTGCTCAGGGTCGAAGCCGCGGCCATCGTCGCGGAGGCGCACTTCCACCACGCCAGCCTCATGTTGCAGATGCATCTCCACTCGGCTGGCCCCGGCATGCTTGGCGATGTTGTTCAGCCCTTCCTGGCACAGACGGTAGAGCGCCACCTGCACCTCAGCGGGCAAGGCGCCTTGCCCCGCCACGGTCACGGCGACCGGGATGTTCGTCCGGCCCGTGTGCGCACTTCCCAACAGGCGCAGCAGGTCGCCCAGTTCAATGTCGGTCAGGGCCGAGGGCCGCAGCTCGACCAACAGCATGCGCAATTCGGCCAGCGCGCCGCGCGTCAACCGGCGCAGGTCCTCCAGCGACCGCCGCCCCTCGTCCGGGTTTCGCTCCCACAGGCGCGGCAGGACTTCGGCGATCAGGCCGGCGGAGAAGAGCGACTGGTTGACGGCATCGTGCAGGTTCTGCGCCAGACGCTGGCGTTCATGGAATGTGGCGATCGTTTGCGCGTGTTGGTACAGTTCCGCATTGACCAGGGCGACCGCGGCCTGGTTGGCCACCGTCAGGGCCAGGGCGGCGTGGTGGGCCGTGAAGTAATCCGGCTCGGCGTGGGCGAGGCCCACACCGCCGATGACGCGGTCCTTCACTACCAGGGGCACCCACATCCACGCTCGCACCCCCTCTAACAGCTCGGCCGCTTGATCGGTCAGGAGCGCCCGGAGAAACTGCGCCGCGGGGTCGGCGCTCCACACGTCGGCGATCCGGATCGGCTGGTTCCCGTTGAACAGCACCGCCGGGGTTTCTGGGCCGTGCAGCGGGATGCGGAAAGGCAGGGCCTGTTCCAGCCGCTGTGGCCCACGCACGGCCAGGGCGACCAGGGCCAAGTCTTCCAGCGCGAAAAGCCCCGCATGGGTATACGCGATAATCACCTGCAATTGGGCGAGGATCAAACCCGGCTGGAGTTCCAGCGCGGAGGCCAGTGTATGGGAGATCTCCAGCAGTGTAGACTGCTCGCGCGTGCGATCCTCCACCCGTTGCCGGAGCATCCGCTCGGTCTGGACCCGCTTACTGACATCGCGGACGACGCCCAGGAGGCACGACCGGCCTTGATAAGTGAACGCCGTCCCGCGCACCTCCACGTAGAACGGTGCGCCGCCCCGGCGCAGGTGAACCATCAGTGCTTCGAACACGCGGCCAGACCGAACCGTCTGGACGTACTTGCCGAACAGGTGATGACTGTCGTGGTGGAGGTAGGCGGTCGGGTGCAGGCCAATGAATTCCTCGCGAGCATAGCCGTGCATCGCGCTGGCCGCGGGATTGGCCTCGACCACGAGGCCGGTCTCCACATCGTTGATGATCAACCCGTCGCTGGCGGCTTCGAAGATGCTTCGATACAGATCGGGCGAAGGAGGCATAGGGTATAGTTTACCTCAGCGCGCGCGGCTGTCATCCTGCCATCGGCCACGCGTTCTGGCGTGGCAAACAAAAACGGCCCCTGACTGAGGAGACCAGGGGTCGTTTTTTTTCGCAGGTAGGGATGGCTTTGCTAGAAGTCGCCGCCCATCCCGCCGCCCGGAGGCATAGCAAGGGCCTTGTCCTTCTCGGGCACGTCGGTGATGAGGGCCTCGGTCGTCAGGATCATCGCGGCGATGGAGGCGGCGTTCTCCAGCGCCCCGCGCACGACCTTGACCGGGTCGATGATGCCGGCCTTGAGCATGTCTACGTACTCGCCGGTGATGACGTTAAAGCCGATATGTTTGTTCTTCTCTTCCTTGGCCTTGCGGCGCACGGTCTCGATGATGACGGCGCCCTCGTGGCCGGCGTTCTGCACCAGCCTGCGGATGGGAGCTTCCAACGCCTTGCGTACGATGGCCACACCAATGGATTCGTCCTCGCCGTCCATCTTCACCTTGTCCAGCGCCGATACGGCGTTGATATAAACGATCTCGCCGCCGGGGACAATGCCCTCATCGATCGCTGCGCGCGTAGCCGACAGGGCGTCCTCGACGCGATGCTTCTTCTCTTTCAGCTCGGTCTCGGTAGCGGCGCCGACGCGGATGATGGCCACGCCGCCGGAGAGCTTGGCCAGGCGCTCCTGGAGCTTCTCCTTGTCGTAGTCGGAGGTGGATTTCTCGATCTCGACCTTGATCTCCTCAATGCGGCCCTTGATGGCCTTGGCGTTGCCCTTGCCTTCGACGACGGTGGTGTCGTCCTTGGTGGAAACGACCTTGCCGGCCCGGCCCAGGTCGGCCAGGGTGGTGGACTCGAGCTTCTTGCCCAGCTCCTCGGTGATGACCGTGCTGCCAGTGAGAGTGGCAATGTCCTGGAGCATGGCCTTGCGCCGGTCGCCGAAGCCGGGGGCCTTGACGGCCAGCACGTTGAGCATGCCGCGCAGCTTGTTGAGCACCAGCGTGGCCAGCGCCTCGCCGTCCACGTCCTCGGCGATGATCACCAGGTCACGCTTACCGATCTGCACCAACTTCTCCAGCACGGGCACGATATCGGCGGCGGCGCTGATCTTCTTGTCGTAGATCAGGATGTATGGCTCGCTGATGACGGCTTCCATCGACTCGGGGGTGGTGATGAAGTAGGCGCTGCTGTAGCCGCGGTCGAACTGCATGCCCTCGACGTACTCGGTCTCGAACTGCAGGGACTTGCTTTCTTCAACCGTGATGACGCCGTCCTTGCCCACCTTGTCCATCACGTCTGCGATGAGCTGGCCGATCTCGGCGTCGGCGGCGGAGTTGGTGGCCACCGAGGCGATCTCTGCCTTGGTCTCAATCTTCTGGGACATCTTGCGCAGCGCCTCGACGACCGCTTCTGTGGCCTGCTCGATGCCGCGTTTGAGGAGCATGGGATTAGAGCCGGCGGCCAGGTTCTTCAAGCCCTCGGTGACGATGGCGTGGGCCAGCACGGTGGAAGTGGTGGTGCCGTCGCCGGCGATGTCGTTGGTCTTGGTCGCCGCCTCCTTCAGGAGTTGGGCGCCCATGTTCTCGTACGGGTCCTCCAGCTCGATCTCCTTGGCGACCGTCACGCCGTCGTGGGTGATGGTGGGGGCGCCGTATTTCTTATCCAGCGCCACGTTACGGCCCTTCGGGCCGAGGGTGGTGGCGACAGCGTTGGCGAGGATGTCTACGCCGTTCTTCAAGCGGCGGCGGGCGTCTTCCGAGAATGCGAGTTGTTTAGCGGCCATAGTGGAATGCTCCTTTTAGCGTGGATCCTGCAAGGGTGATTTATTTCTTCTTCTTGGCTGGCTCGTCGCCTTCGAGGATCGCGAGCAGGTCGCTTTCCTTGAGGATAAGCAGCTTCTTGCCATCTATTTTGAACTCGGTGCCCGCATACTTGGCGAACAGCACAATATCGCCTTTCGTCACGTCCAGCGTCATGCGCTTGCCGCCCTCGTCGCGCGCGCCGGGGCCCACTGCGACGACGCTGCCCTTCTGGGGCTTTTCTTTGGCCGTTTCGGGCAGGATGATGCCGCTGGCAGTCATTTCTTCCTGCTCGGTGGGCTCGACCACCACGCGGTCGCCAAGAGGCTTGAGATTCAGTGCCATGTCAGATCTCCTATGGGTGAGAAAAGTTGAGTCGAGGCTTACACGCCAGAGAGTTAGCACTCGTGACGCCAAGGGCCTCTTCTAGCCGATGCTGCCTTCCATCTGGAGCTGGATCAGGCGGTTAAGCTCGACGGCGTACTCCATGGGCAGTTCCTTGATCAATGGTTCAATGAATCCGCCGACGACCATGCTGGTTGCCTGTTCCTCCGAGAGGCCGCGGCTCATCAGGTAGAAGAGCTGCTCCTCGCCTACCTTCGAGACCGACGCCTCGTGCCCGATGTTGACCTCGTCCTCGTCAATCTCGATCACCGGGTAGGTGTCTGAGCGGGACTGGTCGTCAATCAGCAGCGCATCGCAGACCACATTGGACTTGGAGTGATGGGCGCCTTTGTACACCTTGAGCAGGCCGCGATAGGAGGTGCGCCCACCGCCCACGCTGATGGACTTGGAGGTGATCTTGCTGGTGGTGTGCGGCGCGCCATGCACGACCTTGCCGCCCGTGTCCTGGTGCTGGCCCCGGCCGGCGAACGCCATCGACAGGATCTCACCGTGCGCGCCCTCGCCCACCAGATAGCACGACGGGTATTTCATCGTCAACTGCGAGCCCAGGTTGGCATCCACCCACTCCATCGTCGCGCCGGCATGCACCACGGCGCGCTGGGTCACCAGGTTGTAAACGTTGGTAGACCAGTTCTGGATGGTCGTGTAGCGGCAACGGGCGCCTTTCTTGACGATGATCTCGATCACGCCTGAGTGGAACGAGTCGCGCGAGTAGTTCGGCGCCGTGCAGCCTTCCACATAGTGCACCTGCGCGCCTTCGTCCACGATGATGAGCGTGCGCTCGAACTGACCCGTGCCCTCCGCGTTCAGCCGGAAGTACGCCTGCAGCGGCATCTCGACCTTGACGCCCTTGGGCACGTACACGAACGACCCGCCGGACCAGACCGCGCTGTTGCAGGCGGCGAACTTGTTGTCGGTGGGCGGGATGACCTTGCCGAAATGCTCCCGGAAGAGGTCCGGGTGCTGGCGCAAGCCGTCGTCCGAGCTGAGGAAGATGACGCCCAGCTCTTCCAGATGCTTCTGCACGCTGTGGTACACCATCTCCGACTCGTACTGGGCCCCCACCCCGGCCAGGAACTTACGCTCCGCCTCAGGGATGCCGAGCTTGTCGAAGGTGTTCTTGATGTCCGCCGGCACGTCGTCCCAATTGCCCTCGGTCTTTTCGCTGGGTCGGGTGTAATAAGTGATTTCGTCGAGATTCAGCTTGATCTTGCCGCCCCAAGTGGGCATGGGCTTCTTATTGAAGATCTCCAGCGCCTTGAGACGAAAGTCGAGCATCCACTGCGGCTCACCCTTCATGCGCGACATAGCGGTGACGACCTCGCCGTCCAGCCCCTTGCGGGCGCGGAATGTGTACTGAACGTCGTCCCGAAACCCGTACTTGTATTCGGTGAGCTTCTCCAGATCGGCTTTCTCGGTAGACATACTTCAATCCTCCGCCTTGTCCGGGTACTTCTCGGGCGCCCAGTCGTAACCCTTGACCTAGTTCTTGGGTACTCTCGATAGACGCGGCATTACTGGTCGGCTAGCGGTTAGTGGCGCCGGCCTTGCGGGCCGCTTGCTTCAACCGCCGCACGTGCGTGCGCTGCCCCTTGGACAATCGTTTGGGTTTAGTCTTACTTGTCTTGTCTGCCATTGGTGTCAACTCCTTATTCGGAGGCCGCTCTTGCCTGACTTTATACATCCCGATCGCGGGTCGCACTTGGGGTTGCGAACTTCACTTACAACCGCCGGTATGCACGCGCCTGCCTCAAGCGCATGTCTTAGCTCTCAACCATGAGTATAGTGACGTAGAGTCTCAACAGCGTCACAAGGAGCGCTACGGTGTCAAGCCACACGCTACAATTGCACTTATATTTACTGGGGCCGCCAGAAGTGCGCTTGGGTGCAAGTCCGCTGACGTTTCCCATGCGTAAGACGCTGGCGCTGTTGATCTATCTGGTGGTCACGCATTTCTGACGATCAACCATTTTCGCGGGGCTGTTTCGGCGCTAGGCGCGCTCGTTCAGCATGGACCACGGCCGCCTGCTCCGGCTGGCCACTCAGTTCGTAGGCTTGGCCTAATTGCACATACAAATCTCGGATGCGCGACTCAATCTCCGCGCCGGCCCAGGCTGCCTCGCGCGCCAGCTGGCGGGCCTTCTCGAAATGGACCATCGCCTCGCCCGCCGCAGAGAGCCGCAGGGCTTCCTCACCGGCGGCCAGGCTGTGGTGGAAAGCAGCCTCCGCCAACCCTGCGACCAGCGCGTGGTGCGCCAGCACCGCAGCCGGGTCCTTGGCCGCCGCGAGGATGTCCAGCGCCCGCCGGTGGAACAGCCGCCGGCGCGCGTCCCCGGCTTCGGTATAGACCACGTCGCGAATCATGTCATTGGGAAAAGCGTAGGCGTAGGCGCTGGCGGCGGCAGGCGGCGCCACCTCCAATAAGAGTCGGCTGCTGACCAGCTCATCCAGGGCGGGCAGGGCCGCGTCTTCAGACACGTTGGCAGTGGCGCACAGCCGCTCGAACGTCAGCCGTTGCTCAAGGGCGGCCCCGGCCGCCAACAGGGCAAAAGCATTTGGGCTGAGCCGATTCAGGCGCGAGCGCACCACGGCGCCCACCGTCGAAGGGACTCGCACGGCTTTACCTAACTCGTGGTCCGCGTCCACCTCAAAAGCCCATTGCCCATCGGCTCGCCGCTTGGGATGGAGCGCGCCCCGTTCGAGCAAATCCTTCAGCGTCTCTATCAGGTAGAACGGATGCCCGTGCGTGTCGTCGAACAGCCACTGAGCGAAGTCCGGCGCCGGCGGCGCCAGGCACGAGAGCACCATCTGCACCGTGTCCCGCTCGCTTAAGGGCTCCAGCTCCAGATGAGCTGGCTCCAACTCTCGGTCCAACTGCGCCAGCCGCTGGATCATACCCCCGGTCCCTGGTTGGCCTGACGGGCGCACGGCTTCTGACCGCAGGCTGACCAACAACATCGACCGCGCGCCCGCCTCTCGCCAGCGCCGGATGGCGTACTGCAGCAGGTCCAGCGTGGCGCTGTCCGCCCAGTGCAGATCGTCCACGAACAGCACCAGCGGCGCCCGCCTGGCCAGGGCCAGCGTCAGGCGCACGAGCGCTTCAAAGAGCTGTGTCCGCCCCTCCGTCGCCTCCAGTGTCGGCGGCGACAGCTCCGGATAACGCTCGCGCAGTTCCGGCAGCAGCTCACCCAATGGCGCGAGCCAGGCCTCTCCCACCAGCTCTTTCGGCGCGTTTTCGCGCTCGAGCCATACTCGGAGCGCCTCCGCCAGCGGCTGAAACGGCAGGTGACTGCCGCTTTCAAAGGCGCCGCCTAGCAGCACTTCTGCTCCTTGCGCGCTGGCCCAGGCCAGGAACTCGGTCGCCAGACGGGTCTTGCCAATGCCGGCTTCGCCGCGCAACATCACCACCTGGGGCTGGCCGGTCGCGGCTCGCTCGAAGCGTTCGGCCAGTGCCTGTTGCTCCGCGCCGCGTCCTGCAAACAGGCTTTCCAGAAAGGCGACCGGGGTGTCCAACCGGTGCAGCGCGGGCTCGCGCTGGTCCGGCGGGTGTTGGGTGCGAATGCGGGCCGCCAGCGCCTCCGTGTCTGGCTCTGGCTCCACGCCCAACTCAGCCACCAGAACGGCACGACACGCGTCATAGGTCTCCAGAGCCTGCCCCCGCTCGCCGGCCGCGAAGTGAGCGCGCATCTTGCGCCGGTACGCCACCTCGTTCAGCGTATCGAGGGCGATCCAGGTCGCGGCGATCTCGGCCGTGGCAGCAAACTCGCCGCGCGCAAACTGGATTTCGGACAGCCGGTCGAGGATCAGGCCCAGGCGGCGGCGCCAGGCTTCGCGCTGGACGGCCGCCCAATCGTCGAAGCCGGGGGCATTGCCCAGCGAAAACCCCGCGAGAAAATCGCCGCGATGACACGCGGCGGCCGACTGCAGCATAGGCAGGCTGGCCGACCCCTTCGGGGGCTTTCGGCTCGAACGGTCCGCCCGGGCCAGGGCGTAGGCGCGTTCCACGGTGTGCAGGTCGAGGTGGATGTGGGCGTCCGGATTCAGAGCCAGCGCATTGTGAGTGACGGAGAGGAAGGAGGTTTGGGCCTGCCTGCTGGCCCGGCGCAGGGCCGATTGCAGGTGGCCGAGGGTGTTGCGGAGTGAGGCGTGGCTGCGCGCAGGGCTTGATTCCGGCCACAGGAGGGCGGCCAGATGCTCGCGCGGTTGCTCGCCTCCCTCAAGCGCCAGGTAGATCAACAGCGCCAGCGTCTTGCGCGTGGGAAACGTCAGCAGCTTCGCACCCACGCGCACTTCTGGCGGTCCCAGCAAATAGAGGTGCAATTGCAACGCGTGGCTTGCCACCTTAGGCTCCTTGTGACGCTCTTGAGACTCTACGTCATTATACTCATTGTTAAGAGTTAAGACATGCACTTGAGACAGGCGCGTGCGCGCAAATTTTGTCAGACCATCTCAACGATCCTTACCTGCGAAGAACGGCAGGCGCAAAACTCTCGGAGCAGCTCTTTAACCTTTGAACAGCTACCAGAGTTCAGGATAGTTTATATCGAGGTTTCCTATGCCCGTTTACACGTATAGATGCCAGAGTTGCGGCGTCGAGTTCAAAAAAAGGCAAACCTTCTCCGACAAGCCCTTGAAGCGCTGTCCGGAATGCCGCACGGGCGCCGTGCGGCGCGTTCTCCAGTTGCCCGGCATCGTCTTCAAAGGCTCTGGCTGGTATTCCACCGATCACCGCTCTTCCTCCGGCCAGACCAGCACGCTTAACCAGAAGAACGACAAGGCCGAAAGCTCTCGCGGCGAAAAGAGCGCGAGCTGAGGCCTGGAGGACGCCCCGATGCCTGGCATTGTTCTGACCTTCCCCATTGTGGCCGGTAAGGTGGAAACCTGGCGGCGGTTTTGCCAGGAGATGTCCGGCTCACGATTACAGATGTACGAAGCCTCCCGCCGGCGGCTGGGCATCACGCGCGAACAGCTGGTGTTGGTGGAAACCGCTTTCGGGTCGGCGGCCGTGACCACCCTTGAAGCCCCCGATGTGGCTCAGGCGCTGGGCCAGATCATCACCTCTGATCTTCCATTTGACTGTTGGTATCGGGAGCGGGTGCAGGAGCTGCACGGCGTCAACCTGGCCGGGTATGAGCATTTTCCACAGCAAGCACCGCCCCCACAAAATCAAGAGTTGCTTTTTGAGTGGACCAGTGATTCTGTGTCCCACTGAGGCGCGGTAAACAGGGCGGCAGCACGCCGCCGCAACTGCGCTACAGAAACCGTCCGCTGATTGATATACCCCAAAAGGAGAATGCGATGAGAACGATCTATGGTCCCCTCTATACCCTGCGACCTTACGAGCGGGGCATCCAGGAAACCCTGGGCAAGTACAACCGGTTTGTCATGCCCGGCCTGGGGTTTCAAATTCCGTTCATCCACATCACGCGCATTCGCGACGTCCGCGAGCACACCATGGATATCCACCCGCAACCGGTGATCACCAAAGACAACGTCGAAATTCAGGTGGATGGTGTGATGTGGGTGCGGCCCACCGTCGATGAAGAAGCCATCAAGCGCACGTTCTACAACATCGACGATTGGAAGCGGGCGATCATCCAGTTGGCGATGACCAACCTGCGCCAGGAGTTTGGTGATTTGACCTTGGACGAGAGCCTGGTGGCCCGGGAGACGATCGCCACCAATCTACAGCGCATCCTGAACACCTTCGCCGTCGAATGGGGCCTGACCGTCAGCAAGGTGGAAATCCGCCTGATTGACCCCCCCGAGGACATCAAGAAGGCCATGCACAAGCAGAAGACGGCCGAGCAAGAGCGGCGCTCCATGCGCCTGCTGGCGACCGGCGAATTCGAGGCGGCCGAACAGCAAAAGCTGGCAATCATCCAGCGCGCGGAGGGGGAACGCGAAGCGGTGATTCAAGTGGCCCAGGGCAAGGCCGAAGCCATCCGCCTGGTCAACGAGGCCGCGCAGCAATACTTCACCGGCAACGCCCAGGCCCTCAAGCAAATGGAGATGGTCGAAACCTCCCTGCGCGAGAACGCCAAAATCGTCATCACTGAGCACGGCATCAGCCCGACCTTGTTGCTGGGCAGCTTGCCGGTCAGTGTGTCGAGCGAAAAAAACAACGGGCGCGAAGTAAGCGTTCATGCCTGAGCCTGACCAGGACCAGATTACTGACAAAACGACCCAGGTCGGGTCGCCGGTAAGTACGACCAATTCATCGGCTAGCTTCAAAAGAAGTATGACTACACCCGCGAGCATGCCGAAGAGGAATTTGACCGGCGGCTGAAGGAGTATGAGGCCTATCAGAAGAAGAGCGGTGTCCCGACGCCGTAATTCGGCAGGCTGAGGGCCAGGCTTATCCCTGGCGCCGCTCAACATCCTGGGGCGTATATCCAAATGTTGGGCCGCTCGATGAATCGTACCCATCCGTTATGGTCAACCATCTGTGAGCCTCGCTACGAGGCTCACACCAATTACACAAGGAGATTAACCCATGTCAACGGACACGAACAAGATCGTCTCCCGCCGTTTCCTCAAGGAGATCTTTG
>Ga0209751_10003721_pt1 | contig 14765 bp, 13 predicted proteins | sample RifCSP13_1_FD_184019 | JGI IMG/M metagenome (GOLD analysis project Ga0209751, IMG submission 184019) | Soil microbial communities from Rifle, Colorado - Rifle CSP2_sed 13_1 (SPAdes) (version 2) | ecosystem: Environmental > Terrestrial > Deep subsurface > Rock core/Sediment | place: Rifle... | reverse complement strand
CAGGTCCTCTCCATGCCAGGCAGTGAAGGAGTGGACGCCGGGCAGACTGCAGTATTGCATGAAGTCTTGGGGGTCGTTCCACCAGAGCCAGCGGAAGGCGCGGCGGTCGATATTGGTGACGTTCGCCAGGTCGTCGGGCATGAACGGGCGCAGCGTGAGCTGTGGCTGCTCATCCGACTCGACGTGGCAGGAGTGGCGCTCGTACTGCACCATCTCTTCGAGGACCGGCCATCCTAGGCCCGTGTAAAAGCGCTCGGCGCGGTCCACCTCTGGGTCAGAGAGGACAACGGCGAGGGAACCGCACTCGGCGAAGGCCCCTGCCTGCCGTTGAACGAGGGCGGTCTTCACGACGTTATTGCCCGTTGCCTCCACCAGCAGCCCTACCTCATGCCGGCCCCGCCAGAAACCACCGATGATGTAGTCGCGCGTGCCGGGTGACCAGAAGGCAAACTGCGGGTACTTGCTGACGCGCTCCCGCACATGGTCGATGGCCCAGGACCCGCCGAAGGGCAGCCGCAGGGAGTCCACCTGGGCGAGGGAGAGCGGTTCGATAAGGGGAGTAGACGTGGAGGTCATGCTGCGCCCTGCCCGCGCGTCGTGAGCGTTGTCTGCGTCTCCAGGCGCGGTCGGGCCGGCCGCGGGACCACCGCGGGAGCCGTTTCGGGACGCGAAGCGGTGAGGAGCAGGCCGACGAGGACCATGTTGGTGATGAGGCTGCTCCCGCCGTAGGAGAGGAAGGGAAGCGTGAGGCCGGTCAGCGGCAGTAGGCCGAGATTGCCGCCGAGGATGATCAGCGCCTGCAGGCCGATGACGATGATGCTGCCGGCGGCGAGAAAGCGGGCGTAGGAGTGGCGCGCGTCCAGGGCGATGCGGAAGCCGCGATGGACCAGAAGAAGGTAGGCGCACAGCACGGCGGCAGCCCCGAGGAGGCCGAGCTCCTCGGCGATGGCGGCGAAGACAAAGTCGGTGTGGGCCGCCGGCACGACATCGGGCATTCCCTGGCCGAGGCCTCTACCCAGGAGGCCCCCGCTGGCTATGGCGATGAACCCCTGCACGACCTGGTAGCCGCGGTCGCTTGCTTGAGACCAGGGATCAAGCCAGATGCTCACGCGCTGCTGCACGAGCGGGACGATCCGCAGGCTGAGCCAGATGGCCGCGGCCACGCCGCCTAGGCCAGCCAGAGGGTAGAGCCATTGCGCCGTCGCGAGGTAGAGCAGCAGGATGAAGGAACCGAAGAGGAGGATGGCGGTACCAAGGTCGCGCTGGAGGATGAGTAGCGCGACGCCCAGGCTCAACATGAGGAGCAGCGGCAGCACATAAGGTAGGGTCCCGCCCCAACGCAAGGGCGTCCGCAACAGGACAGCCTGCGTGTCGGCGAGGTAGCCGGCAAAGAAGAGCACCAAGAGCAGCTTCAGCGGTTCCGCCGGCTGGAAGGTTAGGGGGCCAATGGAGAGAGCGAGCTTCGGTGCGCCGGGCCCTGGGCCTTCGCCGAAAACGGCCGTGAGAGCGACGAGCAGCAGGCCGAGGGCTGCCCACGTGAACTGGAAGCGCTTGGAAAAAAAAAGAAGATGAGGCGCGAACAGGAGGAGCGTGAGCAGCGCGCCGCCGATGGTGAGCCAGAGGGCCTGGCGCCGCAGTAGGTCGTCGCCGCCGAGACGCTGCGCTAGCACCAGTCCCAGCCCGATCAGCGTGACCACAAGAGGCAGCAGCACCTCGTCGGCGGGCCGGCGGGAGAGCGTGAGACCAACGTGCACGGTGAGGGCTACACCGAGAAGCAGCCCCGCTGGCCATAGCGCTTCTGGCCGCCACGGTGGCGCGCCGCCGGCCCAGCGCAGGCTGGCGAATCCGATCGCCGAGGCACCGGTGGCGAGTAGGAGTAACAGTAACTCAAGCCCGCGAAAGCGTCGCCCTGGCATCGCTTGGAGTCGTGGAGACTAGCCCTGCTCGAGCCGCAGGCGGACCTCGCCGATCACGATAGTGTCGCCGAAGTCCACCGGTGTGGCGGTCTCGACCGGGCGACGGTTCAGCCATGTGCCGCTCGGGCTGCCCAGGTCCTCGAGCCACCAGCGCCCTTGCCGGAACCGGAGCAGAGCATGGTTCGCGGCGACGGAAGGGTCGTCCAGGAAGATCGCGCTGTCGGGTGAGCGGCCGATGGCGGTAACCGGTAGGAGGGGCAGCAGGTCGCCGGGGCGCATGCCGCTGGCTCCGCCCTCGATGATGGCGACATGGGCGCCGGTGATACGAGGACGGGGCGCCGCCCGTCCCATGTCTCGCCAGATGGCGAGCACCACCAGCACGATAATGAGGTACAGAACGATGATGACGCCGAAACGCAATGTCAGGACCAGGAGCGCCGCACCCATGGACTAAGCTTCTCCTTCTTTCTCCCGAGAGTCGCTCGCCGTAGGATCGGTCGGCAAGCGTTCAATGCCGACGATCACCACGTCCACTCCACCGAGCGAGACGCGGTCGCCGGGCTCGAGGAATGCCATGGTTACGCGCTCCCCGTTGAGGCTGGTGCCGTGCGTGCTCCCTGTATCCTCGACGCAGAGGCGCCCCCGAACCACGCGGAGGACGGCGTGATGGCGCGAGACGCGCCGGTCTTCGAGGATCGTGTCGTTATCCAAAGCGCGACCAAGCCTCCAAGCGAAGCGTGAGACATCCACGACGAGGTCGTCAGGCAGTCGTAATCGGGCGCTGAGCGCGGGCTGCTCCGGCGCTGGTGAGGTGGTCTCTGTGGGGTTGCTGAACTGTGCCAACACTCGTGGCTCTCCCCGCCTCACTGTAGGGTCGGTCTCCAGGCGCACCTCCGGTCGACGCTGCAGGGCGAGGCCGCGCTCGTGGGCTGTGTCAACCAGATAGTGGGCCAGCTCCTGTTGGAGGGCCGCCTCTAGTCCAGTATACCGCACCTTGTCCTCGGGATGGAGCAGGACCACGTAATCGTCGGGGGCGTAGGTCTGCGTGACCCCAACGGCTGCTTCGTGCTCCATCGCCCGACTGAGATGCTGGGCCAATTGGACCGGATGGAGCCGTCCGCGTAGCAGGCGCGTCGCCGGGGCCTCTAGCCAGCGGGCAAGGTGTTCCTCGAACCGGGCGATTGGACGCATCTAGCGGGTGCGGAGGCGCCAGAGATAGAGCCGAAGGCAGTGCCGCAGGTAGGCGCCGATCTCTTTCAGGTTGTACTTGCTCCTGCCCTGCCAGCGGTCACCGAAGACGAACGGGACTTCGTGCACGTTCCGGTAGCGCCCCTTCACCAGGACCTCCAGGAGGATCTTGAAGCCGACCGGGCTCAGCGGCACGCCTTCGATGACCGACCGGCGTAGTGCGAAGAGGCCGGTCGTCGGATCGCGGACGGGCGTGAGCGGTCGCGCGAACCAGATGGCGACCCTCGAGCTGAGGCCGCGCCACCACGCCGAGTTGAGGTTGGTGTCGCGGGTCCCGATGGCGATGTCGCTGTCGCTGTCGGCTATCGCGGCAACAAGCGTGGGTAGGACCTCCGGCGGGTGGGAGAAGTCGGCGTCCATGACCGCCAGCAGCTCCCCGCGTGCCTCCGCGAAGCCGTCGGTCACCGCAGTGGCGAGGCCGAGCTTGCCGGCGCGATGGAGGACGCTCAGGTTGGGATACCGCTGGCGCAGCTCTTCAGCGAGCTGTCCGGTGCCGTCTGGCGAGTTATCGTCCACGACGATGATCTCGGCGGTGATTCGTTGGCGCTTGAAGGCCTCGGTCAGCTCTTGTACCAGCCGCTCGATATTGCCCCGCTCGTTGTAGGTAGGGATGACGAGCGATACGAGCGGCGGCGAGGTCTGCTGCGTGGCGCTTGGGCGCGGGAACGGCTGGGGACTGGTCACGATCGCGGTGCCTCGGTTTCATTGTATCGAGCGCGTGCTCGGATGCAACGAGCGACGTTGGTTAAGCCCTGCATGGCCGGATAATACCAGAAAAGAGAGAGCCGCCCGCGGCCTGCCGTGGCGGAGTTGCGTTGGTGCATGATGCCATGCAAAGGTGCTTGCGCTGATGCCACTCCGCTATACTGCTGCGCAGCGAGTGAAGGGAGCGTGATGCTGGGCAAAGTCTTGACCTGCGCTATCTGGGGCCTGGATGGGGCGGTGGTGTCCGTTGAGGCGGATATTGCCTCCGGGCTGCCAGCGTTCAACATCGTTGGCCTGCCCGATACGGCTGTGCAGGAGGCGCGTGATCGTGTACGACCGGCGATCCGGAACTCCGGTGCCAGTTACCCCATGACGCGCATCACGGTGAATCTGGCGCCCGCTGACGTGCGCAAGGAGAGCACCGCTTATGATTTGCCGATCGCCGTGGCCGTCTTGGCCGCTGCGGGGCAAGTGCCCCAGGATGCGCTTGAGCATGCCGCCTTCCTCGGCGAGCTCTCCCTAGACGGGACCGTGCGCCATACACATGGGGTGCTCCCGATGGTGACAGTGGCGAGGGACCGGGAGCTGCACACGGTCTATGTGCCATTCAGCGACGCGCCAGAGGCGGCGCTCGTTGAAGGGATGACGGTGTATGCCGTGCCCTCGCTTGGGGCGCTCATCAGACACTTGAATCGCGACGAGCTCTTTGCTCCGGTGCCGCCCACTCCCGTCCACTGGGAGGAGGGCTCGCATGGTCCATCGCTCGACCTGAGCGTGGTGAAGGGGCAGGAGCACGCCAAGCGGGCGCTCGAGGTAGCGGCGGCGGGGGCGCACAACCTTCTGATGTCGGGGCCACCCGGCAGCGGCAAGACGCTGTTGGCCCGCTGTCTTCCGTCGATCCTGCCACATATGACGATTGAGGAGGCGTTGGAGGTCACGAAGGTGTACAGCGTGAGCGGTCGCCTCCCTGCGGATAGGCCGCTCATGACTGAGCGCCCGTTTCGCGCGCCGCACTACACGATCTCCCACGCGGGCCTGGTTGGCGGAGGACGCCTGCCCAGGCCGGGAGAGATCACGCTGAGCCATCGCGGCGTGCTCTTCCTCGATGAACTGCCCGAGTTCGGGCCCGCCGGCCTGGAGGTTCTCCGACAGCCGCTGGAGGATCGTGAGGTGACCATCAGCCGCGCTCAGGGGACGCTCACCTTCCCCGCCAACTTCATGCTCATCGGCGCGATGAACCCGTGCCCCTGCGGGTACTGGGGCGATAGCGTGCGGGCCTGCACCTGTGCTCCCCCTGCTGTTGCCCGCTACCAGAAGCGACTCAGCGGGCCGCTGCTGGACCGGTTCGACCTGTTTGTGGAGGTGCGGCGGGTGGAGTATGAGAAACTGACAGACGAGCGAAGCGGAGAGCTGTCGGCGGCGGTGCAGGCCCGTGTCGAGGAATCGCGGGAGCGGCAGCGGGTCCGCTTCGGGGTGCGCGGTCTTGCGGCCAATGCCGAGATGACGCCGGTCGAAGTGCGGCTGCATTGCGCCCTGGACGAAGTAGCGCAGGGACTGCTCCGGACCGCGATGCAGCAGTTCCACCTCACGGCGCGCGGCTTTCATCGCGTCTTGAAGGTGGCGCGTACCATCGCTGATCTTGCGGGATCTGATGCCATCGCGGCGGCGCATCTGGCGGAGGCGCTGCAGTACCGGCCAAGGATCGCGGTGTAGGGCGAAGTGCGTAAGGGCGACGTTGTGTGATCCCCTGCTACTTTTCATATGATTAGTGACGTTGTGTTACAATCGCCCCACCCTGAGGCAGGGAGGTGCAGCCCATGAGCTTACGCGGCAAGGCAGCCATAGTGGGCATCGGCGAGCTACCTACGCAAAGGATCGCCCCCGGCCGCTCGATGTACGGACTGTGCGCCGAGGCGGCCCGGCTTGCCATCGAGGATGCGGGCCTGCGTAAGGAGGATATCGACGGCCTCGTCACCAGCGAGGCGCCCTCCGGTATGGCGGACTACCTCGGCATCCGTCCGGTCTTCTCCACCGGCGTCTCGATGCAGGGCGCCAGCGGCGCCACCTCCGTGACGGTGGCCTCCGCGGCCATCGCGGCTGGGCTGTGCAACTACGCGCTCATCGTCATCGGCCGGGCGCGAGAGGCCCAGGCGGGTGGAGGCAGTAGGGGGCCGGGGAGCATCGGTGCTGAGTTCGAGGCGCCCTTCGGCCCGGCCGCTGGAGCGGGCACCGGCTACGCCCTGATGTACTCGCGCCACATGTATGAATACGGCACGACACCCGAGCAGATGGCGAAGCTGGCCGTCGACCAGCGCTTCAACGCGCAGGCCAACCCGAACGCGGTCTTTCGCGGCGAGCCCATCACCATCGACGACGTGCTCAACTCGCGCTACGTCAATGTGCCGTTGCACCTGCTGGAGTGCGTTATGCCCTGCGACGGCGCTGCCGCCTGCATCATCACGACGCCTGAGCGCGCCAAGGCGCTTCCGAACCGGCCCGTCTTTGTCCTGGGTGCAGGGCTGGAGCAGGCCAACGCGCACATCTGGCAGACCGACCGGATCACCACGACGCCGGCGCGCGTCTCGGCGGCCAGGGCCTTCCAGATGGCTGGCTACGGCCCCAGAGACATGCAGTTCGCCGAATTCTACGACTGCTATACGATCCTGGTAGCGATGACGCTGGAGGACGCCGGCTTTGTCAAGAAGGGCGAGATTGGTCCCTTCTACGAGTCCACCGACACAACGTACAAGGGTACGTTCCCCATCAATACCGATGGCGGGCAGCTTTCAGGCGGGCAACCCGGCCTGGCTGGCGGCTTTCGCCACGTCATCGAGGCGACACGCCAGATCATGGGTCGGGGTGGCGAGAGGCAGGTGGCGAACAACGACCTCTGTATGGTGAATGGCTGAGGGGGCATCGCGAGCGAAATGTGCTCGCTCGTCCTCGGGTCCGAGGACACACTCTAAGAACAACAGAAGGACATGGCCATGGCAACCAGCTACCGCAAACCCCTGCCCAACCCCCTCAACCCACAAGCCAGCGGTCCCTTCTGGGAGGCCGCCAAGCGGCACGAGCTCCTGATGCCTCGCTGCCGGAGATGCAGCCACCTCTTCTTCTACCCGCGAGAGGCCTGTCCGCGCTGCCTCTCCAATGACCTGGACTGGGCGAAAGTCAGCGGCAAGGGCAGGCTCTACTCGTTCACGGTGATCCATCAGCCAGGCAACCGCGCTTTCGAGCAGGAGGTGCCCTATGTTTACGCCATGGTGCAGCTCGACGAGGGGCCTCGCATGATCTCGAACCTTGTGGAGTGTCCTGTTGAGGAAGCGACCGTTGACATGCCGGTTGTCGCCGTTTTCGATGACGTGACGCCCGAGGTGACGCTGGTGAAGTTCCGTCCCGCTTAACGCATTCCGGACGAGGAGTTCGCCACTATGCCAAACCGGAGCGCCAGCTAAATGGAGATGCCAACTGCGCTTGTCTCGCTGTGCATCGATCCACGGCTGAACCACGAGCTGCTGCGCATTCAGGTCGCGCAGCACCTTCGCCGTCTCAACCTACACGCTGAGCGCATCTATCTGGTCAACGACGTCGGCGGCAACGTCAGCACCAGCTTCGAGCACGCCCTTGACCTGCTCGTGCGGCAGGGTCAGGCTCCTGTCTTTGCCGCGGTCCTTCACCACGACGATTGTCTCGCCGAGGGGGCTGCTCTCCGGGCCCCCATGGCGGTGACAGCGCTGGAGATAGGGAACCGTCTGAGCGCCCATGGGCTCAATTGTCCCGTTCACAGCGGCCACATCCTGACGGAAACGAACCACTTGATCTGGGACCAGTCGCCCGATCCCCAGTATCGGCCGTACGAGGCCATCGCGTTGTGAGCAAAGCTCCTGTAAACAACCTGTAAAAGGACCGTTCCGACTGTCCACAGCGCTTGGATGCCGTTCCCGCTGGGTGTAGGATAAACAGGACCAGCGATTGTCCTTGCTGTGAGAGGCTAGGAGGCGGCGCCACGTAAGCGATCACCCTCGCCTGCTCAGGCAGAGGACGAACGAACCGGCGCTGAGAGCGCCTTTATCGCCGATAGCGGCTTTCCCGTCGAAGGTTCAAGAGTACTGTAGGAGGGCGGCACGCGTCGCCCTAAGTTGATCTGTGAGGTGACTGTGGCCACTGACCAAACCGAAAGAGTCCCGCGAGAGACCCCAATGGAGCTTGCGGACGGCTCATTGAATGGCGTTGCGGCGAACGGGCGGGCGACTTCGGGGTCTATCGCTAGCCGTGATGGAACGCCGGTTCGGCTGGTTCCAGCTGGAGACGGCTCCGGGCGTCGCCTCACCTATGCCACGCGAGACCTCACCGAGGGGAGCATCCCCCGCAACCTCTGGTTCCTGGCCTGGCCTCAGGTGATAGAGGGCGCTCTCAACGTCCTCGACCAGATGGTGGACCTGTTCTGGGCCGGGCGCGGCTTCGGCTCCCGGGCCATCGCGGGGATCGGTGTCGCTCAGAACTACACGCAGTTCATCATGACCGGCCGGCAGGGCCTGGACACCGCTATGCAGGCGATGGTCTCCCGCGCGATTGGCGCCGGCAACGTCCCGCTGGCGAACCACATCACCCTGCAGGCCCTGACGCTGAGCGGCGCTTATTCATTGACCATGGTGGTGCTGGGCGTGTTCTTCACTGATGGTCTGTTGCAGCTCCTGGGCGTGTCCGACGCCGTGATCGCTCAGGGCACTCTGTACATGCGCGTGCAGTTCCTGGGTGCCGCTGGGATCGCCTTCCGCATGATGGCTGGCTCGGCCCTGCAAGCCGCAGGCGACACTCTGACACCCATGAAGGCGACAGCCGCGACGCGTCTCATCCACATCGTCCTCAGCCCGCTTCTCGCCTTCGGCTGGCTCGGAATGCCGACGCTCGGCCTGGCCGGTCTAGCTGCCGCCAATGTGCTCGCCCAGATCGTGGGAGCGGCTCTCAATTTCCGCGCCCTGTTTGTTGGCACCTCCCGTCTCCACCTGAGCTTGCGAGGTTACCGGCTCGACTTTGCAGTCATCTGGCGCCAGCTGCGCATTGGGGGGCCGGCTTCTATTACGGGTATGGAGCGACCACTGGCGCAGCTGGTCCTTGTGGGCCTCATGGCCCCGTTTGGCGACTACGCTCTCGCGTCCTATGCGCTCGCGAACCGCGCGCAGATGTTCGTGAACCTTGGTATGTGGGGACTCGGTCGCTCCTCGGGAGTGCTGATCGGCCAGAACCTTGGCGCCGGCAAGACCGCGCGGGCGCGGGAGACCGTCCTGTGGGCGCTTGGCTTCATGGGCGTCGTCAACGGCGTCCTTGGGAGCCTCGTCTTCCTGTTCCCTGCTGCGTTTCTGTCCATCTTCAGTCAAGAGCCGGAGCTGCTTGTGGTGGCCGTACCCTGGCTGCGCATTCAAGTCTTGGGCTATCTGTTCATGGGTGCCGGCCAGATCTTCATGCAGTCCTTCAGCACCGCTGGAGACACGTTGGTGCCCATGCTCGTGACCATCGCCACCATCTGGGGCGTCCAACAGCCGCTGGCCTACGTCTTCTCCAGAATGACGGGCTTGGGCGAACTCGGCATCGCCTGGGCAATCGTGGTGGCCATGCTTGCGCCGCTGCTTGTCTACGTCCCGTATTACATCTGGGGCCCCTGGTATAAGAAGCGCGTCCTTTCTTAGCGGGCCACCCTTGTAGAGATATGGCCTTCGCCCAGGTCTGCACAGGCGGGCTCGGTGGCCGCTTGTCGGCAACGGGCGTATAGTGAGCGGCAAACCCGCGTGAGGTTGCTCGCCCAGTTGAGTCCTTTGTTTGTTGAGGCGTTGATTGGCCAAGCGCTGCGTCTGCTTCTCATCCTAGCAGCGGCATTGTTAGCGGGCTTCGTCGCGCGTACCGCGGGCGAGCGGGCCCTGCGGAAGGGGTTCCTGAGCTCATTACGCCAAACAGAAGAGGACGACCGGCGCAAGCGGGCGGAGACGCTGGCGCAGGTGCTCAGCCGCAGCGCGTCATGGATCATCTATCTCATCGCCGGCTTCACCATCCTGGGCCAGTTTGGCATCAACCTGATGCCCGTGCTCGCCGGCTTCGGCGTCGTGGGAATCGCCATCGGTTTCGGTGCCCAGTCGCTGGTGCGGGACCTTGTCAATGGCTTGTTCATCATCACCGAGAACCAGTACTCGCGCGGCGATATCGTGACTGTCGCCGACCGCACGGGAGTCGTCGAGCACATGAACTGGCGCCGCACCGTGTTGCGTGACGATGACGGCGTCGTGCACCATATCACCCACGGCCAAATCACGGTGGTGAGCAACCACACGCGGGAGTGGTCGCGGGTGAGGCTGATTGTCGGCGTGCCGCGGACGATGCCCCTGGAGGACGCGATGGCTGCATTGGACGATCTAGGGCGCGAAGTGGCCGCGGATGTGGCCTTCGCGCCACAAGTGATGGAGACGCCTCAGGTGCTGCAGGTGGAGTCGCTGGGGAGCTTGAGCTACGCGCTCAAGCTGCAGGGGACGACGCGAGTAGGGTATGGGCCATCGGTGGCGGGGGAGCTGCGCCGCCGCATCCTGGTGCGCTGGCCGCAGCACGGCGTGACCGTGTCGGACGCGCAAAGCGAACGACAGACAGGGGCGCCACGCGCGGAGTAGGTGCGATCTACAGGCGCCGTCTGGCGTCGGGTCCGTTTCTGCGGGGACCTACGCTGTCAGGGGCCGGGGATTTCGGGTCGACAGGGTTGGCAGGCCTGTCCACCACTGCGAGCGCACGACGTGCCTCTTCCTGGAGATGTTCCCACCCCTGCCGGAGGGCGCGCCAAGCCTCTGGGCTGGGGAGGTGCTCGCCATAGCGGGACGCGACGAAGGCGGCGGTGATGTCGGCGACCTCGCGCTCCGGTAGCCTGTCGCGCAGGCGCTGGCGGTACTCTTCCGGCGTTGCCCAGTCGGGGCGAGGCAGGCCGCGGGAGGCCGCGAGCAGCATCAGGTTCCGGTAGAGGGCACGCAGGGCCGCCGGTGAGAGCGCCTCCGGCAGCGCCGCAATCAGCGAAGCGGAGGAGCGGGGGAGCCGGCCCAGCCATCGCCTCAACCAAGCCGCCAGGTCCTCTCCGATCGTTGACTCGGGCGACACGGATTCGCGGTCCACGTTCTCGTCGTCTTGCCCCCGACGGAGCCAGCGTAGCGAACGGAACAGCAACCAGGCGACGACGGCGACAGCGGCGAACACCAGCAATGCTTTCACGCTGAAGACAAACCAAGGCGGAATATTGAGCCCTGTCCCTTGCTCGGGGAGGTTCTCGGGGATGAGGTTGAGGTTCCCGAAGCGCATTGGGCGGCGGATGAGGCCTCCCAAGATGGCCCGGAAAAGCTCGGTCAGCAGCTGCGTGATCCAGGCGAACGGGTATACGAGAACGACGGCCAAACGATCGGCCAACATCCCGAGCAGGCCCCCGATTTGGCTGAGGTTCCAGAAGCCGAGGAGGTTGGGCTGCTGGAAGGCGAACCCCATCAAGGCGATCAGGCCTATGGTGAGCATGGAGGCGGTGTGCCACCGCCGGTCGTCAGCGGCCTTAGGGTACACCTCGGACAGGTGGGCCAGGACGAGGGCCCATAGGCCCACCACAAAGAAGGGAATGGCCACGAGGGTGCCACGGAGCGGCCAATCGAGCAGCCCCTCGCTCAGCGCCGCGAGAGAGACGATGACGGTACCCCAGCGGAACGAAGCGAACACCTCGCTGAAGCGGAGGCGGCGCTGGCCCCAGCGGCTGCCGCGCAGCCAAATGACGATGCCCGCCAGGAAGGCGAATACCTCCCGTCCCAGTCCCTCAAACCAGCGAACTCCCCGCCCGATGGTCTCCAGAACCAGTGCTGGCTCCGTCAGGACCGGGCCGTCGAGCTCGCCGACCGCCACCGCGACGATGGCCACAAAACCGAGAATGACTGCCATCGTGCGCAGCGTCCTCTCGCCATAGTCAAGGTGAGCTAGCAGCCAGGTTGTGCCGAAGCCCGCGGCGAAGAGCGCCAGCGTTCCCAAGAAGAACGGGGGGTCTTGGAAGCGTCGGAACAGTCCCCAGGCGATGGCGATGGCCGCGTACAGCCAGCAGCACTCTATGAGGTAGACCGCGAGGGCGAGGGCGCGGCCTCGCTGGTTCATTACACGAAACCCGCCACGACGAGCTCTGGGCCCAACGCCTGGACCGCCATGCCGTGGTACTCGGGCTCCACGGGCTCATCGCCAACGTAAAGGATGGCTACAGGGTGTCCTTCGGTCTTGAGGTGGATCGAGGTGTTGAGCAGTCCTTCGTCCATCAGGGCGGTGACAACGATGATCGTCGTACCGAACGGGAGACGACGGCTCTCCTGGCGCAGAAGGCCATTAATGGAGAAAGGTGAGATGTACGAGGCCATCGCCAGCGCTTCCAGGACCCGGTGCAGCTGTTCCGGGTCGCGGTTTGGGAGCAAGCGGATGGGGAGATCGGAGTTGAACAGGCTACTGTTGGCGATGAGCCCAACGGCGGCCCGGCGTGCGCCCTGGACGGCGACCGAGGCGGCGGTGGAGATCGCGCGTTCCAGCAGGTACGGAATGTACCCCTGGTCGGGCGACGGGATGGTCTGGAGATTGCAAACGATGAGCCAGTGCTCGCTAGCCGTCGGCTCGTATACGCGCACTTGAAGGTCCTGACGTCTAGCGGAGGCCTTCCAATCGATGCGTTTGAGCGGGTCGTTGGGCTCGTAATCACGAAGCCCACGGAAACGCAGCGGGTCCTCAAAGAGCTTGAGGCTGCCCTTGACCGGGCCATAGGGGCGGGCCCCAGGCAGGTGGAGGTTGGTGAACTCCATCAGACGTGGGTATACCAGGACGTAGTCGTCGTCGGCGACGAAGTCGGCCCGAGCCGGGAACAGGCCAAAGAGATCGGCGCTACGGAGCTGAACCGGGCCGAAGCGGTGATAGCCGCGCTGGCGGCACTCCAGACGGAAGCGATAGCCGACCCGTTCGTACCAGGATACTGAAGTGGTGCGCCTGACCAAGCCCCGTCCATTTGTCGCTTCACTGAGGTCGGCGAGATTCCAGAGGGCCTCGGGCACCTCGTCCTCGAACCGCACCCAGGGAAGCGGGATCGGCTTCACGTTGGACAGCCGGAGCGAGACGTCGAGGGTGTCGCCCCAGAAGGCACGGCGCCGGCTGAAAGTCCGGTCGTAACGCAGCCGCTGCAGGGAGAAGTGGGACCAGGCCCGACTCACGAAGCCGGTCAGGAACACCAAGACGGATAGCGCCAAGACGACACCGAGGCGCCCGAGCCCGCCCACAAGGAACAGAAGGACCCCTAGGAGCAGCCATGTCTGGTAGAACTCTTGACTCGCGCGCTCGATCTCGGAGCGGATGTTGCGTGCGCGAGCGCGGGCCCGCGCCATCGTGGCATCGACGCCGAAGGCGAGCTCCCGCGATTCCGGGTCCTGGTAGATCGCACCCCTGGAGTCGCCGCCAGTGAACATCATGTCTCGGTCTCGAGCACCGGCACCGGCACTTGATGGAGCAACTCCTCGATAATGGCCTCGGCTGTCGCGCCGCGTAGCCGACTCTGTGAGGAGAGGATGAGCCGATGCCCTAACACAAAGGGGACAAGGTATTTGACATCGTCGGGCAGCACGTAATCGCGTCCACGGAGGGCAGCCAGGGCCCTGCTCGCCCGGTACAGGCCCAACGATGCCCGGGGACTGCCCCCAAGCTCCACTGCAGGGTGGGCTCGACTGGCGTGCACCAGGGCCACGATGTAGTCGCGCAGGGAGTCATCGCAGTGGACCGTCGTGGCGATGCGCTGGAGGACGAGCAGGTCGCCCGCCGTCAGGACCGGCTGAAGGTCGTCCAGGGGGTTGTCTGCCTCGAAGCGCTGGAGGATGCGCTCCTCTTCTTCGGCGTCTGGATAGCCGAGGCGCAGGCGCAAGAGGAAGCGATCAAGCTGGGCCTCGGGCAGCGGGAACGTCCCCTCTAGCTCGATGGGGTTCTGTGTCGCCAGGACGAGGAAGGGTCGTGGCAGCGGCATCGTCACGCCGTCAAGCGTCACCTGGCGCTCCTCCATAGCTTCGAGGAGCGCGGACTGAGTGCGGGGAGTGGCACGGTTCACCTCGTCGGCCAAGAGGACCTGGGCGAAGACGGGTCCGGGCCGGAACTCGAAGTCGCCGCTCTTCTGGTTGTAGTAGTTGATGCCAAGGATGTCAGAGGGCATGAGGTCGGGCGTGCACTGGATGCGACGGAACGTGCAACCCAGCGAGCGGGCCACGGCCTTGGCCAAAGTGGTCTTGCCGATGCCGGGCACATCCTCAATGAGCAAGTGCCCATGACAGAGGAGCGTGGCGAGCGTCAGCTCGATGACCTCGCGTTTGCCGACGATCACCCGCTCGACGTTCGTCGTCAGGCGCTCGGCAGCCTCTCGAAGCTTCGCGATCGCCTGGAGCTGCGACGTTTCGTCAGCAGCTTCCGGCGGTCTGTCTAGGGTTTCTCCGCGCACGATCCCCTCGGCAGCGTCAGCGGGCGTTGTCATCCTTCAAGTATAGCGAAAGAGGAGATGGCTGTCGTTTTACGTCTGGGCCCTCCGGCCCGCCGGGCCATTCGGTGAGACAGTCAGCCCTCTGAAGTGGAGGAGATGCCGTTTCTCCAGGCGCATCGCGAAAGGGCGAAAAAGCAGGCAGCAGCCGGCCAAGCCTCGGGCCAGAGCTACTGCCAGAGCTTCCAAAAATGGTGCACCGGGCCGTGGCCATGCCCGATCGGATAGGCCTGACGTAGGGCCTCCGCGACGTACTCCTTGGCCCGGATGACGGCGGTGGCGACATCGGCGCCGAGGGCGAGGTTCGCAGCGATGGCCGAGGCGAACGTGCAGCCCGTGCCGTGCGAAGGAGTACG
>Ga0209751_10003720_pt1 | contig 14768 bp, 14 predicted proteins | sample RifCSP13_1_FD_184019 | JGI IMG/M metagenome (GOLD analysis project Ga0209751, IMG submission 184019) | Soil microbial communities from Rifle, Colorado - Rifle CSP2_sed 13_1 (SPAdes) (version 2) | ecosystem: Environmental > Terrestrial > Deep subsurface > Rock core/Sediment | place: Rifle... | reverse complement strand
GACCCACGTCGATCACCTGCCGGATAATCGCCGGTACCAGCAGCAGCAATATGGTGAGAGCCAGGGTAATGCCAAGCGCCAGGGCGACTTGCTGCCGGTAGGGCTTTAAATATGGCCCAAGGCGGAGTAAAGTCTTCATGCCGAGAGTTCGAATGTCACCTGGCGTGTGTCGATTATCTTGCGCTCGATCTTAGGCTCGGGCCCTGGGCCGCCACCTGGCTCAGCGGGCTCCGGCAGGGCGGCGTAGTATAACAGGGCCTGAAGGGTGCAGGTGCCCGGGATTGCGCCCCGCAGGTGCATCACCAGCTCCATCTTGCGGGTCATACTTTCGATGATACTTACGCCGGAGAGCTCCCGGCCATCCTGATCCACCAAGGTCAGGTCGACGTTGGGTCGTTTCTGAAAGGGATCCACCTCTAGATAGACTCGCAGGCGCCTTCCATCGGGCCACGGATCCACATTCAATTCGCGGATGCGCACTTCGCTAGGCGGCAGAGGTACTTCCGATGGGTCGGCGAAAAAAATGTCCATGCAGCTCCTTGATTATGAATTTCATCAGGCGTTGCCGAGGAAGCACACAGTCTGTTATTCATCGAACAGATAGGTAGCTTCAGCATAATATCGCACGCCTTTGTGTGCCAGGCGCTCTTTGATCCATTCATCAAGGGCCTGGTTTTTGGCCTGGACCGACTTATCGTCAGCCAGCTCATGTAAAGGATAGTTCACGTGCAGCGCGCGAGGCGAGATCAAAAAACGGGTGACCCCGGCCGGCAGCAGATAAGCCTGCCCGGCCAGGCGCAGCAAATCCTGGATGTGGAAGCTGGGGAAGATCACCAGGCCACAAAAGGAAGGGTAGATTTCGCTCAGATGGCCGGCGTCGCGCAGGCTGGTGCGGTCAAAACGAGCCCGGTCTTTGTAACTGTCCACCAGGTCGTTTAACAACCGGACATGGGTTTCAAGGTCAACAGCCCGAGCGCAGACTGCGTACTTGCGGCCGCGTGGGCTTTCCACAACTGCCAGCCCGCAATCTCCCTCCAGGTGGGGATGTGCATCCGGATCGTCGATTAACAGCATGCGCGAGCCGGGGAGAGCGCGCAGACCACGAATGAATCGCGCCGCATTCATCTCCCACACGACGTGGTTCCAGGTGTGCAGGGTCAAACCGGGGCTATCCGGCTGAACCACCTGCACCAGGGCATGTGGGTAGCCCATCTGGCGCAGGGCGGTCACTCGGTTGGCGCCATCCAGCACCATGTACCGTTCACTGCCATCGCCGAGCGGGGCAACGATCGGTGGATTGCGAAAGACACCGCTCGTGCGGATGCGCTGAATCAACGGCTGTGTGCGTTGATCATCATGCCGCTCGTGAATCAGCAGGCAATCGACGGGCAGAAAAGTAAGCGACGGAAAATCAGGCATCTAAGCACGTCTTGGTTCTTACCGCAAGGCTGGCGTGTGTTCCTGCAATCTTGCAGACAACCTGCCGGTTAACAAAATTAGGGGCTGCAGGACGCTGACGACATCCTGCAGCCCCTCTATTGTATCGTAAAATTTCCTACATCCCCGCCATGAAGGCCAGCCCCACCGTGCCAGGTCCGGCATGCGTACCGACCACCGGGCTTACTTCGGAGAAGATATGCTCGACGGTGCTAAAGCGTAGCTTGGCCATCTCCAACAATGTTTTGGCATCCTCGGGCGCCTGGGCGTGGAGCGTCGCCAACCGTACAGGCTGCCGGCCGGCAATGCGCTCCTGCAATATATCGAGCAAGCGCTCCATCGATTTTTGTCGCGTGCGTACGCGCTCGATCGCCTCGACGTGCCCGTTAACCACCTCGAGAATTGGCTTGATGTTCAAGGCAGTGCCGAGAAAGCGGCTGGCGCCGCCAATGCGGCCGCCGCGGTGCAAGAACTCTAACGTATCGACCGCAAAAACAACCCCGGTGTGCTGACGGGCGCCTTCTGCCAGCTTTTTGCACTCCTCCAGATTGGCTCCCTCCTGCGCTGCTCGTGCCACGGTGAGCACCTGGAAGCCCAGTGCCATGGCCGTGGTGTACGAGTCGACGATCTCGATGGGAGCACCCGGGAATTCGTCACATGCCTGGACAGCCGAGGCGATTGTGCCTGACAGCTTTTCGGAGAGGAGCAAGGCCAGCACGTGATAGTCCTGCTCAAGCAAAGCCCCGAAAATCTTGTGGAATTTACCGGGCGTTACCTGGGAGGTCGAGGGCATGATTTTGGCCGTCTTTAAGCGCGTATAGAACGCCGAGGGCAAAATATCCACACCATCCTCAAAGGTTTCCTCCCCCCAGATCAGAATTTGTGGAGCGACGCTGATGGCGTATTGTTTTACAATTTCATCTGGAATGTATGAGGTGCTATCGGTAACAACGGCTACTTTTTTCATATGGTTTCCTCCGTTTTTACACCTGCGGAATCTCGTGCGATTGGTTCACACACTGAACACTTGACCAGTCGAATAGTTACGCTATAATCATCCTGGGGTGATAAGCCCCTTGGGTGGGCGTGGTGATTACCCTAAGCGATGTAAGTAGCATCCGACGAATGTAAAGCATTTTCATGGCAGGCGCCATCCCAATGCCCCTTCGACCGGTGGTATTTACATATAATAAGATGTCCTTAAAACCTTGACCGAACCGCGCTTCCAGGCTAAAATTCATCTCCGTGTTTGAAAACCTCACCCAACGTCTAGAAGGTGTTTTCAATGGCCTGCGCCGGCGAGGAAAGCTTTCCGAGTCGGATGTAGACGCGGCGATGCGCGAGGTGCGCCTGGCGCTGCTGGAAGCCGATGTCAATTACGGTGTGGTAAAAGACTTCGTTGGGCGAGTTCGCGAACGCGCCGTTGGACAGGAGGTCTCGAAGGCCCTCAATCCAGGCCAGCAAGTGGTCAAGATCGTCAACGAGGAACTGATCCAGACCCTCGGACCGGCAGAGCGATTGAACATGAGCGGCTCAAAGCCGCACACGCTGATGCTGGTCGGGTTACAGGGCTCAGGTAAGACCACGGCTGCCGGAAAGCTGGCCCGTTTGCTCCGCTCGCAAGGCGAGCGGGTGATGATGGTTGCGTGCGACCCGTACCGCCCGGCGGCTGTGCGCCAGCTGGAAACGCTTGGTGAGCGTCTCAGCGTCCCGGTGGTTTACGAGCAAGGCTTGAAGCCACCCGACCTGGCTTACCTAGCAGTGGACCGGGCCCAAAAGGGCGGTTATACCATGGTTATTTTGGATACGGCAGGCCGTTCCCAGCTCGATCAGCCACTGATGGATGAGCTGCGCGCTATCCAGGGCAAAGTACACCCGGCGGAAGTGCTGCTGGTGGTCGACGCGATGATCGGCCAGGAGGCGGTGAACATTGCCAAGGGCTTCCGCGAGGTCGTCCCGCTGACCGGGTTGATCCTGACCAAAATCGAAGGAGACGCGCGTGGCGGCGCCGCCATCTCGATCCGCTCGGTGACCGGGGTGCCGATCAAGTTCCTGGGCACAGGTGAGGCGCTTGACGCCATCGAAGTGTATGACCCTGACCGTCTCGCCGGGCGAATTCTGGGGATGGGCGATATCCTTGGCCTGATCGAGCGCGCCGAAGCTGCCTACGACGAGGGGGTGGCGCGCGAACAGGCTGAAAAGATGATGGCGGGCGAATTCTCTTTGCAAGACTTCGCCGACCAGCTGCGCCAGCTGCGCAAAATGGGCCCACTGGGACAGCTTCTAGAGATGTTGCCTGGTGGCATGGGCCAGATGGCGCGCCAGGTTTCGCCCCAGGATGCGGAGAAACAGCTCATGCTGACCGAGGCGATCATCAACTCGATGACCCGCCAAGAGCGTCGACGCCCGGACCTCTTGAATGCCTCCCGCCGCCGGCGGATTGCTCAAGGTTCGGGCACCCAGGTTCAGGATGTGAACCGCCTGATGAAGCAGTTCCGTGAGGCGCAAAAACTATTCAAAACCTTGAAGAAGTCTGGCATGCGTGGGTTGCCGCGCATGTTTGGATAATCGATCTAAGTTCGTGAAGGAGAAAAGTTTCATGGTACGTCTAAGACTACGCAGAGTCGGCTCCAAAGCTCAACCCAGCTACCGTGTTGTGGCAGCGGATAAAGAAGCCCCGCGTGATGGGCGCTTCCTCGAGATCCTTGGCATGTACAATCCGCGCACTGAACCTGCCACCATCCAGCTCGACGAGGGACGCGTTTACGACTGGTTGGGTAAAGGCGCCCAGCCCAGCGAATCGGTTGTTCAGGTCTTCCGCAGCGCTGGCACCATAGATCGTTACGAGCGTTATAAAAAGGGTGAAAGCCTGGAAACCCTGCTGGCTGAAGCGAGCGCGGCGGAAATGGCGCGCAACATCAACGCCAAAACCGAACGCTCTGTGCCGGCTAAGAAATAATACAGGCCAAGCATAAGGTCAGCCATGCATAAGGTGCTGACCCAACCATTCAGGCATCCCGAACAGGGTTACCTTGGGAGGTGAGCTGTGCAAGAGTTGGTAGAATTTATCGCCCGGTCACTGGTGGATGATCCGACCCAGGTTCGTGTCACCCAGTACCGTCGCGGGGCGCAGGTCATCCTGAGCCTTCACGTAGCGAAGGAAGACATGGGGCGGGTGATCGGCCGAAGCGGGCGTGTCGCCGGAGCGATTCGCACGCTGTTGCGCGTGGCTGCCGCCCAAGAGGGCAAGCGCGTCACCCTGGATATCCTAGAGCCGGAATAGACCTCCAGCCGCAAACCCCGGTATGACCGGAGAAAGAAATCCCCGCGCAAATGAGCATCAAGCAGGCTCGCCGCCAGCCGGTGAGCCTGAATTCTTGGTTGTGGGAAAGCTGCGACACCCGCATGGGGTGCGCGGCGAAATTCTACTGGAAGTCATTACCGACTTCCCGGAGCGCTTGCAACCCGGTGTAACCGTGCTGGTGGGCGAAGAACATCAACCGCTGCGCATCCTGAGTCGTCGAGGTCATAACAAGGGGCTCCTGGTACGCTTTAACGAGTACACCACCCCGGAAACGGTTGGGGTTCTGCGCAACTCCCTGGTGTATGTGACAACGTCCGATCGCCCACCTTTGCCCGAGGGTGAATATTATCACCATCAGTTGCTGTGGCTGCGCGTGCTGGATGACGATGGGCACGAGCTGGGACGGATTATCGAAATCCTGAGCACAGGGGCGAATGATATCTACGTGGTGCGGGGCGAGAGCGGTCCGGACATCCTGTTGCCGGCCATCGATGCGGTCATCCGGGAAATCGACCTTGAAAACGGCCTGATCCATGCTCACCTGCTACCCGGTTTGATCTGACCAAACCTTAACCGCGATGCAAGACGAGACCAAGCGCTACTGGATCGCATTTAATCTGGTGAAAGGCATCGGCTCTGCCCGCATGCGGCTCTTACTGGAATATTTCGGCGACGCCCAGACAGCCTGGGAGGCGCCGCCAGTCGAGCTTGAAGCTGCCGGCTTGAGCGAACGGCTGATCGAAGGCGTCTTACAGGCGCGCAAGGAAGGAGCAGCGGAGCGCGCCTGGGAATCCGTCCTGAGTGAGGGCATCACAGTCGTCACCTGGGAGGATGAATGCTACCCCCGCCGGCTGAAAGAGATCGACCAGCCGCCGCCTGTGCTGTATCTACGTGGTGAGATCCGTGACGAAGACCAATGGTCAGTGGCCATCGTGGGCACACGACGGGCAACAGCCTATGGTCATCAGGCGGCTCAAGAGCTGGCGGCTGCCCTGGCACGGCGCGGCATCACGGTAGTCAGCGGGCTGGCGCGCGGCATCGACGCCATCGCCCACCAGGCCGCGCTAAAGGCCGACGGGCGGTCGCTGGCAGTACTGGGCAGCGGCGTAGACCACATCTACCCACCTGAGCACCGGCGTCTGGCTGACCAAATGTGCGCTCAAGGGGCGCTGGTGACCGACTATCCGCCCGGCACGCCGCCGGATGCAGCCAATTTCCCGCCGCGCAACCGTATCATCTCCGGCCTTTCCCTGGCGGTGGTGGTCATCGAGGCGGGTGAGAGCAGCGGCGCGCTGATTACGGCCTCTTTTGCCAGCGATCAAGGCCGGGCTGTGTTCGCCCTGCCAGGGAATATCTATGCCCCACAAAGCAAGGGCACCAACCGCCTGATCCGCGAAGGCGCGCACATTTTTCTGGATGTCTCGGACCTGCTGGAGGTGCTGAACCTGGGCCAGGTGAGCCAACAGCGAGCAGCACGTGTTACCCTGCCGGGTGACGCCACCGAGGCTAAGCTATACGCAATCCTGGGGCGCGAGCCAATCCATGTGGATGAGATCGGCGCCCGGTCTGAGCTGCCCATCGAGCAGGTGTCGGCAGCCCTGACTCTGATGGAGCTGAAGGGCCTGGTCCGGCAGGTGGGCGGGATGAATTATGTGGCGGTCTTCGAGCCGAAGGCCGACTACCAAACTTAGGAGGTAAATTAGTGGAAGCTTACTGTGTAAAATGTAAAACTAAACGCGAGATAGTCGATCCCCAGGCTGTGTTCACCAAAAGCGGAACACCCGCCACGCGTGGGGTTTGTCCCATTTGTAACACGACTCTGTTCCGCATGGGCAAAACCCCAGCCCACCAGGGCCTGCAGCCGCCCAGCCCGGAGGAGCGAAAAAAAAAGCGCTCGGGTAAGCTGGTGATTGTCGAATCACCGGCCAAAGCGCGCACGGTTGGGCGTTTCCTGGGGAAGGATTTTACAGTTAAGGCTTCGGTCGGACACGTGCGCGACTTACTTCGCTCACAGCTTTCGGTGGACGTGGAGAATAATTTCACCCCAAAATATCGCGTGCCGAACGAAAAGCGCGCCGTGGTTAAGGAGCTGAAAGGCCTGGCAGATTCCGCCGCTGAAGTATACCTGGCAACCGACCCCGATCGTGAAGGCGAGGCGATCGCCTGGCATTTGATCGAGTCGGCGGACATCGACCCCAAGATAACCCACCGGGTGGTCTTTCACGAGATCACCGAGCCAGCCGTTGCCGAAGCGTTCTCGCATTCGCGGGATATTGACATGGATCTGGTCGATGCCCAGCAAGCCCGACGGGTGCTGGATCGGCTGGTGGGCTACAGCCTGAGCCCGCTGTTGTGGCGGAAGGTGCGCGGCCGGCTTTCCGCCGGGAGAGTGCAATCTGTGGCGTTGCGCTTGATCGTCGAGCGTGAGCGCGAGATCGATGCCTTCGTGCCGCAAGAATACTGGTCGATCGGCGCTGAGTTCAGGCCAGAGGTCAGGCAGCCCGAAAGCGGGCCGCAGAGCTTCATCGCCCGTTTGGTCAAGATCAATGACGCCGACCCGGTGCTCGACCGGGAAGAAACCGTCAAGCCGATCCTGGCAGAGTTGGAAACTGCAGCTTACGCTATCGGAAAGATCAAGCGTGGTGAGCGCCGTCGTAACCCCTCCGCCCCATTCATTACCAGCACCCTGCAGCAAGAGGCCTCTCGGCGCCTGGGGTATACCGCTCGCCGCACGATGGCCTTGGCGCAGCAGCTCTATGAAGGCATCGATATCGGCCAGGGTGGAACGGTCGGTTTGATCACTTATATGCGCACCGATTCTACCAACATCGCTCAACTGGCACAGGACGAGGCACGCCAATTCATCAGCGAGCGCTACGGACCAAAATTCATGCCCGAGCAACCCCCGAAATACAAGACCAAAGCGGTCGGGGCGCAAGAAGCTCACGAAGCCATCCGCCCTACCTCGGTGGTGCGCCAGCCGGATTCGCTGAAGGAATACCTCAATCGCGACCAGTACCGGTTGTACCAGCTCATCTGGCAGCGCTTTGTCGCTTCACAGATGTCGCCGGCGCTTTATGATACGCTCTCGGTCGAAGTGCTAGGGAAAACCGCCGCCAATATGTATATGTTCCGCGCCACCGGCTCCATGGTGATTTTCCCGGGCTTCCTGATCGTGTATGAGGAAGCACGCGACGAGGATCAAAAGTCGGAAGATGAGGAAGAGACCACCCGCATCCCAAGCAACCTGAGCGAAGGCCAGGCTCAGCGACTGGTGAAGCTACTGCCCGAGCAACATTTCACCCAGCCGCCACCGCGCTATTCAGAGGCGACGCTGGTCCGGGCGCTGGAAGAATACGGCATCGGCCGGCCATCCACTTACGCCCCGATCCTGGGAACAATCCAACAGCGCGGGTACGTGGTGCGAGACGGTAAGCGCCTGATACCCACCGAGACCGGGGTGCTGGTCAACGACCTGCTGATCGAGCATTTTCCTGACATCCTGAACGTGAGCTTCACCGCGCAGATGGAAGCCGAGCTGGATCGCATCGCCTCGGGTGAGCTGGAATGGGTCAAAGTGATGCGCGAATTCTATGATCCGTTTGCCCGATCGGTGGCCGTCGCCGAAGAGAAGATGCCAGAGCTCAATGTTGGTCCCGAGCCCATCGGACGGCAATGCCCCGAGTGCGGGCATGAGTTGGTCATTCGTTGGGGGCGATACGGGAAATTCATCAGCTGTAGCAACTTCCCCAATTGCCGCTATACCGAGGCCTGGCTGGAGAAAATTGGCGTCAACTGTCCCAAGGATGGCGGCGATATCGTCATCCGCAAGACCCGTAAGGGGCGCATATTCTACGGTTGCGCCAACTACCCAAACTGCGATTTCACTTCCTGGAAGCTGCCACTCGGCCGGCCTTGCCCTGAGTGCGGCGGTCTGCTCGTAGTCGCCGACAAACAGAACGCACAATGCCTGCAATGCGAAGAGCGCTTCCCCCTGGACCAGGTAGTGGTGGACGAGATGGCCGATGCGCCATCGTAGGGGTGAAATACCCGACGAGGATGTTTACAGGTCCGGAGGAACAAATTCTGGGTGCTTCGCCCCGACAGGCATGAATATTGCAACCACCAGGTTCAGCAAGCGGTGTGACCGGCTCGACAAACGGTAAAAAAGTGCGCTGAGACGAGCAAATCTGAAAAAATAGTTGCATTTTTTGCAACTATAGTCTAAAATTAGAACAGATAGGCGATTCCCACACCGGGATTTCACCCGCTGGCTAACCCATCGCCGGATCGACGATCGGATTGTGGAACAGGATTCGACAACCATACAGGGAGTGAAACGATGAACCTTCGTCAGCTGATCAAAAACCCCACGGTGACGCTCGTCGCCGGCCTGGTAATTGGAACGATCTTTGGCCTGGTTGTACTGGGCTGGTATGTCTGGCCTGTACAATGGGTCGATGCAACTCCCGCTACATTAAGTACGGAATGGCAGGATGAGTTCCTACGCATGACCATCGAGCTGTATAGCCTAAACGGCGACGTCAACGCAGCCCAACTCCGTTATGCCAGCCTCGGCACCGCGGGGCCTGAAGCGTTGGAGCGTGTGATGCAAAACCCGGCGCCATTGAGCGACGAAGCGCTCACCGCCTTCAACACTAACGTGGTTGCCACTATGCCACCGCCGCCGGTAGAAGAGGAGCAGGGACCAACTCTGATTTACCTCCTGATCGGGGTGATCTGCCTGATTTTCATCGTGATCGTTGTCCTGGCGGTCCTGTTCCTGTTGCGTGGGCGAGCGCCGCAGACCGAAGGCGTGGGGCCAACTCCGGCCATGCAAGCCGCGGAGGCCAGAAAACAGGCTACCATGACCGACTACGCCGCGGTCAGCGAACAGGCGCCGCCTGTGGCGCAGTACATGGCTTCCTACAAGCTGGGCGACGACTTATTCGATGACTCGTTCAGCATCGACTCCCCAGCAGGTGAGTTCTTAGGCGAGTGCGGCGTCAGCATTTCCGAGACGGTCGGAGTAGGCGATCCGAAGAAAGTCACCGCTTTTGAGGTGTGGCTGTTCGATAAGAACGACATCCAAACCGTGACCAAGGTCTTGATGAGCGGCCACGCTTTCCAGGACAGTGCCATCAACCAGCGGCTGCGCGCCAAGGGCGAGCCTGTGCTGGCCGATCCGAATACCGAATTTGTGCTGGAGACCCAGACCCTGCAGATGGTCGCTCGCGTGGTCAACATGGGTTATGGCGAAGGCGCCATGCCGGAAGAGAGCTACTTCGACCAGCTCTTGCTGGAGCTGGCGGTCTGGCAGAAATAATCCACCACAACAAATGAAAAACTGGCGGCCGGTTGGTCGCCAGTTTTTATTTAACTCAGGTTGATGGTTTAACTTTGCTATTGCACTTAGATAGAAAAACTTCCATCTAACGAGAGATCACTCGATTTTAATTATCTTCAAGCGTACCTGCCCGCCGGGCGTCTCGGCCATAACTACGTCTCCCACGCGGGCGCCCATCAGGGCGCGGCCGATGGGTGATTCGTTGGAGATGCGCCCGTTGCGCGGGTCGGCCTCTTTGGCGCCTACGATATAGTAGGTCTCCTCCGGGAAGTCCTCCTCCTGGAGGGTGACGGTTGCGCCGACGTCCACCACCTCCCGCTCTCCGCTGGCAGCTTCGATGATGGTGGCATTCTTCAGCAGGTATTCCAGCTCCTGGATGCGCCCTTCGAGGAAAGCTTGGTCTTCCTTGGTCTTGTGGTAATCGGCATTTTCGGACAGATCGCCTTGCTGGATAGCAAAACGCAGGCGCCTGGAAATGGCTTCTCGCTCTGGTCCTTTCAGGTTGGCCAGCTCGGCGCGCAGGCGCTCTGCGCCTTCTGAAGTCAGGTATGGTCCCTCACCCATAAGGCTCCTCCTAAACAATAACAGTCACTTTTGGTAAAGCCCGGCTGCCTTCGATTACACTCAGGCAGCCTATGTTTTCCATGGCCCAGGCGGTCTGAGTGCTAATAGAAGACCGCCTGAGGTGCCGTACCAATCAGGGCTTGACGAGCGGGTCGAACAGCTTTTGGTGCTCCTCGATGGCGTAACGGTCGGTCATTCCGGCAATATAATCACAAATCGTGCGCTCGAGACCAAAGGCTTCGATCTGATCCTGAAATTGCCGCGGCAGGATGGTCGGCTCGGAGCGAAAAGCGTCGAACATGTCGGTGATGACGCGCTCGGACTTGACCTGCATGCGCACCACGCGCGGATGGCGGTAGAGCTGAGTATAAAGGAAGTCCTTGAGCTGGCGGTTGCGGCGATGCATGTCTTCGCTGTAGCTAATGATGTTGTAGGGCAGGCTTTGAAGCTCTTCGACCGACCGGACTCGGCTGTCGCGCAAGCGCTCGTGCGTGGTTTGTACCAGGTCGGTGACCTCCATGCCAATCAGGCGGCGGATCAAGCGGTGGCGGGAGAGATCATCCAAGAGCGGTGTTTCCAGGCCAACGCTTTCCACCAGGATCTCCCATAAGGTGATGCCTTCGAGTACACCGGGCGTGATCATGCCCGAGCGCAGACCGTCATCCAGATCATGCGCGGTGTAGGCCAGCTCATCGGCTACGTTGGCGATTTGCGCCTCCAGGTGGCCACGCAGATCGGGGTTGAATTGGCTGGCGTCGGCGATGTCGTACTCGGATTCGTGCTTGACGATGCCTTCGCGCAGCTCCCAGGTCAGGTTCAGGCCGGTAAAGTCAGGGTAGCGCCGCTCCAGTGTGGTCACGATGCGCAGCGATTGCTTGTTGTGGTCGAAGCCGCCGAAATCCTTCATCAGGCGCGCCAGGGCCACCTCGCCGGCGTGGCCGAAGGCGCTGTGACCCAGGTCGTGGGCCAGACAGATGCCTTCCACCAGATCTTCGTTGGCGCCAAGGGCGCGTGCGATGGTCCGCCCAAGCTGCGCCACCTCCAGGGTGTGCGTCAGGCGCGTGCGGTAATAATCACCTTCGTAATTGATGAACACCTGGGTCTTGTATTCCAGCCGGCGGAAGGCAGTGGTATGCAGGATGCGATCGCGGTCGCGCTGGAAGGCCGTGCGGTACTCAGGCTCGTCCTCTGCGTAGGCGCGGCCTTTCGACACACGGCTATGACAGGCGTAGGGCGCCAGGCTCTGCTCTTCGATATCTTCGAGCTGCGACCGGCTGAAATACATCTTTTAGGTGCCCTCTTCCCAGGAGTTCAAATAGGCGATCTGCTCGGGGGTCAGCGTATCGATTTTCACACCCATGGCTTCAAGCTTCAGGCGAGCGATCTCCTGGTCGATCTCCGGCGGTACGCTGTAAACCTTTTTTTCCAGCTTTTCGGCGTTTTTGACCATGTATTCCAGGCTGAGCGCCTGGTTAGCAAAGGACATATCCATCACGCTCGCCGGGTGACCTTCGGCGGCTGCCAGGTTGATCAGGCGGCCCTCCCCCAGCAGGTTGATCCGCCGGCCGTCGTTAAGGATGTACTGCTCGACGAACGGGCGCACCAGCCGCTTCTCGCCGGACATCTCTTCCAGGGCAGGGATGTTGATTTCGACGTTGAAGTGGCCGGAGTTGCAAACAATCGCGCTATCCTTCATCAGGGTAAAGTGATGGCGATCGATGACGTTCAGGTCACCGGTGACGGTGACAAAAATATCACCGGTTACCGCCGCTTCGGCCATCGGCATGATCCGGAAGCCATCCATCACCGCTTCCAATGCCGGCAGCGGGTCGACCTCAGTCACGATGACGTTGGCGCCCATGCCGCGAGCACGGCTCGCCAGGCCGCGCCCGCACCAGCCATAGCCGGCGATGACGAAATTCTTACCCGCCAGCAAGATATTGGTGGCGCGCACAATGCCATCGATAGTGGATTGACCGGTGCCATAGCGGTTATCGAATAAATGCTTGGTCATGGCGTCGTTCACTGCGATGACCGGGAAGGCCAGCGCATTGTCTGCGGCCATGGCGCGCAGCCGGATCACGCCGGTAGTGGTCTCCTCTGTGCCCCCGACTACATGCCGCAGCAAGTCGCGGTGCTCTTTGTGCAGCGTGCTGACCAGGTCAGCACCATCGTCCATGGTGATGTTGGGCTGGTGTTCCAGGGCGGAGCGGATATGCTTGTAATAGGTCAGGTTGTCTTCGCCTTTGATAGCAAAGGTGGGGATTTCAGAGTGTGACACCAGCGACGCCGCGACATCATCCTGGGTCGAGAGCGGGTTGGAGGCCGTCAAAACAACATCGGCGCCGCCCAGGTGCAGGGTGTTCATCAGGTTGGCGGTCTCGGTGGTGACGTGCAGGCAGGCGGAAATGCGCACTCCGCTCAGTGGGCGTTCTTTAGCGAAGCGCTCCCGGATCAGCCGCAGGACCGGCATCTCCCGCTCGGCCCATTCGATGCGCCGCCGGCCGCCTTCGGCAAGCTTGATATCGCGTATATCATGATTTTCCATGCTTTCTCTCCACAAATCATTTTATGTTTGCTGTAGCCGAAACCGATGGTCTCGGCGGGTCAATCCGGGATCAGCAATCCCGGCTACAATGGCTATTCGGTTGATAAAACATCCAGCTTGCCGTCGTCGTTAAAAAACCATCGAAAGCGAGCCATGAACTCGGTCAGGTTGTAAGCGTGTCCCTGCGGGCCGGCTTGCTCCAGGCAGTACGCCGCGGCCAGCGAGCCCATTTGACCGCAGGTGACCAGGTCCAGATGGTGGCATAAGCCAGTGAGAAAACCACCCCGGAAGGCGTCTCCAACCCCGGTGGGATCGACGATCTGAACCGGCGGGAAGGCCGGCACAGTCTGGCAGTCATATCCAACATAAATGTTCGCCCCGCGCTTGCCACAGGTGACGATAATAAATGCCTCCGGCCGATCCGCCAGAAATTCCGAGGCGTTCATGCCGGTCATCTTCTGGATCAGGGCAAACTCATACTCGTTGACGAACAGCGCCTGTGCCCCTTCGATGCCGCGCAGCAATTGCTCGCCGTTCAGGCGCACAATCTGCTGGCTGGGGTCATACACGTAAGGCAAGCCCAGCTGGCGGCATTCCTCGACGTACAGCGTCATCGCTTCGGGATCGTTGGGCGATATCATTACCAGGTCAGGGAGCGCCTCACCCAGGTCGTGCAGGGAGAGCTGGGCGGCATGGCCCATCGCCCCAGGGTAGAAGCTGGCGATCTGGGCGTTATCGCGGTCTGTGTTGACGAAGAACGAAGCGGTGAACACACCTGGGATCACGCGCGCGCCGGAGGTATCGATGCCCTTGGCCTCCAGCCATTCGCGGTATTCCTGGAAGTCTTCACCTACAGCAGCCCACAGCCGGGGATGCTGCCCCAACAGCGCCATGGTGTAAGCGATGTTGGGCGCCACGCCGCCACGCCAGCGTGTCATCGATTCGACCAGGAACGACAGGCTGATGCACTCCAGCTGGTCTGGCAAAATATGCTCCCGGAAATAGCCCGGGAACTTCATCAAATAATCATAGGCGACAGAGCCGGTTAATAAGATGTCCATATCCAGACCACAAAGCGATATTTTACCCCAGATTTCCTCGAACCACCCGGGCCAAATCCTGGCTGAACGGCGGGAACACCAGTCCGTTCTCGGTGACGATTGCAGATAGCAGTCGCGCCGGGGTGATGTCGAAGGCAGGGTTGCGGGCCGAGGCGCCGGGAGGGACCACAGGCTGCCCCGAGACCTGCAGATCCAACACTTCCTGTGAGCCACGCTCCTCGATCGGGATTTGCTCGCCACTCACCAGCGACAGGTCGATAGTGGAAGTCGGCACAACCGCGTAGACCGGGACGGCGTTATCTTTTGCTGCCAGAGCCAGCATATAGGTGCCGATCTTGTTGGCCACGTCACCATTGGCCGCTACCCGGTCGGCGCCAAACAGCACTTTGTGCGCCTTTCCGGAGCGCAGGAAATAACCCGCCGCGCCATCGGCGATGATCTCATAGGAGATGCCGTATTGTTGTAGCTCCCAGGCAGTCAGGCGCGCCCCCTGCAGGCGCGGGCGGG
>Ga0209751_10003718_pt1 | contig 14769 bp, 10 predicted proteins | sample RifCSP13_1_FD_184019 | JGI IMG/M metagenome (GOLD analysis project Ga0209751, IMG submission 184019) | Soil microbial communities from Rifle, Colorado - Rifle CSP2_sed 13_1 (SPAdes) (version 2) | ecosystem: Environmental > Terrestrial > Deep subsurface > Rock core/Sediment | place: Rifle... | reverse complement strand
TTGCGCGCCTAGGCGGCGCCCTCGCTCTCGCCGACCGGAGCGAGCGCTTCCGGGAGCTCGCGGGACGCATCGAGGCCGGCGAGCGCGTGGTGCTGAGCGAGGCGAACGGCGGCGCGCGGGCGTTCGCGTGGGCCGCGGTCGTCGCGCGCCTCGGCCGCACGCTGCTCCTGGTCGCGCCCACCGACGAGCGCGCGCGGCGCTGGCGCGCGGAGCTCGCCGGCTGGCTGGGCGAGGACCGCGTGGTCGCCTTCCCGGAGCGCGAGACGATGCCGTTCGAGGCCTCGGCGCCCTCGCAGAGCGCGGTCCACCAGCGCCTCATGGCGCTGTGGCGCCTGCGGTCGGAAGAGCCGGTCGCCCTGATCACGCCGCTGCGCGGGCTGCTCCAGCACACCATCGCGGCGGACGCCCTGGCCGGCCGGTCGCGCGTCCTGCGGCCGGGCGACAGGCTGCCCTGGCGGGAGACCGCGCTCTGGCTCACCGCGATCGGCTACGAGCCGGTGCCCGAGGTCGTCGAGCCCGGCCACTTCTCGCGCCGCGGCGGCATCGTGGACGTGCACCCCGCCGGGGCCGAGCGGCCCGTGCGCATCGAGCTGTTCGGTGACGACGTGGAGACGATCCGCGCGTTCGACCCGGTCACGCAGCGGTCCCAGGAGCCGCTGGAGGCGGTGACCGTGCTGCCCGCGCGAGAGATCGCCCTCGACGACGCGCCGGCGCTCGCCGAGCGCCTCGCCAAGCAGGGCTGGGAGGATCTGGCCGGCCACGAGGAGCTGGGACCATACGGCGCGGTCATCGAGCCGCTGCGCCAGCGCGCCTATGCGGCGGGCCTCGAGGCCTTCGCGCCGCTCCTCGGAGCCGCCGCCTCCGTCCTCGACCACCTCCCGGCGCGCGCGACCGTCGTGTTCGAGGACACGGTCGAGCTCGATCTCGCCTGGGACACCCACGAGCAGCTCGCCGAAGAGAGGCGCGAGGAGCTGCGCCAGCAGGGACTCGCCGTCGGCATGTTCCCGCCGCCGTACGTGGCGCGCGACCGCGTCGAGCAGGCCGCCGCCGCGCGCGGCCTGATCCGTATCGGCGCCGGGCGCGATGCGCTCCCTCTCGGCTGGACCGGGGTCACGAGCTATGCCGGCCGGCTCGACGCGTTCCTCCGCGAGGTCGCCGTGAGCGGGACTGACACGCGCATCGTCGCCACGCCCCAGGCCGCGCGTGTCGCGGATCTCCTCGGCGAGCGCGACCTGTTCGTGACCGCGCGAGAGGAGCTCCCGGAGCCCCCCGCCGACGGCGAGCTGGCGGTCCTGCACGTCCCGCTGGCCGAGGGGTTCGCCCTGCCCGAGCTGCGCGTCCGCGTCTTCACGGACGCCGAGATCTTCGGCTTCCGCAAGCCGCGCCACCCGGTGCGGCGCCGCCGTCGAGTCGCCATGGGCTCGCTCCTCTCGGATCTGCGGCCAGGCGACCACGTCGTCCACGAGGACCGCGGCATCGCGCTCTTCGAGCGGTTCACCGAGAAGGAGGTCGCCGGCGTCCTGCGCGAGTACCTCGAGCTGCGCTTCGCCGACGGGCTCACGTCCCTGCCCACGGAGCGCATCGACAAGATCACGCGCTACGTCGGCGGCACGCCGCCCGCGCTGAGCGCCATGGGCGGCTCGGACTGGCTGCGGACCAAGCGCCGCGCGAAGAAGGCCGCCGAGGACATCGCGCGCGAGCTCCTCAGGCTGTACGCCGAGCGTGAGACGGTCCACGCGCCCGCGATCTCCGCGGACACGCCGTGGCAGGTCGAGCTCGAGAACGCGTTCCCGTTCACCGAGACGCCCGACCAGCTGCAGGCCATCGAGGACACCAAGCGCGACCTCGAGAAGGCGCGCCCGATGGACCGGCTGATCGTCGGGGACGTCGGATACGGCAAGACCGAGGTGGCGCTGCGCGCCGCGTTCAAGGCGGTGCAGGACGGGAAGCAGGTCGCCGTGCTGGTCCCGACGACGGTCCTCGCGCAGCAGCACTTCGAGACGTTCTCCGAGCGCCTCGAGACCTTCCCGGTGAAGATCGAGATGCTGTCGCGCTTCCGGTCACCCGCCGAGCAGAGGGAGATCGTCGAGCGCCTCGCCGCGGGGGACGTCGACATCGTCATCGGCACGCACCGCGTCCTGCAGAAGGACGTGCTTTTCCGCGACCTCGGCCTGCTGGTCATCGATGAGGAGCACCGCTTCGGCGTCAAGCACAAGGAGCGCCTGAAGCAGATGCGCACCGAGGTGCACGTGCTCTCGATGACGGCCACGCCCATCCCGCGCACGCTCCACATGGCGCTGTCCGGGATCCGCGACATCAGCTCCATCGAGACGCCGCCCGAGGACCGCCAGCCCATCGAGACGCACGTCGTCGAGAAGACGAGCGAGCTCCTGCGCGAGGCGATCCTGCGCGAGCTGGACCGCGGCGGGCAGGTCTACTACGTGCACAACCGCGTGATGGGGATCGAGCAGGAGACGGAGCGTCTCCGCAAGCTCGTGCCTCAGGCGACATACGTCGTCGGGCACGGCCAGATGAACGAGCGGCAGCTGGAGAAGGTCATGGTCGGCTTCGCCGACGGCGACTACGACGTCCTGGTCTGCACGACGATCATCGAGTCGGGCCTCGACATCCCCAACGTGAACACGATCGCCATCGACCGGGCCGGCCACCTCGGCCTCGCGCAGCTCTATCAGCTTCGCGGGCGCGTCGGCCGCAGCGCCGAGAAGGCCTACGCCTACCTCTTCTACGACAAGCGCGAGCGCCTCTCGGAGGACGCTCGGAAGCGGCTGCAGGCGGTGTTCGAGGCCAGCGAGCTCGGGGCGGGGTTCAAGATCGCGATGCAGGACCTCGAGATCCGGGGCGCCGGGAACATCCTCGGCGCGGAGCAGCACGGGCACGTGACCGCGGTGGGCTTCGAGCTCTACACGCAGCTGCTCCAGGAGTCGATCGAGGAGCTGCGCGGCGCTCCCAGGGCCGCCCAGCTGCCCGAGGTCACGGTCGACCTCGCGCTCTCCACCGCGATCCCGGACGACTACGTCCCCAGCCGCCAGCGCAAGCTCGAGACGTACCGCCGCATCGCCGAGCTGCGCGAGCTCGACGACCTGGTCGCGCTGCGCGAGGAGCTGCGCGACCGCTACGGCGCCCCGCCCGAGCCGGTCCGCAACCTCCTCTACGGCGTCGAGGTCAAGCTCCGCGCGATGCGCGCCGGCGCCGTCGAGGTCCGCTCGCGCGGACCCGAGCTTCGCGTCGGCCTGGGGAGCGACATCACGCCGGAGCTGCGAACGGCCGTGCTGCGGGCGTTCCCGCGCGCGCAGGTCGGCCAGCGCCAGATCCGCCTCTCGGTGCTCCATTTCCGGGGCGACCGGCGTGACGCGCTCACCGGCCTTCTGAATACGCTGGTGTCATGAGGATCGGCGTCGACATCGACGACGTGATCGCGGAGTGCGCCCTGCCGTACCTGCGGCGGTTCGCCGACGAGTTCGGCGTGGAGCTACCGCCCGAGCCCGGCTGGCACACCCTGAACGAGCTCACCGAGGTCTCGCCGGCGGACAAGGACCGCTTCCGGATCCGCACGTACGACGGCGACTTCTTCGGCTCGCTCGAGCCGTACGCCGATTGCCCGATCGTCCTCGAGCAGCTCGTCGAGGCGGGGCACGAGCTGTACTTCATCACGGCGCGCGCCGAGAAGCGGCGGATCGTCACCGAGACCTGGCTGCGCGAGAAGGGCCTCTTCGACCACGCGAAGGCGGTCCACCTGAAGCCGGCCGGCGACTTCGATCCGACCAGGGCGCCGGGCCGCTACGACGCCGGCAGCTCCGCCCGATACAAGGTCCGCCTCGCGCAGGAGCTCGAGCTCGACCGCTTCTGCGAGGACGACCGCACCATCTCGGTCGCGCTGGCGGAGGCGGGCACTCGCGTCTGGCTGTTCGACCATCCGTGGAACCGCGACGTCGGGCACTCGCTCATCGAGCGGGTGATGGGCTGGAGCGATATCGCCGACAAGGTCGGCCTTCCGGGCGCCGCCGCCTGAGCGCGCCGCGCGCCGAGACCACGCTCTACCTCGTTCGCCACGGTGAGAGCGAGGCGAACGCGACCGGTCGCTTCGCGGGTCAGACCGACAGCCCGCTGACGGAGCTCGGCCGCCGCCAGGCCGAGATCGTCGCGGACACACTGGCCAAGATCCCCTTCGACCGCGTCGCCTCCAGCGACCTCTCCCGAGCGCGCGACACGGCCGCGGCCATCGCCCGCCGGCACGGCGTCCCCGTCGAGGCGTTCCCCGAGCTGCGGGAGATCGACGTCGGCGAGGCGGCGGGCCGCGCCTTCGAGGACCTGCGCCAGCGCCCCGACTGGACCCCCGAGGGCTTCGTCCAGTGGCCGGGTGGCGAATCGCTCGAGGCCGCGCTCCTGCGGACGACGACGGTCATCGATCGCCTCGTGGCCGAGAGCCCCGGGAAGCGCATCTGCATCGTCGGCCACGGCGGGACGACGCGGATCCTCGTGAGCCACTTCCTCGGCCTGCTTCCGAAGCTCTACCGTCACCCGAGGCCGAGCGCCAACACGAACATCACCGTGGTCCACACGGACGGGATCACGTATCGCGTCGAGGCGCTCTTCGAGGACAAGCACCTCGGCGCCGCCGGGCCCGAGGCGAATACCGAGCGCTAGCGTCCGGGGGGTGCCGGCGGGGGCCGGAGCCCCCCGCGTATGGAGAAGGCGGCTTTGCCGCCAAGGCCCGTATGATCCCGGCGGTGAAGACCGACCTCGCAGAGAAGATCCGCGACATCCCCGACTTCCCGAAGGCCGGGATCCTGTTCAAGGACATCACCACGCTGCTCAAGGACGGGCCCAGCTTCAAGGCCGCGATCGACGGCCTGCTCGCGCAGGTCAGGGCCAAGAAGGTCGACGTCGTGGTGGGCATGGAATCGCGCGGTCTCATCTTCGGCGCACCGATCGCGTATGCGCTTGGCGTCGGGTTCGTCCCCGTTCGAAAGCTCGGCAAGCTCCCGGCGGAGGTCGTGAGCGTCGAATACGACCTCGAGTACGGGTCTGCGACGCTGGAGATGCACAAGGACGCCATCCAGCCCGGCCAGAAGGTGCTCATCGTCGACGATCTCCTCGCGACCGGCGGCACGGTCGCGGGGACGATCGAGCTGGTGCAGCGGCTCCAGGGCGAGATCGTCGGGCTGGCGTTCCTCATCGAGCTGAAGTTCCTGAAAGGCCGCGACCGCCTGCGCGGCCACGAGATCACGACGCTCATCGAGTTCTGAACCCCGGGCACGTTAGCGATCTGGCAGCTCCTCACGGCCGCCGCGTTCATCTCGACGAGCCTGCCGCTGGTCGCCTTCTTCCCGCTCCAGCGCTACTTCGTGCGCGGCATCACGGCGGGTGCCGTCAAAGGTCGATGGACTAGACTTTCCGCGAACGATCCGGGACGGCGGAGCCCCGCTGTGTCCCCATCAGCCGGTGGAGGACGGATGACCGCGGCGCCGCTCGTGCCAGACATCCGCGTCGATGAGCGCTCTCCCGAGACCGAGGTCCGCGCCTTCTTCGAGCGCGACCGTCTCCTCTCGGCGTATGCGCTCGCGGACCTCGACAGCGCGAACATCGACACCGCCCACTGGTGGGTCGCGCGGCGCGGGGGAGAGGTCGTCGCCGCTGCGCTCCTGGTCGAGGTCCTGCCGTTCCGCCCCTGCTTCGGGGTGGGGGAAACGGAGGGCCTGGCCGCCATCTTCCGGAGCCTCCGTGAGCCCCGCCTCATCGTCGCCGCGCCGCCGCCGGCCCGCCTCGCGATCGAGCAGACGTACCGCTTCGATCGACTGGACCGGATGCAGCGCATGGTCGTGAGCGAGCGGTCGTTCCGGCCGCTCGTCCGCCACGAGGTGACGCGGCTCGGGCCGGAGCAGCTCGCGGGCGTCGTCGAGCTCTACGGCGAGGCGTCTCGGACGTACTTCACGGCGGAGCGCCTGCGCCGTGAGATCTACTGCGCCGTGTACGTGGACGGCCGCATCGCGTCGGCCGCCGGGACACACGTGCGTTCGAAGGACGCCGGCATAGCCGCGGTCGGCAACGTCCTGACGCGCATGCCCTACCGCGACCGCGGCATGGCCACCACGGTGACGTCCGCCGTGACGGAGGCCGCGCTCGCGGAGCACCGCGACGTCGTTCTGAACGTCCGCGAGGACAACGCCGCCGCCATCGCCGTCTACGAGCGGCTCGGATACCGCGTCCACGCGCGCTTCGTCGAGGGGCCGGCCGTGCGCCGCGCCCCCTGGGAGCGCATCACGAACATCTGGAGGAAGTCATGACCCGAGCGACGAGCGGCTCTGCCGCGAGGAGCGAGTCCACCAGTGATCGAGCGGAGCGAGGCGGCGAGGCACGCCGAGGCGATAGCGAGGCGGGTCGAGCGCGAAAGTGGGACGTGGCCGACCTCGGCCTCGCGGACCTCGGCAGCCGACGGACGGAGTGGGCCGCCCGGGAGATGCCGGTCCTCGCGCAGATCCGCGAGCGCGTGTCGAAGGAGCGGCCGTACGAGGGCATCCGCATCGCGGCCTGCCTTCACGTGACGACCGAGACCGCGAACCTGGTGCAGGCGTTCCGCGACGGCGGCGCGAGCGTCGCCCTCTGCGCGTCGAACCCGCTGTCGACCCAGGACGACGCGGCGGCCGCGCTGGTCGCGCGCGACGGCATCGCCGTCTTCGCCCGCAAGGGGGAGGACCGCGACACGTACTACCGGCACATCCAGGCGGTCCTCGACACGAAGCCTCAGATCACCATGGACGACGGCGCGGACGTCGTGACGCTGCTGCACACCGAGCGCAAGGACCTGCTCGCGGGCGTCCGCGGCGGGACCGAGGAGACGACGACCGGCGTCATCCGCCTCCGCGCGATGGCCAAGGAGGGTGTGCTCGCCTATCCGATCGTCGCGGTCAACGAGGCGCAGACCAAGCACATGTTCGACAACCGGTACGGCACCGGGCAGTCCGGCATCGACGGGCTCCTGCGGGCGACGAACATCCTGATCGCCGGCAAGACCGCGGTCGTATGCGGCTACGGGTGGGTCGGGCGGGGCGTCGCCGAGCGCCTCCGCGGCATGGGCGCGATCGTCCTCATCTGCGAGATCGAGCCCCTGCGCGGGCTGGAGGCCGCGATGGACGGCTACGAGGTCGTCATGGTCGCCGAGGCCGCGAAGCGGGGGAACCTCTTCTTCACCGCCACGGGCAACCTGAACGTCCTCGGGAAGGACCACTTCCCGCTCCTGAAGGACGGCGCCATCCTCGCGAACGTCGGCCACTTCAACGACGAGATCGAGATCCCGGCGCTCGAGAAGCTCGCGCGATCGAAGCGCACGGTGCGCCCGTTCGTGGAGGAGTACCGGCTGCCCGACAAGAGCGTCTTCCTGCTGGCCGAGGGCCGGCTCCTGAACCACGTCGCCGCCGAGGCGAACCCGGCCGCGGTGATGGACATGTCGTTCGCGAACCAGCTGCTCGCCGTCGAGCATCTGCTTCGGACGAAGCTCGAGCCGCAGGTGTACAGCGTCCCGGAGGACCTGGACCGCGAGATCGCCCGCTTGAAGCTCGACGCGATGGGCATGAAGATCGACGTGATGACCGAGGAGCAGAGGGTGTACGCGAGCTCGTGGAAGGCGGGGACCTAGCCGTGGCCTCGAGCTTCATGGCCGCCGACCGGGTGCTCTTCACGAGCGAGTCCGTCACCGAGGGCCACCCCGACAAGCTCTGCGACCAGGTGTCCGACGCGGTCCTCGACGAGCTCCTGCGCCAGGACCCGAACTCTCGCGTCGCGTGCGAGACCGCCACGACCACCGGCACGGTCTTCGTGCTCGGCGAGATCACGACGCACGGCTACGTAGATCTCCAGCGGCTCGTCCGTGATGTCGTCAGGGACATCGGCTACACCGATGCCGCCACGGGATTCGACTACCAGACCTGCGGCGTCATCTCGGCCATCAAGCCGCAGTCGCCCGAGATCGCGCAGGGCGTCGACCACGCGCTCGAGTCCCGCGAGGGCGTCGATCCGGACGAGCTCGGCGCCGGCGACCAGGGGATGATGTTCGGCTTCGCCGTCGACGAGACGCCCGAGCTCATGCCGCTGCCCATCACGCTCGCCCACCGCGTCGCGCGCCGTCTGGCCGATGTCCGCAAGCGCGGCGAGCTCGCGTATCTGCGGCCCGACGGGAAGAGCCAGGTCACGGTCGAGTACGCGTACGGCAAGCCCGTGCGGGTCGACAAGGTCGTCGTCGCGGCCCAGCACGACCCGGACGTCCCCTACGCGCGCCTGTGCGACGACGTGATCGAGCACGTGGTCCGGCCCGCCTGCGGCGGCCTCATCGACGCGCGGACGACCTACCTGGTGAACGGCACCGGCGCATTCACGATCGGCGGTCCCATGGGCGACGCCGGGCTCACCGGCCGCAAGATCATCGTCGATACGTACGGCGGGTACGCGCGCCACGGCGGCGGAGCCTTCAGCGGCAAGGACGCGACCAAGGTGGACCGCTCGGCCTCCTACGCGGCGCGCTACGTCGCGAAGAACGTCGTGGCCGCGGGGCTGGCCAGGCGCTGCGAGATCCAGGTCGCCTACGTCATCGGCGTCGCGCATCCCGTGTCGGTGAACGTCGAGACCTTCGGCAGCGGGGCCGTCCCGGACGACCGCATCCGCGCGCTCATCGAGGAGCACTTCGACTTCCGCCCGGGCGCGATCATCGAACGGTTCTCGCTGCGCCGTCCGATCTTCCGCCAGACCGCCTCGTACGGGCACTTCGGCCGGCCCGATCTAGACCTTCCGTGGGAGCGGACGGACATGGCCGACGCCTTCCGCGCGGCGGCGGGCACGGCGCGAAAGGTAACGACGCCCGCGGGCTGACCGCGCTCGCTCGGCGGCAGGGCGGGCTACGACATGGCCCCGCTCTTGCATGCCACGCCTCCGCATCCGACATCGAAGGAGGCTGGCATGAACGACGACGTCCGTCCCGCGGCGACCTCGTGGGGCTCTGTCCTCGGAGGGTGGCTCGGCGCGGTCGGTGCCGCGGCGCTCGTCGCGCCCCTGGTCGCCGGGATCATCGTCGGCCGCAACATCGTGCCTAACGACCTGGGACTCGCGGTCCCCGTGGTCCTCGGACTGATGATCGCCTACCTTCTCGGTGGATACATCTCCGGCCGGATGGCCGGATACAACACCAGCTGGCACGGGATGATGACCGCGTTCTTCGGCCTCCTCGTGACGCTCGCGGCGCTGCTCGTGGCGGCGGCCGCCGAGCAGGGCCTGCTCGCCGCATCAGGGGTCCGCTCCCTCGCGGATGTCTTCCCCGGCTTCCGCCAGCTGGACCTGCGAACGCTTGGTGACACGCTCACCTTCGGCGCGGTCCTCGGCTTCCTCGCGACGATCTTCGCCGGGTGGCTCGGCGGCCTTCTGGCGCCGGACCGCTACGTGGTCGCGGCCCGCGCGGTACCGCGGAGCGAGATCGAGTCGACCGGGCCGATCGTCGGCCCCGCCGCGAGCGCGGCGCGCGAGCGGCGCATCGAGGAGCACGAGCGCCGGCCGCACTACCGGCTGCTGCCGGCGGTCGGTAACAACGGTGGGGAGCGCGAGGAGACCGTCGAGCGCGACGAGGAGACCGGCGAGAGCCGCGTCGAGCGGTCCTAAGGCCTCGGGGACAGCCCGGCGGTGGTCGCTCGGCCGGCCGACCTCTCGACGATCGGCCTTCGGCCGAGCAGCGCGCCGATCGTTTCCGCGCCCTCGCGCAGGACCGGGAGCAGGTCAAGCATCCGTGCCTGGTCCCAGCGCGGGCTCACGCCGGCGACGCCGAGCGCCGCGACGATCGAGCCGAGGTGATCTCGGACCGGGACAGCGATCGATGAAGCGCTCGGCGCGTTCTCCCCGAAGCTGATCGCGTAGCCGTCCCGGCGAACTCGCGCGAGCTCCGACCGAAGTCGGGCGGCCACGTCACGCGCCGGTCGTTCGGCGGGCGGCAGATCGCGCATGACCGTCGCGGCCTCGCGGTCCGACATCGCCGCGAGGAGCACCTTGCTCGGGGCGCCTGTGTGCAAGGGATATGCATGACCGATCCCGGCGACCATCCGCACGGGATTCGCGCTCTCGACCTCCTGGATCGCCACACGGAAGCGGCCCCTGCGCACGCTGAGATAGGCCGTTTCACCCGAGCGCACCGCCAGGTCGCGCAGGACGCCCAGGCTGAGTCGCGCCACGTTGAGGCGTTCCGAGGCGCGGGCCGCCAGATGGAGGAGATTGGCCCCGAGCTCGAAGCGTCCGGACAGGTCATCGATCTCGACGATCCCCAGACCACGCATCGTCGCCAGGAGCCGGCTCGCGCTGCTCTTGTGTACCCCGAGCTCGCGGGCGAGGTCGCTGACGCCGCGTCCGCCAGGGGCGGCGGCGATCTGCTCGAGCACGGCGAACGCCCGTCTGACGGAATGCAGCCCTTCACGGGGTTGCCTAACTGGCATGGCGTTGCGTTCTACCCAACAGCGTTGCGTAAGCCCTCAGCGGGAGGCTAGTGTGCCGACGGCGGCCCGTCAAAAGACGCGCGCCGTACAGGGAGACATCGATCGATACCGACACCCTCGGGGATCCTGAGGGGGAGGGGGAGTCATGAGCCGCTCAGTGAAGCTCTTCGCGTTCCTCGCGACCGCTGGCCTCCTCATCGCCGCCTGCGGAGACTCGGGCCCCAGCGCACCCGGAGCGCAGCAGAGCGCCCCAGGAACCGCGGCTTCGCCCGCGCCCGCAGCGCCGGCGGCGGGCAGGCCGGCACCCGGGGGGACGCTCACGTTCGTCCTCGAGAACGATGTGATCAATTTTGACCCGCTCGTCTCGCGCGCGTTCGTCGACCGCAACGTGCACTACCAGATCTACGACTCTCTCGTCCGGATCGACGCCGCCGGCAAGATCATCCCCTGGCTCGCTGAGAAGTGGGAGTTCTCCGACGGCGACAAGACCGTCACGCTCTCGCTTCGGAAGAACGTGACGTACCACGACGGCACGGCATTCGACGCCGAGTCGGTGAAGTGGAACATCGACCGGTACCGGACGGCGAAGGGCTCGGCGCGAAGCGGCGAGCTGGCGTCGATCGACACGGTCGAGGTCGTCGACCCCTCGACGGTCCGCTTCAAGCTGAAGGCGCCTTTCGCGGGCCTGCTCGCCAATCTCGTGGACCGCGCCGGGATGATGGTCTCGCGCAAGGCCGTCGAGGCCGGCGGCGAAGACTTCACTCGCAAGGCGTTCCGGGCGGGCACCGGCCCATTCATCCTCACCGAGGCCATCAAGGACGACCACATGACGCTGGAGAAGAACCCGAACTGGTGGGGCACGGACAAGGACGGCAACAAGCTTCCGTACCTGGACAAGATCACGGTGAAGCCGATCACCAACAGCGACGTTCGCCTCACCAATCTGAAGACGGGCGACGCGCATGTCGGCAACAACATCGCCGGCAAGGACGTCGCCGGAGTGAAGGCCGAAGGCACGCTCGTCTATCAGGAGAAGCCGGGCCTCTCCTTCGCGAGCATCATCCCGAACCGTGCGCCCGGATTCGTCTTCGAGGACGCCCGTTACGTGCGCGCGGTCTCGATGGCCATCGACCGCCAGGAGATCCACGAGAAGGTCTTCTTCGGGGTGGGCGCGATCGGCTACGGCCCGATCGCACCGCCGCACTTCGCTTTCGACCCCGCCTTCAAGCCATTCCCGAAGGCGGATGCGGACGGCGCCAAGAAGCTCGTGGCCGAGGTCGGCAAGGGCGCTCTCACGTTCGAGTTCCTGGTCAGCTCGGGAGACCCGCAGACCCTGCAGCTCGCGCAGCTGATCCAGGCGCAGCTCGCGAAGGCGGAGATCACCGCGGAGATCAAGCAGCTCCAGTTCTCGGAGATCCTCAAGCTCCAGGACGAGAAGTCCTTCAAGGGCGCGACGCTCATCGGCTGGAGCGGCCGGATCGACCCCGACGGCAACACCTACGACCACGTGTTCACCGACCGCCCGTTCAACGACTCCAGCTACTCCAACGCCGACGTCGACAAGGCGCTCGACGAGCAGCGCGCCACGACGGACGAGGCGAAGCGCAAGGCCGCGCTGCGGAAGGCGGAGCAGACCATGGTCGTGGACGACCCGGCACGCATCTGGTACCGCTTCGGCGTGGCGCAGCTGATCACGGTGAAGGCCCTGCAGGGGCTGGAGCCGTATCCCGACCAGCTCATCCGCTTCCAGTTCGCCTGGCTGAAGAAGTAGCGACCGGAGGGATCACGAGGGAGGCGGCGCGATGACGCAGTACGTCATCCGCCGCCTCCTGCTGATGATCCCGGTGGCGTTCCTCGTCACGATCATCGCGTTCGGGCTGCTCCGCCTCGCCCCCGGCGATCCCGTACTGGTTTACGCGGGCGAGGAGCGCGATCCAGTGTCGCTGCAGGAGCTCCGCGTCCTGTACGGGCTCGACAAGCCGCTTCCGGTCCAGTACATCGTCTGGCTCCAACACGCCGTCCGGGGCGACCTGGGCCGCTCCCTTCGCACGCGCCAGCCGGTCAGCGAGGCGATCATCGAGCGACTCCCGGCCACGCTCGAGCTGGGCCTTGCCGCCATCGCGCTGTCCACCAGCATCGCCCTGATCGTCGGGACGATCGCGGCGGTGAAGCGGAACTCGTTCGTGGACCTGCTCACGAGCAGCATCACGCTCGCGGCGGTCTCGCTGCCGAACTTCTTCCTCGGCCTCATCCTCATCCTCGTCCTCGGTCTGGCGCTCCGCATGTTCCCGCCGGGCGGCTACGTCCCGTTCCTGGAGGATCCAGGCGATAACCTGCGCCGCCTCGTCCTGCCGGCGATCACGCTGGCCACCGCGAGCATGGCGGTGAACCTGCGGCAGGTGCGCTCCAGCCTGCTCGACGTCTTCTCGCACGAGTACATCCGCACCGCTCGCGCGAAGGGCCTGCGCGAGAGCACGGTCATCGCCCGGCACGCGATGAAGAACGCGCTCATCCCGATAGTGACGCTGATCGGCCTGCAGATCGGCTCCGTGATCGAGGGAGCCATCATCACCGAGACGATCTTCTTCTGGCCCGGCGTGGGACGGCTGCTCGTAGACAGCATCACCGGCCTCGACTATCCGGTCGTGCAGGCCGTCGTGCTTGTCTCCGCTCTGTCATTCATGCTGAGCACGTTGGCGGTCGACATGTTGTACGCGTGGCTCGACCCGCGGATCTCGTACGGCCGGTCGCGCACGTGAGCTGGTACCTACGGCGCAACCCCCGGATCGTCATCGGCGGGACGCTGGTGGCCGGCCTGCTGCTCATCGCCATCTTCGCTCCCCTCATCGCCCCGTACGACCCGATCGCGGTGGACGCCTCGCAGGCGCTCGAGCCGCCGGGCTCGCTGCATTGGCTCGGGACCGACGACCTGGGTCGGGACGTGTTCTCGCGCGTGGTCTACGGGTCGCGCATCTCGCTCAGCGTTGGTGTGATCTCGGTCTCGATCGGGTTCATCTTCGGAGTGTCGATCGGTCTGCTGGCCGGGTATCTGGGGGGACTGGTCGACCTGCTGGCGATGCGCGCGATCGACGCGCTACTGGCCTTCCCGGCGCTCGTGCTGGCGATCGCGATCACGGCGGCGCTCGGACCTCAGATCCAGAACGCGATGATCGCCATCGGCGTGGTCGCGATCCCCGCCTACACGCGCCTGACCCGAGGCCAGGTGCTCTCACTGCGCGAGCGGGACTTCATCCTGGCCGCCCGCATGGTCGGCGTACCGACACTGCGCATCGTCCTCCGGCACATCTTCCCCAATGCGTCGAACGCGCTCATCGTGCAGGCATCCCTCGCCACGGCCTTCGCGATCCTCGCCGAGGCCGCGCTCTCGTTCCTCGGTCTCGGCTCCCAGCCGCCACAGCCATCGTGGGGCCAGGACATCAACTACTCGCAGCGCTATCTGTCGAACCTGAAATGGTGGATGAGCGCCGGGCCGGGGATCGCCATCTTCACGGCGGTCTTCGCGTTCAACTTCCTCGGCGACGCGCTCCGCGACGCGCTCGATCCGCGGCTGCGGCGCGCCGCCTAGGCCTCGGGCGGGAGCTTCGCCTCGGCTTCCGACCCGAGCTCCCGCGTCCGCTGGTATGCGGCGTACACGGCGCGCGAGAGGACCGTGCGGAGCGCGCCCTTCTCCAGCTCGTAGACCGCCGCCGCGCTCGTGCCGCCGGGGGACGTCACCTGGTCCCGCAGCTGCGCGAGATGCAGGCCGCTCGCGCGGGCGAACGCCGCGGATCCCTCGACCGTCCGGAGCACCAGCTCCTGCGCGACGCGCCGCGAGAAGCCGAGGTGGACGCCGGCGTCGACCAGCGCCTCCATGAGCAGGAAGACGTACGAGGGGCCCGTGCCCGATAGCGCCGTGGCGCGGTCGACGTCGCTCTCGACCTCCGCGTGCACGACCTCGCCCAGCGCGCCGAGGATCACGCCCGCCAGCTCCCGCTGATCCGGGGTGACCTTGTCCGTGGCGGTCCACACCGTGACGCCCATCCCGATCTGGGCGGGCGTGTTCGGCATCGACCGGACGACGGCCTCGTGCGCCAGCCCGTGCCGGAGCGACCGCAGCGTGGCACCCGCGACGATCGAGATCACCAGCTGCTCGGCCCGGAGCTTCCCGTTCATCTCGCGCATGACCGTCCCCAGGACCTGGGGCTTCACCGACAGGATGACCACATGAGCGCCCTTCGCCGCCTCCACGTTGGAGGCGACGGCCCTTACGCCGAAGCGCTTCGCGAGC
>Ga0209751_10003717_pt1 | contig 14769 bp, 13 predicted proteins | sample RifCSP13_1_FD_184019 | JGI IMG/M metagenome (GOLD analysis project Ga0209751, IMG submission 184019) | Soil microbial communities from Rifle, Colorado - Rifle CSP2_sed 13_1 (SPAdes) (version 2) | ecosystem: Environmental > Terrestrial > Deep subsurface > Rock core/Sediment | place: Rifle... | reverse complement strand
AGGCGCGCGACGTGGGCCTCCGTCACATGGGGAACCTTGGAATCCGCCCGGCTGGGCCTCGCGAGCTCCGCGCCGACCGTGAAGAGGTCGTCTTGGACCTTGAGCAGCGTCGCGCGAATCTCCTTGTCTTTCAGGGCTGCGAGGGCCACCCCGATTGCGGCGTTGAGCTCGTCGACCGCTCCCATGGCCTCCACCCGCAGATCGTCCTTCGACACGCGCTCCGGCCCCAGCAGGCCCGTCGTGCCCGCATCTCCCGTCCGAGTGTAGAGCTTCGCCATGTTCAGCCCGTCCATCGCTGAAGGTCTCTCGAGGTCCACGCCTTCGGGAACGCCTCCGGATGCAGGATGTGAGCCAGGATCTCAAGCCCGTCGACCACCCGCGGACCGGGGCGGCTGAAGTAGCTCGACGAGTCCACGAGCCATACCTGATCCTTGCGAACCGCAGGAAGGTCCCGCCATCCGGGGATTGTGGCGACGCGTACAGCCTCCTTCCTCGCGCGATTGATGTGGAACCCGCATGGCATGAGGACCGCGACATCGGCTGCGGTCAGGGCGATCGCCTTGGCGTCCACCTGGACCGATTTCTGTCCCGCCCGGCCGAGGACATCTAGGCCACCCGCGAGACCCACCATCTCGGGAACCCAGTGGCCCGCGACGAAGGGCGGCTCGAACCACTCGAGGCAGAGGACCTTGGGACGCTCCCTGACCTCAGCGGCCCGCTTGCCAACGGCGTCCATCCGCGCCTGAAGATCCACGACAGCCGAATCCGCGGCTTCCTGGACGTCGCCTGCAGCGCCCACCCGGCGGATATCCTCGAGGATGTCCGTGAGCGAGTGCGGGTCAAGGGAAACCACGTCCGGCTTCGTGGGGAGTCGCGCCGCGACGTCGCCTACTTCGTCCGCCGCGGGTGCGCAGACCTCGCAGAGCCCCTGGGTCAGGATGAGGTCTGGCCTCGCGGTCCTCAAGCCTTCCTCATCGATTTCGTACAGGGCCCTGCCGGACGCGAGTCGCTCCCCGACCATCCGGCTCGTCTCCGCGCTGGACTTGCCTTCGTAATCGAGCAGGACCCGGCTCATGGCGGGCCTCCGCGCTGCGGCCGAAGGATAGTCGCACTCGGGCGACACGCCGACCACGTCGCTGCCGAGCCCCAAGGCGAAACAGATCTCCGTGGCCGCGGGCAGGAGGGAAACGATGCGCATCGGCCTTCAGGCGAGCGATAGCCCGCGGGGCACTTAATCATTCGTCAGGAGGAGGGGAGAGCCGCCTCAACGGCGGAGGTCTCGGAGGGGCGAGAAAAGGGAACGGGCCGGGTGGGCTTCACCCGGCGTTCGCGAGGGGCAGGTGCTCGAACCGCTTCGTGCCGAGGCGCACCACGCCGTGCTCGATCTGCGTCTTGCCGCCGTTCACGCCCTCGATGGCCTGGCTGTTCAGGGCGATGGTCTCCTCGACACTCAGGTCGGGTCGGTAGCCCTTGTGGATCGTCTCCAGGGCGTCGTCCGCGTACTGGCCGATCGCGAAGCCCGAGCCCTTGAACGACGTGCCGCTCGGGTCCACCTGGACGAGGTGGATGCCCAGCTCGTCCGCTCCTGCGAGGATCATCGATGCGCCGAGAGGGCGGACCGCGTACATCGTCAGGGCGTGGAGGTACTCCGACAGGGTGCGAGAGAGCGTGCCCACATCGATCGCGTTGTCGTACACGAGGCGGTGCTTCTGGGCCGAGACGCGGAGCTCGTCCACGAGGGTGGACACATCCCCGATGTAGCCGCTGCCCGTGACGCCGATGTGGTCATCGACCACGTAGACCTTCTCCGCCGGTTCGAGGAGGGCCCGCGTGGGTTTCACTTGGCTCGAAAGGACCGCGAAATCCTTCGTCTTCAGGCCGATCGTCGTGGATCCGCGGGAGACGGCCTGGAGGGCGTAGTCCACCTGGATCAGGCGGCCTTCGTTGTTGTAGAAGAAGGGCATGCGCCCCATCTCCGCCGCCATCTCAGTTCACCTCCCCGTGGAAGCGTCCGTTCGGAACAACGAGGACGTCGATTCCGTTCCCGCTGCCCGGGTCGCGCTCCATCGCCGCCTTCACCGCCGCTTCGCCGAGCATCTTCGCGGCCTCGAGGTCGAGGTCCTTGTTGTACCCCTGCTCGAGCACTCCGTAGGCGATGGGCGAACCGCTCCCCGAGGACATGAAGTCCTCCGAGGTCACGGCACCGCTCATGTCGCTCGTGTACACGTGCGCGCCTTCGCGGTCGACGCCCGCGACGACGAGCTCGACGTAGAAGGGCTGGTAGCTCTTCATGCCGTTGTAGACGATGTTCGATATCAGCTTCGCGCTCTCCTTTACGGACAGGGGGTACCCGCGACGCAGGGACAGGAGGCGGCGCTCCGCCTTTGCCAGGTTCACGAGGTACTCCGCATCCGACATCTGGCCGGCGATGGCGACGGCCGTCGTGTCGTCGAGGGAGAAGAGCTTCTGGACCGTCTTGGATCCGACGAAGAACCCCTTCGAGGCACGCTTGTCCGCCGCAAGGACCACGCCTTCCTTGCTCCGTATGCCCACCGTGGTGGTCATGGTCAAACCTCTGACGAGGTCATGGCGGCGGTGGGGTTTGTTGACTCGAACGTGGGCAGTTCAGTCACAAAGAAAGAGGGTCGGTCGCGAAACCGGCGACGCGCCGGTTGTCCTCCGTGCCGCTTCCCCGGCCGACATCCGGGCCAAACCGGCATCGCGGGGCCCTCCGGATGCCGGGATGGGCCCCCGATCCTCTCTGGCGGGCGGAGCGGCCATCCATGCGTTCCTCCCAAAGAACCCATTGGCACGTGACGATGGGGCTGGCATTTAGGGCATCCGAAGCGGCAAGGCTAAGCGTCGCTCGGCGCATTCTGGGCGCGATCGAGGGCGCGTCACAATGCTCACGACGAGGTTCACGAAACTGGTCGGATGTACGGTCCCGTTGCAGGAGGCAGGGATGGGGCAGCTGGGCACGCCCCGGTTGGCCGCGGCGGTCTCGGACGCGGGAGGCCTGGGGATGGTCGGCGTGTCCGGGGCTCCCGCGGAATACGTGGCGAAGGCGCTCGAGGAGGTCCGGCGCCTGACGTCGGGGGTGTTCGGCGCGAACTTCATCGTCCCCTCCATGGTGGACGACGTCACCGGAAAACTCGATCCGGGAATGGCCGCAGCGCTGGAGGAGGCGGCCTCACGGGCCCGCGTGGTCGAGTTCTTCTACGCGGATCCCGAACCCTCCCTCGTCGAGAGGGTCCATGCGGGTGGCGCCCTCGCCTGCTGGCAGGTCGGGTACCGCGACGAGGCCATCGCGGCCGAGCGAGCCGGCTGTGACCTCATCGTGGCCCAAGGAGTGGAGGCAGGTGGGCACGTCCGCGGCAAGACCGGCCTCCTCGCGTTGCTCGGGGAGGTCCTTCCGGTCGTCCACGTCCCTGTCGTCGCGGCGGGGGGCATCGGCACGGGGCGGGCGATGGCCGCAGGCCTCTCCGCAGGCGCATCCGCAGTGCGAGTAGGCACCCGATTCGTCGCCGCAGCGGAATCAGATGCCCATCCCCGGTACGTGGAGAGACTGATTGCGGCCGAAGCGACGGACACCGTCCTGACCGAAGCCTTCTCGGCGAACTGGCCCAACGCTCCTCACCGGGTGCTCCGTTCCTGTGTCGAGGCGATGGAGCGGGAGAAGACGGAAACCGTTGGAGAGAGGGTCTACGCATGGGCGCCGCACGATCGGGTCCCCGTGCGGCGTGCGGACTCGATGGTCCCGATGAGGACGACCACGGGTAACATCGACGCGATGCCCCACTGGGCTGGGGAATCCGTCACGGCGGTGAAGGTCATCCAGCCTGCGGGAGAGATCGTCCGTGAACTTGCCGAGGAGGCCGAACGGCTCCTGCGGCAATGGGAAAGCTGAACGATTCGGGAGCTCGCTCAGGAGACGAGCCCGCTCATGGGTCCGCGGGAGACCTCGCCCGCGATCTGGCGGAAGAGGAGGTGGCCGAGGCGGGTCGCCTCATCGAGTCTCGCATGGGAGGCCACATGGGCTACGACGGCGAGTTGGCCGGCGCGGAGGCGGGTCTCCAGCTGGATGGACTCGTCCTCGAGGGCCCAGGAGAGCCGGAGCTCCTCGGGGGACTCGGAGAAGCTATACCAGCGCAGCGGACCGACCCAGGTCCCACGCAGGGATGCGACGAGGGCTCGGAGATCCAGGTCTGCGGGGAGATAGGTCTGGAGGATCGTCACGCCCGGCGTATCCGAGGTCCACTCCCTCGGGCTCATGATCCCTAACGCCTTCCGCGTCACGCGGTAGCCGAGGTCCGTTTTCTGGACGAGTTCGTCGTCCGCGAGGCGGTGCAGGGCCCGAGAGAGCTGCTCGGGATGGATGCCGAGCCTGCGCCGAATCCCCTGGAAGGCCACCTGGGCGGAGGGGTCCCGGGAGAGGAACTCGAGGACCTCGCGGTCGTGCTCCCGCAGGTCGTCAATCTCCTCCGCGGTCGTCGTCCCCGCCGAGCTCGGGACCATCGTCTCCCCTCACAGTCGGGAGTTTCACATAAAGCTGAGGGTCTCCGAAATGCCAGTGAGAATCACGGGTCCTTGGGAACCTCGGCCATTCGCGTCTTGGTGGCTTCTGAGATCTTGTCCTCGCGGTGGACCCGCTGCAGGGGCCCCGGGGCCCACCAATTGTACTTCCCCGCGAGGACCATGATGGCGGGCACGAGGTAGATCCGCACGACCATGGAGTCTAGGAGGATGGCGAAGGCCAGCGCGAACCCGATTTCCTTCAGGAGCGGTGAAGGGCTCAGCATGAGGGTGAAGAAGGCCCCGGCCATGACGATTCCGCACGCGGAGATGATCCCGCCTGTCCGCGTCGTCGCCTCGGCGATGGCCTCGGGGTCCGATTTCCCCTTCGCCACCTCCTCCCGCACCCGCGTGATGATGAAGATGTCGTAGTCCATCCCGAGCCCCATCGCCATGACGAACAGCGCGAGGGTGAGGATGAAGATCACGTCGAGGTCCATCCACACGTGGAACAGGACGATGGTCAGGGCGAGGGTCCACGAGATGCTCAGGAGGATTGTCAGAATCGCCCGAATCGGGATCAGCACGGATCCCAGGACGAACAGCAAGACGATGAAGAGTCCCGTCATCACGACGATCGCCATGACCTGCAGGTCGCGGTCCAGGCTGTGCCGCACGTCGTTGAGCACGGCGGACACACCGCCGACGTAGACCGTCGCGCCGTTCAGGCCTGGTTCCGTCAAGGCGATCCGCGGGAGCTCGTCCCGCAGTCGGTCCACAGTCGCCAGCGCGCCCCGGGAGAAGGGGGTGTCGCTGAGGACGAGGACGAGGCGCACCGTGGCGTTGTCCTGCCCGATGTAAGGCTTCATCGCCGTCAGCACGGCGTCTCGCTCGGCCTGATTCATCGTCGACAGGTTGCGGTAGTCGACGCTCGCTCCTTGCGGGTCCGTCGGGCTCTCTACGCTCTTGACCCCGGAGTCAATCTGGAGGATCCGATGGGTGAGGTTGTCCACGGCCTCCATGGAAGGCACGGAAACGTTCCCGTCGGGCAAGAGGACGGGGCTCGCGAAGCGCACGACGACGTCCGTGGGCAGGATGAATCCGTAGCCGAAGGACGTGCTGATTGCGTCGAGACCCTGGGACGACTCCGTCACGGGCGCGCCGGCCGAGAAGTCGTAGGTCGGCTGGTCCGTCAGGACGACGTACATCGCCGGGAGGGTGATTAGCACTGCGGCGACGAGGATGACCTTCGCGTGCTTCATCGAGGTCGTCGCCGCGCGGTGGAAGTAGCGCTCCGTCGCGCTCCAATGGGCTTTGTCGTGCGGCCGTTTCCGCGTGACCTTCTTCCCCGATGGCCAGAAGACGCGGTTCCCCAGGAGCATGAGCACGGATGGGATGAAGGTCAGGGCGATCGCCAGCGCGAGGGTCACGGAAGCGCCCAGGGTCAGTCCCATGGAACGCAGGAGAGGGAAGGAGCCCAGGGAGAGGGCGAGAAAGGAGATCAGCACGGCCCCGCCACTCGTCGTGACGGACTCCCCGGCCCAGATTACCGCGTTCCGGACGGCCTCCGGTCGATCCCTCCCGTCCCGCCGCTCGTCGCGGTATCGGGACACGAGGAAGATGGAGTAGTCCGTGCCCACGGCCAGGAGGACCGTCTGGAGAACCGCGGTCACGGTGAAGTCGACCGAGAACAGGTAGACTGCGACGAAATACACGAAGAGGTTCGCGATCATGAGGGCGATTGCAATCGTGAGGATTGGGAAGGCCGGCGACACTGCGGATCGGAAGTACAGCCCGATGAGCACGATCACGAGGACAATCGTCGCGATGAACTCGGCACCGCCGCTAAAAATCCGCTCGCTGTCCACATTCGAGGGCGCGTTGCCCGTGACGTAGACGGAGCCCTGGATTCCGTAACTCGTCTTCAGATTGGCGACCAGGTCCCGCATCACGAGGACATCGTCCTTCACCGGCTGCCTCTTGTCCGCCGTCGTGAAGCTCGTGTCTTCCGTGAAGGCGTAGTTCATCAGGAGGATGCGATGGTCGGAACTCACGTAGAAGCGCGTCACGTTCACCGGGAGGACGAGAGGCGTGGCTGAAAGGTTGTAGGCGAGGGCCTCCTCCTTCGCGAAGGTCCGCAGGGCGGTGTCGTTCGCGTCCTCGGCAAGGTTGGCGTACACGTCGTGGAAGAACGGGGGACGCGCGAAGGTCACGTTGTTGAAGGCGCCGATGGCGTAGTCAACGACCTTGCGGCGGTCCGTGAAGTTCGTGAGGGTGAAGACGCTCGACATGCCGAGCTGGAAGGGCTTCTGGTCCGCGGGGAACGTCGCATTCGCGAAGGGCGAGTCTAGGAAGACGGGGAGCGCCCGACCGATGGTGGTTTCGACGCGGACGTCCGGGGCGAAGCTCGCGCTCGCGGGCTCCGTGAACGAGGCGAGCCATTCCTGATAGAACGTGTCGAAGGAGGCGCTTGCCCAAGGAAGGCCCTGCGCGGGGAAGCTCGAGTTGATGAAGGCGCGGGTTGCACTGTACGCGGTTGCGTTCGCCGCGGCCGGCGGGGTCTGGAGCCACGTGCCCAGGAAGTACGCGGGAAGGCCCCAGTAGATTCCCACCGCCGAATCCGCGAACGCGACTTGGAGGTGCACGGGCCCGTTGAGCTGCCTCGCGAGGTTGTAGGCGAAGTTTTCGTACACGTTCCAAATCGTCGCGTTCGAGGTTTCTTCCATGTATTCGATACGCTGGCTGATGGTCAGGTTCCCGCCGTACCGGAGGGGCATGGTGACGCTCTGCCCGGGACTGAGGCGGGATGCCGCCACGAGAGCGTCGTCGAGGTCCGACGCGAACCACCGATAGAACTCGACGGTCGTGTCGTTCGCCACGAGGACGATCGTCGCGCTGTCATTGGCCACGCGGCCCGGGAACTGGTCGTCGATGATCGCCTGCGCCTGGGCCGAGGGTGTGTCCTGGGGGAGGGAGGCCGACTGGTTGAACGAGATGACGTCATCCACGTTCCACACTTGGTTGGCGACGAGGGCTCCCGCGAAGGCGAGGACCCAAACAAGGACGAAGAACTTGTAGTGTCTCGTGACCAGGTCCGCGATCCAGCGGAAGATTGCATAGCCCTCCTCCGAGGATCGCCGCACGTTCGTACGCTCCACCGTGTCGATTGGGAGGGCTCACACCGCGAGGCGGCCGTCGTTCACGAGCGTCTTCCTTCCGATTTTGACCGTGGCGCGGGCCAACCGGGCGGCGAGGTAGAAATCCGTTTTGTTCTTACCGCCGGCCTCTTCGTTATCGCCGACGCCGACCTCCACGGTCCCCGCGACGAGGTCGTCCTGGAGGAAACCCGTCCGGGCCGCGTCGTTCAGCCCGATCTGGAGATAGCCGAGCCGGTCCTTCGGGCCCTCGGCCTTCTCCCAGCCCGGCATCAGGGCGTCCGCGTTCTCCGACGCGGCCCACGTGGCCTTGCCGTCCTTGAACGTGACGCGGATTCCCTTGATGAGCCGGCCCAGGTAGGGCATGGGCAGGTCCGCAACCAGGACGCCCTCCGCCGAAGTCTCGTGGGGCACGACGTAGGCATAGCCCGGCGGCACGTTCGTCAGAAACTCGCCTGCCTTCATGTCGGCGGCATCGACGATCCCGTCGTCCGCACGGGCTTCCTTTCCCCGAAGCCGGAAGGCCAGGTTCGTCCCGTTCGGCGACGTGATCGTGACCTCTTCGTCCGAAGTCAGGACGGCGGCGACCTTCTTCCCCTTGCGCGCGACAGCCGTGAAGTCGGCGGACCCTGCCTGAACGACCATCTGTCGCCACGCCGCGTAGTCGAAGCCGTACGACGCGGCCCGCTCCGGACTCACGTAGCCCAGGAGGACCCGCGCTCCCCGCAGGCCTGCCTTCCGAGCCCGCCGGTACCAGTCCGAGTTGTACGCCGTCGAGGCTGAATACTTCGGCTGGTTCCTCCGCATGCGGACGATGTCCGCGGGTCCGGGCAGGAAGACGTACGCATCGGCCGCGTCAAGCGCAGCCCATTCCGACCTGGAGACTTGGCCGAGCTTCGTCGGCGGGAGACTCTCCACGGACCGCCAGTAGGTCTCCTCGTCCTCGAAGAGGAACATGGGCCGCGCGCCGGCCGCCCGGAGCTGGTATACGAACTCCCTCGCCGCGTCCGCGCCGTGGTTCCACGACTCGACGATGACGTTCTCGTTCGGCTTGACTTGCAGGGATTTCTTGATCACGTTCTTCGCGAGGGATTCGTACTCGGACAGCGTCAGGCCCCCAGGCGCCGCGTCGTAGGGGACACGGGCATAAATAGGTGCGCCCATGGGGGGCCGAGGGCAACGGCGGATGGCGGCGGAGAGCTTGGGTGAGGACGAGCGTCGCGTCCTGCGGATTCTCTGCGACAGCCTAATTCCGGCTATCCCGCAGGCCGACGATCCCAACGGCTTCTGGGCCCGCAAGGCCACGGATCTGGGAATCGACGGGGACATCGCGCAGATCGTCGAGGCCTACCTGTCCCCGGAGCAGCGCGCGGACTTCCGGCGTCTCCTGAAGACCGTCGAGAGCCCGCTGATGAACCTCCTCCTCGCTCGAACGGCGAGGCGCTTCACCGCGATGGACGCGGTCGCGCGGGAACGGTATCTCCTGGGATGGGCGCACAGTCGCCTTGGCGTGAAGCGACAGGGTTTCCACGCGATCAAGCGCCTCTCGGAATTCCTGTACTACGCGAAGGCGCCTCTGGATGGCGCCAATCCGAACTGGCAGGCGGTGGGTTACGAGGCGCCCGACGACGAGGAGCGGGCGAAGTGGCGACAGCCGGAGGAACTGCGGATCGTCCCGATTCGGCCCGATACGGAGACCGAGCTCGAAGCCGAGGTCTGCGTGGTGGGCAGCGGGGCGGGCGGCGGCGTGATCGCCGCGAAGCTCGCCCAGTGGGGCCACTCCGTCATCGTTCTCGAGACGGGTCCGTACCGGACCGCCGATGACTTCACCCAGCGGGAGGCAGACGCCTACGACCGCATGTTCCAGGGGCATGGCGTGACCACGACGAAGGACCTGGCCTTCGGGGTCCTCGCGGGCCAGACGGCGGGCGGGAGCACGACGATCAACTGGATGACATGCATGCGACCGCCGCGATGGGCGCGGGAGGAGTGGGACCGCGAAGCGGGGATGAGGGGGGTTGCATCTCCCGAGTTCGAGGGGGTGTTCGACGAGATCGAGGCGCGGCTCGGCGTGGGCACCGCCGAGAGCACGGTCAACCCATGCAACGACGCGCTCCGCACAGGCAGCGAAGCCCTGGGCTATCAGCTTGGGACGGACTACGAGATCATCCAACGCAACGCCCGAGGCTGCGCGAGTCGCTGCGACTTCTGCTTCTTCGGGTGCATCTACAGCGCGAAGCAATCCAGCCTCGTCACGTGGCTTCCGGATGCCCACCGCGCGGGCGCTAAGTTCCTCTTCGACACAAAGGCCGAGGCCATCGTGGTCGAGGGAGGCGAGGCGAGGGGCGTCGAGGCCACGTACCGCGGCGGCGGCAAGGAGGTGCCCGTGCACGTGAAGGCCCGCATCGTCGTGGCCGCGGGGAGCGCCCTCCAGACGCCCGCCCTCTTGTGGCGGTCCGGCATCCGCTTCGCGGGGGTGGGTGTGGGGTTCCGCATCGATCCGACGACGGCGATCTTCGGCGAGTTCCCCCACCCCGTGCGCATGTGGACGGGGCCCATGCAGACGATTGCCGTCCATAAGTTCCAGGACGCGGACGAGGGCCACCACGGTCCATGGATCGAGACGGCTCCGGCCCATCCGGGGCTGACCGCCCTGGCCCTCCCGTGGACCGGCGGTAGGGCCCACAAGGAGTCCATGCGCCGCATCGCCAAGGCCGCCTCGGCGATTGTCCTCGTCCGCGACGTGGCGGAAGGCGTCGTCCGCGTGGACGCCCGCGGCGAGCCCCGGTTCGAGTACCGGTTGGATCCGCGGGACCGGAGGAACCTGACACGGGGCCTCATCGAGGCCGCACGGATTCACCGGGCCGCGGGGGCCATCCGCATCTCGACCCTCCACATGGAGGAGTGCTCCGCGGGGGACGGGCGGGGGCCGGTCTCGGGTTCGGATTTCGAGCGCTTCTCCGAAACGGTGCGGCGCCTCGGGATCCGGGAGAACGGCTTGGCCCTCTTCACGGCCCACCCGATGGGTTCCTGTCGTGCCGGGCTGGACCCGAAGCGGTCGGCCGCCGACCCGAAGGGCGAGTGCCACGAGGTCCGGAATCTCTGGATCGGGGACGGCAGCCTCCTGCCCACGGCCCCCGGCGTGAACCCGATGATTTCCATCATGGGTCTCGGGGTGAGGACCGCGGGGATGATCCACGAACGCCTCACGTGCCCGACCTGACGGGGATCATTCATCCGTGAGCCAGAGGCCCGCGGCCTTCTCCGCCCGCGACTCCTGGAACCGCTCGTATCGGAGCGCGGACACGTCGATGGACTTCGCCTCGCCGTCCGCGATCATCTCCGCGAGGACGAGGCCGACAGCAGGGCTGATCATGACGCCGTAGCCGGACATGCCGTTGGCGAGGTACAGGCCCTGGATCGCCGGTACGGGTCCGACGATCGGGAGCTGGTCCGGCGTGAAGGTCACGATGCCGGACCAGGCGTTCGCGATGCTCGTTTCCGCGAGCTTGGGCACGCGGTGGACGCCCGCCTCGGCGGCCTTCGTCCGGAAGTCCCAGTCCGTCTCCGGGTTCGCGAGGTCCTTCGCGGCGACGTCCTCCACGAGGCCGAGGACGAAGCCGCCGTCGAGCTCCTGCCGGAAGTAGAAGCGACCTGTGACGTCGATGTACAGGGGGCGGTCCGGTGGGATCTCCGGATGCGGCGTCGTGACGAAGATCTGACGCTGCCAGAGGCGCACCGGGAGTTCAAAGCCCAGCGGCCGGTTCAGGTCGTTGCACCAGGGGCCTGCGGCGTTGATCACGACCGGCGCGTGGATTACTCCGTCGGCGGTGCGTACCCCGGCCACTCGGCCTCGGTCCACGAGGATTCGCTCGACCGGCATCTTCAGGTGGATGCGTACGCCGCGTCGCTGGGCTGCTCTCGCGTATCCGTTCGCGACGGAATGCGGGTCGCAGAAGCCCGCCTCCTCATTGAGCATCGCAGCCGCGACGTCGTCGATGCGGAGCTCCGGGAAGAAATCGTGGATTTCCTGCGGAGCAAGAATCCTCTGGTGTAGGCCATGCCTTCGCCCGATCTCCTGGGCTTTCTCGAGATACCCGCGGTGGCGCTCTTCCGCCACGGTCTCCAGGTACTGCCTCGGATGAAAGTCGGCGGTCTCCCCCGTGACCTCGGGGAAATGGCTCAGCTCCTCGTATCCCGCCTTCCCCAACGCCACGTTCACGTCCGTGGCGTATGTGGCCTCGACGATGCCGACGCTCTTCCCGGTGGAGCCCGAGGCGAGATGGGAGCGTTCCAAGAGGACCACATCGGTGATCCCCCTCTTCGCAAGATGGAAGGCGATGCTCGTGCCGATGACACCGCCGCCCACGATGATGACGTCCGCTTTCTCCATGGCCTGCTCCACGTCGCGAAGGAGCGATGTCGGAAATACCTTCTGCGGCGGGTCAGGGACGCTTTTCGACGTCCGACGACGCGATGATCTCGTCCTGGAGGGAATCCACCTGGAGGGTCGAATGCGCGATCGAGAACCGCTCCCGCAACATCGCCTGGATCCGGTCCACCACCGCAGACGCGTCCTGGACCGTGGACTCGCCCGACATCAGGATATGTCCCGCGAGGACAAGGAATCCCGACGTGACGGTCCAGATGTGGAGATCGTGGACCCCCCGGACCCCCGGGATGGAGGCGATGGCCTCAGCCACGTCCTGAGGGACGAGTTCCGCCGGGGATGCTTCGAGGATGATCCGCACGCTATCCCCGAGGAGCCGCGCACCGCTTGCCGCAATCAGGATCACGACTAGGAGGGCCGCGATAACGTCGAAGAGGGGCTCCCGGGTGACTTGGATGAGGACCGCTCCCGCCACGACCGCGATGGATCCCAGGGTGTCCCCGTACACGTGCAGGAAGGCTCCCCGGACGTTGATGTTCCCCCGGGCCGAAGTCCGGAGCAGGGCCAGCATGACCAGGTTCGCGGCGAGCCCCGCGAGCCCCACGAGGAGCATCAGGCCGCCAGACACGGGAGGTGCGGCCTCATATCGACCGTACGCCTCCGCAGCGAGCGCTCCGGCGATGGTCAGGAGGAGGGCCGCGTTCGCGAGGGCCGCGAGGACCTCGGTGCGGTGGTACCCGAAGGACATCTCCGGAGTGTGCGGGCGCTCCGAGATGTGTAGGGCCCACAGGCTCAGGCCGAGGGCGAACGCGTCCGTGCCCACGTGACCGGCATCGCTGAGCAGGGCGAGGGAACCGGAGAACCAGCTGCCGACGACCTCCAGCAGGGTCGCGGCCGCAGCAATTCCGATCGCGATTCGGATCCGGCGCCGCAGGCCCACCCGCTTCTCGTGGAGCTCGGGAACGGGCGGGATGTACCGGAGCGTTGTCCGGCGGCGGACGTCGGCGCTCATGCGTACGTGCGTATCGGGTGCGGCGCTATGAAGGTTGGCGGGTCCCTCACACGCGCCCCGTGGGGACCATGATCCAGTACACCCGGTTCAGGAACCGCTTGCCCATCCAGTCCTTCAGTCCCAGGGGCGGCGGCACCGGCGGGTGCTCGTAGTCGAAGGACATGCTGATCCCCTTGTGGTATCCCGCGTCGCAGTAGCACATCACATGCCCGTCGTACTTGGCGGTCGCCTGCAACCCGCGAAGATCCGCAACGACGGACTCCGCGATGACTTTCGCCTGGAAGTGAGCCGCCGCGCCGCTCTTGGACACGGGCACGTCCGTGCAGTCCCCGAGGGCGAAGATGTCCGCGTGGGCTTTCGTGCGCAGAGTGAACTTGTCCGTCGGGAGCCAGCCGCCGCGGTCTCCGAGCCCGGACTCCTCGACGACCTTTGCGCCGCGGTGGGGAGGGACCATGATGAGCAGGTCGTACAGCACGGTCTCGCCCTCGATTGAGCTGACCGTCTTTTTGTCAGGGTCGACGGACTCGACGTTGAAGAAGATCGTGGAGCGGATGTTGTGCTTCGCGAAGACCTGTTCCACGACCGGGTTCACGGGCTCCAGGGGGAACACGCGGGACAGGGGCGAGAGGAAGTGGATGTCCACCTTATCGCGAATCCCTTTCTTCGTGAAGTAGTAGTCCAGCTGGCAGGCGGCCTCCGACGGGGCGGGAGGGCACTTGTACGGGACGCTCGCCACGGTGACGACGACCTTGCCGCCCCGGAAGTCTTCGAGGGCCTGACGGAGCTTCACGGCGCCTTCGAGGCTGTAGAAGTGGTGCGCGGCCTCCTTGTAGCCAGGGAGTTCATCCGGCGTAAGGCGGGCCCCCAGCGCCACGACGAGCCGGTCGTACTCCAGGACCGTGCCGTCCGCCAGGCGGACCTTCTTCCCGTCCGCATCGATCTTCACGGCCTCCCCGACGACGAGCTTCACCCGGTTCTTCAGCAGCCTCCGCTCGTCCCGGACGAGCTTCCCGGGCTTCTGGTGCTCGAACGCGACGTACACGAAGCCGGGCTGGTAGACATGCTTCCCGGTCTTGTCGACAAGCGTGATCTCGGCTTCGTCCGGGCGGAGCTTCTTCGTGAGCAGGTTCGCGACGATTGTGCCGCCGACTCCGCCGCCCAGAATCACGACCTTCTTCACGCCCGCCACACTCCCTTTCCCGCGGTCACTTGAGCTTCTTCACGATGAACCGCGCGTAGCCCTGCTCCTCGACGACGCCGAGGAGCTGGTGGCCCGCCTTCTGGACCCAGAAGGGGATGTCCTTCTTGGATCCCTGGTCCCCGGACCACACCTCGAGCTCTTCGCCGACCTTCGCCTGCCTGATCCCGCGGATGAGCTCCATCAGTGGGCCCGGGCAGAAGGATCCGCGCGCGTCAAGGATGATCCGCTGGCTCGTGGATGCCGCCATGGTCCGGGCCTCCTCACAGGAAGAGCGTGATGCCGCCCTCGGACGCCCGGCTCAGGAATTCCGTGACGCCGATCACGTCATCGACGATCGGGTCGAGGTCTTCCTTCTTCATGTCCATGAGGTCGTAGGTTGTGGCGCAGGCGTGGACCTTGATGTTGCCCATCTCCTTCGCCTGGCGGAGCATGTCGTACCAGGAGGGCATCTTCTTCGCCATCATGACCTTCATCATCATGGGTCCGGTCTCCGGGTAGT
>Ga0209751_10003716_pt1 | contig 14770 bp, 13 predicted proteins | sample RifCSP13_1_FD_184019 | JGI IMG/M metagenome (GOLD analysis project Ga0209751, IMG submission 184019) | Soil microbial communities from Rifle, Colorado - Rifle CSP2_sed 13_1 (SPAdes) (version 2) | ecosystem: Environmental > Terrestrial > Deep subsurface > Rock core/Sediment | place: Rifle... | reverse complement strand
ATCCTGGGCGGGACCTTTGATCTGTCCCCGAAACAGCTTTCGACCGTCAGGGTCTGCAACCACTCCCGTCATCTCCAGATCTGGTCCAGCCACCGACGCGCGAGCCCCAACCGGTATCTGGCATCCTCCCCCCAAGCGCCTGAGAAAAGCCCTTTCCGCAGCAACTTCCACGGCGGTCGCAGTGTAGTGCATGAAAACGACCAGATCCGCGGCAGCGTCAACATCCCGCGTTTCCAGCCCCAGGGCCCCCTGGGCCACAGCGCCCAGGCAAATCTCAGGACCAAGGAACTCGCCGATCCGATCGGCGCAGCCGAGCCGTATCAAACCCGCGGCCGCCATCACCAGCGCGTCTATTTCCCTCCGATCGAGTTTGCTCAGCCGGGTATCGACGTTTCCCCGGATCGGCACAACCACGAGATCAGGCCGAAAGTTGAGAAGCTGGGCCCGCCGCCGCAGGCTTCCCGTGCCGATTTTAGAGCCACGAGGCAGATCCTTCAGGGCCTGACGAGCGCGGCTCACCACGACATCGCGCGAATCCTCCCGCTCGGGAATCGCGGCGATCGCCAGGCCTGACGGGATCTCGGTCGGTAAATCTTTCAGCGAATGAACCGCCAGATCGATCTCTTCTCTCAATAGAGCCTCTTCGATCTCCTTGACGAAGATGCCCTTTCCCCCAATCGCCTGGATAGGCGTATGAAGAAAACGGTCCCCGCTCGTTTTGATAATGACGGTCCGGACATCGAGGCCCGGATATTTTTCTTCGAGGCGGGCCTTCACCCACTGCGCTTGCGCGAGCGCAAGCTTACTTCCACGCGTGCCGATTCGAATCAGATTCATGACAAGAAAGCCTTCAGCAGTCAGCCCTCAGCTAACTTAAGACTCCCTTCGACCATCTTTTGCCTTGTGTCTGAGAGCTGAAAGCTAGTAGCTGATAGCTAGTCATTTTTCCCCTAAATCAAAAAGTTTCTTCAGCGCCTCGATGTACACGGCCTCGTCCTCGTCCCTGCCCTGTCTCTTTAGGTGCGTGATCGGGGCATGCAGGATCTTGTTGATCATCGCCGCAGTCATATCCTCCAGCGCTTCTCTTTGCCTCTCCGAAAGCTCCTTGAGACCTGTGCCGAGAGACTTTTCCATCTCCCGCTTTCTGATTTCCTCCAATCTCTGCCTCAAAGCGATAATCGTCGGCACCTGGTCCAGCGACTCCAGCCAGCGAAGAAAAGCTGTGACTTCCTCGCCGACGATCTCTTCCGCCTTATGAACTTCGGCCTTTCTCCCCTTGAGATTCTCCCTGGCTACCCCTTCGAGGTCATCAAGGTTGTAGAGGTAAGCGTTGTCGAGCTCATGGATTCGTGGATCGAAGTTGCGCCGGTCCCCGAGATCGATGAAGAACATCGCTTTTCGTTTTCTCTCCTTGAGTACCCGCTCGACGGATTCCCGTTCTAACAGCATCTCGGGAGCCGAGGTGCAGCCGATGATCAAGTCAGCCAACGTCAGGTAGCGGGGATAATCTTCGAAGCGAATCGGGTTGCCGCGGAACTCCGCCGCCAGCTCGACCGCGCGCTCGAAAGTCCGGTTGGTCACCATGAGACTGCTGACCCCGCTGCCTTGCAGATGGCGGGCCACGAGCCCGCCCATCTTTCCCGCGCCGATGAGCATGACGGTCTTATCATCCAGCCTGTCGAAGATGCGCCGGGCGAGGTCTACGGCAACCGAGCTCACGGAGACTGCCCGGCTCGCGATTCCGGTCTCGGTGCGCACTCTCTTGGCAACGGTAAAAGAGCGGTGAAACAGCCGATGAAGAATCGTCCCCACCGTACCCGCTTCATGGGCCGCGAAATAGTAATCCTTGATCTGGCCCAGGATTTGAGGTTCGCCCACGACCATGGAATCCAGGCTGGCCGCCACCCTGAACAGATGCCGCACAGCCGCGTCGGCGGTATACGTATAAAGGTGGCTGTCCAATCCGCCGTGGCCTTCCGGGTATTCCTGCTCGGCGAGAAAGCCCTTAAGCTCGCGCGCGGCGGTTTCCCCGTCGGAGGCCGCCACGATCACTTCCACCCGGTTGCAAGTAGAAACGATGACGCCCTCCTGTATCGATGGCAGGGAACAAACACGCTTTAAAGAATCGGCCAGGAGGGAGCTCTCGAAGGCGACCTTTTCCCGTACTTCCACAGGAGCGGTGCGGTGATTGAGGCCCACGATGATAATCTCTTTTTGCACGGCCTATTCAAACCGGCCCCCGTGCCGGCTGGGGAAGAGATAATCCCCCCATAGAAAATAACCCAGAACCACTGCAAACCCGACAATAGTCAAAACCGCTGCCTTTTTGCCGTGCCAGCCGGCGGCGATCCGTCCTTGAAGCAACGTCCCGTAGAGCAGCCAGGTGACTGCGGAGGAGATCTGGCGCGGATCCCAGGACCAGTACTTTCCCCAATGGACTCCCGCCCACATGCTTCCCGTAATGATGCCCAGGGTCATGAGGGGGAAACCCCAGACAAGAAAAAGATAGTTAAGCCGATCCAAAGTCTCCAGAGAAGGAAACCGCTCGTAGAGGCTAGGCATCTTTTTGCTCTTCAATTGATATTCCTGAAGTAAGTACATCAAGCTCACGCCGAAGGCCAAGGCAAAAACGGCATTGCCTAGGAAAGCGAGCGTGACGTGGAGCGGTAACCAGTAGGTTTTAAGCGCCGGGGGGATCTCTTCACGGCCGGCCGCGAAAGCGAACGCGGCCAACGACATGATAAAGGCCAACGGCCCGATAAAACAGCCCAGGACGGCAAGCCGGTATTTCAACTGAACCAGGAGATAAATCCCCACCATGAGCCAGGTGTAAAAAGAGAGCGCTTCGCGGAACTGCATGATCGCGGGATACCCGGTCTAATAAAATGGACCGCCAGGGCGGACGTGTGGATGATAAAACCACCCAGGAGAATGAGCGGAGAGAGGCGGGCAAAAAACTCTTTTAGAAGCACCACATAGACGATAAAGCTTGCGGTCGCCAAAAGGTAAACGACCACGGTAACCTTGAGCAGGGTCACTTCCATAAAATACGCTCATTATACCCTAACCCCCGGGTCTCTCAAGGTCCAGCGCTTATCTTTGGCTCCGCTCCTCGTGTCGCCGCTAAAAAGGCTCGCCCGTGCCGGGCCACGGCAGCAAAGGGTTGGCTTCCCAGTCTGTCTCCACGCCTTCAAATCCCAAGCAATCCGCCGAAGAGCAAATAAGCGAGCAGCAAACCGGCAAAGAGGTTGAACAGCGTGGCAGTAGCGTAAACAGTAAGCGGCTTTAGCCCCATTCCCGCTAATGACTTAAACGGGAACTCCAGGCCGATGCTGACGAAGGCCAGAAGCAACGCCCAGTTGGTAAAGTTCTTAATCACCGCAAGTTCTGCTTTTCCAAAGAGCCCCGAGGTGGCCAAAATGGAGGCCACGAGAAAACCAATGACGAACTTCGGAAAGCGGTGCCAGATAACCCACGCAGACGGTCGCTCGCCGGGCTTACGCTCTACTTTCACAACCCAGTAAAGGGTCAGGAGGAAGGCTGCAACGCCGATGATCGCGTTCTGTGAGAGCTTCACCACGGTAGCGAACTTCAGCGCATCTGCGCCGGCAAGGGTCGCAGCCCCCACGACGGCAGCGGTGGTGTCAATATTATTGCCGATCCATGCTCCGGCCACTGAAACTGGCAGGCCTAATAAAGCGGCGGCCCAGGGCATCAGGAGCATGAGCGGAAGTGAGAAAAGGAGAACCAGGGCTACGGTATACGAGAGGTCCTCTTTTTTTGCTAACACGGCGCCTGTAGCCGCAATCGCTGCTGAGACACCGCAGATGGAGACGGAGGTTGCCATTACCGCACGTAGCTTATCGTTCAGTTTCATTTTCCCACCGAGCCACCAGGCGAAGAACCACACCAGGGTCACCCCAACAACTGCTTGTATGACTCCCTTAGCTCCGATCCTCATGATCTCGAAAAAATTTAGGCCTGCCCCCAGCGTTACAAGCCCAGTTTTCAGAAATAATTCAGTTCTGAACGCACCGTTCACCCTGTCCCAGATCCCGGCAGGTGTAAGGATCAGATTCATGATGATCCCAACTCCGGCCGCCCAGATCGGGTATTCCAAGGCCCTGCCGACATTGCCCATCGCCCTGGGGCTCCAGTGGACAAGATAATTGGCGAACCAAGCTGAAACCGCGACGATCAGCAGTCCCAGCAAGATATTCAAAGGTCGATTAGCGCTTTCTTCTGCCATAAGATCACCTTTTCATATGAAGAGATCGCAGGCTTACCAAGGTATTTTTGTGATCACTTCCAGGTACACCAAAGCCAATAAAGTAAACCCGACGGCAACTGACAACCAATCCTCACTCATTCCAATCACGCTCCTTCCTGTTTTATCCCGTTAAGCGAGAGACGTTTTAGCTCCACATATGCATCGTCTTGTCGTTTCCATGCTCTGAATCCGGATGGCAAACTTTAAAGACGGGTCGTAAACTCATCGCTGTAGATGGAGGCGCCCAGTTCGGTGAATAGCGATCCCTCCTCGAACCACCGGAGTTTTTCTCTCAGGCTTACGACTTCACCGATGACCAACACCACCGGAGGGCGTACAGTCACGGCCTTATCGACGATATCGCCAAGGGTGCCTGTAACCGTCTCCTGTAAATCAGTTGTCCCCCACCGGATTACGGCCACGGGCGTCTGTGGAGAACGACCATGGGCGAGAAGATTGGCCACAATCCTGGGAAGATTCTTGAGCCCCATCAGGACAACCAAAGTGTCTACGGCGGTAGCCAGCCGTCCCCAATCCACTGAAGGCTCGGCTTTACTGCACTCGTGTCCGGTAATGACGGCGAAGGAGGAGGATAGGCGCCGGTGAGTGAGAGGTATCCCCGCGTAAGCAGGCACCGCTACGGCAGAACTGACTCCAGGCACGATCTCGAACGGAATCCCTGCCTCTGCCAGAACTTCCGCCTCCTCTCCTCCCCTACCAAATACGAACGGGTCGCCCCCTTTCAACCTTATTACCTGTTTCCCTCGCCTTGCGTGGTTGATGAGAGACCTATTAATCTCTTCTTGGGAAAGACTGTGACTTCCCATGAGCTTACCGGCGAATATGCGTGTCGCCTCAGGCGCCACATACTCCAACAGAACGGGGTTTACGAGGCGGTCATAGACAACCACTTCCGCTTTCCGTAGAAGTTCCAGCCCGCGCACTGTGAGGAGGCCCGGGTCACCGGGACCTGCACCAACAAGATAGACCTTCCCTATGCGCATATATCTGCTCCTAACCGTTTCAGGAGATGATTCTTAGCCTCGTCATGCCTCTTCTCGGCGACGAGCCGACGAAGCTCACCGTCCAGAGCCTTGCGCCACCTCTCGGCACTCGGGAATGAAGAGCGCTCTCTAAGCTCCCGCCTGACCTCGCCGACAATTTCAGCCAGAGTTCCATAGTCCTCAGTGAAGTAAGTCTCAAGTTCTTCTCTGATCGCCCTGGAGAGCGCCGGGCTCAAGCCTCCAGTGGCTACCGCTAGCACAAGCTCACCACGCCGCAGGACCGCTGGGACAATAAAATCGCAATGGACCGGATCGTCGGCAGAATTGACCCAAACACCTTGCTCCCGTCCCTCCTCATAGACAGCCGCATTCACTTGGGGATCGTCGGTGGCAACAAAGGCGAGCTGATAGCCCGGCAAGTCACCCTTCTGATAACGGCGCGTCTCGTGTCGAACTCTGCCTTCATTAACCCAGCCGTCAAGGCGCTCGGTGAGTGTTGGGCTGATGACAGTGACAGCGGCCCCAGCCTGGAGAAGCGCCTCCACCTTGCGTTCGGCCACTGAGCCTCCGCCAATAACAAGGCAGGGCCGCTGAGCCAGATCTAAAAGGATCGGGTAATAACCCACGATGATCCGTCTCCACTAACAGTTTGTGGTCCGCCGCCTCGTACTCTCAAGCAGATTTGTCAGGAGTGTCCTGATGTCGAAGAGTACAGGCGTCGTTATCGTCACGCTGAACCGCTTCCTGGCATCCGTCTCGTGATCAAGAGTAAACGCAGCCCCTCCGTACAATGATCGGGCCAGATCCTCCAACTCGGCCCTGACGGCATGAAATGTTTCGTCACTGTTGGGCGCCATGAGCCGATCGTTGATGATAAAGAGCGCCTCGTTCCCCAGAAACTTAATCTCCCCCTGAAGCGCCGCCTCCGTCTCTATTCGCCGGCAATACTCCAGCGCCGACCGGAAAACGCACCGGAGTTTCTCACCGTTTGAACCCTGAAGAGGCTGCTTCCGGTTGTAAAGAAGCCCCAGGCGGTTATCTGTATTGTCCATGCTGATATTTGCCTCATGGGCGATCAGCAGAATCCCCGGGCCGGCCTGCACGTGGCTGTAATCGGCGATGTCATAGTATTCCCCGTCGGAGACCTGAACCCACGCATTAAAGATGTTGATGAATACCTCCAACGAAATTTCGCTGGAATTCGCCACAAAGAACTTCACGTTGATCTTCTGTAAATCCACAGGTTCTAGAACTACCCTTCGCCTGGGCTGGCAGTTCCAGCGCTGCTGGAACGGTCGATACTCTTCATGCTGCTGAGTTTGTTGTAGCAACTGTGCGCCGCGTCGATAAAAAGCTGCGCCTCTTGAAGACGTTGTAGCGCCAACTCCTTCCCTGTTCCATTCAGATATTTCACAGCATCCCTGGCTTTGAAGAGGTAGTCAGCGAACTTGCTACCGGCGTACTTATCGTAAAATAATTGGGTGTCGCAGAATTGCTGCCGAAACTCACTGAGAATCAATTCTTCATCGTTCGAAACATCGTAGACCTGGGTCTTGACAAGGGCCTGTGCCGCTTGAACCATGGCGCTGTAAGCGGTCAGAACTGCCTTCTTAAAATCGCCGGAATCAAAATATATCTGCGCCTCGAAGATCTCTCGCTCGCTAGCCGCCAGGGTAAATTGCGCCTGAGAGACAACCTCTCCGGCGCACTCCCCAACTCCCATATCGGTCAGCGTAAACTCTCGCGGGTCACTCCAGTCGCGATAGTAGGAAGGATCCACATCGTGCGGGGGAATCTGGGTCAGATCCTCCAGCATGGCCTTAACCTCCTTCTTGCCGATCCTGCTGATGAAATCTTGAAAGCTCTCGCCCTTCTGCCGATCCCTGAGATAGCGATCTGTGACCCGGAGTACCACTTCCGGGATCCGTTTCGAGGGGATCGCCCCAACCGGGAGCCCATAGGCGTCGGCATTATCTTTCAACTTTCCGCCCAACATGACCTGGAAATGAGGCACCGTGTAGCCATTGATATTTCTGCTAACGCCGTAAAAGCCTATGTCGGCTATATGGTGTTGACCGCATGAATTGAAGCAGCCGCTCACCTTGATCCGAAGATCCTTGACAGCCGAGCCCAGCTCAAAACTCTTTTCGCTCAAACGGGAGCGTAGCTCTCTGGCAAGCCCTCGCGAAGACGCAATCCCCAGCTTGCATGTGTCCGTTCCCGGGCAAGCGGTCACATCCACAATCGTCCCGGCGTTGGGCTCCCCCAACCCGATCGCTTTGAGGGCGCTATAAAGTTCAGGGAGATCGGCCTCGCTGACCCAGCGAAACATGATGTTCTGCTCCACCGTAGTCCGGATGGTATCTTTGACAAAGCGACGGGCGATATCGGCAAGGGCACGCAATTGGTCCCCCGTGATATCCCCTAAGGGAAGGTTCACAGTCGCCACCACATACCCAGGTTGTCTCTGATGATAGACATTGGTGGCATACCAAACATCGAATCCCTCGGGGTGCTCGCCGCCGCTTAAAGATGCCGCCGGCTTAAGTGGCGTCTCAGCATACTCATATGCGTCAGAAAGATAGCTCGTCCACCGCGGGTCGGTTGGAAGCTTCTGTCTTTCCTCCAGCACGACCCTGCGAAACTCGTCGACCCCGAGATTAGCAACTAAAAATTTGATCCGCGCCCGTGCACGATTCCGCTTTGCCCCCATTCGAGCGAAAACCCGCGAAACAGCCTGGGCCACCGGTAAGAGTTCTTCTTCCGGTAAAAATTCATCAAAGAGCTTGGCCTGATACGACACGGCCCCAAGACCACCCCCCACATAGAATTCAAAGCCCCGCCGCACTTCACCGTTGGCCACCCGAACCCTGGCGATGGCTCCCATGTCGTGCATACTCGTGAGCCCGCAGGCTTGCTCCTTACAGCCGGAAAACGCGATCTTGAACTTCCGACCAAAATCCTGCGTGTCAGGATGGCCCAGCAGAAACTTTGAGCACGCTTTGGCATAGGGGGTCACGTCGAACACTTCATCTCTGCAAACTCCGGCGAGCGGGCACGCGGTGACGTTCCGCACCACGTTGCCGCACGCCTCCCTCGTCGTGATCCCGACTGCTGCAAGACGTCGCATCAACGACGGAGTGTCATCGATATGGACGAAGTGGTACTGGATGTCCTGACGCGTCGTGACGTGCGATATTCCATCGGCATATTCTTCCGACAGGTCGGCCAAAACCTCCATCTGCTCGGGGTTAAGACCGCCGAAAGGGATTTTGATCCGCGTCATGCCGGGAGCGTCCCACACAGTTTCCGGTCCTTTGGTCAAACCGTCCGAGGGTAATTTAAGCTTCTGGACTCTTTTCCCGTCGTGCCTCTGCCCGTTATCGTAGCGCTGTCCATAAACCCCCCGGCGGAGTCGAGTCTCAGCGAAAACCTTCTCGTCAATTTTACCTTGCTTGCGCAGCTCGATCTGGGTTTCAAAAATGTCGATTTCTCGCGCCAGGTCAGCCGGCATACGATCCTTGAGCTTTTCTTTCCACGTAAGGGCTTTACTCATGGAATTTTCTCCTCTTAATCTTTTATAACCTAGAAAAGTTTATATAACCGATTAACTAAGTCAGTTTTAGTGTGAAAAAATTTAGATGTGGTACATGTACGCTTTCTCTTCGGGTCTACACAGATCGGCTAACGTAATCTCTTCCAGGACCTTTTCGAAAGCGTTAATTCCTCTCGCCCATGTTTCAATCAGCCTCTGAGTCATAAGCGAAACGGCGCTCGTCTTCCTATAGGCTTTAAGCTCCATGCCCATAAGAGGCCCTTCCAGGACGGTTAGCACCTCTCTCAACGTGATGCTCTCGGGGGCACGAGCCAGTGAATAACCACCTCCCGGCCCTCTCGCGCCGCGAACGAGATTGGCGCGCTTTAGCTGCACCATAATCTGACTCAAGTACTCCTCGGGAATTTCCTGCCTTTTAGCAATTTCTTTAACCTGGACTGGGCCACCTGTCCGATAATACTGCAGGAGCTCGCTCAGAGCCAGGAGACCATAATAACCCTTCGAACCGATTCTCATCTCGAACTCACAAGGGGACAGTCCCCCTCCCGGAAAGGGGACTGTCCCCTTCTCCGATCAAAATCCCTTTCCTGATTTGGAACTCCCTTCCAAGAAGACAAATCTTATATAACCAATCAGAAAAGTCAAGCATTAAATTGAAGGGCGGAATTCCCCTCACAATCTGGCACGATCCCGGGGCAAGGTCGTCAAAACTAACCTAGAGCAAGCAGTTAGTGCCGGGGGATAGTGAGGTACTCGCCGGCCGTAATGGAGTGAATATCGGGAAGCTTGTTCAGGCGTTGAAGCTCACCCACAGAAACCCTATAGATGCGGGCAATGTGGGACAGGGTCTGCCCGCGGGCGACGCGATGGCGGATCCAGGACATGGCGGTCTCGCCGAAAGAAGTAGGCTTAGGCTCAGGGCCCGGTTTTCCGATCGCTCTGAGGTAAGCAGCTTGTACTATTTCCAGTTTTTCCTCGGGGACCTTGATGCGGTAGCCCGCGGGAATACTACGGCTCTTCGAGTTCAAGCCGGGGTTCCACTCGAGGAATTCGTCGCGCAGAATATCCGCCCTCTTGAGCAGGTCAGTTACGGGGATGGTCCGCTCGACCTCCACCTCCCCCAACCGAACGGGTGCGTGGTACTCGAGAGCAGGGAAAAACTCCTCACTCCTTTTAGCTACCTCCACAGCAGCCAAGAACTCCGCATAAAAGTTCTTCGAAGCAAACCCGAAGGCTCGCCCCTCGTAGCGTTGTATGATCTCCATCAGGTCTTTGGACCCTACCTGTGAAACTCCGCGCTGCAATCCCTCCCTGCCGTGATTGTAGGCGGTGATCGCCAAAGGCCAGTTGCCAAAGGCCCGGAAGTTCTCCTTGAGCAGCCGTGCTGCTGCCCGGGTAGAATCTAAGGGGTCTTTTCTCTCGTCCAGGCCAGGGCCGATACGAAGGAATCTTCTGCCAGTCGCCGGCATGAATTGCCACATCCCGAGCGCGCCGACCCGAGAACGGGCATGAACATTAAAGGCGGATTCCACTAGAGGCAAATAGGCCAGTTCAACCGGGAGTCCCTCCTCACGGAAGATCTGCTGGATCTGGGATATATATTTGCGAGAGCGCTGCAGGCCCGCGGCAAACCTCTCCTTGACCCCTCTTTGGACTCTCACTCTCGCCTCGTCCTGGTCCAATCCAAGCTCTGCGAGAACCTTTTTTCGCTGCTCATGAATCAACCGTCGGGGAGCATCCTCACGCATCTCCAAGATTTTATAAATTTTCAACGGGTCGAGAGGATCATGAAAGATTAATTCGGAGGTGCTGTAGCGGGTGAAGACGATCTTCCAAAACTCCACCGAAGCTTCAAGGCCGGGCAAGAGGGGAAACGGATTCTCTTGCGCGGAAGCTCTCTCCGCTCCCAGCAGATGGAAAAGAAAAACGAGGATGGCGAGGAAGAGAGAGCCAAAGAACCTTTTAAGGAAAATCATCATCTTAGCGAGCTAAAATTTGACCCAGGATACCAAAAGAGCTATCCTCTTGTCAAAAACTTATTCGGGGAGAGGTGAGGGTAAATCTCCAATTTTGTATCTGGGGAAGTCTTGTCTGCTTTTGGACATATTTGGCAGGATGTCTTTCCCCGGCTCAACCGGAACACCCCTCTGGTTACCTGATCATTGGGCTGGAGAGCAACCCGACACGACTCGATCCGCGCTACGCCACGGACGCCAATTCCGCCCGGATCAGCGCCTTGATCTTTGACTCGCTCGTGCGCGCGGATGAGAGTTCCCGCTACCGGCCCGGCCTGGCCGAGAGCTGGGAGACCTTGGACGACCGAACCTATCTCTTTCACCTGCGCAGACACGTTACGTTTCAAAATGGCGAGCCTCTAACCGCCGCCGACGTGAAGTTCACATACGAATCCGTGCTGGACCCCAATTACCGTTCGCCCAAGCGGGGCCCGCTGGGAGTCCTCAAAGGCGTTGACGCCCTTCGGCCTGACCTGGTTCGCTTCCGCCTCGCCGCTCCACACGCGCCGTTCCTAGAAACTACGACCCTGGGAGTCGTTCCGGCGGGCTCGCCTAATGACCCCGATGGAGAGAAGAACCTTTTTGGCTCAGGGCCCTTCTCTCTCAAACAGTATCTGCCGGGAGATAAAATCGTCCTCAAAGCCAACAGGCTCTACTGGGAGGGGCCACCGTCGGTCTCTGGATTGGTCTTTCGGGTTATCCCTGACGCTATTGTGCGGGCTCTCGAGTTTAGAAAGGGGACCGTCGACTTCCTGCAAAACGATATCGAGCCCGACATGCTTCCGTGGTTAGAGAGAAATACCAAGGCCACGATCCAGGTCTTCCAGGGAACGATCTTCCAGTATATCGGTATGAACCTCGATCATCCGATCCTCCGGGTTCCAGAAGTGCGCCAGGCGATAGCCCATGCCATAGACCGCAAGGCGATTATCCGCCATCTGTTGAAGGAACAGGCGGTAACGGCTACGGGATTGCTTTCACCCTCGCACTGGGCCTATGAGCCTCAAGTCTCGCATTTCCCCTATGATCCCGAAAAGGCCAAACGATTGCTCGACCAGGCCGGATTTCCCGATCCCGATGGCGACGGCCCCTCGCCGCGTTTCAAGCTCTCCTACAAAACCACGACGCTGGACTTGCGTCGCAGAATCGCCGAGGCTTTTAAGGAGCACCTGAGCCGCGTTGGCATCGAGCTGGAGGTGCGTACCTATGAATGGGGGACGTTCTACGGGGACATCAAAAAAGGGAACTTCCATCTCTATTCGCTAGCCTGGGTGGGAGTTACGGATCCGGATATCTACTTCAATCTTTTTCACTCAAGCAGCATCCCTCCTCACGGGGACAACCGCGGGCGTTATCGGAATGCGGAAATTGATGCACTATTGGAGAGGGGCAGAAAAAGCTTGAACCCGAGGGAACGAAAACTGATCTACAGCAGGGTGCAGAAACTTCTGGCCCGGGATCTCCCTGCTATCCCGCTCTGGTGGGCCAAAAACGTCGTGGTGATGAACCCCGATCTCCGAGGCTTTGTCCCGTATCCCGATGGCGATCTGACATCCTTAAAAAGCGTCTTTTTCGCTTCTCCTCCACCGGCGCCATGAGGCGTTACCTCCTGAGCCGCTTCCTGTCATTTCTGCCCAGCCTTCTGGGAGCACTGACCCTTGTTTTTTTTCTCATCCACCTCGTTCCCGGCGACCCAGTGGAAGCGATGTTAGGGGAGACTGCAAGCGCGACCGACAAAGAGGCTCTACGGCGGGAGCTGGGCTTGGATGAGCCACTTTGGAAGCAATATATCAGCTATCTCCAGGGGCTTGCCGTCGGCGACCTCGGTCACTCTCTCTACTACCACGGGGAAGTTACGGATCTCATCCTCCTGCGCTTTCCAGCAACGCTGGAGCTGACTCTTGCGGCTATGACCGCGGCCATTCTGTTGGCGTTTCCTCTGGGAATCCTCGCGGCCTGGAAAAGCCATACCTGGATGGACCGGCTGGCCCTTCTTTTTTCGCTATTCGGCCTGGCCATGCCGAACTTCTGGCTCGGACCGCTCTTGATCATTGTCTTCTCCATCGATTTGGGCCTGCTGCCGGTCTCGGGTAGCGGCAGCTTGACCCACCTCGTTCTCCCCGCACTCACCCTGGGCACAGCCATGGCAGCGCTCCTGACTCGTATGATCCGCTCTAGCCTTCTCGAAGTGATCCACGAGGACTACATCCAGGCCGCCCGGGCCAAGGGGTTAAGCGAGAGGAAGGTATGGCTCAAGCACGCGCTGCGTAATTCGCTTCTTCCCGTCATTACGATACTCGGGCTTCAATTTGGTGCCCTGCTCGCCGGTTCGGTCATCACCGAAACCATCTTTGCCTGGCCGGGAATCGGTCGCCTCACGATCGAGGCCATCCAAACCAGGGACTACCTGCTGGTGCAAGGATGCGTTTTAGCCATCGCCGTCTCTTATCTCGTGATCAATCTCTTCACCGATGTACTCTATCGCCTCATTGACCCGCGAATCAGCTATGGCAAATAGAGCTCCGGTTGCTATCGGTACGATGATCCTGCTCCTTCTCCTGAGCCTGGCACTCCTCGCCCCGCTCCTCGCCCCCTACAGCCCGACGGAGCAGAACCTGGAAATGGATCTGCTCGCCCCCTCCAGAGAGCATCTATTCGGAACCGACAAGCTGGGCCGCGACATTTTCAGTCGAGTCCTCTACGGCGCCCGTATCTCCCTTCTGGTGGGAATAAGCACGGTCGCGGTCTCTTCTCTGATCGGCCTCTTCGTGGGCTCTGTGTCGGGTTATCTGGGCGGCCGGACGGACAATCTCCTCATGCGCCTGGTCGATGTGCTCCTCGCGTTCCCGGGTATTCTCCTCGCCATAGCCTTTACCGCGGTCCTCGGTCCGGGGCTAAACCATGTGATCTTAGCCCTCTGCCTGATCGGATGGACCGGCTACGCCCGGCTGGTGCGAGGTGAAATCCTCGCGCTCAGAGAGCGGGAGTACATCCATGCCGCCAAGGCCCTCGGAGGTAGTCCCGCGCGGATCGTGCGCTTACACATGGTGCCCAATCTTCTGCCTCCCCTCTTGATCCAGGGCACCTTCGGAATGGCCGCCGCTATCCTCGCCGAAGGCAGCTTGAGCTTCCTCGGGCTGGGAGTTCAACCCCCTACGCCGTCCTGGGGAGCCATGCTCAGCGAAGGTAGGCAGTTTCTTTTGGTGGCGCCACATCTCACCACCTTTCCCGGCCTGGCCATCATGCTCACCGTTCTGGGGCTGAACCTGGTTGGAGACGGTTTGCGGGACTGGCTGGAGAAAAAGAAAAAATAATGCTACTTAAGGATACGAGGCGATAGGAGGCGATCATGATGAAGCTTTATTCGTGCTATACGTGACCCTACGCTCACAGGACTAGGATAGTCCTGTCAGAAAAGCGGCTCCCCTACGATCTGATCGAGGTCGACCTCAAAAACAAACCCAAAGAGCTCTACGAACTGAATCCTTACGCTAAAGTACCCGTGCTGGTCGACGGCGACACAGTCGTGTACGAGTCTGCCATCATCGACGAGTATCTCGAAGAGAAATTTCCCGACCCTCCCCTAATGCCTAAAGACCCAGCCGCAAGGGCATGGGTGAGAATCTGGATCGACTTCTGCAACAGCCGACTCCAGGCAGCAGCTCACGAGGTGAGGTATGGGAGCGATCCGGATAAGGCAAAAGACAAGATTCGCGAGTATCTTGCCGTCCTGGATCGAGAGATAGAGGGGAAAGCTTACATCGCGGGCGCCTACTCCCTGGCCGACATCACTTTCATACCATTTTTCACCCGGCAGGACCGCTACGGCTTGACGCTGGACGGAAGCGTGCCGCACGTGAAGCGCTGGATGGAGCGTCTTTTGGCGCGCCCGGCGGTAAACTCCACGCTATAATCCTTCGCTAGA
>Ga0209751_10003715_pt1 | contig 14773 bp, 10 predicted proteins | sample RifCSP13_1_FD_184019 | JGI IMG/M metagenome (GOLD analysis project Ga0209751, IMG submission 184019) | Soil microbial communities from Rifle, Colorado - Rifle CSP2_sed 13_1 (SPAdes) (version 2) | ecosystem: Environmental > Terrestrial > Deep subsurface > Rock core/Sediment | place: Rifle... | reverse complement strand
GTTCAACATCGAGTTCAGGAGCGTGATGGACAGCGCCGTGTTCATGGCGTTCATCGACCGGGTCGGGAAGTACCAGCTGGAGATGCAACACCACTTCCTGTATGGCCCGATGGCCGTCTCGATGCCGTGGATGCGGTGGCTCGAGGAGTCGTACCACCTCGCCGCGGGAGAGAAGCTCATGAAGGCGATCGGGATCGCGGGCATCCTGGACGGCGGGAATTTCGGGGTCCGGGACCTCCAGGCGACCCTGAACATGTGGTACCCGCGCGGCCTCGAGATGTTCGGCAGCGAACTGGGCGGCGCCCTCGTGAAGGGCGTGTTCAAGACCCTGTCCAACGGGGAGGCCCAGCGGATCTACATCGAGGAGGTCCGGGGGAAGGTCCGCGAGACGAACCTCGCGATCGTCCAGGCGAAGGCCCGCTGCCCGCGGGACGAGGCGGAGGCCGCCCTCCGACGGATCCTGGACCGGGGGGAGACCGTGGCGGGGCTCTCGCGGGACGACTTGCTGTTCCTCCCGGACCGCCGGTTCTTCCGGATCCGGGGCCTCGCGGAGTTCGGGGACTACCGGAACGAGGGGTCCGACGCGCCTGGCGTCGGGTACGTGTACCTGCCCCACGACGTCCACGGGCAGCTCCTCACGGATCGCGGGAAACCGATCGATCGGAAGGCGTACGCGGACTACCTCCGCACGGCCCTGCCGGACCGGTACATGACGAGCCGACACTGGGCGTTCGTGAAGGACGAGTTCCTGTTCAACGACGCGTGGGGGGACCCGGAGCGGGCCCGCGAGCCCGGCGGCGCCGGGCCGGGATGATTGGACATTTGAAAATGGAGCCGAAAGGACTATGCCGCGCGACCCCTCCGTGACGGACGGATGAAGGTCGCGGTCCTCGGCGCGGGCGGGTTGGGCCGGACGGTCGTCCTCGAGCTCGCGGCGGATTCGCGCGTGGACGAGATCATGATCCTGGACCGCCGGGGGGACCGCTCGAAGACCCTGCAGGCGATCGGCCGCAGGGCGGCCGTGACGGCCCTCGAGGGGGACGTGACGGACGCGTCCGGGCTCCGCCGGATCCTGAAGGGAGCGGACGTCACGGTGAACGCGACCCTCCCGGAGCACAACATGTCGATCATGAAAGCCTGCTACGACGTAGGCAGCGGCTACGTGGACAGCACGGGCTGCAGCCCGACCACGCCCGGCGAGACGTGGGGGGTCCTCGAGCAGCTCCGGCTCGACGGGCAGTGGCAGCGGCGCGGCATCGTCGCGATCGTCTCGATGGGCTCCGACCCGGGCCTCTCCAACGTGATGGCCCGCGTGGCCGCGGAGCCGTTCGCCACGGTGGACTCGATCCGCATCCGGTGGGCCGCGTCGGGCGGCAAGGCGGTCGAGGGATTCCCCCTGTACTCGCGGGAGATCTTCCTCCGGGATGCCCTCTCGCGGCCCGTCACGTGGGACGGAAAGCGGGTCGTCGAGCACGAGGTCGGCGATGGGGAGGAGCGTTTCGAGTTCCCCGAGCCGGTGGGGACCCGGAGCGTTCATCTGTTCCGCCACGAGGAGGTGCTCACCCTGCCCCTCCGCCTCGGGAAGCCCGTGGGCTACGTGGATTACAAGCACGCGATCGATCCGAACCTCGTCCGCGCGACCGTGGAGCTCCACGCGCTCGGCCTCCTCGCGCGCGACCGGCACATCCGCCTCGGGGACCGGACGGTCTCGTTCCGGGACGCGTTCCTGGCCGCGTGGCCGGAGCCTTCGACGCTGATCGGGCCCATGGAGGGGACCCTCGTGATCCTCGTCGAGGTCCGCGGGGTCCGGCCGACCGGCGAGACGGGGGCGGCCCGCGCCTGGACGATGCTCGACCACCGGGAGGCGAACCGGCGCCGCGGGACGACCGCGGAGTACTTCCTCACGGCGGCCTGTGCGGCGACGGCGGCCGTCCTGATCGGACGTGGGCAGGCCCCCCGGACGGGCGTGCTCGCGGCCGAGGAACTGCCTCCCTCCCTCATCGTGCCCGAGCTCCGCGCCCGCGGGGTCGAGTTCCGGATCGAGGACGTCGCCTCGTGACGGGCCTCCCGGGCCGCGAGGCCGTCGAGGGCCCAACCTTTATCGTCCCCTCCGCGGTGCCGCGCCGGGGGAGCCATGTTCCGGCCCGCGAACGCCCTAGAGCGCGAGATCTTCGCCCTGTGGACGGCCTTGAGGCCCGACGACGCGTTCGCGCAAGGGATCGAGGCCGGGGCCGGACGCATCTTCGTGCCCACGCGGGCGAACGTGGACCGCGCCCGACGCCGGATCGAACGACTCCGGGCCCGCGCGAAGGATCCCGCGACCCGGAAGTTCCTCACGGCTCTGCGGGCCCGGCTCCTGCTGGGCGAGCCGCCCCTCGTGCCCGAGGCGCTCCTCGAAGCCGTCTTCACGCACATGGTGAAGGAAGGGGTCGTCGCGGCTCACATGGGGAGCCTCGCGGAGACCGGCCAGAAGGCCCTCGAGGCGTTCCGCCGCGCCGCAAGCCGGCGGCGGTTCCCGCCGGGCATGCGCGCCCTCACGCGCCTCTCGTGCGACGGCCTCTCCGAGATCCTCGACACGGTGGAGAAGGAGCTCGCGGACCGGGACGCGCTCGGCGCGATCGCCCGGCTTCGGCGCTCCCTGGCCGCTTACCGGGACGCGTTCGACCTGGCCGGATTCCGGTCCGATGCGTCCTTCGAGGACGTGTTCGAGCTGTTCCGGCGGACCGGGGCGGACCTCGGCCGCGGACGGGCGTACGCGCGGGCCCTGCGGGACCTGTGGGACTACCGGGAGACGCCCGCCCAGGTCGAGGCCGCAGGGCTCCGGATGCTCCGCCGCGAGATGCCCCGCTTCCGGGAGGTCACGGAGGACCTGGCGCGGGAACTCGGCTGCGAGTCCACCCCGGAGGCCGTCTCGGACGCGTTGCGGCAGGCCCGGGGCCTCGCGCGGGATCGGATCGTCCCGTTCCTCCTCGGGCTCCGCGAGGTCGCCATCCGGGTCGCGGACAAGCACCTCGTCGCGATCAACCCGGACTACGAGACGCAGATCGTCGAGACGCCGTCGTACCTGGCGAACGTGATCCCGTCCGGGGCGGCGTACAGCCTCGACACCCTCACGGACCGCGCGCGAGAGATCTTCCTCGCGACGACGGACGAGCGGAGCGCGGCCCGTCCCCCCGCGGGGGAGCTCCTGAACCTGCTCGTCCACGAAGAGTACGGCCATTGCGTCCACGGTTCGAACACGGCCCACGGGTACCGGGCCGCGCCGGGCCTCCTCGACGTCCTTAACGGCCCGTCCGTGTGCGTCTCGGAGGGCCTCGCGTTCAAGATGGAGCTCGACTTCCTGCCCGTGATCGAGGCAATCGAGTCGGGCGCCCTGAAGGGGCCCGAGGAGGCGGCCCTCGCGGCGTACCTGGAGGCGTGGGGCGGGCTGCGCTCCGTCGCCCGGGAGTACCGGTTCAGCACCCTCATGTGGCGGATTGTGCGGTTCCTGCGCGTCGTCGGCGACGCCCGGATCAATTCGGGCAAGCAGGACGTGGTCCGGTTCGTCGAGTGGGCCCACCGGACGACGGGCCTCCAGAGGGCGACCGTGTACTACCAGCTGTTCCCGGCCCACCAGGTGATCGGACCCGGCTACGCGTCCACGTACGCGATGATCGGGGAGAGCCTGCGGGCGATCCAGGCGAAGGCGCTCCGCCGCGGGAAGACCCTGCGGGACTTCAACGGATACGCCGCGTCGATCGGATGGCCCGCGCGGAGCGTGTACGAGGCGAAGCTCGAGGCGTGGGCGAAGGCCCCCTGACGCGCCCTCACTCCACGCGGATCTCGCCGAGCCGATCGCGGATGTACCGGCGGATGTCGAGGCTCAGGTCCTCCATGGGGCCGTAGTACCCGTGGCGGAACGCGCGGGACTGCATCCCGGCCTGGACGCGCTCGCAGACCGCCCAGTCCTGCCGGTTGATCAGGTCCCAGAAGTCGACCGCGTCGGACGGGTCGAAGTCCGGCCGGGCCATCTCGTCCGGGTGGAAGAGAAAGTCGCAGACGACGCGCGTGCGGGCCGGGCCCTGGGGCCACAGGAGGAACGACGCGACGTGGTCCGGGGACAAGCTCAGGAACGCGTTCGGGTACAGGAGCTCCCCCTTGTGGCGGACCCGCTCCTCCTCCGACAGGTCCGGGAACGGCCGCCGGTTCGTCGTCCCCGTGCGGGTGAATGTCCACGCCCCGTCCCGATGGGGGATCCCGTCCTCCCATGCCAGGTTCGCGCCGCCGTCGCGCTTGAACGCGGGGACGACCTCGCACAGTTCCGGATGGACGGGACCGCAGTGGTAGCACTCGTTGTAGTTCTCCGCGAGGACTTTCCAGTTCGCGCGGACGTCGTACGCGATCTGTCGAGCGGTCCTCAGGGCGGCGAGCGGGTAGCGGGCCACGCGGCCCGGGATGGGGCCGAGCTGGGCCGCGAGGGTGAGGCCTCGGGACGTCGCGTCTTCGGGGGACAGGTTCACGAACACGAAGCCGCCCCACGTCTCGAGCCCGACCGGGTACAGGGAGAAGGCCGCCTTGTCCGCCGCGTCGAGGGCCCCGAGGTGGGACGCGCTCAGGAGCTCCCCGTCGAGACCGTACGTCCACGCGTGGTACGGGCAGCGGATTGAACCGGAGAGGCGGACCGTTGGGCCGAAGGCCGCATCGCCCGAGGGAGGTTCCACGAGTCTCGATCCTCGATGGCGGCACACGTTGTAGAACGCCCGGAGGTCGCTCGCACGCGTCCGCACGACGAGGACGCTCTCGCCCGCGACGTCCAGGACGAGCGTGTCGCCGGCCGCGGGCAAGGTCTCCTCCCGCCCCGCGCAAAACCACTCCCGGTAGAAGATCCGTTCCCGCTCCGCTTCGAAGAGGTCCGGCGACACGTAGTACGCACGCGGGAGGGACTCCTCCATGGGGACGCGCATCGCGCGGAGAACGTGCGAGGGCCCATAAGCCTGCGCTCGGTGACCCCTGTGACTCGATGAACGAAGGGTCCGTCAACAAAGGCGACGGCCGCCTTTCAGGGGGCGTGATACGATGATCGCAGACATCGAGCAGGCGTACACGGACGCGGTCGCGAAGGCGGGGAAGAGCACGGTCCAGGTCACGACGGCGATGGGCCCGCCGGGACCCCACGCGGGAGGGTTCCCGCGACGGGGCCATGGGACCGGCGTGGTCCTCGACGGGAAGGGACACATCCTCACGAGCGAGCACGTCGTCGGCGAGGCGGACCGGGCCTATGTGACCCTCGCGGACGGCCGCGGGTTCTCCGCGGGCCTCGTGGGCCGGGACCGGGAGACGGACCTGGCGGTCCTCCGCGTCGAGGCGACGGGCCTCGAGGCCGCGGCCTTCGGAGACTCGGACGCCCTGAAGGCCGGGCAGCCGGTCCTCGCGATCGGAAACCCGCTCGGGCTCGCGGGCGGGCCCACCGTGACCTCGGGGGTCGTGAGCTCCCTGCGCCGAAGCGTGCCGCTCCCCGGCGGGGACGGCTTCCCCATGATCCAGACGGACGCCGCGGTGAACCCCGGGAGCAGCGGGGGCCCGCTCGTGGACCTCGAGGGGCGCGTCGTCGGGCTCAACAACGTGACGATCCCCTACGCGGAGGGGATGAGCTTCGCGATCCCGATCAACCGGGCGCTCGAGGTCGCGAAGGAGCTCGTGGCGCACGGGCGCGTCGCGAGGCCGTGGCTCGGGGTCGTCGGGTATGACATGAACCGGCGCATCGCGTTCCACTACGGACTCGGCGTGTCCCGCGGGGTGTTCATCGCGGACGTGAACGAGGGAAGCCCCGCCGCGGCCGCGGGCGTCCGGGTCGGGGACGTCCTCGTGACCCTCGGCGGGCGGCCCATCGGGGGGATCGCGGACCTCGTGGACGCGATCCACGAACGCGCGATCGGCGAGACGATCGAGGTGGAGGTCTCGAGGCCCGGGTCCCCCGCGCGGATTCAAGCGACCCTCGCGGCCCGGCCGTTCTGACCCCGCGGCGCCTCAGCTCACGACGCACTCCCGGGGATCCTTGTCCGCGCGGACCCGGCCGAAGGCGGGCGCCCGCATGTGCCCCTCCTTGGACCACTCGAGGAAGCGGACCTCGCACACGAGCCCGGGCCGCGCCCAGAAGCCGACCGGGTCCTCCATCTCGGGGACCTCGCGGAACGGGCACGCATCCGCCGCGAACGGGCGCAGGCGCTCGAGGATCTCCCGCCGGGTCGCCTCGTCGAACCCCGTCCCCACGCGGCCCACGTAGCTGAGCTCGCCCCCGCGGTACACGCCGAGGACGAGGGCCCCGAACGTGGACGCGCGTTCCCCGGACCCTTGGGTGATCCCGCAGACGATGCAGTCCAGGTGGATCGACTTCTTGATCTTGATCCAGTCCCGCGTCCGCTTCCCCATGTGGTACCGGGACCCCTTGCGCTTCGCGATGATCCCCTCGAGGCCCCGGTCCACGACGGCGCGGAAGAAGTCGACGCCCCGCGCGTCGATCATCTCGGAGATCGCGACGTTCCCTTCCTGGACGAGGAGGTCCTGGAGGAGCTCCTTCCGGCGCTCGAGGGGGAGCCCGGTCACGTCCTCCTTCTCCACGTACAGGACATCGAACGCGACGTACGTCGCGGGCATGCGCTTCGCGAGGTACTCGATCCGGATCCGATCGCCCGTGTGCTCCCGCGCCTGGAGCCTCTCGAAGCTCGGGATCCCGTCCGCGAGGATGACGACCTCGCCGTCCAGGATCGCGTCCTTCCGCGTGCGCACGCGCAGCTCGGGGTAGCGCGACGTGATGTCATTGAACCGACGGTTCTGGAACCGATGGGCTCCGCCCCGGACGAACGCGATCGCTCGCGTGCCGTCCCACTTCACCTCGAACACGTGGTCCGGGGAGTCGAACGGTTCCCGCAGGCTCTCCGCGAGCATTGGCTTGATCGCGTGGGCGTACGGGTCCATGCGGTCAGCTGGCCTTCGCCGCCGCGAGGCTCGCCTTGAGGGCCGTCATGAGGTCCTGGGTCGGCTTCGCCTCGGCCTTCGGGATGACGGGGAGCTCCTTCCCATCCACCTTCGCCTGGATGAGGGAGACGATCGCCTCCCGGTACCGGTCCTTGTACCTGGACAGGTCGAACTCCATCGCGAGGGCCGTGATGAGCTGCAGGGCGAGCTCGAGCTCCTCCTCGGCGACCACGATGGGCTTCGTCGCGGGGATATCGGGCGGCGGCTTCACCTCGTCCTGGAGGAGCAGGGTCGTGAGGACGATCCCGCCGTCCTGGGGGCTCAGGACGACGAGCTGCTCCTTCTTCCAGAGGACCGCGCGGGCCACGGCGGCCTTCCCCGTGCGGAGGAGGGCCTGCCGGAACAGCTCGAACGGCTTCACGCTCAGCTCGACGGGCCCGATGTAGTAGTTCCGCTCCCGGAGGAGCGGGCTGACCTCTTCCGCGTCCACGAAGCCCGCGACCTCGATCGCCTTGCTCGTCTCGAGGGGCACGGCCTCGAGGTCCTCCTCCGAGATGAGGACGAACTGGCCCTTCGAGAACTCGTACCCCTTGACCATCTCCTTGGACTCGACGGGCGCGTTGCACGTCGGGCACACGTAGGGCCGTCGGAGAGGGGTCTTGCACGTCGCGTGGAGGGTCGTGAACGAGAGGTCCTTCGTCTCGGAGGCCGCGAACAGCTTCACGGGGATGTTCACGAGGCCGAACGCGATCGCTCCGCTCCAGAGAGCCCGGGCCATGGATGCACCTGAACGGGTCGGTCGCGCGATACGCCGCGCGGGCTATAAAGCGGTTCGCCCTTCCCCGGGCAGATGGCGGGCCTCGAGACGATCGCACTGATCCCGGAGAGCACGCGGAAGGTCAAGGGGGGCGAGCCCGGCACCGCGGCCCTCGACGGATTCGGGGACGCGCTCCCGCGGAACGAGCGCGCGAAGCTCCTCGCCTTGCATGAGGAAATCGCATCGAAGACGGCACAGGACATCGACCCCGGGGGCCTCCTGCCCGCATACCGCCGTTTCGACGGGAACATGTACCGGCGGATCCCGGCGGACGCGTGGGAGGGACGCCTCCCCTCCGTCGAGGTGCTCATCGTGTCGGGCCTGCGCGGGATCGTCGCGTCGAGGGACACGATTCCGCGGTACAGGCATTCTATGGCCGAGTCGTCGGAGGGATTCGGGAAGCTGAATCGATGGTGGCACGACCACGGCTTGGCCGAGACCCTCGCCGCGTACCTCAACGCGGTGCGCCCGAAGACCGTCGTGGACCTCCTGTCCCTCGAGTACCGGGAAGCCGTCGCGGGTTACCCGGACCGGCTCACCGGGATCCCCGTCAAGGCGATCGATTTCCCCGGGATGGGCCGGGCCAGTCAGCCGAGGCGCGGCGAGATCGTCGCGACAATCCTGCGGACGGGCGAGCCCTTGGGCGGGGACCTGTCTCCCGTCCGCGACGGGATGCGCTAAATAGGCGCGGGGCGGTCCGCGCGGTCCGTCCATGGCGAGTCCCGCGGTGGCGCCGACTCACGGGGCGACGGGCATGCGGCTGTTCCTCGTCGTCGCGGTGGGCCAGATCGTCTCCCTGCTAGGGAGCGGGATGACGGGGTTCGCCCTCCCGATCTGGGCGTACCTCCAGACGGGCCAGGCGACGACCCTGGCCCTAGCGGCCCTGTTCTACTTCGCCCCGACGGTCCTGTTCAGCCCCGTCGCGGGCGCCCTCGTGGATCGGTGGAATCGGAAGCTCACGATGATGCTGAGCGACCTGGCCCAGGGCCTCACGACGGTCGCGATGCTCCCCCTCTTCGTGACGGGGAACCTGCAGGTGTGGCACTGGTACGTCGCGGGCGCGATCGCGGGGACGTTCGCGTCGTTCCATTTCCCCGCGTATTCCGCCGCGGTCACCCTGATGGTCCCGAAGGCCCAGTACGGCCGGGCGTCCGGACTCTTGTCCGTCGCCGAGTCCATATCCGGGATCTTCGCTCCCGCGTCGGCGGGGGCCATCCTCGGGCTGTTCGGTCAGGCGGCGGGCGTGCCGACGATCATGCTGATCGACATCGGGACGTTCTCCATCGCGATCGGCATCCTCCTCGCGGTCAAGATCCCGCAGCCGCCCCGGACGGACGCCGGCCCACGGGCTCGCGGGAGCCTCCTCAAGGAATCCGTCTTCGGCTTCCGGTACATCGCGGCCCGGCGCAGCCTGCTCGGCCTGCAGCTCGTGTTCTTCTGCATCAATCTCGTCGGGACGCTCGGGTTCGTCCTCGTGGCGCCCATGGTCCTCGCCCGGACCGGAGGCAGTTCGATCGCCCTGGGGAGCGTCCAGTCCGTCGGGGCGCTCGGCGGGGTCCTCGGGGGGATCGCGATGAGCTCCTGGGGCGGTCCGAAGCGGCGGGTCCACGGGGTCCTCGGGGGGATGGCGATCGAAGGGGTCCTCGGGTCCGTCCTCATGGGGGCCGGGCAGGGGCTCGTCCTGTGGGCCGCGGCCGCCTTCTGTGCCGCGTTCTTCATCCCGATCATCAACGGGTCGAACCAAGCGATATGGCAGTCCAAGGTGCCTCCGGAGATCCAGGGGCGCGTGTTCGCGGCCCGGCGGCTCATCGCGCAGATCACGGTGCCCGTCGCGATGGGGATCGCCGGGCCCCTCGCAGACCTCACGTTCGAGCCCGCGATGAGGTCGGGAGGTGCCCTCGCCGGGACGTTCGGGTTCCTCGTCGGCGTGGGGCCGGGATCCGGCATGGGGCTCATCCTCGTCCTGTCCGGCCTCGTCGGGACGTGCGTGGGCCTGGGCGCGTACACCGTCCGCGCGGTCCGCGACGCGGAGACGCTCATGCCGGACCACGACGCGACCTCGACCCCCGCGGCGGGGAGCGCCCCGCAACCGTGATTACGGTGGACGGAGTCCCGCGCCTCCGTGACGACCCGGAAGCCCGCGAGCCGGCGGAGGAAGCCGCTCCCGCCGTCGCCTCCGGCGTACGCGTATCGGATCGACGAGACATGGATCCCGATGCGGGACGGCGTCCGCCTGTCCGCGAACCTGTTCCTCCCGGACGGGGCGGAGCCGGGAGAGCGGTTTCCCGCGATCCTCGAGTATCTCCCGTACCGCAAGGACGACTGGGGGTACGCGCGGGACGTCGGGCTCAACGCGTACTGGGCGCGCCGCGGGTACGTCGGGGTGCGGGTGGACATCCGGGGCACGGGCCGGAGCGAGGGGACCCTCCCGAACCGCGAATATTCCGACGTGGAGCAGCGGGACGGGCTGGAGGTGATCGCGTGGCTCGCGCGGCAGGCGTGGTGCACGGGGGCCGTCGGGATGTACGGGATCTCCTGGAGCGGCTTCAACGCGATCCACCTCGCGATGCGCCGTCCGCCCGCCCTGAAGGCGATCCTCGCGATCGAGGCGACGGACGACCTGTTCCAGGACGACATCCACTACATCGACGGGCTCATGCACGTGGACGAGTACGAGATCGCGATGGACGAGAACACGTCCCTCACGCGGGCGCCCGACTTCCCGTTGGACGAGGCGAGCCTCGCGGCGCGGTTCGACCGGCCTCCGTGGAAGCTCCTGTGGCTCGCGCACCAGCGGGACGGGCCCTTCTGGAAGGAATCGTCCCTCATCGCGGACTACTCCCGGATCGCGATCCCCGTGTTCATGATCGCGGGATGGTACGACGGGTACCGGGACAGCGTGCCCCGGATGCTCGAGCACCTCCCGTCCCCGTCGAAGGCGATCGTCGGACCCTGGAACCACACGTTCCCGCACCAAGCGGTACCCGGGCCCTCGATCGAGTGGCGGCGCGAGGCGATCCGCTGGTGGGACCTCTGGCTCAAGGACCGGGACACGGGGATCATGGACGAACCGCGACTCGCCGTGTACGTGCGACGATGGCATCCGCCCGACATGACCCTCGAGGCGATCCCGGGCGAGTGGAGGTACGAGGACGGCTGGCCCGTCCGACGCACGAGGCCGACGACCTGGTGCCTCCGCGCGGACCATGGTCTCGGGCCGGCCCGGGGGCTCGCGGACGTCCACGACCTGCGGTACGTCCCGTCCGGGGGGACGGCCGCGGGGTTCTGGTGGGGCGATCTCGCCCCGGACCAGCGGACCGCGGACGCGTACAGCCTCGCGTACGACTCGGGGCCCATGCTCGCGGACGTGGAGATCCTCGGGATGCCCCGCGCGGCCCTGCGGGCGTCCGCGAGCGCGCCCCTGGCGGCCTGGTTCGCCCGCCTCTCTGACGTCGCGCCCGACGGGACGGCGACCCTCGTCGCGGGGGCCGGCCTGAACGGCGCACACCGGGAGGACGCCGCCTCGCCGAGGCCACTGCGGCCCGGACGGATGTACGACCTCGAGATCGAGATGCACTTCACCTCGTGGGTGTTCCCGAAGGGACACCGGGTCCGCCTCGCCGTGTCGAACGCCCTGTGGCCCATGGTCTGGCCCACGCCCCACCCGATGACGACCCGCCTGGCGGTCGGGGGCCCGCGCGGCTCGCGCCTCGTCCTGCCCGTGATCCCCCCGGAGGCGCGGCCCCGCCCCGACTTCCGCGCGCCCGAGCCCGTGGAAGCGCCTGCGGGGTACGGCTCCGTCGGAGACACGTGGCCGGGCCGCTGGGCCGTGACCCACGACGCGGTCCGCCACAGCACGCGGGTCGAGTGGGCCGGGACGAGCGTCTCCGAGTTCCCATGGGGCCGGATGACCCATGGGGAGACGATCGTCCACGAGGTCCAGGACGAGCGGCCCGACTCCGCGTCGGTCAACGGGGAGGTCGAGACGACCGTTGACCTGAAGGACCGGATCCTCACGTGGCGCGGGGTCCTCGACCTCCGGAGCGATGCGACGACGTTCTACTACATGTACCGCCGCGTGCTCCTCCGGGACGGCTTGAAGGTCCGCGAACGGGTGTGGGACGAAGCGATTCCGCGGGACCACCAGTGAAACGGGGCGCCCGATGGCGTGTCCGTCGAGGCGGAGCGCGAGGCGTCCGACCCCAGGGCCCTTTCGGGAATCCAATGACCCGATGCAGCAAGAGGGGAACGTCCCGGGTTGGGTCCCGCGATTCCGAGCCTACCACGACAGGTCGTTCGTGAGGTGGGTCGGCTCCGCGATCGTGTGTCCCGGAGTCCGAAACCCTTACAACCGCGACCCCAGTTCCTCGCACTCGGAACAACGTGCCCGACCGGCCTGACCGACCATCCTTCACAGACGCTCAAGTCTCCGCATTCCGTCTCCGCAGGCACCATCTCGACATCCGGGCCCCGCGAGGCCAGCTCCCGGAGATCGTCCGGCAGGTTTGCGGCGTGCAAGCCCAGGTGCCCGCGATGGCCCGGATCGCTCTGTGGGCCCGTCACCGACAGCTGACCCTCGACGATGTCGAGCAAGCCCTGACCCAACGGCGGACGATCGTCAAGACATGGTCGATGCGTGGGGCGTTGCACCTTCATCCGTCGAGGGAACTTCTCGTCGTCCTGGGTGGCCTCATGCCGACGAGGTTGTCCCACGAGCAGAGGTGGATCCACGGATTCGGTTTGAAGGAGGAGGAGACCACCGCGATGGTCGTCAAGGCCCTCAAGGACGACCCGCTCACCCGAGGGCAGCTCGCGGCCTACCTGGGCCAGAGGCTCGGGACGAAGACGAAGGACTGGCGGGATGCGGGCTGGGGACGGCAGACGGTCGGATCGGCCACGACATGGCACCTCGCGCGGCCCGCCGTGGTTCGAGGCCTCGTATGCTTCGGTCCCACCGACGGGCAGGAGATCACCTTCACGAGGGTGGATCGGTGGCTTCACGCGCCGCGGCCGATGCCTCCGGAGGCCGAAGCCGAGGAGTGGGTCGTCCGATGGTACCTCCAGGCGTTCGGCCCGGCCGATGTGGACGACCTTAAGTCGTGGTCCGGGGTCCACACCCGACGACTTCGTGCAACCCTCGAACGCTTGAGGGACGAACTCGTCGTGGTCGACCGGATCGGCCGCCCTGGATTCCTCTTGAGGAGGGACGTCTCGGACCTGGAAAGGGCGGGAAGCGATCGCCGGGTCGCCCGGTTGCTCCCGAGTTTCGATCCGTTCATGTTGGGCCATCGGCACAGGGGCCACCTCGTGGACCAATCCCACTATGGGCACGTGTACAAGGACCAGGGGTGGTTGGCTCCGGTCGTCCTGCTGGACGGTCGGGTCGCGGGGACTTGGTCCTACCGGCGCACCCCCCGAAGACTCGATGTGGCCGTGAAGATGTTCGGGACACTCGACAGCGAAACGCGAAAGCTCCTGGAGGAGGAGGCGCGCGACCTGTCTCGGTTCCTCGAGGCTCGAGACCTGGCCATTCGGTTCGCTCGATGACGTGTGTCTCCGAATGGAGCCGAATGGAGAGCCAGTGTGTATGCCCTCGGCGTTTCAAGCTCGTGGAGTCGAGGCCCATGGAATCGGGTTGCGTCATCCTCCGCTACCGGCCCGGGGGCCCGGCAAGACGCGGGGCGAGTCGGTTGAGCACATTCGGTTGGGGTGATGATCGTGACGAGTGGATCGGGCCGGGACCAATGCTATAAGGAACCGACGACTGGCCGGCCGGCACCATAGCGGCTGGGGTCGAGGCTCGAAGGACATGAAGAACGAGAGTCACCAACAGGACTTCGACGCGATGTCGGATCGGCCGATCCCGACCCGCACGGCGGTGATCCTCTCGGTGGTCATCGCCGCCTGTTTCCTGGATGTCGTGGACTTCTCCGTCGTCCAGGTGGCCCTCCCGACGATCCAGAGGGAATTCCTCGTCTCCTTCGCGAGCGCCCAGTGGGTGATCGGCGTATACGGCCTGACGATGGCCGGGTTCCTGATGGTGAGCGGTCGGGCGGGGGACCTGTACGGGCAGAAGAGGGTGTTCGTCCTCGGGATCGTGGGCTTCGCGGCCTCGTCTCTGACCGCGGGGTTTGCCCCCTCCCTCCTCGTCCTGATCGCCTCCCGGGCGGCCCAGGGAGTCGCTGCCGCGATGACGACCGCGACGGCGCTCGCGATCCTCGCGGCGACGTACCCGGAGGGGCCGAAGCGGAACAAGGCGTTCGGGGTCCTCGTCGCCGTCCTCTCCGCGGGATTCGCGGCGGGCTCCCTCGTCGGCGGCGTGTTGACCGAGGCGTTCGGATGGAGGTCCGTGATGTTCGTGAACGTGCCGATCGGAGCGGTCGCGGCCCTCCTGGCGCACCGCTATATCGCCGCGACCCCCGGCCGGGCCGCGAACCTCCGCCTCGATGTCCCCGGTGCCGCGGCGATCACGACCGGGCTGATCCTCCTCGTCTACGCGCTCACGAACGCCGCGAACGAGGGGTTCCTCACGCTCGCAACGGCGTTGCCCCTCGGGGTCTCCGCCGTCGTGCAGGCAGGATTCCTCGCGATCGAGCACCGGTCGACGTCACCGTTGATGCCCTTGGCGTTCGTGCGACGGCGGACGATCCTCGAGGCGAACGTCCTCTCCGTCCTCATGACCGCCAGCGCGGGAGGGTTCCTCATGCTGACGTTGTTCCTACAAGGATCACTCCGATACTCCGCCCTGCAGACGGGGCTGGCATTCCTCCCGCCGGCAGCCGTCTTCTTCTTCGTCGGCGGATGGGGGGCCTCCCGCCTGGTCGATCGGGTGGGCATGAAGAGAGCCCTCATGATTGCCGCGGGGCTGATTACCCTGGGTTCCGCGCTCCTCGTCCCGATGTCGGTGGAGGCGGGCTACCTCAGCATCTTGCCCGGTACCGTCGTCTGGGCCCTCGGCGCGAGCATCGGGTTCCCGGCCCTCGCAATCGCGGGCCTCACGGG
>Ga0209751_10003712_pt1 | contig 14783 bp, 13 predicted proteins | sample RifCSP13_1_FD_184019 | JGI IMG/M metagenome (GOLD analysis project Ga0209751, IMG submission 184019) | Soil microbial communities from Rifle, Colorado - Rifle CSP2_sed 13_1 (SPAdes) (version 2) | ecosystem: Environmental > Terrestrial > Deep subsurface > Rock core/Sediment | place: Rifle... | reverse complement strand
AGCAGTTGCCCCGCGTGCAGGCGGTCGGCGTTGACCAGAACTGTGGAATCGATCTCCGGGGCCTGCGATTGCGACCGCGCCACCCAATGCTCCCCTTCGCGGCCGGCCGGGCGGTCCACCAGGACCGCCCGGCGGTTTCTCATGGTGCTTGCTGGTCGCGCCCGGATGGGGTGGCGCGGATCGTGTCAAGGATGAGCGAAAGGCCCGTGCCAAGAAACGCTGCGATCAGCCCCAACGGCGTCCAGTGCCACGCGGCATCGTCCATGAAATGGCGGAAGACCTGGGAGAACTCTGTCTGCGTCCACTGCGCGCCTTCGGCCACACCGAGCAGCGCCGCGACTATTGCGCCCGCCCAGGTGAGCCCCAGGCCCAGCGACACGCCGGTGAGCACCAGGCGCCCCACGGCGCCGCTCCCGTTGAGCGAAAAGTCATCACGGGCCAGCCACCAGGTGCCAAGTGCCGTGGCGAGCGTCAGCGCCGCGTGCAGCGCCGGCATGCACCAGGCCATGTTGGTCAGGCCGACGAACAACAACGCACACATGAGTGCCAGCAAGCCGTAGACGGTCAGCCGGCGCATGTCCAAGCGGGCGAACAAGCCCACGTCCACCTCCCGGGCGGCAAGTCTAGGAGCCTGTGCCGCGTGCGAGACGTGTCCAATGGACGCCTTTGACCAGCCATTTGACAGGGAGACCGCGGTCGATGCGTGCAGCGCATCAATCCCGGGGCAAACCCAGCGGCAACCCGGCCCTAACCGGCGATGTCGCCGCAGCTTGCTGCGTGAATCGGTCGATTTCGAGTCGCCACGCGCATCAAGCGCGAGCCTGGTGTGGGGCTGAGCTGCTGGCCTCGGCCGTACGGGCTACGGCAAGCGCAGCTCGGCGCGGGTGGTCGTCTCGCCGGGCTCATCGATGAGCTTGAAGCCGACCGATTGCGCGGTCCTCCTCATGCCGTAGTTGGAGGCGAGCATGTCCGCCCAGATCAGCTCGAGGCCCTCGTCGCGGCCGATCTCCACGAGGCGGCGCAGCAGCTCCGCGCCAAGTCCCCTGCCCTGCCACGGGTCGCCGACCAGGATCGCGAACTCGCCCTCCGGCACGGCATGTGCCTTCGACAGCCGGCCAACGGCGACGATCCGCCGCTCCCCCTGCGCGTCGGTCGCCTCGGCGACGAGCGCCATCTCGCGGTCGTAGTCGTTGAAGGCGACGCGCGTCAGCCGTTCGTGCGCGGTGCGCGCCGACAGGCCCAGGTGCTCGAAGTAGCGCGAATAGACGGTCTCCTCCGTCAGCTCGGAGTGGAACTTGACCAGCAGCGGCTCGTCCTCCGGGCGGATCGGTCGGATCAGGAAGTGCGAACCGTCGCGCGCCGTCCAGGTCGCCACGTACTGCAACGGATAAGGCCGGATCGACAGCCGTGGCAGGTCGGCGTCGCCGATCTCCGCCGGGTGGAGCACGATCCGCGCGTCGAGCGCGATCAGCCGCTCCGGCGAGGCGAGCAGCGGATTTATGTCGATCTCGGCGATGCGCCGCTGCTCCGCGACGAGCATGGAGAAGCGCACCAGCAGCTGCTCCAGCTGGGCGATGTCAATCGGCCGCCGGCCGCGAATGCCCGCGAACGCGCCGGCGATGGTGGTGCGCTCGATCATCCGCCGCGCCAAGGTCGTCGTCAGTGGCGGCAAGCCCAGCGCGCGGTCCTTGAACAGCTCGACCAGCTGGCCGCCCATGCCGAACAGCAGCACCGGGCCGAACTGCGGGTCGGTCGACGAGCCCACGATCAGCTCGTAGCCGGTGTAGTTGATCATCGGCTGGACGGTCACGCCCTCGAAGTGTTCCGCGCCGCGCTTGGATGTCACCGCGTCGTGGATCTCAGCAAACGCCCGCCGCACGTCGTCCCCGTCTGCCAGGTTGAGCTGCACACCACCGACGTCGGTCTTGTGGCTGATGGTGTGGCTGTACAGCTTGAGCACCACCGGGTAGCCGATGGCGGCTGCGGCAGCGACGGCGTCGTCCACGGTCGCGCATACCCGCGTCTCCGTGATCGGGATGCCGTACGCCGCGAGGACGGCCTTCGACTCGACTTCTGTCAGGAGCGTGCGCCCGTCACGCCGGACAGCGGCAATGACCTCTGCCGCGGCCGCGCGATCGAGGCCGTTGCCCGCTTCGTCTGTCGCAAGCGTGGGCGTCTCGTACAGCAGGCGCACGTTCTCCTGTGCCTGCCATAGGTAGTTGAACATCCGCGCAGCCGTATCGGGATAGTCGAAGGTCGGGATGCCGGCACGACGCAGGATGGCCGTGCCCTCCTCGATGTCGCGACCGCCCATCCACGAGGCGAGCACCGGCTTGCCCTTGATGCTCGCGTAGGGCACCAGCTCGCGCGCGGTCTCGGTCGGGTCGGTCATCGCCTGCGGGGTGAGGACGACCAGCATGCCGTCCGCGGCCTCGTCGGCGGCGGCGATCTCGAGCGCCTTGGCATACCGCTCGGGCGGCGCGTCGCCGATGATGTCGACCGGGTTGTTGTGGCTCCAGACGCTTGGCAGGACCTCGTTGTAGGCGGCCATCGCCGCATCTGAGAGCGTCGTCAGCCGGCCGCCGCCGCTGATCAAGGTGTCCGTCGCGAGCACGCCCGGTCCGCCGGCGTTGGTGACGATGGTCAGGTTGGGCCCGCGCGGCCGGGGCTGCTTGGCGAGCACCTCGGCGATGTAGAAGAGGTCGCTGATGCGCTCCACGCGGAGCACCCCGACGCGCCGGAACGCGGCCTCGAGCACCTCATCGCTGCCGGTCAGCGAGCCGGTGTGCGACGCGGCCGCCTTGGATGCTTCCGCGGTCCGCCCGGGCTTGATGACCACGATCGGCTTGGTCAGCGCGACCTCGCGCGCGGCAGACAGGAAGGCGCGCGCGTCGCCGATCGTCTCCATGTAGATCAGGATCGCCTGGGTGTGCGGGTCGTCGCCCATGTAGTAGATGACGTCGCCCCAGCCGACATCGAGCATCGAGCCCAGGCTGACAACAGACGAGAAGCCCAGGCCCTCCCGGGCGCTCCAGTCGAGCACCGCGGTCAGCAACGCGCCGCTCTGGCTGACGAAGCCGACCGACCCTGCGGCTGCCATGCCGGCGGCGAAGGTGGCGTTCAATCCACCGATGGGGTTCATCACGCCCAGGCAGTTGGGACCGATGACCCGAATGCGGGCCTCCCGAGCCTGGGCCAGGATGCGCCGCTCCAGCTCTTCACCTTCACGGCCTATCTCGCGGAAGCCGGCCGAGATGACGATCGCGCCCTTGACCCCCTTGGCGGCGCACTCGGCCATGACGTCGGGCACTGATGGTGCCGGGGTGACAATCACCGCCAGGTCGACCGCCTGGTCGATCTCCGCCAGGCTGGGATAGGCGCGGATGCCCAGGATGTTGTCGCGCTTGGGGTTGACCGGCAGGACCGCGCCGCCGAACGGGCTACTGATCAGGTTCCACAGGACCGTCCGGCCGACGCTGCCCTTCTTCTCCGTCGCGCCGATGACCGCGACCGATCGCGGCCGGAACAGCGGGTCCAGCGGGTGGCGGCTGGAGCGCAGGACGTCGGACGCCTGGTCCGGCGCGAGCGAAGTGGACGTTTCACGCATGGCGATGGTCATGGTCGCAGTCTGGCAGGGCTCTTGCCTGGGCCGCCCTCGCCAAGGGTCAGTCAGGGGCGTGACTTACGGCCTGAACGTAAAGCGGGACAATGTGCGGATGACCAAACCTGGTGCGAGCGAGCTGATGCGCTCTCTGGGGCTGCTCGTCGACGGCCCGGTTCGCTGGGGAGCGCCGATCCAGAGCCGCGCGCCGGGCGTCTTCGTGGTCGAGCTGCCCGGTGGCGCGGACGCTGCGCCGCTCGACAGCGCCGCGCTGCGCCGCTGGCTCGAGCGCGTCCCCGACCTGGCGCTCGACGGTCACCGGCCCACGGTGCAGCAGCTCAGCCGCCGCGTGGCCCAGGACTGGCTGCCGGACCAGCCCGTGCTTTACGTGGGCCGCTCAACCAAGTCGATCGGCGCGCGCCTGGCCGGCATCTACGCGACCCCCCTGGGCGACCTCAAGCCGAGCAGCGCCGGGCACTATCTCAAGACGCTGTCGGCGCCGGGTGAGCTGCGTGTCTGGTGGGCCGAGACAGAGGCGCACGAGGAGTACGAGGACGCGCTGCTCGGCGTGGTGGGCGCGAAGCCCTTCGCCAACCGCTCGATCGAGGGCACGCTGCGCAGCGTCGCTGAGGCCGCGGTGGCGGCGCCCCGACCGGCAACCACGGAGGCGAAGGCGAACGCTCGGCGAAGAGAGGTTGCGCGAAAGCAGATCACCCCAAAGCTTGCGCCGCGGCCGATGCCGGCACAGACGGCGCTCTCGCAGGAAGGCCTGGAGCGCCTGACCGCCGAGCTGGCCGAGCTGCGCGACAACGCCCGGCCCCAGATCATCGCCCGCGTCAAGGCGGCGCGCGAGCTGGGCGACCTGCGCGAGAACGGCGACTACGAGTACGCGCGCAAGGAGCAGTCCTTCATCGAGGGACGCATCCAGACGCTGGAACACCTCTTGCGAACGGGCGTTGTCATCGATCGCCCGGTATCGAACGACGTGGTCCACCTGGGCTCCAAGGTCGAGCTCGAGCACGAGGGCGAGCGCATCGCGTACGTCATCGTCGGCACGGCGGAGGCGAACCCGTCTGCCGGGCGCCTGTCGGACGCATCACCGGTTGGCCGGGCACTGCTCGGCGCCCGCGTCGGTGACGAGGTCGTGATCCCGCTGCCGGGTGGCGCAGTCAGCTACCGGGTAGTCGGAGTCGGCTGACCGGCCCCGAGTCCGCGGCATCGGGCCGGATGGGTCGGGTTTGGTATTCGGCCTAAATGCTCCGCGTGGTCGCGCGGTATAGGACGTGGACGCCAGATGGTTCATGCTGATGGCGATGCCCAAGTCCCAGCGGCCGCTTCGGGTTGCCGTGCTCTCGCCGCCGTTCCTGCCGGTGCCGCCTGTCGGCTATGCCGGCACGGAGCGCGTCGTGGCGACCCTCGCCCAGGGACTGCACGACCGCGGCCACGCGGTCACGCTCTTCGCGCCGGGCGACTCCGACGTTCCGTACGAGCTCGTGCCGAGCGTGCCCCACTCGCTCTGGCGCAACGGCCACCGCGGCGATGCCTCGTCGTACATCGAGGCGACGGTGGCCCTTGCCTGGGAGCACGCGGCGCGCTTCGACATCATTCACTCCCACCTCGACACGGCCGGGTTCATGCTGGCCCGTCACTGCGGCACGCCGGTGGTGACGACGCTGCATCGGCGGCTCGACACCGGTGGCGCGGCGGACATGATCGACGCTTTCGCAGACGTGCCGCTGGTCGCGATCAGCGACAGCCAGCGGCGCTGGAACCCGGACGCCAACTGGGTCGCCACGATCCATCACGGGCTCGACTTCTCCGCCACGCCGCGGTCCGACACGCCGGGCGACTACCTGCTGGTGGTGGGCCGGATCGCGCCCGAGAAAGGCATCGCCGAGGCGATCGAGGTGGCGCGCCGAACCGGTCGCCAGCTGGTAATCGCGGCCAAGGTGTACGACCCGCGCGAACAGCGACTTTTCGACGCGACGGTTCGGCAGGAGATCAAGAGCGGCGTCGTCGACTGGCGCGGCGAGGTCGACCCGCGCGAGCGCGACGAGCTGATGGCCGGCGCGTACGCGACGCTCATGCTGGGTGCCTGGCCGGAGCCGTTCGGGTTGGTCGCGATCGAGTCCATGGCCACCGGCACGCCGGTCATCGCCCGCCGCGCCGGCGCCAACACGGAGACCGTCCAGCACGGCATGAGCGGTTATCTCGTCGATGACATCGAGGAGGCGGTCCTCGCGGTCGATCGGGTCGGCCGGCTGGATCGCCATCAGGTCAGCGAGTACGCGCGCGAGGCCTTCTCTGGCCGGCGGATGGTCGAGCGCTACGAGGAGACGTACCGTGCGGTGCTGTCCTCGGCCGCCGCACCCGTGCTCAAGCCGCTCCACCTGGTGCCGGCCACGCCCAGTGAGGGCCTTGCGGAGACCCCATTGCCAGCCGACGAAGACCCAAGGAGCGGTAAGGCGGGCTGACCACAGGGAACGTTGCAGATGCGACGGTGCAACGCGCTTTAGAGCATCAGGGCGGTGGATTTATCGGGAAGCACCGGATGTGGTGTCACCATCGCGCCAGAGATGGCCAAGGCACGCATCATCCCCAGCCCACCGCATGATCGACTGTTCGCTGACCGGGTTGACGAGCTGGCTGAGGCGGCCGACACGCCGGACGCGCTGGAGCAATTGGTGCGCGGCGAGTACCCGGAGGCGCGCGTCGTGCGCGGCGTGACCGACGTGGTCGAGCGCTGGTACGTCTACCGCGACGGGCGTTGGTCGCGCTTCTGACCTTCATCTGAGCCGCTCCCCTCACCTGAGCCGTGCTCCCCGGGCGACGCGGCCACCGGCTCGATGGTCACGTCGAGCAGCCCACCCTCTATCTCGCCCAGCCGCTCGCGCAGCCGCGCCACCGCTTTCTCGATGTCTGTGCCGGAGCGCCCATTGAAGGCCGCCCGCAGGCTGACCAGCACTCGGCGCGGGCCGATCAGCATCGTGCGCAGCTCAAGGAGCGCGGCCACGCCCGGGTCGCTCTCGACGACCGCGCGTATCCGCTCGCCCAGCTCAGGATCCGCGCGCTCCCCGATGAGCAGGCCGCGGCTCTCGTAGGCCAGCACCACGGCAACGACCGCGAGCACGACCCCGATGACCAGCGAGCCCACGCCGTCAAAGCGCGAATCGCCCGTCGCCTCTGCGAGGTAGATGCCGACGAAAGCGGCGACGAGCCCGATCAGCGCGGCGCTGTCCTCGAACAGCACGGTCGGCAGCGACGGATCCTTGGAGTAGCGCACGGTGCGCACCAGGCTCCGCCCGGCCGCTTCCTTGATCAGCTCGCGCACGGCCACGGTGAACGACGACGCCTCGAGCACGAAAGCCAGCGCCAGCACGACGTAGCTCACCAGCGGGTTCTCGATCGGCGCCGGTGAAAGGACGCGAATGATGCCCTCGTAGATCGCGAGGCCACCGCCGACGCCGAAGAGCACGACGGCCACGACCAGGCTCCAGAAGTAGAGCTCCTTGCCGTGACCGAAGGGATGGTCCTCGTCAGCCGGCGCGCGTGAGCGGCGGATGCCGAGCAGCAACAACCCCTGGTTGCCGGTGTCGACGACGGAGTGGATGCCCTCGGACAGCATCGCTGACGAGCCGGTCACGGCCGCGGCGACGAACTTGGCGATGGCAATGCCAAGGTTGGCCACGACCGCGCCGTAGACGGCGATTGGTCGCGCGTGGGCGTCAGACGAGGACATCGATCAGCACGCTGTTTCTTGAAAGAAGCGCTTCAGGCGCCGCCGTCACCCCCGCCGTCGTCATCCGCGTCGCCCAGCACGGTCAGCTGGCGCGGCGCGTCACCGGTCAGGTCCGGCCGGCGAGCGCGGCTGCGCGGCGGCTGGTCACCACCCATGCGGCGTCGCGTCTCGACGTCGACACCGCCGCCGTTGCCCTCCAGCGCGGGGTGTTCGACCAGCGCGATCAGCCGGTTGGCCATGAACCGGCCGGTGCGCACGGGCGTGCCGGCGCGGGTCACCTCTGTCACCTCGACCACGCCGCGCGCGGTGGTGATCTCGATCCGCCGGCCGGCACGGCGCGCGACGATCTCGAACGTCTGGGTGCCCTGACCGGTATCGACCACAGCCTCGACGCGATCGCCCTTCATAGCGCCGATTATGCGCCCCCGTGCCGGGACCGGATGCCTAGGCGCGCACCTCCTGGCGCATGAACGACACGTAGGCCAAGGCGAAGGCGCCGCTGGTCAGCGCGACTAGACCCACGAACTGCGGCCAGACCACGAGCAGGCTTTGGTCGAGCGACAGGACCGATGGCAGCGCGCGCTCTTCGAACTGGAGCTGGAGGTACGCCGTGACATCGAAAGTCTTCAGGCTCGGGTCGAGCATCGCCCGCGTCGATTCCGTGAACAGCTGGCTGGGCGATATGAATGACAGGTTGCGCCTCGTGGTCTCGTTCGCAATGAGCTCCGGCAGAGTTTCGCCGCCCTGGGGCGAGATGACGTCGGCCGCGACACCCACCAGCAGGGGGGCGAACAGGGTTAGCACGAGCCAGGCGGCGATCGACACCAGCGCCGAGGTCGCGGCGCGCCTGAATACGACCGAGCACAATAGCGCGACCGCCAGCCACAGGCCCACGTAAACCACGGCCAGCACGATCCAGACCAAGAGGCGCACGACCTCCTCGAGACCGGGCAGGATGCCCAGCTGGAGCACGCCGATGGCGCCGACGACGGCGACCATGGCCATGAAGATGACCGCGATCGCCGCCAGCCCGGCGACGAACTTGCCGTTGATCACGTCGTCGCGGTGGATGGGCTGCGACACCAGGCGCGGCAGCGTCCCCTCCGAACGCTCGCCATTGACGCCATCGAAGCCGAACGCGATCCCCAGTACCGGCCCCAGCAGTGCGGTGAAATATACGAAGGTCGGCACGCTGGTGCCTTCCGGCTGGTAGAAGAAGAGGCCCAGGAAGAGCGACTGCGCGCCACTCACGCTTGGCGCCAGCGCCCTGAGCCCGCCGGCGGCGGAGTACACGGCAGCTGCGGCAGCGAGCGTCAGGATCAGTGTCAGCACCAGGAAGCGGATGCTCGACACGTGGTCGGCGAACTCCTTGGCGGCGATTACTCGCCAGCCTGCCGGAATGCCGGCTGGACGGGTGTCGCGCGGCGCCGACTGCGCCTTTGCGGGCGGCGTCACACTGCCTTGCTCGGGCCGGATGTTCTTGCGCTTGCGACCGCGCACGGTCGCCCCTGTTGCGGTGAGCGAGACGGACTGGCTGGTCATGCCGCACCCTCCGCTGCTTCCGCGGCTTCCGCCGCGTAGTCGGCGAAGTAGCGCCGATAGATCTCATCGAGCTCATCGCCACGCCGGCGCAGGTGGTACGGCGGATGGCCCGCCTCAACGAGCGCCCGCGCCAGGTCGGTGCGGACGTCGCGCTTGGCGCGCACGACCCACATCTTTGGATCGCGCGGATCCTTCTCGACGGAGGTCACGCCGCTGACCTTGGACGCGGCGGCCCTGACGTTCTCCGCCGGCGGCGGTGCCGCAACCTCGATCTCGATTGAGCCCGTGCCGAGGGTGCTGGACAGCTTGTCCATGGCGCCCGATGCAATGAGCTTGCCGCTGACGAAGATGCCGACCTCGTCGCATATCTGCTGCACCTGGTGCAACAGGTGGCTGGCCAGTAGAACGGCTGCGCCGCCGCGGGCCAGTTCACGGATGAGCGCCAGCACGTCCTCGACACCGGCGGGGTCGATCGCAGTGGTCGGCTCGTCGAGGATCACGATCGACGGTCGCTTGACCATGACGTCGGCCAGGCCGAGGCGCTGCTTCATGCCACGCGAGTAGGTCTCGACCTTCGAGTTGGCGGCGTTGGTGAGACCGACGCGCTCGAGCAGCTCGTCGATGTGGTCTTCGGCCTCCTTCTTGGCGATGCCGTTGAGGCGGGCCGTGTAACGCAGGTTCTGGCGGCCGGTCATGCCGCCATAGAAGCCGACCGCGTCGGGCAGATAGCCCACCCTGCGCTTGACCGCGATGGGGTTGCGCGCCGGATCCAAGTCGAGCACGCGCGCCGATCCCGACGTCGGCTCGGACAGCCCGAGCAGCATCAAGATGGTTGTCGTCTTGCCGGCGCCGTTGGGCCCAAGCAGGCCGAAAACCTCGCCGTGGCGCACGGACAGGTCAAGCTTGTCGACCGCCGTGAACTCGCCGTAGCGCTTGGTCAGGGCGCGCGTCTTTATGGCCGGCGCACCGCCGGTTGCTGTTGGGCCGACCGGCTCAGCGACGGCCATAGCGCTGGAAGACAAAGAACAGGCCGGCCGCGACAACGATCAGGATGCCGATGCCGATGAGCAGGCCGATGGGCGAGGTGTCGACCGTGGTCCGGATCTCGATGCTGTCTGTCGCAGTCGCTTCCTCGCCCGACGTCGCGCGAATGGTCAGCACGTAGTCACCGGCGACAGCGTTGCTGGGCGGCTCGATGGTTGCCACAACCTTGACAGCGTTGTCTGCTCCGGGCAGAACCTCGGCGATCGTCTCCTGGTCGAAGGTGATCGTCCAGCCGCGCGGTGGTGTAGCCACGAGCCTGACATTGCTCAACGGTGCGCTGCCGGTATTGGTGACCACCAGCTCGAGCGAGCTCTTCGATCCAGCGGTTGCGGAGGCGTTGAGGCGCTGATCGCTGGTGTTGAGGCTCAGCTGGTACGAGCCGGTGATCTCGACCGTCAGGGCGAGCTCGACCGGCTCTGGGCCGCCCTGGGCAATGATGGTGATGTCGTAGATGCCGGCCACCGCGTCCGCGGGCGGATCGACGGTCACCTGGATGGTCGAGTTGCTGCCCGCATCGACAGTCGTCGTGGTGGCTCCCTGCTCGGCCGCCGGCTTCGCCTCGACAGTCCAGCCCGCGGGGCCGTTGGCCTCGAGGCCAAAGGTGAGCTGCTGGTTGGTGTCGTTGTTGAGCAGCACGTTGTAGCGGAACGCGGTCGAGGTCGACCCGCGCAGATTGGGGAAGTTGGTCGTAAGGGACACGGCACCGGCAGCCTGCGTCTCGATGGTCAGATCGAGCGACAGCGTCGCCGTCGCGCCGGCCGCGGTGCGGCCCGTGATGACGACGTGGGTGAGGCCCGGGGTCACCGAGGCTGGGACATCGACCTCGGCCGTGAAAGCGCCGGCGATCTGGGTCGTCGTCGAGCCGTCGCTGATGGGGGTCTGGGTAGTGTTGACCGCGCTGACGGTCGAACCGCCGCCACGCATTCGGACCGTCCATCCCTGGGGTGCCGTCGCCGACAGATCCACCCTGGTCGGGGCGTCGGTGATGGCGACAATGGGGAACTTGACAGTTGATCCGGGGTCGGCGGTGACTGCCGGATAGAGGGTTGTGAGCTCGAGCGGACCTTGGGCCAGCGCCACCGGCGCCAGGGTCAGCCCGATTAGCAGTGCGGCGGCACCCGCCCGCAGGACGCGCATCTTCAGCAGACTCCTCATGCGTTTTGTTGTGTGTTGGCGAATCTCGCCGGACGGCGGCCGGCAGGCTGGGCGACGCCTCCCTGACTCTCCTCGTCAGCTCGCAGCCTTTCGCGCCCGAGTATCTTCACTCGGCCACGGTTGACGACCGAGTAGGTGTCAGGTGGCATTTTCTTCATTTATGGCCAGTCGTGCACGGATGGCCATGCCGGACCTGCCCGGACGGCCGATTGGTGGTCACCCGACGCGTCACTCAGCTGCCCTTGGCCACTGTCGCCGCGAGCTCGACCAGGGTGCGCACCGCGGCGCCCTGCGGGCCCTTTGGCGAAAACGGCCGGTCCTCCTCGTACCAGGCGGTGCTGGCGATGTCGAGGTGGGCCCATTGCGTGTCCGGCTCGACCGAGGCGTCGATGAACGCCGCACCCAGGATCGTGCCGCCGAGGCGGCTGCCCGAGCTGTTGCGCAGGTCGGCCACGTCGCTCTTCATCTCCTCGCGGTGCTCGTCGGCCAGGGGCAGCTGCCACAGCCGCTCGCCGCTCCGCTCACCGGCGCCGCGAACCTCGTCAATAAATGCCTGCGGCCGGCCCAGGACACCGGTGTACAGCCGGCCGAGCGCGACGCGCACGGCGCCGGTGAGTGTCGCCACGTCGACGACGCGCCTGGCACCCGCGCGTTGGGCGTAGGTGATGCCGTCGATCAGCACCAGCCGGCCCTCAGCATCAGTGTTGGTCACCTCGACCGTCTTGCCGCTCATGCTGGTCACCACGTCGCCCGGCTTGGTGGCATGCCCGCCGGGCAGGTTCTCAGTGCACATGCCGACCGCGATCAGGTTGAGCGGCAGCTTCATCTGGGCAACGACGCCTGCCGCGGCCAACACCGACGCGGCGCCGCTCATGTCGTGCTTCATCAGGTGCATCTCATCGGCCGGCTTGATCGAGATGCCGCCCGAGTCAAAGGTGATGCCCTTGCCGACGAGGCCCAGGTCGTAGCCGTCGCCGGCACGGCCGTGGTGGCGCAGCACGATCACCTGCGCCGGCTCGTCGCTGCCGCGCGCGACTGACAGGAAGCTGCCCATGCCCAGCGCGCGCGCCTCGTCCTCGCCCAGGACCTCGACGGTGATGCCCGTGGTGGCAGCCCATTCGCGCGCCGCCTGGGCCATGTGCGTCGGCGTCATCAGGTTGGCCGGCTCGTTCGACAGGCCACGTGCCCAGTTGACCGCCTCGCCCACGACCTGGCCGCGACCGATCGCCGCCTCGTAGTCACTCGCTGGACCTGCGATGACCAGCAGCACGTCGTCGATCGGTGGCAGGTGGCGGTCATCCTCGCCGGTGCGGTGGGTGTCGGGCCGCCACATCGCGTAGAGCACGCCCTCGACGGCGCTCTGAACCTGCTCCTGCGGATCGAGTGCTTCTGACTCGAGACAGATGGCGACGCGCGACGCGGTCGAATGCCACAGCGCGCGCACACCGGCGCTGACCACCTGCCACGCGCGCTGGAGGTCGAGCTCGGCGCGCTTGCCGGCGCCGACGACGACGAGGCGTGCGGAGCCGTTGCCTTCGGCCTGCTGGAAGTGGGTGATCGGGCCGTACAGCTTGTGCTCGCTGTTCTCCCGCGCCACCCATTCGGCGGTGCCACGCACGTCGGCCGGCGAGTTGCTGACCGCTGCGCCTTCCTTGAACACGGGCACGATCACGGCGTCGAGGGATTCGCCCTCGAGGCTGGAAACCACGCGGAACTGCAAGTGTGACTGGCCTCCTCGTCAACAGGCTGGGAGCGTCAAGAGTATTAGAGTCAGCGGCACCATGCCGCGACGCGTCTATTCGTTCGACCGACCCGACCGCTTCATAGCCGGCGCCGTGGGCGCTCCCGGCCGGCGAAGCTTCTACATCCAGGCCAGCAAGGGCAGCCAGCTTGTCTCGGTCGCGCTCGAGAAGGCCCAGGTGGCGGTGCTCGCGGAGCGCATCGCGTCGCTCCTGCTGGCCCTGCGCGAGGGTGGCGTGGCCGTCGGCGACGAGCTGCCCGGACCTGCGCCCCAACTGGCCGAGCCGGTGATCGAGCACTTCCGGGTCGGGGCGATGAGCCTGGGCTGGGACGGCGACGCGGGGCGAGTGGTGATCGAGGCGCGCGAGATCGGCGAGGCCGACGAGGTCGACGAGGTCGACGAAGAGGACACCGACGAGGACGAAGCGGAGGCCGATTCAGCCGATGAGGAGGGCGGGCAGCTGCGCTCGCTGGCAGCCGACATCGACGACCCGCGCGACATCGTCCGGGTGGAGCTCGAGCCGCAGGATGCGCTGCGCTTCGCCAGTGGCGCGCTCGAGGTCGTCCGCGCCGGCCGGCCGCCCTGTCCGTTGTGCGGCGCGCCACTCGATCCGACGGGTCACTTCTGCGCGCGGCGCAACGGCCACGCCACCGAGCTCGTGAACTAGCCGCGCGGGGCCGGCGCTGGAACCTTCGCCGCTCGAGTCCGCGGGGACGCCCGGGCTGCCGTCGCTCGACCTGCTGCGGAGCGGCGAGCTGGCGATCGTCGGCCGCCTCGCGGACGCGACCAACGCCAGCTTCCTGTGCCGGGTGACGCCCGACGCCACCAACGAACCCGACGCGTGGTCGGACGCGGAGAGCGCCGCCAGCCCGCTGTGCGTCTACAAGCCCACGCGGGGCGAGCGACCGCTGTCCGACTTTCCGTCGGGCACGCTCGCGCGGCGCGAGGTGGCCGCGTTCCTGTTGTCTGAAGCGACCGGCTGGGACGTCGTGCCGCCGACCGTGTTGCGCGACGGGCCCTTCGGCGAGGGCGCGGTCCAGGCCTGGGTGGAGACGGACCCCGACGTGGACGTGGTCGAGCTGGTCGTCGGGGCGGACCCGCGGCTGCGACCGATGTGCGTCTTCGACCTGCTGGCCAACAACGCCGATCGCAAGGGCGGCCACATCCTGCCCCGCGCCGACGGATCGTTGATGGGCGTCGACCACGGCATCTGCTTCGCCGTCGAGCCGAAGTTGCGCACCATCCTGTGGGCGTGGCGCGGCGAGGAGCTGAGCGAGCTCGAGCTGGGCGTCGTGCGGCGCGTGGCAGCCGCCCTGGATGGGCCGCTCGGCGCTGGGCTGGGCGAGCTGCTGTCGCGGCGCGAGGTTCGCGCCACTGCCCGCCGGGCGGCCGCGCTGCTCGAGAGCGGCCGCTTCCCGGAGCCTGACGCCACCCGGCCGGCGCTGCCGTGGCCGCCCTTCTAGGCGGGCGAATCCTCCTCGTGGCGGCCCAGCACGAAGCCGAACTCGGCGCCACCGCCGGGGCGCGCCGCAGCCCAGATGCGGCCGCCCATCGCCTCGACCAGCGCGCGGCACACGTACAGGCCGATGCCCGCACCGCCGACCATCTGTGCCGTGTGGGGCGAGCGGTAGTAGAGCTCGAACAGCCGCTCCGCCTCCTCGGCCGTGACGCCCACGCCCGAGTCGAGCACGCGGGCGCGGACGCCGTCCGCGTCCTCATCGATCTCGACCTCGACCGTGCTGCCCGCCGGGCTGTACTTGGCGGCGTTGCTGAGCAGGTTGCGCGTCACCTGCTCGACGTATGTCTCGTCGCCCCGGGCGGTGGGCACGGACGCGGCCTTGACCGCAAACCGGACGCCCGGCCAGCGCGCCTGCTCTGAACGCGCAACGCGCTCGACGACGCGCGGCAGCGCAACCGGGTCGTCGGCTCGCTCAACCGTCCCGTACTCCGAGCGCGACAGC
>Ga0209751_10003711_pt1 | contig 14783 bp, 12 predicted proteins | sample RifCSP13_1_FD_184019 | JGI IMG/M metagenome (GOLD analysis project Ga0209751, IMG submission 184019) | Soil microbial communities from Rifle, Colorado - Rifle CSP2_sed 13_1 (SPAdes) (version 2) | ecosystem: Environmental > Terrestrial > Deep subsurface > Rock core/Sediment | place: Rifle... | reverse complement strand
GCCCGTGTCGTCGGGCGCGACCCGGGAAGCGACCTCGCGCTCCTGCGAGCGGAAGCGAGCGGCCTCGTCCCGCCGCGTTGGGGCGACGCCGCGGCGGCGAAGCCGGGCCGGGTCGTCCTCGGCCTGAGCCGCCCCGGCCGCTCGATCCGCGCGCGGCTCGCCATCGTGAGCGCGGTCGCCGGGGAATGGCGCACGCCCGCCGGCGGACGGCTGGAGCGCTACCTCGAGAGCGACATCGCGCTCCACCCGGGCTTCTCGGGGGGGCTCCTCCTCGGCGCCGATGCGACCGCCCTCGGGGTGAACACCGCCGGGCTCGCCCGCGGGGCGAGCATCGCCGTCGCGGTGGAGACCGTGCGCCGCGTGGCGGAGGCGCTGCTTGCGCACGGGAGGATGAGGCGCGGCTACCTCGGCATCGGCACGCAGCCGGTCGCCCTCGCGCCCGACCTGCGCACGCGGGTGGGCCAGAGCACGGCGCTCATCGTGCTCTCCGTCCAGCCCGACAGCCCCGCCGCGAAGGCGGGCCTTCTCCTCGGCGACGTGCTGCTGCGCGCGGGCGAGGAGCCGCTGACACACCCGGCGGCGCTTCTGCCCGCGCTCGACGCGGAGAGGGTCGGCCGCGAGCTCAGGCTCCAGGTCCTGCGGGCGGGCGAGACGCGCGAGGTGGCGGTGGTGGTCGGCGAGCGGGAGGCGGCGTGAGCGCCCTTCCCGGCCCCGGCGGGGGCGAGGACCTCGCTCTCTTCGACGCCTACTCGCGGGCGGTCGTCTCCGCGGTCGAGCGCGCGGCGCCGAGCGTCGTGCACGTGGCGGTGCGCTTCGCCTCCCGCCGCCGGCGTGGCGAGGGGGGTGGGTCGGGCCTCGTGCTCACCCCGGACGGCTTCCTCCTGACGAACAGCCACGTGGCGGGCGGGGCGGCGGAGATCGAGGTGACGCTCGCCGACGGAAGCCGCTGGCCGGCGCGCCTCGTGGGGGACGACCCCGACTCCGACCTCGCCGTGCTGCGGATCGAAGCCCCGGGCCTCGTGCCCATCCCCCGCGGGGACTCGCGGGCGCTGCGCGTGGGCCAGCTCGTGATCGCCCTCGGGAGCCCGTTCGGCTTCCGCGCCACCGTCACCGCCGGGGTCGTGAGCGCCCTCGGCCGATCGCTTCGGGGGCGCGCGAGCCGGCTCATCGACAACGTCATCCAGACCGACGCCGCGTTGAACCCCGGCAGCTCCGGCGGACCGCTCGTCGACCACCGCGGCGCGGCCGTCGGCGTGAACACCGCCGCCATCCTCCCCGGCCAGGGCCTGTGCTTCGCAATCCCGCTCCATGCCGCCGAGCGGGTCGCGGCCGCCCTCATCCGCGAGGGGCGGGTGCGCCGCGCGCGGATCGGTCTCGCGGGCCAGACCGTCCCCGTGCCGCGGACGCTCGCACGGCACCATCGGCTGACGGCCGAGAGCGGCGTGAAGGTCCTCTCGGTCGAGAAGGGCTCGCCCGCCGAGGCCGCGGGCGTGCTGCCGGGCGACGTGATCGTCTCGCTCGACCGCGCGGCGGTCTCGGACGTGGACGACCTGCAGCGCCTCCTCGGCGAGACGACCATCGGTCGATCGCTCCCGCTCGCACTGCTCCGCCTCACCGAACGCCACGAGCTGGCCGTCGTCCCCCGCGAGTCGCCGTAGCCGGCCGCCCGAGCGGCCGCTCAGGCCCGGCCAGGGGTGGCGTACCATGCTCGGCACATGATCGAGGTCGAGCGACTCAGCAAGAGCTATCGCGACACGACCGCCGTGGACGCGGTCTCCTTCCGCGTCGCGGAGGGGGAGCTGCTCGCCCTCGTCGGCGGGTCGGGGTCGGGCAAGACGACGACCCTCAAGATGATCAACCGCCTCGTGGAACCGACGGCGGGGCAGGTGCTCATCGACGGCGAGGACGCCTCGCAGATCGAGCCTCACGCGCTGCGCCGCCGCATCGGCTACGTCTTCCAGGGTGTCGGCCTCTTCCCCCACATGACGGTCGCCGAGAACGTCGGCGTCCCGCTGACGCTTCTCCGCTGGGACCGGGACCGGATCCGTTCCCGCGTGGCGGAGCTGCTCGCCCTCGTGGAGCTGGACTCCACGCTCGGCGATCGCCGGCCGGCGGAGCTGTCCGGGGGGCAGCAGCAGCGCGTGGGCGTGGCGCGCGCGCTCGCCGCCTCGCCCCGGCTCATGCTGCTCGACGAGCCCTTCGGCGCCCTCGACCCGCTGACGCGGGACCGCCTCCAGCAGTCCTTCCTCGCGCTCCGCCGCCAGCTTCGACTGACCGCCGTCTTCGTCACCCACGACATGGCGGAGGCGGTGCTCGTCGCCGACCGCATTGGGGTGATGCGCGAGGGGCGGCTCGTCCAGACGGGGACTCCCGCCGAGCTGATGCGCGCCCCCGCCGATGAGGCCGTGGCTCACATGCTCGACACGCCGCGGCGGCAGGCGCGGGTGCTCGAGTCGCGCCTCGGGGGGCCGGCGTGAGGGAGCAGCTCGCCCTCCTCCCCACCTACCTGACCGCGCACCTCCAGCTCACGCTGGCCGCGCTCGCGGCGGGGACGTTCGTGAGCGTGCCCGCGGGGGTCCTGGTGAGTCGGGTGCCCCGGCTCGAGGGCGCGGTGCTCGGCGCGGCGGGGATCATCCAGACGATCCCCGCCCTCGCGCTGCTGGCGGTGATGGTGCCGCTGCTCTCCGGCCTCGGGCTCCCGGGGATCGGTTACCTGCCCGCTTTCCTCGGTCTCGCGCTCTACAGCCTGCTGCCGATCCTGCGCAACACCGTCACCGGACTCGCCGGTGTCGACGCGACGGTCGTCGAGGCCGCGCGCGGCGTGGGGATGACGTCTCACCAGCGCCTGTGGCGCGTGGAGTTGCCGCTTGCGCTGCCGGTGATCATCGCTGGAGTCCGCACCGCCACCGTGTGGACGGTGGGGATGGCGACGCTGTCGACCCCGGTCGGGGCCCCGAGCCTCGGCAACTATATCTTCGGCGGCCTCCAGACGCGCAACCTCGACGCCGTTCTCGTCGGCTGCCTCGCCGCCGCCGCGCTCGCGCTCGCACTCGACGGCCTCGTCCGCGCCCTCGCCCGAGGCTACGAGGAGCGGCGGCGGGGCCTGATCCTCCTCGGCGGGCTTGGGCTCGCCCTCCTCGCCGCCGTCGCCCTCGCCCCGCTCGTCCGCGCCCGCTCCGGCGGCGAGCGGCCGGTGCGGATCGGCGCCAAGACCTTCACCGAGCAGTACGTCCTCGGCGAAATCCTGGCCGGGGAGGTCCGCCACGCGACGGGGGCGGCGGTCGAGGTCACGGCGTCCCTCGGCTCCACGGTGGCCTTCGACGCGCTCGTCCGCGACGAGATCGACGCCTACGTGGACTACACGGGGACGATCCGCGCCACGCTCATGCATCGCCCGGGCGGGGGCGCAGACCGGTCGAGCGTCCTCGAGGAGGTCCGGCGCTGGCTCGAGGAGACTCACGGCGTCCGCCTCGTCGCCGCGCTCGGGTTCGAGAACGCCTACGCCTTCGCCATGCGTCGCGACCGCGCGAAGGCCCTGGGGGCGAGCCGCCTGAGCGACCTCGTCCCCCACGCCCGGAGGCTGCGCGCCGGCGGCGACTACGAGTTCTGGACGCGCCGCGAGTGGGCGGCGGTGAAGGAGGCGTATGGCATCGACTTCGCGGAGCGGCGGAGCATGGATCCCTCGCTCATGTACGCGGCGGTCGAGGCGGGAGAGGTGGACGTGATCGCCGCCTTCTCCTCCGACGGGCGGATCGCCGCCCTCGGCCTCGTGACGCTCGCGGACGACCGGGGGGCGATCCCGCCCTACGACGCGGTGGTGCTCGCGAGCCCAGGCCTCGCGCGCCGGAGGCCGGATGTCCTCGCCGCCCTCGCCCGCCTCGAGGGGACGATCGACGTCGGGCGCATGCGCGCGATGAACCGCGCCGTCGACGAGGAGGGCCGAAGCCCGGCCTGGGTAGCGCGGGGCTTTCGGGAGGGGAAGGGCGAATGAAGGGCCGGGGCTGGGACCGGGAGATCGACGTCTGTCGGTCGGTCGCAAGGCGAGCGGGTGAGCTCGCCCTCGTCCACTCCGCGCGCGGCGTGGAGCGCGAGGACAAGGCGGACGACTCGCCCGTCACCGTCGCCGACCGCGAGTGCGAGCGGCTCATCGTCTCCGAGCTGCGCTCCGCCTTCCCCGACGACGGCTTCCTCGGCGAGGAAGGGACGCAAGGGAACAGCCGGAGCGGACGGCGCTGGATCATCGACCCGATCGACGGCACACGGGATTTCGTGCGGGGGCTGCCGACCTGGGCCCACCTCATCGCCCTCGAGGCGGACGGCGACGTCGTGCTCGGGGTCTGCCATTTCCCCGCCCAGGGCCAGCTCTACTGGGCGGTGCGCGGCGGCGGGGCCTGGGTCAACGACCGCCGAATCCGCATCTCTTCGATCGACCGCAAGGACCGTGCGGTGCTGTGCTTCACCGCCTTCTCGGACCTCGCCGACTCGCCTCTCGCTGACCGTGTGGTCGAGTACATGTCCGGTTACTGGGCGGTGCGGAGCATGGGGGGCTGCCAGGACGCGATGCTCGTCGTCTCTGGGCGGGCCGAGGCCTGGATCGAGCTGAACGCGAAGGCCTGGGATCTGGCACCGATGCCGGTGCTGGCGGAGGAGGCCGGTGCCCGCTTCTTCAACTTCGACGGTGGCCGCTCGATCGATGCCGGCAACGCCGTCATCTGCGCGCCCTTCCTGGAGGGGGAGCTGAGGCGATTCGTGGGCGAAGCGGACCGGCGTTGACGCTCAGGCCCCTGTCACCCCCGGGGACGACCGGTGCTACTCGAGCCAGGCCGTGTAGGCCTCGCGGCCGCTCCCGTCCTTCTCCACCTCGACCACGGCCAGACGCCGGCGCCCGTCGCGGAGCAGGTCGAGCCGCATGTAGCCCGACCGCGCGGCGGCGAAGCGCGTGCCCTCGATCGACTTCACGCGGGTCACGTGTCCGTAATTCCCGCTGCCGCTCACGAGGACCCGGCCGACGGACGGGCTCTCGATCACCTGGAGAGCGTGCTCGTGCCCCGCCGCCCAGGCGAGCGGGGGCCGGGCCGGGATCGCCGCGACGAGGGCGTCTCGCATCTTCTTGTACTCGCCACTCGTCAGGTCCTGAGGTGTGATGCCGGACTGGCGCGCGATCGGGTAGATCGAGCCGATGATGGGCAACGGCAGCCACATCCACCTCTTCGCCTCCGTCAGGGGGAAGACGTGCTGCTTGATGCCATAGCGCCCACCGTGGGGTCCACCGCTCGCGAGCGGGTGGTGGGCGACCACGACCACGTTGCGCCCGCCGGCCCCCTCGAGCGCGGCGTGGAGTGCGCTCGTCACCTCCGCCTCCGAATCGGCGGCGCAGGACGAGGTGGGGTGCTCGGGCCGCGCGTGGCCGTGCAGCCACCACTGGGTGTCGAGGGCCACGAGGCGGAGACCCTCGCCGACGTCGACGACGTCCGGCCCCGGGCAGCCGTCCTTCGGCAGGTAGGCGACGCTCCTCCCTCCCCGCTCCTCGACGCGCCGCTGCTGGCGACGCACGGCCTCCCAACCGTCGGCCCCGCCCTTGTCCCAGTCGTGGTTGCCGGGGATGAAGAGCCCCCGCGCTCCCGTGTCCCGCACGGCGTCGACCTGGTCGTCCAGGCGCCGCTCCATCTCGCGCCGCTCGGGATCGCCCTCCGCGGGAAGCCCGGCCGGGTAGACGTTGTCGCCGAGGAAGACGACCGTCGTCCGCGCCGGGTCGCGCTCGATGTCACGACGCAAGGCCACGAGCACTGGCTCGCCGCCCTCGGCGGGCGCGCCCGCGTCCCCGATGAGGAGGAGGACGTGCGTCGGATCGTCGGCGCCGACGGCGACCGCCGGGCCCGGCGCGCGGAGGGCCCCCGGGGCGCCGACCGAAGCGAGGAGAGCGGCCGCGGCGGTGAGGAGGAAGAGTCGCCTCGGAGCCACCCCCGAAGACTAGCACGTCCGAGGAGCGAGGCCCGGCGCGCAGCGGCGTAGAATGCCCATTCGCGGGAGGACGACGCGATGCCGGAGCTGCCCGACCTCCTCTACGTCCTCTCCCGGCTCCGCGAGCGCCTGCTGGGCCGGCGCGTCAGCGAGGAGCCGGTGGTGCTGCGCTTCACCGTCCGCGGGAACCTCTCACTCCTGCTCGGCCGAACCCTCGTCGAGCTCTTCCGCAAGGCCCATTTCCTCGTCTTCCGCTTCGAGGGGCTCGACCTCGCGGTGAACCCGATGCTCGCCGGCCGCTTCCGCCTCGCCGCCCGGGGGGAGGCGGACGAGGGATCGTTCGCCTTCGCCCTTGGCTTCGGCGACGTCGAGCTGCGATACCTCGACGACAAGACGATGGGGAAGGCCTACCTGATCGCGACCGACGACTGGAAGGCCATCCCCGGTCTGCAGATGGGGGGGCTCGACATCCTGTCTCCCGAGTTCACGCGCGAGCGCTTCGTGAGCCTGCTCAAGCACCGGCGTGACCAGGTGCGCGCGTTCCTCCTCGACAAGAAGGCCCTCGACAGTCTGGGCAACGCCTATGCGGACGAGGTGCTCTTCGAGGCCGGGATCCACCCCAAGACGTTCTGCCGCTCGCTGTCGCATGACGCCGGGCTCCGCCTCCACGGCGCCATCGTCAAGGTGATGAAGGAGGCGGTCGAGGAGGTCGCGCGGCGCGGCGAGCCGATCGAGGTCAAGGTCCGCGACTTCCTGAAGGTCCGGATGAAGGAGACCTGCCCCCGCTGCGGATCGAAGCTCCGCGTGGCGGGGGTCAGGGGGATGGACGCCTACTTCTGCCCTCGCTGCCAGCCCGCCACCCGCCCAGGCTTCGTGGACTGGACGCGGACCGGGAGGTGAGGGCGGCGGAAACGAGCGGCCGGAGGTTTCGATGGAGGTGGACTTCCTGTCGATGCGGAGGCACCATCACTTGGCGACCGAGGACGGCGAAATGGCGTCGAGAGGGCAGAGTTCGCTGAGGGGCGGCTCGGCGGCCTGTCTGGCGCTGATCACGGCATTGTCGCTGCCAGCGGGCTGCTCCTCTTCATCATCGAAGTCATCCTCGTCGCCCTCCCCGAGCCCCCCGGCCTCGTCCGACATGTCGGCTCTGTCCGACCCGCAGGACGTCGTCACCGCCCTCTTCCAGGACATCAAGGCCGGGCGGATCGACGACGCCTGGGCGCGCTTCGGGCAGCGTCACCGGTCGATGATTCCCAGGGAGAGGTTGGCCGGTCTCGTAGACAATCTCCCGGTCCTCAGGGACCACGTGGACCTCGAGGTGAGGCGGGTCGGCTCCTCCGGTTCACCGGTGCCGGTACACGCCAAGCTGACTTCCGCCTCCGGCGAAGCTACGAAGGTCTCCTTCTATCTGGGCGAGGAAGGGCAAGGCTGGGCCATCGACGCGATGCACTTCGACGTTCGCCAGGACTTCCCGAGCGCCAACGGTGCGGGGTTGAAGGCCAGGGGCGGACTCTGCAATAGCCGCAGAGAGGGCGCGCGGTTCGAGGTCGGCTGCGGGCTGAGCGTATACGGCTTTGCGCACCCGCCACCGGGTGCGCAAACGCGCACCTCGTCGGAGGAGCCGCCGCTCTTCTGCGAGGGCAAGCTCCGTGTGGATTGCGAGGTGACGGGCCCCGATGGTCAAAAGGTCGAGGCGCTCTCGAGGAGCGCAACCGAGAGGGAGGCCCCCGACCTCGAAGTCACGGATCCAGGAGAATGCCGGGACAAGGGTTGGACAGGCGTGTGCGACGTGGCGATGTCGCCCGACTTCCCGCCCGGCCAGTATACCCTGCGGACCCACGTGACCGACGCGGTGACGGGCGCTACCGCCATGCAGGTGCTGGCCCGTTGGGTGTACCAGTGATCCGCTCCCGCCGCCAGCCGACGACGTGGGCGGCGCCAGATCAGAACGCGAAGCCGAAGCGGAAGTAGACCGCGGTCCGCCCCTCACCCCGCGCGACGGCGAGGCTAACGGTGTTGTTGGGGCTCAGGTAGGAGAGCCAGAGGCCTCCGCCGTAGCCCGTGTGCCACCGGTCGGAGTCCTCGCCCTCGAGGAAGACCCGCCCCGCATCTCCGAGGGCGAAGAGCCCGACGTCGGCCGGCAGCACCAGGTTCATGCGCCCGAGGCGGACCCGCAGCTCGGCGTTGCCGAAGACGGAGGCGTCGCCGGCGTAGCGGTTCTGGCGCAGGCCGCGCACCGCCTGCGAGCCCCCGAAGAAGCCGCCCCCTCCGATGAACGCCGCCTCGTGGAAGGGGTAGTTGCCCCAGACCTTCTTTCCGCCTGCCCGCAGCGAAAGCGTCGTCTGGTGCGACCCGCGGGCGGTGAGATAGGTCGAGGCCTCGCCCCACACCCCTCCGAACTCCTCCGTCACGTCCCAGGCCTTGGGGTAGAAGGTGCCGTCGGCCTGGAGATGGAGGCCGCGGGTCGGGAGCCGCTCGTTGTCGCGGGTGTCGAGCTCCAGCCGTGCCAGGCCGCCGACCTGACCGAACTCCCCCGCCCCGTAGGGCGGCTGCTCCCCGATCAGGCTGCCCTCCTCGTCCCGCGTCGAGGCGTACTTGACGACGGGGGCGATCGTGGCCTCGAGCTTGCCCGCGAGCGGGAACGTGACCGCGGGGGCGAGGGCGTATTGCCTCTGCCGGACCTTGTAGAAGTTGTCCCCGAGCTCGTCGCTCGTCTCGTTGCCGAAGCCGTAGAACCGCAGGATCTCGATCCCGGAGGCGAGGGCGTACAGGGTTCCGTAGACCCGCGAGTTCTCGCGGCGGAACTCGCCCCGGTAGTCGGCGCGCGCGACCTCCGCCTCGAGGGCATAGCCGAGGCGCAGGCGGTGGCGGTTGGCGTAAGGGCTCTTCCGGAAGCCGAAGCGCGTGTAGTCGATCCCGCCGCCGAGGAAGAGGCCGTAGTCGGCGCTCCAGCTCAGCCACGGCACCCCGTAGATCTGGTGCCCCCAGTCCCGCTCCGGAATCCAGGGTGCGTTGGGATGCACCACGGGGGCGGTGTACGGCCGGCGGTCGACGGAGGTGCCGGGCCCCTTGCGGATCTCGCCGGGGTCGGAGTCGTAGAAGCGAATGCCTCCGCCCGAATCGTCGAGGACATCGGCGCCTTGACCGCCGACGACCCTGATCGGTATTCCCCCTCCGGCGCCGCGCACGACGATCCGATCGTCGCCCCCGTGGAGGTCGACGCGGATCTCGCGGGTCTCGCTCCGGCGGAAGCGTCGTCGGAAATAGGGCTCCGCCGACGCGCCGGGGCCGCGAAGCGAGATACGGACCTCGACGTCCCCGCCCTCGATCCGCTCGGTCTCGGCGAGCTCGGCGGCGTCGGTGCCGTGGACGTCGACCTGGTTGGCGAGGATTTTGTAGAAGCGCCGGGCCGCCTCCGCCAGTCGGTCGCGCCGGCTCTTCAGGTCGGCGATGATCCGCGGCCCGTCGATCGCGAAGTACTCCGGTGGCATCCGGCGGGCCGCGCGCTCGATGACCTCGTCCGTGATCCGCCCCTGCAGCTCGCGCGCGGTCTCCTCCCAGACCGACCAGTCGAGCCCGCTCAGGAGCACGCGGTCCTGGTCGCGCCCGACCCAGGTCTGACCCAGCATGTTCGGGTACTTGGGGCCGAAGTTGACGAGCTCGCGGACACGTCCGCGGGCGAGCGTCATCACCAGGCCCTCGAAACGGCAGAAGGCCTGGTCGCGGTCCTCCGGTACGGGCTGCCAGAGCTCCCGGCCGGGGAGCTTCGTCCAGCGGTACTGCTCGCGGTGCCGGTCCCAGTCGCCGACCAGCACCTCGAACAGCCGCGTCTTGAGGAGCACGCGCACGTCGGGGCGGTCCGCCGGCCCCGCCCGGAAACGTCGGTACATCTCGCGGTGGTCGAGGATCTCGGTCGCGCCCATGAAGCCTGGGTTCGCCTCCGAGACGGCGGAGGGGTACTCGGAGATCGTGCCGTACCAGCCGGCGTACTCCTGTCGGAACTCGCCGAGCGCTGCGTCGTCGGGGAGGACGATCAGTCGGCTGGGCACGTCGAGAATGCCCGCCGCCGCCTCAAGCTCGTCGACGATCACGGGACCGGCGGGGTGGGCGGCGGCAATCTGGTCCTGGACGATATCGTTCGCGACGGTGCCCCGCAGCTCCTCGGAGAGCAGTCGCTCCGCCTCCTTGTCGATGCTGCGGAAGGTGTAGTTCCGGCCGTCGGCACCCCGGAAGGCGAGCCCCTTGGTCTCCCGTCGACCCACCTTGCGGACAGGGGTGAGGCCTCCCGCGTAGCTCGCGAGGTCGAGCACCTCGACCTCGATCGGGGTGGCCCAAAGGTCGCGGTAGTCGTTGCCCCAGAAGAAGCGGTGGATGCCGCTCGCGCGGTAGCGCTCGCTGGCGACGACACGCTGGGTCGGCGCACCCCCGTCCCCCGAGGCGGCCGGGGCCCCGGCAAACAGAGCGGCGAGGATGGACGCCGCGATCCGGCACCCCGAGCTTCGGTCGCCCGTGCTCAGCATCTGCACCCCCAAGAAAAGGGACTGATCGGGTGATGATACCCGGAGCCCGCGTTCACGTCGCCGCTCCTGGCGTGTGCGACTCCACGCTGGAGCCGGAGGTGTTGTTGTACAGCGGCGCCAGAGTGGACGCGTGCCGCCGCTCACGAGATAATAGCTTGTTGGGGCTGTCGGGACCTTCGGGTCTGACGGCCCCGCAGGAGCCTGATGAGCAAGGACGACCTGATCGAGCTGCAGGGAACGGTGGTCGAGGTCCTGGCCGGCGGAAACTACAAGATCAAGATCAGCGACAACCACGAGGTGCTGGCCCGCCTCAACGGCAAGATGCGCCAGTACCGAATCCGTGTGATTCAGGGCGACAAGGTGACGGTCGGCGTGTCGCCCTACGACCTCAAGCGCGGCCTCATCACCTACCGCGCCAAATAGCACCCCCGAGAGCCCCTCCCTCCCCCGCCCCGGCGGCGAAACTGTCGGTTCTCGCGCGCCCGTCCTATAATCGCGTCGGCGTTTCCGTCCGGAGGCGACCACGGACTCCCCCGTCTCGATCGCACGCGTGGCCGCGGCGTCGGTCGTCTACCTGCACGCCGAGATCCCGGCCGAGCACCCCTCGGCCCCGATCCTCGGCGAGGAGCGCATGGGGGTGGGCGTCGCGGTGGCGCCCGACCGCGTGCTCACCGCGCACTACCTGGTGCTCGGGGCGTCGAAGGTGGAGGCGGTGGCCATCGAGGGTCGCACCCACGCCGTCCGGCGCATCGCCCTCGACCACGAGATCGGGCTTGCGCTCCTCACCGTGGACGGAGGCGGACTGCGCCCGGCAGCGCTGGGGAGCGCGGTCGAGGTGCGGCCGGGGCGGCCGGTCTTCCTCCTCACCTGCACCGGCGAGCGCGAGCGCAAGGGCGCTAGCGGGCACGTCCTCGCGGTGGGGCCTTTCGAGGCCTTCTGGGAGTACATGCTCGACCGGGCGATCATGACCACCGCCGTCAACCCGGGGCTGGCGGGCGGGCCCCTCCTCGACCACGAGGCACGCGTCATCGGGATCGTCGCCCTCGGCCTCGCCGCGGTCGGACGCTACAGCCTCGCGATCCCCATCGATCTCTTCCTCGAGCGCCGCGCCCGCCTTGAGAGCGAGGAGCCGCGGCCCGAGCACGAGCGCCGGGCCTGGATCGGCTTCTACCCGCAGGGCCACGAGGGGAGCGTGGCCGTCACCGGGGTCGTGCCCGGCGGCCCCGCGGAGAAGGCGGGCCTCCAGCGCGGGGACCTCATCCTTAGCGTCGACGGCGAGCCGGTCTCGACCCTGCGCCAGCTCTACCGCGCGTTGTGGCGCAAGGGGCCCGGCGAGCCCGTGGGCATGCAGGTCCTCCGTGACCAGGCGATCCACGTCGTCGAGGTCGTGGCCGGGGACCGCTACGAGTTCTTCAAGTAGGCGATGTCCATCCTCAAGGTCGCCCGCATCGGGCACCCCGCCCTGCGCGCCGCGGCGAAGCCCGTGGCGAAGGAGGCCATCCGCAGCCGCGAGATCCAGAAGATGATCGACGACATGCGGGAAACGATGTACGAATACGAGGGGGCCGGGCTGGCCGCCCCGCAGGTGCACGAGGGCCTGCGCCTGGCGGTGATCGAGGTGCCCGCTGCCGACCACCGCTCGGAGGGGGCGGTGCCGTTCACCGTCCTCGTGAACCCCGTCGTCACGCCGATGGGGGACGAGGTCGAGAACGGCTGGGAGGGGTGTCTGTCGATCCCCGACCTGCGCGGGATCGTGCCGCGGTTCAAGCGGGTGCGGCTGGAGGCCCACGACCGCGAAGGCCAGCCCTACTCGCTCGAGGCCTCGGGGTTCTTCGCGCGGGTGATCCAGCACGAGTGCGACCACCTCGACGGCTGCGTCTATCTCGACCGAATGAGCGACATGCGGAGCCTGTCCTTCATCAAGGAGTTCGAGGACCACGTCCTCCACGAGGAGGACGAGAGCTAGATGCCCGTCGACACCGGCCCTCCCGTCGTCACCCTGCGCAGCGCGTCCTCACGCCCCTACGATGGCGCGATCGCCGCTGCCCGCACCTGCTACTCGCCGCGCGTCGTGGGGCCGGACGAGGTCACCCCCGCCCAGCGCGACTCGATCGGGCCCCTCACCTTCGAGGGGGGACACCACACGGTGTGGCAGCACGCGCACTTCGAGTTCGGCCTCGAGAACGTCAGCCGGCAGTTCGTCTGGACGTTCCTCCACTCGCACCCCTTCTACAACTCCGAGCAGTCGAGCCAGCGCTTCGTGCGCCTCGACGAGATCCGGGTGCACGTGCCAGCCGGACTCTCCCCCGACGCCCGCTCCGTCTACGAGGGCGCGGTCGAGGCGGCCTGGGAGGCCTACCGCCGGCTGACCGCCATCCTCAAGGGCGACACCTTGCGGATCCTCTCCGACCTCCGGCACCTCACACCCAACGCCCCCGAGAAGCGGCGCAAGAAGGTCCAGCGCGAGGCGGAGAAGAAGGCGATCGAGACCGCCCGCTACGTGATCCCCGTCGCCGCCTTCACCTCGATGGTCCACACGGTCTCCGGCATCGTGCTCCATCGCCTCTACCGCATGATGCGCACGGGGGACGCCCCGGTTGAGACCCGCGCCGTGGTCGAGGCGATGGTCGCCCGCGTCCGCGGGATCGATCCCGCCTTCTTCGACCGCATTGGCCAGGGTCCGCTCGGCGAAGGCGAGGTCGTCGAGGCTCGCCTGCCCCGCCTCGGGGCGGACGGGGACGCGGAGGCGGCCCGCCTCGACGCCCGGCTCGGAGGGCGGACGTCGCTCCTCGTGGACTGGACGGCCCGGGCGGAGGAGACGACGGCGGAGGCGGTGCGGGCGGTCGTCGGCCTCGGCCCCGACGGGCTACCGGACGAGGAAGCCCTCGCCCGGCTGCTCGACCCCGATCTCAACCGCTACCGCCTCGAAACGCTCCAGCTCTCCGTCCACTCGCCGCTCGCCCGCGCGATGCACCATCCCGCCTACACCTTCCTCAAGAGGCTCTCGCACACCGCCGACAGCCAGGACCAGCGGCACCGGATGGTGCCCGCCTCGCGCCCCCTGATGACCCTGACCGACACCCGGAGGCCGGACTACGTCACTCCCCCGCTCATCGCCGCCAACCGTGAGGCGCTTGAGGTCTACGAGGAGGCGATGGCGCGGGCATGGGCGGCGAAGAACCAGCTCCTCGAGATGGGCGCTCCCCTCGAGCCGGCGCTCTACCTCCTCCCGAACGCCAAGGCGCTGCGCTTCTTCGAGAGCGGCAGCCTCCTCTACCTCGCCCACAAGTGGGTGATGCGGACCTGCTTCAACGCCCAGGAGGAGATCTACCGCGCCTCGATGGACGAGCTCGAGCAGGTGCGGGCCGTCCATCCCCGCCTCGTGCGCCACATGGGCCCGCCCTGCGTCCTCCGCCACGGCCGCATCACACCCACCTGCACCGAGGGCGAGCACTTCTGCGGGGTGCCGGTGTGGCGGGGCTTCCCGAACGTCGTCCGGCCGCTGTAGTCACCTCGCGCCGGTCGCGGAGACGCCGAGGAAGCCGAACACCACCGTCCGGAACGCCTCCGGCTCCTCGACGGGAGAGAAGTGGCCGCTTCTCTCGAACACGACGAACGTCGCGTCCGGCAGGCCGTCGGCGAGCGGCTTCACGCGCGCGGGCGGCGCCATGTCGTGCGCGCCCGCGATCACCAGGCTCCGGACGTGAATCCCCGGGAGCTTCTCCCGGGCGTCGAAGGTGCCGGCCTCCTTGTCGGTCTGCGCGGCGTGCGGCCAGCTCAGCTGCGCCTCGCGGAAGACCTCCCCGATCAGGCCCTTCCCCTTCGCCGGATCGGCGACCAGGGTCGGGAAGTACTCGTCGAGCCACAGCTTCCGCTCGAGCGCCGTCTTGTCGGCGTCGGAGAGGCCCGGCTTCTGCACCTCGGCCAAGAAAGCACCGTACCGCTTCCACAGATCCGGGTGCTTGGCCGCCACCTCCTTCACGTCCTCCGCCGTGAAGCTCGCCATGCCGTGCACGAAGATCGCCGACGCGAGCGTCTCCGGCCGCTCGGCCGCAAGCCAGATGAGGTTGATGGCGCCGTTCGACCAGCCGATCGCGTTTACCTTGTCGAGCTTCAGGTGCGCGCGGAGGGCCTGGAAATCCGCCCTCACGGCGGTGAGCCCGCGGTCCTCCTCCCTGACGGCGGGGCCGGAAGCGCCCATGCCGCGTGGATCGAAGTAGACGAGCGTCAGGCGCTCCTCGAGCGGACGGTACATCGCCCGCAGCGCCTGGAAGGAGAGGCCCCAGGAGTTGGGCACGGTCA
>Ga0209751_10003710_pt1 | contig 14785 bp, 12 predicted proteins | sample RifCSP13_1_FD_184019 | JGI IMG/M metagenome (GOLD analysis project Ga0209751, IMG submission 184019) | Soil microbial communities from Rifle, Colorado - Rifle CSP2_sed 13_1 (SPAdes) (version 2) | ecosystem: Environmental > Terrestrial > Deep subsurface > Rock core/Sediment | place: Rifle... | reverse complement strand
CACCACACGGCATAGGTGATGAACTTGACGTTATATTCAGAAGAGTAGCGGCGCGCCGCCTCGAGCAGGCCCACGTTCCCCTCGTTGATGAGATCCAGCAGCGATAGACCGCAACCTCGATAGCGGAGCGCGACCTTGACCACAAAGCGGAGGTTAGCCTCAACCAAGCGCTTCAAGGCCTTTTCATCCCCCCGCTTGATCGCCCTGCCTAAGGCAAGCTCCTCCTCCTTTTTGAGGAGAGGAACCTGAGCGATCCGCTTCAGGTAGGCGCCGAGCGCGTCGTTTGACACCCCATCGTAGAAACTTGGAAACGATCCCTTCGCCACCACGTCCCGCCTCTTGTGGTCAGGCTTAGATGCATTCGCCATCGTCACGCCGCACTCTCAAGGTGACACAGCGTACCACACTGTTCCGGATGTTGTCAAAGCGGCCCACATACCCCATGGCGGTCTCATCCAATCCGCCTGGTGCGGCGTGACCAGCCTTCCCGAGACACCCTACCCGCTTCTTCGGACAGCGCGATGGTCTCCTAATACAAACGCGATAAATCCTGTTACACCGTCGTTGCTTAGAAGATTCTCCTCACGGTGGGGCAGGTTTTCGGCGACTTGTCACCCTGAGCGAAGCGAAGGGTCTGGCTCTTCGGATACTCAGATTCTTCGCGGAGTCTACACTGAGCGAAGCGAATGTGCTCAGAATGACACCTCACTTAATGCGTTTGTATTAGTTTAGAAAAACGCTGAAGACGGGTTCGTCGAAGAGAGGCGTCGAGGACCGCTGGAGAAAGGATGTCAGAAGATCACGATCCAGGCTCTGCCTTCTCGCTGCTGACCACCAGCTCGGCTCCTCGATCAACGCGGAGTAGCGCCGAGGCATTCCCCTGATGCACGAAGATCTCCAAATAGTCTGCGCTGCCGATAACCGCACCGGGTGCGCCGGGCGCGACTTGAGCGTAATAGGCGACAATCGGGAGCGTGCGGCCCGCGATCTGCACCACCAGCGCTGCGATGGGACCTTCCGAGGCCAAAAGCTCAAGATCGTCCCTCGCAATGTTCGTCACGAGGTTGCCGAAGCAGTCGATGTGGAGGATCTCTCCCTTGATCGATCTCGCCCCGCGTTGCGACGGGCGGGGAAGCGTCAGACGAACATAATCCTCGATCGGGTGCCCGAACCGATCCGGTTCGGCCCCAAGCGAGAGATGGCCCGCGACCGGCGCGAAGATGTCGCGCCCATGAAACGTGGCGCTGACAGGTTGCAGAAAATACCGGGCAGCCGTGATCGCCCGCACGCTCGACGGCCCGCCCCTCTCCGCGATCGGGCCAAGCAGACCGTTGTCCGGGCCGACGAAAAGGTGGCCGTCGTAGGCGGCCAGGATCGGCCGCCGCGGCCCGCCAACCCCCGGATCGACCACGGCAACATGAATCGTCCCTTTGGGGAAGTAATGGTAGGAGGTGCCAAGGAGGAACGCGGCCTCGAAAGGGTCGTGCGCGGTCGTTCCGTGACACAGATCGACAAGGACCGCCTCGGGGTTGATCCCGAGGATCACGCCCTTCATCACACCGACGAACGGATCGCTCCCTCCGAAGTCGGTGAGCAGCGTGATGACCCGGCGCGCGTCATCACCCATTCAACACTCCCACCTTCATCAGGAGGCCGGTTGCCTCGGCCACGACATCTCCGTTCTCCTGCTCGGCCCATGCCTTCACGTTGAGCGTCTTGGCGCTCTGCTTCACAATCCGGCCGTGGAAAATCAGCCGTTCTCCGACGGCGGCGGGCTTTCGGAGCTTGATCTCCAGCTTGGCGCTCACCGCGACGATCTTCCGAAGGTAGGCGGCGTTGACCATGACCTCATCCAGGATCGTGGCGATGATGCCGCCGTGAGCGATGTCTTTCCAGCCCTGATACCGCTTGGGCGGTGTGAACTCGGTCCGGATGCCACCCTCACCGACAAGCTCGAAGTCGAGCTGCAAGCCGTCTCTGTTTTGCTTGCCGCACACAAAACACATCTGATCGTTGTCGTACTCCATGAACCCTTCCCCGCTCTTTTTCGTTGACTTTTGAGGATGGACCCCTTAGAAATAAACTCCGCAACTCATTCGCGCTGCGGATGCCGAAGTGGCGGAATTGGTAGACGCGCTGCGTTCAGGGCGCAGTGAGCGTATGCTCATCGGGGTTCGAGTCCCCGCTTCGGCACCACATCATATCACGGACTTAGCCTCTATTCTTCAGAATTCCCACGACCCCCACACCCTACCGTATGTCCGCCGTGGCGTGACTTGGACGCTTCTCTTCCTCCCGCAGATCCCCTTCGCAGAGGCGCGCTTGTGCGCTCCAATCGCGGTGCGTTTCGCGCGCGGCGCAACCTGCCATACTATGAACCGGTAGAAGCAAAGATAGTGCGAACTGGGCGTGACGGGAGATCGTGAATCCTGTGGCAATTGTGAAGGGCGTTTTTGCGAGATAGGCGTCTGGCGTAACTCTTACCTCATCTCCTGACCGCCACCCCGTGGGGATCGCCCCCTAGGGGAACAGTGGCATGGACCTGCCGCCTCTCTAGATCGATCACAATGAGGGCAGGGTTCTTTCCCGAAAGGGCATGGGGATCCCCGGTGACGGCCTGCCCGCGGGTGGTGATGAAGCCCCGGCCCTCGAACACGTCGATGATGTCCGGCCGTTCCACGTTAGCTACGGTGGCCACGACCTTCCAGGTCTCGGAGTCCACGAGCGACACCGCATCCGACTGCCGGTCGGCGATGAGGATAAGCCTGCCGTCATCGGTCAGGGCGGCCCCGTGCGGGTCCTTCCCCGTGAGGACCTCGGCCACGACGGCGTCCGTCGCCGTGTCGATAACGGAGGTCTTGCCGCCCCCTGTTACAACCGACGCTTTCCCATCGGCCGTCAGGACCATGCCCATGGCGCCCTGGCCGACGCCCGGTATGGTCTTGACCACCTCCCGCTTCATCACATCGACGATAGAGACCGTGGCATCGCCGCCGTTACTGACGTAGGCCCTCTTCCCGTCGCTGGTGAAGACAGCCATGGCAGGACCTTTCCCCACCGGGACGGTCTTCAGGAGGTCCAGGCTCGTGGCGTCGAAGAGCATCACCGTATGCTCGCCCGGATTGCTCACGAGGAGCAATCGATCGTCGGGGGACACGGCCACGTGGTGGGCCGTCTTGCCGGCTGGGACCGTCTTGACCGCCTGGCGCGTCGTGGCGTCGATGACGGTGACGTCGTTGGATCCGACATTTGCCACGTACGCGCGCTTGAAATCGCGGCTAAAGGTCACGTTATGCGGCTTGGTCCCCGCGGAGATCTCCCCGATGATCTTCAGGGAGTCCCCGTCGATCACCTGGACCTTGTTCAGGCCCTGATTGGTGACCCAGACCTCATATGCATCCGCCCCTACTGGCGCCCCGACTAATAGGAATAAGAGGCCAGCCCCAGCCCACCATCCTCCCCGCAGAATCCCGTGGCGACCCATCTCCCTCCTCCTCTGTGTCTGTTCGTGCCGCATCCGGCCTCAATAGCGTCGTGACCGTTCTGACCCAGGGGAGCGTCACCCTGGTCCATCACGCACACCTCTGACGGCGATTGTCTATACCACCTTTCCAGGGGTTGTCAAGTCTTTTTGCAGCCGCACTGGCAGGATGGCAGTGTAGATCTCAACCACTAATCCGCACTCCGGCCAGTCAAGATTTCTGGGGTGAAATCCACGCACGCGTGCCTATCCAATCTCCTCACCCCTCGACGAGTTGCTTCAGAGGGGACACAGACGGGACAGAGGGGAAGGATGAGTCGCGACCCAACCCCTGAGATCAAGCAAGCGGCTTCAGATACGGGGATGAAACTAACGGCGAGGGCCCACCGCCATACCTGCCACCCAGGCCGCACGGTACAGCAGGAACAGGGGCACGAGCAGGATCGTTTTAACCGGACAAACCGGAAACCATCGCTTAATGGTAACCCAGGTCTCATTGATGAGCCGCCATGGAATATTGAAGTAAAACAATAGGTGGTGATCCGGGAAAAGCCAGACCTGCGAACGACGTCCGGGCAGATAAACGCTGCGAACGTTGAGACCCCAGGCGTAGAATTTCGACAGAATCTCCGGCAAGGAGTCACGACCCCTGATCCAGACACCCGCTTCGGGGTCGAAATAAATCCTATATCCGGCCTTAAGCACCCTCATATTCCAATCAAAGTCTTCCAAACACGTCAGCGTTTCATCCAAAGGTCCTACGCGATCAAAAAGTGCCCGTCGAAAGGCCATGTTGCCCATCGGCTGGAATGTCAGATAACGGGCCGGCATCTGATCATGCCAATTGAACAGCGCGGTAGCATTTTCAGCGAAAGCGAAAATGTTCCTCTGCTCCGGGTCGTGTGTGATTGGTCCACCGGCGACGCCGACCTCCGGTCTCTCATCGAGGGTCTTCACATGGGTGGCGACAAAATGAGGTGTTACAGCACGTGTATCGGCATCCATGAATATGATCATCTCGCCATCGGCGGCGCGCACTCCGGAATTTCGCGCACAAGCCGGACCCCGCCTGGCTTCCCTGACATAGCGAACAGGCAGACGAGTCGGGATGCCGATAGCGCTATCCGTACCGTTATTGTCGACGATTACAATCTCGAGAGATAGGCCTGGCGGCAATTGTTGAGACGTCAGCGAGGCCACAAGTCGCGGCAGAGTTGCTGCTGCATTCCGACACGGCACAACAACGGATACCACACGTGTGTTCATGAATGGTCCCCAGATCTTCGTGGAAAGTAAAACTGGTGTGGGTTAAAACAAGCGATGTCAGCCAAGGTGTGCTGGACGGACCGGTAAATGTCCAGCAGTTCGCCATTCATCCCAATGTCCAAACCGGTCGTGAGTTGTTGCGCGATCTTCACGGCCGAATAAAGGCATACGGGATCATGGCCTTTTTCTGTCCAACTCTCCGCCAAAGCCTGTAGGCCCTCGATCAGATACCGTGCGGATGCAAAGCAGGGAAGACCGGTTTGTCCTCTCTGGAGCCGCCAGAGGAATTGCTTAACGATGAAGATACCTTTATGTGGTAACGGCACTCGACTGGCTATTTCCCTGACTCCGTGGCAATAGCGGTTATGGTACCGGAGTTGTGGGCCATCACCGTCTCGACCGAGAATATAATCCGCAGACTTTACAATCAATTCAACCAGTTCAGCGCCCAGTACCGGTTTCCAATGTTTAATCTCTTCTCGAACCCCTTCGATACTGGAAAGTCCGATCCATTCGCGACGGGGCCGGTCTTGTTTTTCAGAAAATAACAGCGCCTTAGCGGCACGGACCAGCGCGCGCGCACACAACGCTGAATACTGATCCGGAAACAAAGGCGACATGGTAAATTGTAGGTACGCCTGGAGCAGAGTGCTGAAACCTCTTGGCGCAGGCAGGTAAGGGAGAAGTTTACATATGTTGGTGTCGCCGGCAATGACGGCGCCGCCCAGCGTTGTCATCCGATGGACCAGTAAAGATGTCCAAATCACACCCACAGTCACGCGTGTCGAGTAAGACAGTTTCATAATCGGCAAAGTGTCAAGTTTTCGGCGTGCCCGCAAGGGAATGGCGTGCCGGGCATGTGGTGTGACCACGAAGAGATCATAGTCGCTTTGCAGCAGCGTGTCATTCGGCTCGTGTGAGATCTGTCCTTCGCCAGCGAACAGGCTTCCTGTCAGCAGGATCGAGGAGTCCGGGAAAAGAACATTCAATGATTGTCCCAGTAAGCTGAGCTCATCACGAACGCGCTCTCGCATCTTGGAGTCTGCATTCCAGAGCAATGGCGCTTTATGGAGATCCATCACAAGTTGATCATCAAATATGAACGCGGAGGACCGTGTCGTAGGTGTTCTGCCGTTGTTCATACAGGGTGTAGTCAACGGGGCAGGCATCCGTGCGATGCGTGTGTACTCGTGCCAGATTCCAGCCAAGCGGGTTAGCGAAACGATCTTATCCAACAGGGGGTAGGTGACGGCTTTGGTGAGGGAGTATTTGTGCTTGCGAATACCGTGTAGCACACGGTACGGATATAACGCCAACCCGGCGAGAGTACGCAACAAGTCGGCCAGCACAAAAGCGCGTGAGGTGAATCGGCGCGGGAAGTCTTCACGATGTTTCCAACGGAACCGGGCCAGACCAATGCCTTCCCTGAAGCAGCGGCACGCGAACACCAGTAAACGGGATGGGTGCGCATGAGCGACGACCGCCTGTGGGTTATAACGGATGCGGAACCGGTCGGATTTTACCAGTCGCCAGAACAGGTCATTATCCTCGCCGGTAATAAAATCATTGTCGAAGAGGCCGATGGTTCCAAAGACCGTCTTGCGGTAGGCAATATTTCCGGTTGCGGCAACAGGAGGCGCCTGCATCAGCAAGCGCATCTGGCAGATGAGTCTCCGGTCGTGGATGTACTGTGCCAACGTATGTGCAGGATGGAGGGGTATGATTTCGCCTACAAAACACCCAGTTTCGGGATCCTCTATTCCCGCCAGCAACTCGCGAAGCCATGAGTCGGACGGAACACAGTCAGCGTCCACAAGCGCGATGATGTCACCGCGAGCGGCCTGAATACCCGCGTTGCGAGCAGAAGCGGGCCCCATCCGAGATTCGTGGATCACCGTTACGGGGTAGCCTTGAGCCCGGCGGGCAGTGTCGTCCGACGATTGATTATTGACGACGATGATCTCGATCCCGGCTGCGGAATAATTCTGCGCAAGGAGAGCATTCAGACACGCATCGATACGGTCACCCTCGTTGTGAGCGGGAATGACAACGGAGACAAAGGGACGATCATTAGACTGAGACATGGCTCGTCCACAGCTTCAACGAACAGTGGAATAGGCTCCAACGGGCTAAGCGAGAGTGGGATTGAGCGATCAATTCGTGATAGAGCCCCTCGATCTCGCCGGCGTTCTCTTCGATCGTCTTGACCGGCCTGATATTCTTGCTTAGTCTCCCGATCAGATCTGGGTGCCGAAATATCCTCTCTATCTTCTCACGGAGATCCCGGGCACTCCCCGTCTTGAAGAGCAGTCCATTGATGCCATCTTGAACAAGTTCGGCCATGCCGCCGATGTCAGAGGCAATGATCGGTGTCTTGAAGAGGAATGCCTCGTGCATCGTCAGAGGGGAGTTCTCATGCCGGATCGAGGGAACAACCAAGACATCGATCTCGGCCATGATGTCAGCGATGTCGCAGTGCCGATACCCACCCATGAATCGGATCCGCGTATTGCTGACAAGCCCTTGTAGCAGATCAGGATAGTCCTCGAATGCGCCGTATGGGACAAAGTCGCCGTAGATCGTCAACTCGGCCTCGCCGCTTCTCACTCCATTGAACGGACCCCGCGTAACCCCCCGCCCGCTAGTTGCCGAGCGGCCGGGGTAGGGGAGGTCCGCCCAAGGCCCACCTTGCCACGCTGCCAGATCCCTCCGAGATCGTAATCCCGCTCGACGTCCCCTTCCGCTGCTGGTACTGTCCCCCGCCGTGAGCAGGCGTTGGACAGTGCGGCTCGGGAGGAGCCCCCTCGCCGGTGTCCGGGGGCCGCGTTCCAGGTGGGTATGCTCACCCGCCCGAGCTCCGGCCCGTTTCCAACTTCCTATTGGAGCGGCGCGCTATGAGCTGATCCTCCTTATTATAGCGAAGATACATTGATGTGACGTGGCTTGTACAGAAGAGGCGCCAATGCAGCCTCCGAATAGCGCATATGCACCAGTTCCAAAGCGTGTCGAGTCAGATTCCTCCCCAGCGCCGGTTCATTAAGCAAGCGGACACAGGCTTCGGCAAAACGTTCCCGTGTACCGGCAATAAGAGCATGTTTTTCATGCACCACTTCGATCCCTTCGACACCCTCGGGTGTCGAAACGACGGGACGCCGGTGAGCGAATGCCTCCAACACCTTGATTCTCGTGCCCCCGCCCGCTCTTAGCGGCACAATCACCGCGTCTGCGGGCCGGTATCCCTCTGTGACCTCCGGAATGAAGCCGAGGAACCGTACGCCGGGGGCCCGCGATAATCGTCTGGTTTCTGATCGGGGAAGTCCGGTCCCGGCAATATCCAGAACTATCGGACGGCTAACCTGCGAACGAATCAACGGCAGAATCTCGACAACGAAATAACGGATGGCATCTGCATTGGGAAAATATCCCAAGTTACCGACAAAGAGAAACCGAAACTCAATGTGTTCATCGATCTGGGGCACATCCTGTGGAATCGTGATGATATTCGGGATGACGTCCGGCGGCGGGCGAAGGCCGGAGGACAACAAGCGTGAACGATCCGCTTGCGTGCAAACAAGGACGCGATCGAAGGCGGTCAAGTGTCTTTGTTCAATGTCATGGTACTGCCGCGCTTCAATCCCCATGCGCGCGGCGTTCAAGTTGTCGTGACGCCGGCGATATAAAGCGGCCAATCGTTCCCGGGTGAGGGATTCGAGGTCGTCGAGATCGAGCTGTGTGTGTCGCCAACGTACGTGGCGTTGAAGACCCGTGAGAATGGGGATCATATAGATCCTGAACACATGCGCCAGATCAAACTCGCGGACGGTGAATGGATTTGTTATGCGGCTCCGTGTAGCTCTTGTCCACTCAGACGGTTCAGGAAACAGGCGGTGATACAGGCTGGGTATTGTCGCCATGACGCGCCTTGACCGCGCGCCAGATGTCGTCCACAGCCCGATCGGATGGAACGCCACCTCAGCGCAAAGCGTGCGAAGAGCAGCGATCGTTTCCCGAGCCGGTGGAGGCTGATTGGCGATGTAAAGAAATACTCGGTAGTGAAGAGCCAATATTCGTAATAAGGCGTGCGCTCGCATCGACAATCCGTTTCCGGTCGGTGCCGGGACTGTAGGCGTGATATAGAGCAGGGTGGGTTGCACGGTGTGTCTACGCCTTGATATATCCAGCCGGCCATCGCCGGAGCGCGCGGCGGCCACGCCGCATTACTTCATGACATGCGCTGATTCCTTGGGGGACCAGGTCAGCCACTCGGCGGTGTGTCGCGCGGCGCGGCCGGTGCATGGGCGGCAGATAGGGGCGCGCCAGGAGGTTGTATGTGGTGTCCACGTTGCGGATATAGTCCTCGGTGAACATTCCGGCGTGCACACTGGAAAAGTCCCGTCTTTGTTCCGACCACCATAAGTGGGCCCAGAGATGGATGCTTGCGACGTCACCGCCGACCTGTTCGCATTCGCCCAACAAGCGGTGGAGACTATCCCGTGTCCACATATAGCTGTAAAACGTGTGTGACGGTTCAATGTGAATGAGCGATGGATGCCTAGCGGCCAGATCAGCGGGCAGGATCGTCGAATGGCGGCTCCATGATCCATCAAAGGCCCGTTCCATCTCCCCTCGGTACAGCATGGCAAACTTCGCCCGAGGCGCGGACAGGATCACGGCATTGCACAGCGACGTTCTCACTTCTCCCGTCGTGTGGCAAGAAACATCATTCTCGCGGCCAAGCACAAAGGGGTATTCAAAGAGACGGCGAGGCAGGGGATTCACAAAGATCGTGTCCAGGTCGGCATATACGCCCCCCTGGTCAATGAGAACGTCCAGGCGCAGGAAATCTGATTCATGCGCGTATCGATAACTCTCGATGCGCGGATCAGTATACCGGAGCTTGATCGTCGGGTGCGGCACGCGTACGGGTATTGTTTTGTCACGAATCAGATCCCAATACTCACCCCAGGGGCGATGATGGTAGTAAAAGAACATCCGCTCGGGCTGATTAACCCGCAGACAGGATTCGAGGCATAGGTAATGTATCAGGTGAAAGGGACTCGTTTGCGGCTTGAGTCCGTAGACAAAATGAAACTGATTTGGGATTTGAAGGCTCATCATGCCGAGTCTGAAGATGTTCCAAGGCGGCATCCGTGCACGAGCTCCATAAGCCGCCCGATGACCGTACGTTCGTTGAACCGCTCGCGGATCCGCAATTGTAAGCGTTGCCCACGTTCTGCCGCATCCTTACGATTTTCAAACACGTGCCGCATGAGCACCGAGGCATGTACAGGATCGGCTTGCGCCCATTGTCGGTCGCCGGCAAACGAGGGTTTGCCCCAGTCATCATCTACAGGAACCATTCTGCAATTAACAAGATAGGCTGTGTCCTCCGGCAGATAATCCAAGGCGCCGCCGTGCCCGGTCGTGATAACCGGTTTGCCGAATGCCGCAGCATCAAAGGATCCTAAACCCCATCCTTCGCCATGGCTCATCGACACATAGCAACCGCCGCGAAGATGAAGGCGCTGCAGGTCATCGGAGGGGAGGTCGCGAGTAATCAGGCATACGTGTGCCGGGTTTTTATAATCGCTCAAGAGTCGATTGACCGCTCGTCTTGTTCCGGCTAATCTTAGGAACGGACGTATGCGTGTAAGATCACGGCGGCTGGTTTTTAATGCCAGCGTCACGGGATCATCCTTGGAAAAAGTGTTCAGGAAGCACCGGATAACGTCACCTAGAGCTTTGCGCCCGGTCCATTGCTCGATGGCATAGAACACAAAATCATTATCGGGTATAAAAAAGGGGGGGGAACCGGGAATGTGACGGAATTCCTGTGCGATGTGAGGAAATACTTCTACGGGAACCCTTAACCCCGCTTGTTGAAACACTGATCTGTTCCATGTGGATGGCACGAGGATAAGATCGGCCAGTTCCAAAAAGAAGCGCCAGTGATGAGGTATGCGATCTGTTTCCCAGGCCGTGTGGAGGATGAGCCGTTTCCCCGGTTCCAGATGACGCCATCGCAACAGATATTCCGGTACGAGATGTACGATAACCGTGTCATAGGGAATGTCGCGGTTGCACCAGAGATCGAGATCGGGGTCACCCACACCGTGGCCGGTGAAAGGCTCGTACCAGAGATCCCAGCCTTTACCCACAACCATCGGTGCCCAGGTGAAGGGGATACCGGCATTGCGCAAGCCGATCAATACGCGACGTGCGGCAGTGCCGTAGCCGCTATAATCATAGGGGCAAATATATTTGATGCCCATTGTATTCATCCTGAAACCGGCGTGAAAATGCCCCTTATAGCTTCAGTCGGTGGATCATCTTGAGCGCATGTTTCCAGGCGTCCTGGTAAGGAAAGGTTACCGGGAGCCGCAGGAGAAACCGCCGCAGTGCCGTGGCGTTCGGATAGGTTGGCAACCCCGTCAGGTATTGGAACACGCCATTGCGCGTGAGTAGGTGCGCGCTCTCGAGCCGCTCCAGTCCGAGGAGCATGGGGTAGAGCAGCGCCAGTAACATATCCCCGACGCTGTAGCGGGCGTTGCGTTGGGGGAAGTGAACGGCCTTTGTCAGCGCCTTCTTGAGTCCAAGGCGGGTGAAGAGGCGATGAAGGAGACCCCTCCGAAGTGCGTGAGGGTGCGCGCACTGAAGCTGACACTGACGTTGCGTGGGCCTTTGGCCATCGCCCCCAATTGCTGTATTTTACGTCTAGAACTCAGCAACCCCAGGGGGTCTGGTCAGTTAGCCACCTTGGATGACGCCGGTTTCAGGATTAATCGTCATTGCGAGCGACTGAAAAAGCCGAAGCCCTGAGCGAAGCGAAGGGGCGGCAATCTGACACGCAGTGTCATTGTGAGACGAAGCCGAAACAATCCCTTCGGGATTCCTCGCGGAGTTTACACTGAGCGAATCGAATGTGCTCGGAATGACCTTTCAGGTCAGATCGCTTCGGTCGCTCTGCTTCCTCGCGATGACGCATGACCTTCCGCGTTCGCACTAGAACATTCGGCAGCACGTCACCGGTGGAATTCCCGTCCTTGCCCGGCGTGGTTCTATCCGCCGAAGATATACCGGCTGCCGTTGTAGGAGCGGATGAATTTGTCCGGCATCTCCTGTCGCGCAATGTCGATGAACGCCTCCCCGGAGCAGTGCATGGGGATGACGCAGTCGGGGTTGATGGCCTTCAACGCGGCCACCGTCTCGCGCACGTAGTTGTCCTTGTGCGGGGCCAGGTGGAACCCGCCGGCAACAGCGTGCACCTTCGTGACGCCGGACACCTCCATGGCGCGCTTCACCGAGTTGACCACCCCACGGTGGCCGCAGGAGGTGAGCACGACCAGGCCGCGCCCCTTGACGTTGAAGCAGGTGGCGTGTTCATGCTCGAAATCGTCCGGGACTACGTGGGCTGCGCGCTTCTCCTCCGAAAGCTTGTCAGGAAAACAGCCGATCCCGTCCTTTATGCCGACGGTCATGCGCGAGGGAACCAGCACCTTCTCGAAGGTGGCGCGCGGGATCCGCCCGGTGGTGAAGGCATGGCCGGCGACCACCGACGGGGTCTCCGCGATCACCACCTTGACCTTGGCGTCAGCCACGGCCTTGCGGTCCATGGTGCCGAAGTCCTGCGGTTTGGGGAGGATCCATTCGCGGGTACAGAAGGCTTCTTCGCCGCCGACATAGAGCGGAAGATCGGCCCTGAGCTTGCCCCGGTGCTGCTGCAGGAAGCCGATCAGGCCGCCGAAATGGTCATAGTGTCCGTGGCTCACAATCAGCGCATCGATGCTGTCCGGCGCGATGCCAAGCATGCCCAGATTGTTGTTCAGGGTCTCGGGGGTGAAGCCAAAATCCAGCAGCATGTTCCGGGTCTCGGTGCCACGCCGGGATTCCAGGTGCATCGCCAGGCCGAACTCGCCGTGCAACGATCTCCCCGCGGCCGGCATACCAAAGCGCTGGACCTCGACCCCGCCCACCTTTAGGTTGGGGGCGATGGCCAGGTGAAAGCTGTCGGTGACCACCCGCACTGCCAGGCGGTCCACCTCCGGCACCGATCCGCTCATGCCCTGTGCCCGTGCGGGCTTGGCACCTCCCAGAAGCCCTCCCACCAAGTAGCTGAACATCGCGGCGCCGCCGGCACACAACACGTCTCGGCGCGACATCCCTGAATCATGCGACTCGTGCGACATGGTTTACTCCTTTCCTTTGTTAAGCGATCGCCCCCTACTCCACACGCCCCTCTCCCGCACGGGGGATAGGATGAAGGTGAGGGGAACTTTCAAAGCGATGACGCATGACCTTCTGCGTTTGTATTATTTGCGCACCGTTGACCGGGAGACACTTAGTTACGCGACCATGATTCGTGTTAAGGCGGCTTCCTTTTCAACCCTAGCCCGGTACTTTGGCCGAAGTCAATCCCAAAGTTAGTTGAACTTCGCGAAGCAGTCTCCCGGTGCAGACCGGCTCATTCTCCGTGGCGGTCTGCACGAAGCCGAGGAGGACCTTCTCGCCCGTGGCAGACTACGCCTTTCATGAAGCGGCTCCTTTCCGCGTGGGGTTGTGGGTTGTCTGCAACAACCACCTCACCTAAAGGGAGTCGCTTCGCTTTTTCAACTAACTATGGCACACGTTCGGCTCAGGATGACGCAGCGCGAAGGGTTCAGAATGACATGCGAAGGACTGGGAGTGACAGTGTGGACGAGGAGGCTGGAGCTTAGCGGGGAGGTGCGGTGAGGCGGCGAAGGGCTTCCTGATACCGGGAGCGGGTCTGTTCGACGATGTCGGGTGGAAGCGCCGGTCCGGGCTCTTTCATCGCCCAGGGGAGCGTCTTGAGGTAGTCGCGGACGAACTGCTTGTCGAAGCTGGGCTGGGATCGGCCCGGCCGGTAGGCATCGGCAGGCCAGAACCTGGACGAATCGGGGGTGAGGACCTCGTCAATGAGAAGAAGCTTTCCGTTGAGGAGACCGAACTCAAACTTGGTGTCCGCGATGATGATGCCGCGTTCGAGGGCATAGGCGCGGGCCCGCTCGTAGATTTTCAGGCTCAGGTCCCGCACCTGCTCAGCCAGCCCTCCGCCCAGTACGGACGCCGCCTGGTCGAAGGTGATGGTCACATCGTGCTCGCCCTGCTCCGCCTTCGTCGAGGGCGTGAACAGGGGAGGATCGAGGCGACAGGACTCCAGGAGCCCGCCGGGCAGTGTGATGCCTGAGACCGATCCTGCCTTCTGATACTCCGTCCAACCCGAACCGCTCAGATACCCTCGAACAATGCACTCGATGGGAAGCGGCTTGGTCTTCCAGACCAGCATGCTCCTCCCGAGCAGGTTCTCCCGGTACGCCTGGCACGCGCTCGGGTAGGCATCCATGTCGGTCGTGATCAGGTGGTTGGGCACCAGGACTTCCGTCAGTCGAAACCAAAAGGCCGACAGCGCCGTCAGGATCTTCCCCTTGTCAGGGATCGGCGTCGGGAGAACCACGTCGAATGCCGAGATCCGGTCGGTCGCGACGAGCAGCAGGCGGTCACCGAAATCGTAGATGTCCCGGACCTTCCCACGCGCGAACAGGGCGAGGTTGGCGAAATCAGTTCGCAGAATGACCTTCTCGCTTACAGACGACTTCCCATCCCCTGCCGTCACCCTGTCTCTCCCCGTTTGGCCGTCTCGATCGGAACATCACGGTCGGGAGGCTCAAGGAATACTCGGCTCTTCAAGATATCTGCCGCATCGATGCGGGTCAATTCCTCTTTAGTCACGGTCCCGCCGCCGCTATAGAGGCGGTTGGCCTGTCGAAGCTTGATCCGGTCAATGGCGTTCCGGATGCTGCGCGCGTTCGCGAAATCCGGCAAGGCCATCCTTCGCTCGACATAGGCACGAAACGCTTCTCGCGCCGGTTCGTCGAAGGTGTACTGCTGCTGGTCCAGCATCATCTCAGCGATCTGCATCAGCTCATCCAGCGTAAAGTCAGGAAAGTCGAGATGGTGGGCGACGCGGGAGCGCATGCCGGGGTTGGAGCGGAAGAATTCATCCATCCGCTCCTTGTAGCC
>Ga0209751_10003709_pt1 | contig 14785 bp, 18 predicted proteins | sample RifCSP13_1_FD_184019 | JGI IMG/M metagenome (GOLD analysis project Ga0209751, IMG submission 184019) | Soil microbial communities from Rifle, Colorado - Rifle CSP2_sed 13_1 (SPAdes) (version 2) | ecosystem: Environmental > Terrestrial > Deep subsurface > Rock core/Sediment | place: Rifle... | reverse complement strand
CGCCGCCTTCCTCGTTGAACGTCTCATGGCGGAAGGCCGGGAACACGACTCGATCCACGGTTGGAAGTGCCCCCAAGGGTGCGCTGATCTGCGGAGGGACGATGGTGTCGGCGCCACCGTGGATCACGAGGGTGGGACGGTCGAGATGAGCGAGGTCCTTGCGTACCGCGACCTGTGCCGCGAGGGCGAGGCGTCCCATGCCGAGGGTGGTCCTGGTGTACACGAGTGGGTCCGCGAAGTACCGTTCACCCACTGCCGGGTCGTGTGACAGTTGGTTTCCGCGCAGACCGTTGTCGAGCGACTTCGCCGGCACCAGCCGCCCGAGCAGCCGCGCCATCAACTTCTTGATCGCGGGGATCGTGGAGTCGATGGCCGGAGCCGATAGGACCAGCAGGTCGGGCCGTGGGTGCTCACCGAGGGCATACGAGACGGCGATGAGGCCGCCGAGCGAATGGCCGAGGAGGACCACGGGCACCCCGAGGGCGGCCGCCGTGCCGACGTCACCGGCCAGGTCGTCGAGGTATTCATCCCACGATCCGATCGCGGCGCGGGCACCTTCCGACTCGCCGAAGCCCCGGAGGTCGGTGCCGCGGACATCGTGACCCCTCGAGGCGAGGCCCTCTCCGACGTGCTCGTAACGGCCGGTGTGCTCGGCGAGGCCGTGGACGACGACCACGGCCGACCGGGCACGACCGGCCGCATCCCAATGGCGGGTACGCAGGCGAAGGCCGTCGGACGCGGAGCGAAAACCTGTCGTGCTCATGGGAGGTCTCCTGGGTCGAGGGTTGGCGTGGTCCAGGTCAGCACGGGATGGCGGGCGGCGAGGGCGTCGTCGGGGCGTGAGATCGGTGTGGTGTGCGGCGCCGATTGCACGGCCTCCGGGTCGGCCACCGCCTGCGCTCCGATCGCCGCGAAGGCTGCGGCCAGCGCCTCCACCGTCTCGGGGGACTCGGTCTCGGTCGGCTCGATCATCAAGGCCTCCTCGACCACGAGTGGGAAGTAGACGGTCGGAGCATGGAACCCGTGGTCGAGCAATGCCTTGGCGACGTCCATCGCTCGCACCCCGGTGGCGCGTTTGAGACCGGCTACGGAGACGACGAACTCGTGCATGCACGGTGCCGGGTACGCCAGCGCGTACTCCTCGGGGAGGAGCGACTGGAGGTAGCGGGCGTTGAGGACCGACCGCTCGGCGACATGGCGAAGCCCGGCGCCGCCCAGCGCCCGCATGTAGGTGAGGGCGCGCAGGACGACGAGGAAGTTGCCGTGGTTGCCGTGCACCCGGCCGATCGAACGCCGGGGCATCACCCAGTCGTATCCGCCGTCGACCAGGGTGGCGAGCGGGCCGGGGAGGAACTCGACGAGGCGCTCCACCACGGCGACCGGCCCGGAGCCCGGCCCCCCTCCCCCATGCGGGGTGGCGAAGGTCTTGTGCAGGTTGGAGTGGACGATGTCGAAGCCCATGTCGCCGGGCCGGGCGACACCAAGGATCGCGTTGAGGTTGGCCCCGTCGTAGTAGACGAGGCCGTCGACGGCGTGAACCAGGCGGGCCATCTCGACGATGTCGGTTTCGAACAGACCCAGCGTGTTCGGATTGGTGAGCATGAGACCGGCGACGTCGTCGTCGATGGCGGCACGCAATGCATCCAGATCGACCATTCCTCGTGAGTCGCTCGGCAAGTGCCGAACCCGATAGCCGGCGAGGGTCACCGACGCCGGGTTGGTCCCGTGTGCCGAGTCTGGAATCAGGACCGTCGAGGGGTGGCGACCACGCGAGTCGTGGTACGCGCGCATCACCAGCAACCCGGTCAGCTCACCGGCGGCCCCCGCGGCCGGCTGGAAGGTGGCCCGGGTCATCCCGGTGAGGGTGCACAGGATCTCTTCGGTTTCGACCAGAACCGCGAGGGCGCCTTGGGAGAGGGTGGCAGGGGTGTCCGGATGGAGGTTGCGGAAGGCCGGATGCTCGGCCGCCCAGTCGCACACCTTCGGGTTGTACTTCATCGTGCAGCTCCCGAGCGGGTAGCTGCCCAGGTCCACGGCGAAGTTGCGCTGGGCGAGACGGGTGAAGTGGGCGACCAGGTCGCGCTCGGCTACTTCGGGGAGCTCCGGCCGATGCGTGGCCGACTCGGGAAGGCCGAGGTCCCGCTCGGGCACGTCGAGGGTGGGCAGAGACCACGCCCGTCGTCCCGGAGCGGAGATCTCCATGAGGGTCGGCTCGGCCGCCCCTCCGACCAATGGTGATGAGCACGCGCGGCCCCCCGGTTCAGACATCGTGGAGCACCTCCGCCAGACTCGCCGCGTAACCGGTCATGTCTGCAGCGGTGCGCTTCTCCGTGACGGCGACCAGGAGGCCGTTGGGGAGGTCGGGGTGATCGTCGCCCAGCGGGATGCCGGCGAGGTAGCCGCGTTGCGCCATGGCGGCGATCACGTCGACAGGATCCGCAGGGAGGGTGATCGCGAATTCCCGCGCGAAGGCCGCACCATGGGCGAGGGCGACGCCGGGTATGGTGCAGAGCAGGTCGGCGAGATGGTGGGCTTTCTGCACCGACTGTCGTCCCGCCTCTGCCAATCCATCCGGACCGAGCCAGGCGAGGTGGACGGCTGCCGCGATGGCGTTGAGCGTTTGGTTGGTGCAGATGTTCGACGCCGCCTTGTCGCGCCTGATGTCCTGCTCCCTCGTTCGCAGGGTGAGCGTGTAGGCCTTGCGGCCGTCGCGGTCGAGGGTCTCACCGACGAGGCGCCCGGGTACACGGCGAAGGAGGCCGGAGGCGACCGCAAACATCCCAAGCACCGGGCCTCCGAACGACATCGGGTTCCCCAGCGGCTGGCCCTCGGCGAATGCGATGTCGCAGCCGGCGTCCCCGGGGCGTCTCAGCACACCGAGCAGCATCGGGTCAGCCTCGACGATGGCGAGTGCCGCCCTTCCGTGGGCTGCGGTGACCGCGGCGTCGTAGTCCTCGATGATTCCGAGGTGATTCGGCTGGGAGAACACGACGGCAGCAGGTTCCGGTCCGTCGGTCCACGAGGTGCGGCCGTCTACGAGGGGATGTTCGACGACCTCCAATCCCCTGGCGCGGGCGAACGTGCCGACGATCTGGCGCGTGTGGGGGCGCACACCGCGCGACAGCCAGACGATGTGACGTCCGGTGTGGGCGACCGCGATGTTTACGGCTTCGAGGCCGGACGTGGGACCGTCGTAGAGGGACGCATTGGCCACGGGAAGGCCCATGAGCGCCGCCACCATCGACTGGTACTCGAACAGGGCCTGGAGCACGCCCTGGGCCACCTCGGCCTGGTAGGGAGTGTACGAGGTGACGAACTCGGGCCGCAGTGTGAGGCTCCTGACCACCGGCGGGAGGAAGTGGTCGTAGATCCCCCCTCCGGCGAAACAGCACAGGCCCGCCGTGTTGCGCGCCCCGAGCTCGTCGATGTGACGCATCACGTCCAACTCGGCCATCGGCACTGGAAGAGCCAGCTCGTGGGCGAGGGCCACGCCCGCCGGAAGGTGACGGAACAGGTCGGCGGACTCGGCCAGGCCGAGCGCTCCGAGCATCCGTGCCACGTCCGCATCGGTGTGTGGGGTGAAGTCCATCAGCGGTCCAGGAAGGGTGGGACGACGCGGCGGGCGTCCAACCACTTTCCCCTGATCTCGATCGACGCCGTGGTGGCTTCGCCGGGGTCCGGGCCGACGTATCCCATCCCGATGCCTACCCCCAGAGTCGGGCTGAAGTTCCCGCTGGTGACGACACCCGCCGCGGTGCCGCAGCGGAGCGGGTAGCCGTGGCGAGGGACGCGGCGCTCGGCGAACGCGAAACCGATGAGGGTTCGTGGCACGCCGGCGATGCGTTCCCGCTCGAGCGCGTTCTTTCCCACGAAGTCGTGATCCCAGCCGACCACCCACTCGTGGCCTGCCTGCAAGGGCGTGGTGCTCGTGTCGAGATCCTGGCCCCACAGCGGGTACCCCATCTCGAGGCGGAGGGTGTCGCGCGCCCCGAGACCGGCCGGGGCGGCGCCTGCCTGCACGACGCGTTCGAACAGTGATGGGGCGAGTGCGGCGTCCACCATGATCTCGGCGCCCCTCTCCCCCGTGTAGCCGGTGCCGGCTGCCATGAGGAGGCCCTCGCTCCGCTTCGATTCGACCACTCTGAAACGCCCCGGCTCGGCGCCGACGACCTCCCCGAGGATGCGGGGCGCTTGGGGGCCCTGAACCGCGATGAGGGCTGTGCTCGGCCGGAGATCGACGATCTCGGCGCTGTCGCCGACGGCATCTCGGAAGCGAAGAAGCACGGTGTCGTGGTTCACGCCATTGGGGAGTACCACGAAGCGCTCCGCCTCGAGCCACCAGACGATCACGTCGTCGATGACCCCGCCGTCGTCATCGAGGACCATCGTGTATTGGGCTCGTCCTGGTTCGATGCGGTCGATGTCGTTGCACAAGAGCCCCGACACCGCGGCGTACGCCCCAGGTCCGGAGAGTGAGAAACGCCCGAGGTGGGAGACATCGAACACTCCCGCGCTGGTGCGCACGGCGTTGTGTTCGGTGAGGGTCCCCGCGTACTGGAGGGGCATTTCCCAGCCGCCGAAGTCGGTGAAACGAGCTCCGAGCCGCTCATGGAGCGCGTGGAGGGGCGAATGAGCGGTCACACCGCGAACTCTAGACGGCACCCCAGCCGGGTCATCCCGCCGGTTCGTCAGCCGGTTTCGGTGTCTCCGAGGTTGATCACCTGGACGGGTCCGGGGATGCGGGTGGGTGCAGGAGAGTCACCCAACGAGACCGTGGAGGCTTCGAGGTCGTACTTGATGAGCAGGTGTAGGTAGTCGCGTTGGTAGAAGATCTTGCAACGAACCTCGGGATGCCGCTCCCTGAGAAGGCGGATCTTGCGGTTCTTCTTGGTGACGAGTTTCTGGCTCATCGTGGTGATCTCGATGAACAGGTCCTCGTCGGGGAGGTAGAAGTCGGGTGTGAACCATCCGACGGCTTCGCCGGCGTCGTCAAGCTCGATGTCGAAGGATCGAGGTTCGTATTCCCAGGTGATTCCGTAGAAGTCGAGGAGACGGGCGAACTGCCGTTCGCTGTCGTGTGCGAAATCGACGGAATCGGCCTGGGTGTAGAAGTCGACGGTCAGGTCAGGCCTCCATGGTTGCCGGTTTGACCGTTGCTGGAGCGGTCGAGTCGGGGAACAACTGGTGGATCTTCCCCTCCATCTCCTGCTGGACCGGGCCGACGGCGATCCCGAACACGCCTTGGCCGCGCTTGAAGACGTCCACGACTTCGTCGGCGCTGTGCGCGGCGTAGATCGTGGTTCCATCCGAGAGCAGCGTGACGTCGGTGAGCGGAGTCTCACTGCGGAATTGCTCCCGCAACAGGTCCATGGCCTGGCGGATCTTCTTGAGGCTCATCCCGGCGTCGAGCAGCCGCTTGACCACACGGAGCTGGACGACGTCGCCGAACGAATAGAGCCGCTGTGAACCGGAGCCCTGTGCGCTCTGCAGGGACGGTCGGAGCAGACCGGTGCGCGCCCAATAGTCGAGTTGGCGATAGGTGATCCCGACGATGTTGCAGACCTGCGGTGCGCGATACCCGTCCGTCACGTCGCCTCCCATGTGCCCAGAGACCCAGAGCTTACAGCGTGGTAATTCCCCTCCGGGAACTACGGGACTGAAGTTAGGACTCACGATGGGGAGTTGTCAACAACCCCTGTGGAAAACGTCATCGGGAGCGCTGGGGCGAGCCGATCCCTTCCCCTACGCGCCGACGTGGGCCCGGAGCCGGTCGATCTGGTCGGCGTCGCCGAGTGCGATCACCATCGCCCCGGCAAGGATGCGGAAATCAGGGTCAGGGTTGAAGTTCAGCTCTCCCGCGGGGTTCTCCACTCCGAGCACGAGCGCGCCGCTCTGGTCGCGAATGGCCGACTCCCGCAGGCTCTTGCCGGCCAGCGGAGAACCGTCCGGCACGGCGATCTCCTCGATGCGGAACTCCACCAGGCGGCCGTGGAGGATGACGTCGACGAAGTCGTCGAGTTCTGGCTCGGCGGCGAGCGCCGCCAGCCGCTGGGCTCCCACCAGCTGCGGCGACACCACCCGGTCGGCGCCCGCCAGCCGGAGCTTCTCCTCTGCCTCGACTTCGGTTGCCCTGGCGATCACGGGCAGATCCCGGCGTTGATGCTTGGCCGACAGGACGATCACCAGGTTGTCGTTGTCGTTGCGGACGCAGGCGATGAGTGCTCGTGCTCGCTCGATGCCTGCGGAAGCGAGTACGTCGTTGCGGGTGGCGTCGCCCTCGACGATCAGGGCGCCGGACTGTCGTCCCGCGGCCACGGATTCGGGGTCGGATTCCACCACAACCGCCGGGACCTTCGCTTCGCGCAGGGCCAGCCAGGTGTTGCGTCCGACCCTGCCGAACCCACAGACGATCACATGGTCGTGGAGTCGGTCGATCTCGCGTGCCATGCGGCGTCGCCTCACCTCTCCGCCCAGGAACCGTTCGAGTCCCATCTCGAGGGCGGTGGCCGCAGTGTAGAGAGCGGTACCCACACCGACGATGATGAGGAACGCGGTGAGAACCCGTCCTCCGGTCGACAAGGGGAACACCTCCGAGAACCCGACCGTGGAGATGGTGAGCACCGTCATGTAGAGCGCATCGCCCAAGGGCGCACCTTCGATGAGGTGGTACCCGACCATCCCTGTCAGGGTGAGCAGGCTGAGCATGGCGAGAGAGGCCGCCAGACGACGTTCGCGGCTCATCGGGGCGAGCCGAAGTCCTCGGGGTCGATCTCATCGAGGAACGAACGGAACCGCTCAACCTCGTCCTCCTCGTCTTCATCGCGGATCTCCACACCGGCTTCGTCCAGCACCGCGGGGCGCACCGCGATCGGGGCGCCGGTGCGGGCAGCGAGGGCGATGGCGTCCGAGGGCCGGGAGGAGACGACGATCTCCACGCCGTCGCGGGTGAGCACGAGGTCGGCGTAGTAGATCCCGTCCCTGAACTCGGTCACGAGCACCCGCAGCACCGTGGCGCCCAACGCCTCGGTGGCCGCCTTGAGCAGGTCATGGGTCATCGGTCGCTGCGGTTCGACACCCTCGAGGGCGAATGCGATGGCGGTGGCCTCGGCGGCGCCGATCCAAATGGGTAGGAAACGCGACCCTCCCACCTCGCGCAGCAGGACGATGGGCGTGTTGGTCGGAAGCTCCACGCGGACCCCCACCAGCTCGAGTGGGATGCTCTCCTGGCTCACCGAGTCAGCCTATCACCGGCCCCTCCGAACGCTTCACGAGCGAGGAGGTACGGGTCTTCCTTGAACAATCCGAGGTCGAGTACCGCCCACAACGAAGGGAGGTTTCGGTAGCGGCCGTCCCAATCCAGCCCGTAGCCGAGCAGGAACTCGTCCCCGACCTCGAATCCGCGATACGCCAGATCGACGTCGACGATGCGACGGGTGACCTTGTCGAGCAGGGTCGCGGTGGCGAGGGAGGCAGGGTTCCTCGTCTCCAGCAGGCCGAGGAGATACGAGAGCGTCAAACCGGTGTCGACGACGTCCTCGACCACGATCACGTCGCGTCCGGAGATCGGCGTCGCCGAGTCCATCGAGATGCTGACTCGGCCCTCATCGCCGAACCTGGTGAGGCTGAGGAAGTCGATTTCCACGTCCGTCGGGAGATGCCGGGAAAGGTCGGCGAGGAACGGCACCGCCCCGTTGAGGACTCCGAGGAGCACCGGCCGACGACCCGTGTAGTCCGCGGCGATGTCGGCGGCCAGATCGGCCACACGAGCCGCCAAGGTCGGGGCGTCGACGACTTCGGTGAGCAGAGTCACGGAGAAGACCCTCCGAGAAGAGCCGGAAGGAGGTTGCTGAGGCCGGTGTCGATCGCATCGGTGAGCGGGGTCGATACCGGGACCGTCGGGTCACCGGTGGCGAGGTCTCCCGCCGCGGCAATCCGTGTGAGGTACCAATCGGGGAAGGTGAGCGCAAGATCGGTCCCAAGCACCGGTGCGAAGAAGTAGTCCTTCGGCCCGAGTGCGGTCCACGCCCATGCGAGCAACGCCCTGGTCGCCTCTTTGCGGTTGGCCGTTCCGAGCACTACGGAGAGGACACTCCCCCGCTGGGTCACCGCGTAGGCCAGCATCGTCTGGCCGGCTGACGCGGTGTCGCCCGTCTTGAGCCCGAAGAGTCCGGGGAACACACCGAGATCCCGGTCGGTTGCGTCGGCCTCGATGAGTCGACCGCCGACGTCGAAGGTCACGTGCTTGATCCGGGCGATCCGCAGCAGATCGGGGTGTGCCAAGGCCGCCCTGCCCATGATCACGATGTCGCGTGCGCTCATCTCATGGCCGGTCGTGTCGAGTCCATTGGGGTTCTTGAAGGTGGTGTGGGTCATCCCCAGTTCGACGGCCTTGGCATTCATCATGGCGACGAAGGCGTCGACCGAGCCGGCGACCTGTTCGGCGAGCGCTACCGCGGCGTCGTTGCCTGATTGGACGAGCAGATTCTTCAGGAGATCGCGGACACTCCATACCTCCCCTTGGCGGATGTCGGGCTGTCCCGCGAAACCGATGGGCGTGGCGTCGGCATTGGCGCTGATCGTCACCAAGTCGGTCGGTGCGGCCTTCTCCATCGTGAGGAGTGCGGTCATCAGCTTGGTGATGGAGGCGGGGGGCCGCGGTGTGTCGGGGTCGCGCGCCCCGAGTTCGGCGTCCCCTTCGACCGACCAGACCATCCATGCCGCGGCGTCGATTGCCGGTGGCGCCTGTGCAGGGAAGTCGACCATGGGCGGCGGTGGCAGGTCCACGGTGCGCAAGCCGGGTGACACGCCGAGTGTCACCGAGAGTGCGAGAACAAAGAGGGACGGCATGTCAGCGGTCGAGGGTCTCGCGCAGATCTGCTCTGACCATCGCCTCTTGCATCTCCCTGGCTGCCTGGGCGACGTCGGCGAGGACTTCGGCTGCCTGCTGGCGGCTGGCCGGGCTGGCGTGGCGGAGCAACGGTCCGGCGAGCTGACGGAACAGGTCGACCTCGCGGTTGGCCGCCTGCCGGATGGATCTGAGATGACGCGGTTCCAGGCCGTGCACCATGAGACGGTGGGCGGCGCGAACCACGGCGAGGTCGTCGTCGGTGAAGGTGTTCGTGCCGGGAGCATCGTCGGAAAGCACGCCGTGGTCGATCAGCGCCTTGACGACCGAAGCAGGGACACCGGCGGTGCGGGCGAGACCTTCGGCGTCGAGGGTCACGTCCGAGGTGGCGAAGTACGTCTCTGGTGGTGGGCCTCCGGGCGGCGGGGTGGTCGGTTCCTCTCCTCGCTCCCAGGCGTTGAGTTTTGTCCTGATCACCTTGAGGGGGAGGAAGTGGTCGCGCTGCTGACGGAGGATGTACCGGACACGTTCGACATCGATCTCGCGGAACTTCCGATACCCCGAGGGAGTCCTCGGGGGATGGATGAGCCCTTCACTCTCGAGGAAGCGCAGTTTCGACACCGTCACCGAGGGGAACTCCTTGAGGAGTGCTTCGGCGACGTCGCCGATGCCGAGCGCCGGTGACGGTTTCATGCCCCCCGAGCCACCACGAGATGGAAGCGCCCGACTATGACCTCGTCGCCGGGGTTGAGCCTGGTCTCGTCGACCCGATGCCCGTTCACGTAGGTGCCGTTCGTCGATCCCAGATCTGTGACCGTGAGCACGCCGTCGGTCACCTCGAACTGAGCGTGATGGCGCGACACGGTGACGTCGTCGAGGAACATCCCGGCGTCCGGGTTGCGGCCTGCCTCCACGACACCATCCTCGAGGCTCCAATGGAGGCCGCGCCGCGGCCCGGAGGCGACGATGAGGGCGAAGCCGGCGAGGCCGGGAATCCCGGCGGCCGCCTCTCTCTCACGGAGATGGCGCACCTCGACGACCGGGTCGATCGTCTCGGTCGCGTCCGGTTCTCTCTCGGCGGGCGGAACGTCGTCGGGCATCGGGCCATGGTACCCCCCGTCCATCGCCAATCCCGAGGGATGAGGTCAGGCTATGAGGGCCGCGTACGCGGCGGCGTCGAGGAGATCGTCGAACATCGCCGGGTGGTCGGGTTCGAGCACCAGGAGCCAACCCTCGCCGTACGGTTCGGTGTTGATCCTTTCCGGAGTGTCGGCCAGGTCGCGGTTCACCTCTGCGATCGTCCCGCTACAGGGGGCGTAGATCTCAGCGAGTGACTTGGTCGACTCGACCTCGGCGATCGTGGCTCCCGCCTCGACGTGCCCTCCCACGGAGGGAAGAGAGACGAACACGACGTCGCCGAGCGCTTCCTGGGCGTAGTCGGTGATGCCGATGCGGAGTCGCCCGTCTTCGAGACGCGCCCACTCGTGCTGGTCGGTGTAGCGGCGATCGTCGGGAATGGTCACCCGGGCCCTTCTGGCTCGACGTCGTCGTCTGAGGATACCGGCGTCGGGCGGATGGCCCGTCGCATGTCGCCGAGATAGAGAGCGGCGGCGACGTAGTAGAGGGCAAGGCCGGGCACCGCCATTCCCCAGCCCACCCACGACCACACCGCATCACCGGTCCCGGCATGGAGGAAGAACGACGGTATGGCGAAATAGATGAGGAGTGTCGCCAGCTTCCCGACGTACCGGACCTCGAGCTTCGCCCCCGCTTTGACGGCCAGAATCAGGGCGCCGATTGCGACGATCGACTCGCGAGCCACGATGAGCACGGCGATCGGCCACGGCAACGCTCCCGACACCCACCCTGCGATCACTGCCGCCGCCACCGCGAGGCGGTCGGCGGTGGGATCGAGCATCTTGCCCAACTCGGACACCTGGCCGAGTCGGCGCGCCAGGTATCCATCCACCCAGTCGGTCGCACCGATGCCACCGATGAGGAACGCCGCCGCGGTCGGCGAGTCCTTGCCGAAGACGAGCCAGAGGAAGACGGGGAGGAGTCCGATCCGGATCACCGAGATGAGATTGGGGATCGTGAAGATCACGTCGCCTGCCGAACGCGGAACGGGATGTGCGCCAGCTCGGAGCCTTCGTGCTCGACGACGAAGACATAGCCGCCCGGCCTGGGGAATCGGACGTTTCCGAACGCCCCGACGAGTGGGACGACCGTCGACGCGCCGGCCGGGAGGGAAGACGGCACCCCCACCCGAAGGTTGCCAACGGATTCGACGCCCATGTCGGCGCCGTCCTCGTCCTGGAGACTGATCCGCAGAGGCAGGTCGCGGTTGCGATCGACCGGTCCGACCTCGGCCACGAGGACAACCGCGATGCTCCGGTAGACGACCGGGAACGACCGGGCGGTGATGGTGTCGAAGGCGCCTCCGAGGACGTAGAGCTTCCCGGCGGTGACCTGGGCGGCGTCGGCGAGCATGGCAGAGGTCAGCCTCACGGCGCTTCCTCCAGCGAGTGGGTCCTGCGGTCGGGATCCTCCAGCCGGAGCCACCGGGTGCCCCGTTGGGGGTCGGAAAGGGGGGAATCGACCGTCACCCCTGGTCCCACCTGGGAGGTGTCGGCAGCCTCGAGAGCGCAGACGGAGGACTCTGGCTTCCCTCTGGTCACCTCGGCGGCCGCCACCGCGGCATCGGCGGTCACGACCCTTCCGGCGCGATGCCGAGCACTCCCCCAGCCCTCCGTGAAGGCAGCAGATTCGTCCCCATGGGGCGCTTCCGCGTCGATGTGATCCACTCCCCGGATCGGCACGACCCGCAGAGTAGTGCGGAGGTGGAAGGCCTCCGGGGTGGTCGGGTGATGTCGAAGCGGACCCCTACACTCCCGCCACCGACAGGGAGAACGCGTGCTCAGGAAGCTTTCGTTGGTGGTCGCGGCGGCCGCGCTCCTCGCCGGGGCGTGCGGGGACGACGGCCCGGCGCGTGACGACACCGGGCGCATCACCGATACCGGGGCGGCATCGGTCTTCTCATTCCGCACAGGTGACTGCTTCGACGATCCCGCCGCGGATCAGACGCAGGTGGAGCAGCTGCCAGCAGTGCCGTGTTCCCAGCCTCACGACAACGAGATCTTCTACACCTTTGACCTCCCCGACGGGGTATTCCCCGGACAGGACTCGATGGTGAGCACCTCGGCCGACCAGTGCCTGGGCGACTGGTTCACGGCCTATGTCGGAGCCGCCTACGACGACAGCGTCCTGGACGTGTTCCCCGTGACCCCCACCGAGTCGAGTTGGAGCGGCGGAGACAGAACCGTCTACTGCGCGGCGTTCAACACGGACTTCTCGAAACTGACCGCGTCGATCAAGGGTTCCGGTCGCTGACGCGACTCCGAGCGCGACGAGAGCCGGCGCAGTGGGGGTGTCTCTCCTGGGGACGATGGTCACGTCCCGATGACCGATGCCACCCTCGTGGCGAACCTCGCTGCTGAGGCGGGATCGAGGGTCCATTCGATGACGATCACCCGGGGGACGTCGGCAAGACGGGGATCGTCGGCCGGCCACGCGCTCGGCCGAATCACCACGTCGATCCCGGCGAGGGAAGCGTGGGGTACCGGCGTCCTCACTTCGCCTCCAAAGTACTGCTCGACCAGTGATCGCATCCGGTCGACGCCACGCCCCGTCGGTGCCACCACGGCCACGACCGCATCCTGCGGGAGGGTGGCCAGTTCCCAGAGCCCGGTTGCCTCCGGCACGAAGACGAGCTCAACGACCCTGCTCATGTCGACCGAACGGGTCGCCAGGTCCGCGAGGTGGAAGATGGGCGTGGCGATCACGTCGAAGACATCCGACCAGTTCTCTGGAAAGTCCTCGAATAGGAGCGGGGTGAGGGACACGCCTGTGACGTTCTCCACCATGGAGGTCATGCGGGCGGCGTCCCAGGCGTTGCACTCGACGAAGGCGACCGTTCCGCTGGAGGGAATCTGGCTCGCGTACGCCTCTTCGAAGATGTCCCGGATCTCGGCGTGGTCGAGTCCTGCCCGCCTCGATGCCGTGATCGCGCGCACGAACTGTTGGGACAACTCATGCTTGCCCACCTCGGTCGTGGCCCCCGAGCCCACCAGAAACGTGCCGCGGCGTGGCTGGGTGCGCACCAGGCCATGCCGCGCCAGTCTGCGGATTGCGCGATTCACCGTGCTCGGATTCGACCCGATCTCCTCGGCCAGCTCGCGACACGAGGGCAGGCGGCTTCCGACCGCGATCGCCCCCGATCCGATGCGTTCCAACAGTGCCGTGTAGACGTCGTCGATGCCGAGGTGGCGCTCGGTCATGAGGGTCTCTCCATGACGACCGTCCCCGGTTCCTCGAAATCCCCGACGCGGCTCATCTCGGGCGCTCCGGTGGGGTTGCGAACGCCGCCTCCACCCATGCCATCGCCCGTGAGAGCTCGCCGGTGGTGTGGGTGAGTCGTGGTCCCCAGTCCGGGTACGGCGTCGGTGACGCGGTGCCGGCGAGAGCGACCTGGGCGCGTTCCTCGAGGTAGTACAACCTGGTCAACGCCTCCAGCGGCGTGGCCCCGACCGCCAGACACCCGTTGGCTCGCAGGATGAGCGCCGAGTCGGCTCCCAGCGACGCGGCGATCGCGGCAGCCTGTTCGAGGGTCGTGATCAGATCGATGTCGGCGTGTACCCGCACTGTGACCCCGGCGAGTGCGCCAAGGCCGTGCAACAGAGGGAGATCGGTGTTGTTCGTCCCCCAGGCCACGACGGCTGGAGGGTGCGCCCGACACACGGCTCCGACGTCGGGCCGCGCGAGATACACCGCAGCGTGCATCGGCGTCTCCAGCGGGACCTCCCCCCCGCCCGGGGGTGGCGCCGCCGAGTCGTCGACGCGAATGAGGTCGTCGGTGCCCGCAGTCGCGAAGGGTCGGGTGGAGGTGATGAGGAATCCGTCACCCCAGCGGGATGAGACGTGGCCGAAGGCCTCTGCCAGGCCGGCGGTCTCCATCATCCGTGCGGTCGCGGTCACCCGCTGTCGGGCGGTGCGCTCATCCATCGGAAGCGCCTCCCTCGGTCGAGTCGGCGGGTTGGACCAGCCGGGAGGCGAGCCCGGACCGTTGCGCCAACTCCCCCGCCAGGGCTCGGGCGGCGGCCCGAATCGCCCCGAGATCGACGCCAGGCAGCTTGCGACCCCGGACGACGTGCCGACCGGAAACCCAGACCTCGCGGACCTCCTCACCCGAGAGGCAATAGACGACGGTCTGCAGTGGGTCATGGATGGCGGTGGTGGCGATCGCCTCCCCGCTGACCAGGACGAGGTCGGCCTGCTTGCCGATCTCGATGGAGCCGATGGAGGGGGCGAGGCCGAGGGCTTCCGCCCCACCGAGCGTCGCCATGCGGAAGGCGGTCGGGGCATCGATGACAGAGGGATCGAGGTGGTGGACCCTTTGCAGCAATGCCGCGGTCTTGAGGGCCTCGGTCATGTTCTGCGCGTCGTTGCTGGCGGGCCCGTCCACGCCGAGCCCGACGGCAATGCCGGCCCGCGTCAGCCTCCCCACCGGGCACACCCCTGAACCCAGAATCATGTTGGCGACGGGGTTGTGCGCAACACCGACCTTCCGGTCGGCGAGAACGGTGAAGTCGGCATCCGACAGCCATACGCAATGCGCGGCGAGCGCGTTCCGCTCCAGCAGGCCGCGCTCGGCGGCTTCCTCGAGCGCCGAACGGCCGAAACGGAGTCTGGCCTCGGTGACCTCCTCCCGAATCTCGTGGAAATGAGCGTGCACAGAGGCGTCCAGTTCGTCGGTGAGGTCGGCAGAGGCGTCGATGAGGCGATCGGAGAGGGCGACGACGGAGGTCACCCCTACGCGAAACCGAACCAGAGGGGAATCGCGGGTCGCCTCGGCGAGGCCGCGATGCTCGTCGATGACGGCCC
>Ga0209751_10003708_pt1 | contig 14786 bp, 11 predicted proteins | sample RifCSP13_1_FD_184019 | JGI IMG/M metagenome (GOLD analysis project Ga0209751, IMG submission 184019) | Soil microbial communities from Rifle, Colorado - Rifle CSP2_sed 13_1 (SPAdes) (version 2) | ecosystem: Environmental > Terrestrial > Deep subsurface > Rock core/Sediment | place: Rifle... | reverse complement strand
GCCCAGACGGTCGCGAGGGCGGCGAGGGACATTAGCGACCGGGTGAGTCGCACGGTCATAGGGCCTCCGGGAATCCGCGAACCGTACACGTTGGCGCCTCGCCGGACGGCGCGAGGACGGTGGCGCGAAATATGGCTGCCGAGTTCCTCGGTGGACCAGATCCGGTGCGCTGCTCGCCTCTGCTGGCCTTTTGCGTACCGGCGCCGTAGTATGAGCGCAACGCCTGCTGGAGCACTTCATGCGCCGGTCGCTCTTCTCCCTCTGGACCACGGTCGTATTCGGCATCGTCCTGTGCGCTCTCCCACTTCCAACCCGTGCCCAGGACGTGATCTTCGTCAACGGCAAGATCGTCACCCTCAACGACCGGTCCGATGTGGTGCAAGCGCTGGCGGTGGCGAACGGCAGAATCACCGCCGTGGGATCGAACGATGAGATTCGGCGCCTGGCCGGACCCCGTACCCGCGTGGTGGACCTGGGCGGCAAGACGACGATTCCAGGTTTCTACGACAACCACGTTCACGGGGGCGGTGCGCTTCAGGAGTGGAATGGTGGGATGATCGGCGCGGTGCCGGAGTGGCTCCGTGACGTAGACACGATGGACGAGCTGCTCGCCGCACTACGGCAGCGAGCAGCCGGGATGCCGCCGGGCGAGTGGCTTCGGGGATCGCTGCCGAGGGAGATCTGGCCTAACCAGAAAGTCCCTACCCGATGGGACCTGGATCGGGTCGCGGCCGATCGCCCGATCGCGCTCTCGCGTGGACCGCACACGCTGCTGCTCAACTCCCAGGCGCTTCAGCTTGCGGGCATAACCCGCGATACGCCCAACCCGCCGGGCGGTTGGATCATCCGCGACGCGAGCGGCGAGCCCACTGGACGGGTGCTGGAAGCGGCCCGCCGGCTCGTCACCAGCGCGATGCCGCCGGAACGTGCTGGGCGGAACACCGCAGGCGAGGGCGGGGGCCTCCAGCGCACCCGCAGTTTTCTGCTCCAACTCGCGGGCCTCGGCATTACCAGCGTCAATATCGCGGGCGTCGGCGCCGCGGGCTTGGGGGAGCTTCAGGAGCTGTACCAGCGCTTTGGCGAGGAACTGCCACGGGCCACGGTGCAGGTTCGTCTGAGCCCCGGGTTCGATAGCTACGACAATCCGGAAGAGGGCGTGCGACAGGAGTTGGCCAAGCTCGAAGCGCTGGGCTTCCGCACCGGTTTTGGCAGCGACCGCTTGAAGCTCGGCGCGGTGAAGATGAGCATCGACGGCGGCTTGAGCGCCCCGGTGTTCTGGTCTACCAAGTCCTACAAGGGCCGGCCGGATTTCTACGGCGCGCAGCGCATTCCGGATGAGGCGTTCTACCGTGTGGCGCGGCGCGCCCACGAGCTGGGATGGCAGCTCGGGATTCACACCATGGGGGACGCGGCGGTGGTGATGGTGGTGGACCAGCTCGAGCGGATTCTCGGCGAGATGCCGCGAAGCGACCACCGGCACTACCTCCATCACGTCGCCGTGAAGCCCCCGGAAGCCACGCTCCAGAAGATGAGCCGGCTGGGGATCATGGTCGCGAGCCAGCCCGGGTTTACGGTGGGCCTGGGGGCCTATGCCGAAGAGGCGCTGGATCCTGAGCGCGAGGCCACCCAAAACCCCACGCGGTCGCTGCTGGATCACGGCATCGCGGTCTCGTACGGCTCGGATGCGGGACCCTACGGGCCGCTGCTCGGCATTCACGCAGCGGTCACCCGCCGCGGATGGGACGGGAAGGTGCGAGGCCCGGAAGAGGCCGTGAGCGTGGAGCAGGCGCTCCGCCTCCACACTGTGGGGTCGGCCCATTTCACGTTCGACGAGAAGACTAGGGGGACGCTGGAGGTCGGCAAGGTGGCGGACCTGGCGGTCCTGAGTGACGACATCCTGACCATGGCCCCGGAACGAATCAAGGAGATCCGGGTCGAGCGCACGATCCTGGGCGGGCGGGAGATTTACGCGCGCCGCGCGGCCACCAGCCAAGAGCAGGCGCGCTGAGCTAGGTCAGCGGTATCGTGGGTCGAGGGGGATCGGCGCCAGGACGCCGCGCTCCCACGCGGCGTATGCCCCCTTGAGGCGCGCCAGCACGTCCGCGTGCTGGCGCTTCACGTCGTTGGTCTCCCCGGCGTCGGCAGCGAGGTCGAACAGGAACTCGCCGTCCTCCGTCGCGAGGAACTTCCAGTTTCCGCCGCGCGTGGCCCGGTGCTGGGCCCGCTGGGTGATGCGCCAGTACAGGTCACGGGAAACCGGTGGTGTGCCGGTCAGCGCCGGCAACAGGTCCATGCCGTCGAGCGGCGCCCGGGGGTCGGGGCTGGCTCCGGCGGCCGCCAGCAGCGTCGCGGTCCAGTCCTGCGTGATGCATACCTGATCGCTGGTGTGGCCGGCCGGGATCACGCCCGGCCAGCGGGCGAAGGCAGCCACCCGGATCCCGCCCTCGTACAGCGTCATCTTGCCATGGCTGAACGGACCCATGTGGGAGAACCGTTCTCCGCCGTTGTCGCTGGTGAATACCACCAGCGTCTCACGCTCCAAGCCGCGCTGGCGGAGCGCGTCCAGCACCTTGCCGACGCCTTGATCCATTCGCTCCACCATTCTCGCGAACGTCTCCGGCGATCCGCCTTGGGCCCAGCGCAACGAGTCGGGGTAGGGAGGATCGCCGGGTGCCTGCCAGGGCCAGTGCGGGGCGTTGTACTGGAGGTTCAAGAAGAACGGCGGCTCGCGCTCGCGGGCGACGAACTGGACGGCGCGATCAGTGAGCAGGTCGGTGAGGTAACCGTCGGCGCGAGCGGGGCGGTCGCCGTCGTAGAAGTAGTCCTGCAGCGCTTCGGTGTCGATGTGGCTGGTGTAGTCCGCCGCCGCGCCCAGGAACCCGTAGAACTGGTCGAAGCCGTGCCGCTGCGGGTGGAACTCGGGGAGGAGCCCCAGGTGCCACTTCCCGATCAGCGCAGTCTCGTACCCTTGTGCCTTGATCAGGCGCGCCAGGGTTGGCGGCTCCGGAGGAAGGCCCTCAGGCTGGGTGGTGAGCGGCTCGAACAGGCCGGCGCGCGAGCGGGCCGGGTAGCGGCCGGTCATCAAGGCGACGCGGGTGGGAGTGCACACGGGGGCGGCGGAATACGCCTGCGTGAGTCGCGTGCCCTGGCGCGCCAGCGCGTCGAGGACCGGGGTCTGATAGTCGGTGCGGCCGGTGAGGCTGAGATCGCCGTAGCCCAAGTCGTCGGCCATGATGAACAGCAGGTTGGGCGCGCTCCGCCGCGCGGCCGGAGCGCACGCCGGGAGCAGCCCGGCGACACCGGCGCCGGCGGCGACGTGCCGGAGGAAGGCGCGCCGATCGATCAACGACACTAGGGGACGGGGCAGCCCTCCACCGTGAGGCACTTGGGATCGAGCGGCGGCAGCCCGAGCCGCGACAGTTCGGCGTTGACCGCCGAGAGGTCCCGCGCCCAGACCTGGGCCAGCCGATCCAGGTATCCCTTCAGCTCCGTGGTCAGGATGCCCAAGATCTCCGGCATGTTGTTGGTGGGCCGGCCATCGCCGCGCTCCGCCATGGACATCAGGTTGGCAAGCCGGTTGTTGACCCTGATGGGGAAGTTGAGCGGATCCTGATTGCTCTGGTTCCGCACCTGGTACACGTTCTCCTCCACGGCCGACGCGTTGGTCCTCAGCGTTTCGCCGGTCGAGCGCAGCCGCGCGTCATCGGCTCGCTTGAGGCGGTCCTCCAGCTGGCTCTTCACGCGGCGGATGTCGACAACCGCGGTGTTGGCCTCGTTCACCTTCTCGCGCACCTGCCGGGAGAAGGCGTACTGCGCGTGGAGATCGGCGTCGGTCACGTCGGTGATCCACGGGTTTCGGGTGACGACGAGCGGAGCGGTCAGGGTGCGACCAGCCACCGTGAGGCGCAGGGTGTAGCGCCCAGGGGGTGCTGCGGGCGCGTTGGTTCGCACGCCCCACATGATCATGCCGGGGAAGGTCACCATGGGTTGGGTGCGCAGGTTCCAGTGGATGCGATTGACCCCTGCCGCGACGGGCAGCCACTGCGGGGCGCCCCCGCCCCCGGGGCCACCCCCACCCTGAGGCGTTCCCGCCTGCCGCTCGGCCGGCGGAGCGGTATCGGGCTGCCAGCTGCGCAGCACCGTCCCGGCCGAGTCGAGCAGCTCGAGCCGCGCCTGGCGGGTGGCCGTCTTGAGCCACCAGCTAAACGTGACGCCGGGCCCCGAGCGGATCGCCACCGGCGGCGCGAACAGCCAGGCATCCGCGGCGAGACGCTCCGGCGCCGCCTGGCGGAGCGGCGCGATATTGTCCAGCACCCAGAAGCCGCGGCCATGCGTGGCGATGACCAGCTCGTTGCTCTCCACGATGAGGTCGGCAACCGGGACGTCCGGGAGATTCGGGTTCAGGGCCTGCCACGAACCGCCGTCGTCGAACGAGAGGTACACACCGTGCTGGGTGGCGGCGTACAGCAGGCCGCGACGGTTGGGATCCTCGCGCACGGCGTGCACGTAGGCGTCGGGACGGATGCCGGTGACGATTCTGGTCCAGGTGCGCCCGTAATCCGCCGTCTTGAAGATGTACGGGGAGAGGTCGTTGAGCAGCGGCCGCCGCACCGAGAGGTAGGCCGTTCCGCCGTCGAAGGCCGACGCGTCGATCTGGCTCACGCGGCCAAAGTCCGGCATCTCTCGCGGCGTCACGTTGGTCCAGGTGGCGCCGCCGTCTCGGGTGACGTGCACCAGTCCGTCGTCGGACCCGGTCCAGATGGTGTTTACGTCGAGCTTGCCCGGTCCCACCGAGAAGATGACCCCGTAGACTTCGGGACCGTTCATGTCGCCGGTAATCGGGCCGCCGGACTTCTCCTGGGTCATCGGATCGTGCCGCGTGAGGTCGCCGCTGATCGCGCTCCAGGTCTTGCCTCCGTCGCGGGTGCGCCAGAGACGCTGCGACGAGACGTACAGGGTCCTCGGGTCTATGGCCGAGAAGATGATGGGGAAGGTCCACTGCCAGCGCTCGCGAATGTCTTTGGACGGCTCGCCCGAGTAGAACCACGGATACGGGTTGACTTCCCGCGAGATGCCCAGCCGCCGGTCGAATTTGTCCACGTAGCTGCCGTTGTTGGTGCCGGAGTAGAACAGGTCCGGATCCAGCGGATCGGGGGCGATGTAGCCCGGCTCCCCGCCGCCGGCCACGTAGGACACCCGCATCCCGCCGGCGGTGATGTCGCGGGATGGGCCTCCACCACCACCCCCGCCGCCCGGCCCGCCGCCCAGCCCGAACCCGAACGCCGCCGCGTTCCAGTTGAAGGGCGTGCAGATGGTGCTGTTGTCCTGCTGCGAGCCGCAGACGTGGTAGGGAATGTGCTTGGTGGTGATGGCGTGGTAGAACTGCTCAGTGGGGTAGTCCTCATCGGTCCACCGGGCGGCCCAGTTCTTCGACACCGCGCCACCGCCGTCGTTCCCCACCACCAGATGGTTCGGATCGTCGGGATCGATCCAGAGATCGTGGAAGTCGCCATGGGTGCCGTTGTTCACCGACGACATAGTCTTGCCGCCGTCGGTGGAGCGGAACATGGTGGTGTTCTGCAGGTAGACCACGTCGGCGTTCTTGGGATCGGCGAAGACGTGGGTGTAGTAGAAGGCGCGCTGGCGGATGGAACGCTGGTCGTTGATCAGAGCCCAAGTGGCGCCCGCATCGTCGCTGCGGAACAACCCGCCGTTGCCATTCTCGACCAGCGCGTAGACGCGATTCGAGTTGGCCGCGGACACCGAAACGCCGATCTTGCCCACCAGCCCCGCCGGCATGCCGGGATTGCGGGTGATCTCGGTCCAGGTCTCGCCGCCGTCGGTGCTCTTGAACAGGCCGCTCCCCGGGCCGCCGCTGGACATCTGGTACTCTTTGCGATAGGCCTCCCACAGCGCCGCGTACATCACGTTCGGGTTGTTCCGGTCGATCGAGATGTCGATAGCCGCGGTCTTGTCGTCGCGGTACAGCACCTTGCGCCAGGTCCGGCCCCCGTCGGTGCTCTTGAACACGCCGCGCTCGGGGCTGGGCACGCTGTACTTGCCGAATGCTGCGACAAAGACGATCTGCGGGTTGGTGGGGTGAATGCGGATCTTGGCGATTCCGTGCGACTCCGAGAATCCGACATGGGTCCAGGTCTTCCCGCCATCAGTGCTCCGGTAGACGCCGTCGCCCGGCATGATGTTGCCGCGGATGCAGGTTTCGCCCATCCCGATGTACACGATATCGGGGTTGGTCTCGCTCACGGCCACCGCACCCACGGAGGCGCTACGGACCTGCCCGTCGGTGACTGGGGCCCAGTTCTCGCCGCCATCGGTGGTCTTCCACAGGCCGCCACCGACGGCGCCGAAATAGGCTTCGTCCGGGCGCCCCTGGACGCCGCTCACCGCGATGGAACGGCCACCGCGGTCGGGGCCGATGTTGCGCCACCGGTACGCGCTCAGCAGCGTCGAGTCCAGCGTGACCGGGCGCAAGGGGGTGGCGGGCGCCGCCGGCGCCTGCTGAGCCTGGAGGGCCAGAGCGGTGCCGAGGGGGGCGGCACCCGCGGCAACGAGAAGAACGAGGAGTCGTCGCATGGGGATCATCCGATGGGAGCAGAGAGATGTCTGAGTTCGCTCGACACCCGTAATACGCTGTGGGCAACCCCCAGTCAACTGCCGCGGTCGAGGCGGCCGATCGGACCCCATCTCGGTGCCGCCGCTGGATCACCAACGTCGCGGCTGCTGTCGGCTGCGAAACTCTGTTAGCCGGCCTCCGGCACACCGTCGAAGACATCAACGAGCCCAGCCTCCAGAGAATACTCGGCGCCTTGCACCAGAGCGTCCGGGTCGTGCCTGAGATCCGTCTCCAGCAACGCCTTCACGGATGGCCGAACGTCGCGGCTCCGAACGTCAGATCGAAGCGACGGTTCCCCTCTCGCAGGCGTTCGAGTCCTTCTCGGGCTGAGATCATCGGCGTTTCATCTCCTTCCGGCACGGTGCGCATGCCTCGTAGTTAACCGGCGACCGGTACCCCACCGCCAGAAACCTAGGCCTTCGGAGGCTCTCTCATGCTGGGGCTCCCTTCCCGCGAAGATAGGCAGCGATCTCGGCGTATTGCTTCCCGGGCTCCCGGCGCTCGGGCAGACTCCGGGCATACTCGGCCCAACCCAATGGCGTCGCGTGCTCGGCCTTGTCCTTCGTGGCGAGGTTGGCGCCTGCTTCGACCAGGACCTTGACCGCGTCCAACGAGCCCGACCAGACTGCGTGATGCAGCGGCGTCGCATGAGTATAGAACCCCGTGCTGAACGCATTCAGGTCGACGCCGAGAGGGAGCAACCTGGCCAGTCCTTGGGATTTGCCATTGAGCGCGGCGAGGGCCAAGGCGACTTGCTTGTCTCTCGCGGTTGCGACCTGCCCGAGCCGAGCAACGTCGTCCCAACGCTCCAGGCACACCGCGGCCGGCAACGTGAGCTTGTCCCCCCGCTTCAGCAGGTGTTCAGCGGCGGCTGCATTGTAGCAGATGAGGGCCTGGACCGATGCTCCGTCCGTCGAAGCCCCGGCAGCTATCACCACATCGAGCAGCTCGAGCTGCAGGCCATCCTCCCGCCCGATCGGGGAGCAGACCGCGAAATGCAGGGTCGAGTCGAGTTGCTGCTGCAGATTCTTCAAGCTGCCACGCCGGGCTGCCTGAATGATCACGCGGGCTAGCGCACCAACGTTGGCAGGGAGCTTCCCGGTACGTACCGCGTCCTCCGTCAGGAACCAAAGCAGATAGGGGTGCTTGAAGAACCCGTCCAGGGCCGCGCCGATCTGGCTGCGCAGCCAGGCGCCAGGTGACTTGAGGCGATCGCGGGCCAGCCGGGGATGCTCGGCGAGCAAGCGCTCGAGTGTGACGATATCGCCGGCGTCGATCGCGGCGACGGCTTCCCGAAACAGCGAATCCAGGAGTTCCCCATCCTTCATGGCGAGGACTCCATCGAGTGTACCACCGGGTGCTCCGGAGAGAGAAGGTCGTCTGGATGTCCGGTGACGGCTGCCGGTCGATCAGGTCCCTCCGTGACCTAGCAGCTTGGCGATCGCGGTGATGGTATTCCAGTTGCGCGTGGTGACCGGGACCCCAAAGAGCCGGTCGAACGTGCCGAGGTAGCTGATGACCTTCATGTGGCGCCGGTACAGGCCGAAGACGAACCGGTTGTCCCTCGCGAGGATTCTCAGGAGCCACTTGCCGCTGGAAGGAAAGCTCATGGGCGTCGACGGCGCCGAGCGGGGGCGTCGGGACAGGACGCTCACGAAGCGGACGATGTCGGGTCGCACCGGCTGGTCCGCAAAACGATTCTGAGACATCATCCTGACAATCTCGCGGCCCTGGCAGATCATGATCTCGGCATCAAAGGGAAGCCTGCGTGCCAATTCGGCGCGGAGTTGCGCCCGCGTGATTGGCTGCCGGATCACGAAGGTGCCCGCCGCGCCGATGTTGACGGCATCGAGGTGTTTCAGTTGTTCGGTGAGCGTGGTAGGTCGGAAGGTCCTGTGACCGCCGACGTTGACCCCTCTGAGCAGAACCACGAGTGCCACGAGTTTCCTCCTGCTGGCGCCGCTCGAACTGATCCACTGGGCCGGCCGAAAACTGATCCACCGGCCCTCTTGTCTGCAACGGAACGAATGGTGCGTTAAGCTGCGGCGCGGCCGCTGATAGCCGGTGCAGGTGCACGACGGCGGGCCGCCAGCACCAACTGCGGGTTAGGCAGCAGCAGAGTCAACGTGCTCTTGGCCGCGCACCGACGGGAACCACGCTGATGGCCAGACCCCAGAGCGTGGTCGACAGTTCATTGGCACCCGATAGGCGCACGAATACCTCTGGAACGAGACCAAGGGTCGCACTCAGTGCAACCTCGCCGCCGAGTGCGAACCCCACCGCGGGCGAGGTCTCCGACGAGACGAAGACGTCGGAACCCGACCATGACCGAAACACCACACCGAGTTCGGGGCGGACGTAGACGCGGCGCAGTTCGCCCAACCCGACCTGCACCCCAAGGAGAGAGTGGATGGCGGTGAACGCCTCGTCACGGACGGGGTTCTGAGCCTTGAATGGCTGGACGGCGAAATCGCCGGTCAGGTCCGTGCGGGTGGACAGGACGAGACCGAGCTGGGCGGTGAGCAGAGCGCCGAGGTCGGTGGATGACCTGCGAGCGACGGACGTGGAGGCGATTGCGAGCGCCGTCCCGCCACGGACCTGCACGCTGCCGCGCCGCGCCTGGGCGGTGGCGCCCGGAGAGGTACCCAGCAGGACGCTAATCAGGACTAACGCGGGACGGCGCATCGCTTCCTCCTGACTTGCTCAGCTATGGGGTGCCCCAATTGGCCGGCGGGGCACTCTGTCCAACAACTGCCGGCGCGGTTGAGGCCCCCGGGGCATAATCCGCCACGGCTTAGAAGTGCAGCGCAGCACGGACGCCGAACCGATGCCCTTGAGGGAGGATGGTCACCCGCAGACGGTTGAGTGACGCTTCCTCCCAGCGCTCAGTCTTGGCGATCGCGCCGACCAGCGCGCCTAGCAACCCACCCCCGATCGTACCAGCACCGACCACCACCCAACAGAGCCCTCCGACTTCGTAGTCGCCGCACACCCACTGACCGTTTGCGAGCGTGAGGATGCCAACGCCTGCGAGCGCGCCGACCGGGGCCCCAATTGCGGCACCGGTAAGCCATTTCGACTTCCGCCCCCGACTCACTTCGAGCCGTGTGACCGCGGAGAGCGGGTGACTCGCCGTTAGCTTTCCCACGGTAAGAATGAGAGTGTCGGCTCGCAAGGCGGTGACGGTCCCCGACGTCCGGCGACAGTTGGTCTGTGCTGCACCTGTTGAGAGAGTCCGTGTGCGGCAGTCGTAGGAGAGGCGAACCCGCTGACCGGTTTCAACCAGCGGCGGTTGTTGAGCGTTTGCCCGCAAGGTAGAAGCGAGTAACAGAAAGGTGAACACGTGGGCGGCCGAGCGCATTGGGTCCCCTTGCAGTTCCAACGCCACTATGAGACTGCCGGATCAAGCTACAGTCAAGCGATTTCTTGCGAGTCGGCCTAACGGGCCGCGGCTCAGCTGCGGGCGACTGGCTGGTGGTCCACAAACATTGTTTCCTTATCGGTCGCCGAGGCGCCTGCTGTGACACGGGCGCCCGCCACACGAGCCCCCGGCAGCTGCAGCCGCCGTGTTAGGCGGTGCGCCCACGCCATGCATCTGGGTCCCGCCTCTGGTGGTGAACAGCCACAATGACGATTGTGGACTCGCGGACACGATAGATCAAGGAGTAAGGGAACCGGGGCATGACGCACTGGCGAAACTCCGGCTCTACCTCGGTGAACGCTAGGGGATAGTCCGCGACGGCCTCCACCGCACGCTCGACTGCCTTCGCGAACTCGAGCCCAAGCCCCGGAACCTGCTCCTCATACCAACGGCGCGCCTCGCGCAGTTCGGCCCGCGCGAGGGGCCGAAAAACGACGCGCGGCGTCACCCGCCGCGCCCGTATAACTCGTCTCGCACTTGCTCCCAGGGGATCGCAGAGGCTGGATCCCGTTCATGCTCTGCCCACCGTCGGTGGAGTTCAGCGCGTTGCTCCGGCGTCAGCGGTAGGGCTTTGGCATCGTGTGCGATACTATCCCAAATGTCCTCGACGAGTTGCAGCCGCTCGGGAATTGGGAGATCGCGGTAGTCAGGTGCTGGTTTGGTCATAGCAGCAATTTCCAAGGAACCGCCCGAGCCCGCAAGCGCCCACCCGCCTAACGAGGTTGTAGAAAAAGTCGCCGTCGCTCCGAGCGAACCGAATTCAGGGGTCCTTCAACCATGTGCACGGCGGCGATCATCGATCTCAGGGCAAATGCGGCGGCCGATTTTCCCGCATCGCTCTGGGACCAACTGCCCACGGGGTTTTCCTACATCCTCAACGCTCTGGAAATGAGCTGCGGGCGACGCCGTGGCCGGTACACAAACACAATTCTTCCTTCTCGGTCACGACGGCGCCAGCCTGGGCATGGAGCTCGCCGCTCAAGCGCCCGACAGCTCCATTTCCCGGGTTAGGCGGCGCGTCACAACTGATCGCGGCTACTGATTCGTTCAAGGTGGGTTTCCACTCGGCTACGCCATGCATCCGAGAACGCCAGGTAGAGCTGCTTCTCTTGGGCGGTGTTCGGCCACCCAAACCACCGGAAGGGTGCGTGAGTCATCAACCCTGGCTTGTTCTCATTGCTCGGATCTAGGAACCATTCCGAAAGGTGGCCGAACGCCAGGTAACCTAGGACGTGCGGGTTGGGGACCCGGTACGCCTCGATGATCGGGGCAAGGGTGTTGAACGTGGCCTCAAAGTTTGCCAGCCGTTCTTCCCGGGGCATGGTTGAAGGCTTCCCGGAGAAACGTGAATCCAGGTTGATTGCGACCAGGCCCCTGAGGCGAGACCTCGCAATCTGGTCCACCGCCTTGCCGAAGTTGCGGTCGGCCTGTGTTGGTGTGAGGCTGGTGAGGCGCTTCGCGGCAACCCCGATCGTTTCCGTGCCGTACAGGAGACGCAGGTCGGGCTCCCCGTCCGTTACCTCAAGGCTGCCCAGCACCAGCATCGCGGCGACGTACAGTTCAAACTGGATATTCCTTGGGTGAGGATCGCCGCCGCCGAGTTCTCGACCTGACATGAGAGCCTGAAGGCGTTGGATAGTGAACGGCGAATCAGCGCGTTTGCGCCGGAGCGATGCAGCGTAGGCAATGAGAAATAGCTCGTAGGCGTCGCGATGGGCATGTTGGAGGCGGCGCAGTAGCTGGGCATCTGTAGGATCCAGCCGCAGTGCCTCGTCGTTGACGCTCCTGATCAATTTGAGCGCCCTTTGGTGCCTCCCTGTTGGGGGGACGCGTACCCCGAACTTAGTGAGAAAGTCTAGGGCCTGGGCCAGGCGTTCTTGCGTGACGCCCGATCCCATCCTGCGAAGCGGGGACTCGTGCCAGAAGCTGTTGACCACGGCTGTTTCGCGCCGCCTAACGAGGATGTAGAATAAGTCGCGGTCGCTCCGAGCGAACCGAATTCAGGGGTCCTTCAACCATGAGCACGGCGCCGATCGTCGATCTCAGGGCAAATGCGGCGGCCGATTCTTCCACATCGCTCTGGGACCAACTGCCCCCGGGGTTTTCCTACATCCTCAACGGATCGCGGCTCAGCTGCGGGCGACTCGCCCAGTGTGAACAAACATACGCTTCCTTATCGGTCGCGACGGCGCCAGCCATCGTACGGGCGCCCGGCCGTTCGAGCGCCCACCAGCTGCAGCCGCGGGGTTAGGCCGCATCCAATGGCAGAGTATGCCGGCGTTCTCGCTCACTGGCAGAGTCAAGCCAGGCAACTTCCAAGCCGCCATCCTCAAGAAGCCGCAGCTGGACGGGTCCCAAGGCTCGGGTGTCCAGCTGCTGCGAACGGATGAGCTGTGTGAGCCTCGGGAGATGGTGGAAGAAGAGCGCGAGTTGGATCTCTAGGAGCTCCTGGTCGGTGGCCTCGAGGTGGAGACGAGCGCCGAAGTCTTGGTCTGGGACCGGCAACCCTACAAGCAGGTCCGTTCGAGGCGTGATCTTGACCCGGAGCCTGGAGAGGGCGCGAGCAAACGCGCGGATGGTTGACTCACCTGCTGAACGTGCTGCGGCAGCAACAACCCGTCGGTTCTTCCAGGTGGTCTTCCCCGCTTCTTTGACGATCTCGGCGACGTATAGGGCGGCGTACGCACCAAAAGCCTTAAGCCACCACGAACCGTCGGCGAAGAACGCGATCCATGATGGCGGCTCAGCGGACTTGAAGAAGTACTGATTCTCCTGGACTTCGAGCTCGACGGATGGACGTAGCTCACGTTGGAGGTCCCGTAGGTCCTCAAGCGAGATGTCTTCAGTGGAGAGAATCTTCACACGAGTCCCGGATGCGGCCTAACGAGGCTGTAGAAAAAGTCCTGGGTGATCTTGCGTCGCCCGTCGCAGCGCCGCAATCCCCCGGGCCGTGCGGCAGGTCGGGAACATCGTGAGGGGGACGGCGTAGAAGAGGAAACCTTCCCTCGCGACCATGGCCCGCTACAAGCAGATCGATACGCAGCCCAAGTTCCTGCCCGTCGACCTGGCGCGGCAACTCCTCCCCGGCACCTTCGAGCATGCGGTCCACCACCTGGTGGAGCACGCCATCGATCTCTCGCCGTTCGACGAGCGGTTCCGGAACGATGCGACCGGTGCTCCCGCGTATCCCCCCGCGCTGCTCCTCAAGGTCGTGCTGGCGGCGTATGCCCACGGGGTGGTGAGCAGTCGCGGGATCGAGCGGCTGTGCCGGGAGCACGTCACCTTCATCGCGCTCTGCGGAGACCAGCCGCCTCACTTCACCACCATCGCGCACTTTGTGAGCACGCTGGGCGAGGAGATCGCCCGGGTGTTCGGGGCGGTGGTGGCGATCTGTGACCGGCAGGGGCTGATCGGGCGGGAGATGTTCGCCATCGACGGGGTCAAGCTGCCGAGCAACGCCTCCAAGCGGCGCAGCGGCACGCGGGCCGACTTCGAGCGCTACGCCACGAAGCTGGAGGCCACGGCGCACGCCATCCTGCAGCGCCACCGGGCGGCGGATGCCGGCCCCCCGGAGCCGCCGCTCCCCGAGAAGGATCGGCGCCGGGTGGAACGCTTGTGGCGGGATGCCCAGGAGCTCCGGGCGTGGATCGAGCGCCACCCCGAGGAGCGCCGGGGGCCGAAGGGGACGGTACGGCAGAGCAACCGCACGGACAACGAGAGCGCCAAGCTGGCCACCGGGAAGGGCGTCATCCAGGGCTATACCGGCGCGGCGGCGGTGGATGCGAAGCATCAGATCATCGTCGAGGCACAGGCCCATGGGACCGGCTCCGAGCAGGAGGTCCTGCTGCCGGTGGTCGACGCGATGCGGGAGCGGGAGGTGCTCGCCGCGCAGTCGCTCATCACGGCGGATGCCGGCTATCACAGTGAGGAGAATCTCCAGGCGCTGGCGGACCGCGAGATCGACGCCCTGATTGCCGATAACGACATGCGGAAGCGGGACGAGCGGTTCGTCACCCAGGAACGCCATCGGGCAAAACCGGAGGCGCTGTACGACAAGTCCCGCCCCGAGGAGCCACCAAGCGAGCCGGGGCGCTACCAGCCCAGCGATTTCCAGTATGATCCGGTGGCGCGCACCTGCATCTGCCCTGCCGGCAAGGCGCTCTATCGGAGCGGCAAGGAGCTGGGCTTCGGGAACTTTGTCGGTGAGCGGTTCCGGGGCGCGAAGCGCGATTGTGGGCCGTGCCCGCACCGAACGCGCTGTCTCCGCCATCCCGAGAAGACCGCTACCCGGCAGGTGGTTTTCTTGCGAGGCCGCGCGGCGCGGCCCCGCGCGCGGCCGGAAACCCACACCCAACGCATGAAAGCCCGCATTGACACCCCGGAAGGGCGCGCACGGTACGCCGCGCGGTTTGGCATCGTCGAGCCGGTGTTCGGGAATCTCTGCTACAACAAGGGACTGACGCGGTTCACCCTGCGCGGGCGCGCCAAGGTCGATGCGCAGTGGAAGCGCTTCTGCCTGGTCCACAACATCGAGAAGCTGGCCCGCCTCGGGTACGCGGCATAGGCCACCTCGACCGCTCCCTCCGGCTCGCGTCGCGCTCCCGCCTCCCCGCTCCTCTCACCGAAGGAACCGCTACTCCCCACGCGTTACGCTAGGTCTGCGATACCCTAAGCCCGTCTGAAGAGGGGTTTTTCTACAACCTGAACGGTCCGGAATTGAGCCGCGGGCGA
>Ga0209751_10003706_pt1 | contig 14788 bp, 10 predicted proteins | sample RifCSP13_1_FD_184019 | JGI IMG/M metagenome (GOLD analysis project Ga0209751, IMG submission 184019) | Soil microbial communities from Rifle, Colorado - Rifle CSP2_sed 13_1 (SPAdes) (version 2) | ecosystem: Environmental > Terrestrial > Deep subsurface > Rock core/Sediment | place: Rifle... | reverse complement strand
GGCCGACGCCTGCCCCGACGCCGAGGGCACCCTGGCACTTGCCGCCGAGCTGGAGCTGACGATCAGCGGCGACGGGAGCTCGTCCCGGTCCACGTTGGGCGGGACGGCAACAGGGCATGTGGGGGACGACGCATGGCTGCAGTCAGTCGACCTGGACGTGGCGACGACCGACAGCGCCACGGGACCGATCCCGCTCGGGTTGACCTACCGATCCGGAGTTTCGAACGGCCCCAAGGGCGACGTCTCCATCTCGCTGGACGACTTCATCGGGGCGCGCGGCGGAGGGAACCTCGACCGGTCCCAGTTGGTCGTGCGGGTGCTGATCATCGTGATGTACGGCAAGGCGTTCGCGGAGTCGGTGTTCAGTTCGGCCCAGGACGCATGGCGCAACGGCGCGTGCGTCACCATCGAGGTGCCCGAGGGCCTCAACTTCGACACGGCCGCCCATGAGCCGGTGACCGTCACCGCTCACGTGAAGCACAAGTGGGAAGGCGGCGACCTGGCAGTGCCCGTCACCGCGAATCTCACGGGCACCGGCAGCGTCGTGCCGGGCCGGATCGATCCGGCACCCGACACCTTCATCATCACCGCCGACGCCGCTCCTGGGGTCACCGCAGACCTCGAGACCGTCTCCCGCCGGGGGCGCGACACCGAGTCGGTCCGGATCGACGTCGGCGCCTGGGTGGCATCGACCGTGAGCGGGAGAATCACGGTGTCAGGTGTCGTCGCCAACGTCCATGAGGCGTTCACCCTGGAGGGCACCTTCGAGGGTGGCTCGGCCACGCTCAGCTTCACGCCGACCAGCGACCAAGGCGGCACCATGTCGTACTCGGGCGGTGGCAGCGGGGTGACCGTCAGCGGCGACGGCACGTACACGTTGACCGACGACCGTGACGGTTCGTACACGCTCAGTTACTCGAGTTACGGTTGCACCTCTGTCGGCACCTGTGCAGACCAACAAGCAGTCATCAGCCTCGACCCTCAAGACCCAAGCTGACCGCCGCATCCAGCGCCGATCTCTGATGTCGGCAGGGAGGCTTGAGCCACCGAGCCTGGATTCACCGTCGAAAACCTCGGGTGGCTCGGCGGGACAGGGTGACTCCCGAGCGACTCCCGTTCGCGGCAGACCGGGTCGTGACCCATCCGGAGGAGACGCGAACGAAATCAAGCCACGCGCCCACTTGGCAAGAGCAGGCGAGAGAGCGGGTGTCGAACGGCTCGCGCGACGGAGGCCTCGGAGGATCGAATTGGAACGCCCAGACAAACGAAGAACCTAGGCAGTACCTGAACCGCCCTGGGTTCGGTAGAGACTCGGGCTATTGGTTTCCGACCCCGGTGGGGGCGGCCTGTTGGGCAGCGTAGAACGCTGCTTCGAACTCTGCGGGTGGCACGTCAGCGCAGTGACCGTGGAGGCGGTCCTCGTTGAACCAGTGGACCCAACTGAGGGTGGCCACGATGAGAGGAATCCGTTCGTCTGGCGCGATGCTCTCAAGGCCGCTTGAGAGGATGCGAAGGCAGTTCCGGCAATGCGGCGCGTAGACGCCGGTACCCCAACCGTCAAAGGGTGGTCCTTCCCCTGGCTCCATCTCGATCCATTCACGACCGCACAGCGTGCGATGGTTCCAGATCGGATCAAGCAGAGCGCCGAGATCGTATCGGGTGGCCCAAGGTTCCGTCCCGGTGCGCCCCTCTGCGAGTGCAGGACGCCCCGGCTCGTCGCCCTCTGCGAGGCGCGCGATGTGGCTAGACGAGACGCCGACGAGCAGGTACCGCTTGCCACGGACCACGAGTTCATTCAGCCCATGCAGCATCTCGGACTCAGACCTCAAGAAGACAGACTGCAAGTCTATGGTCCTCCGCGACGTGCACCCCTCTTGGATCGGCCATGCCAAGGTAGGTCGGCCCGACAATGTCCCTGGTTCACGATGTTGTCCACTAGAGACGAGTCGGATCCCATTCCCCGGTGATCCGTCCAGAAAGGATGAGGTCCACGAGCCGTCTCACAATCTCGAGGGCCTTGTCTGCGTTGAGGATCTCGAAGTTCGGCACGGTGGCTGCGATCCTCCGGTAACCCTCATGCCAGTCGTCGGCAGTGGGCGGCGATTCTCACCAGGAGCGACCTGCAGGCTCCGGCGCTGTCGGCAGTCGTCGCACGCCTGCCCGCGTTCCTCCTCCCTCCCGCCGCGTTGATCGCCAAGGGCGAAGCCTTCGACGAGACCTGGCAGCCGTCAGGCCCGTGGGGATCTCGGCCAGAAATCTCGTCCACAGACGGGTGAGCGAGGGTCGAATCGAAGAGTCGACACGGCCCTCCAGCGGCAGTTACGTGATCGGCGTGTGCGATGGATGTGCGATGGAGGCCTCAGAAGCCGGATTGAGGGGAGAGCCCGCTCAGCGGAAAACCCTTGCGGTGCAAGGGTTTTCCGGTGGTAGCGGGGGGAGGATTTGAACCTCCGACCTTCGGGTTATGAGCCCGACGAGCTACCAGGCTGCTCCACCCCGCGTCGTGAACAATGAGTGTACGGACGCTGCCCCTCATAAGCAATGCCGGCCACCCGGCGGCGTTCGGGGCCGTCCGCTACCGTTGCGCCGCCACGACGGGCGTCCGACCCGTGGCGGAAGTCGACCGTCACTGTTGTCGCGATGCGCGATGTGCCGTACCGGACCGAGGGGGATCGTTGACCACAGCGGCAGTCTCCCTAGTCGGCATCACCAAACGGTTCGACGACGTGGTCGCCGTCGACGGGGTGACCCTCGACGTCGTCGACGGCGAGTTCTTCTCGCTGCTCGGCCCATCGGGATCCGGCAAGACCACCTGCCTGCGGATGATCGCCGGCTTCGAGGCCCCCACCGAGGGCAGGGTGCTGCTCCACGGGGCCGACGTCACCGATCTCGCCCCCTACCAGCGCGACGTCAACACGGTGTTCCAGGACTACGCCCTGTTCCCGCACATGACGGTGGAGGAGAACGTCGGCTACGGCCTCAAGGTGCGGGGGGTGGACAAGACCGAACGCTCGACAAGGGTGGGCGAGGCGCTCGACATGGTGCACCTGGAAGGGTTCGGAGAGCGCAAGCCCGGCCAGTTGTCCGGCGGGCAGCGGCAGCGGGTGGCACTGGCCCGGGCTCTGATCAACCGGCCCCGGGTGATCCTCCTCGACGAGCCGCTCGGCGCCCTCGACCTCAAACTGCGCCATGCCATGCAGATCGAGTTGAAATCGATCCAGCGCGACGTGGGGATCACCTTCATCTACGTGACCCACGACCAGGAGGAGGCGCTCAACATGAGCGACCGCCTCGCCGTGTTCAACCACGGGACGATCGAACAGGTCGGACCGCCCCAGGAGGTCTACGAGACGCCGCGCAGCGCCTTCGTTGCCGGATTCGTCGGCGTCTCCAACGTGGTCCCCGCATCTGTGGCCGAAGCGCTCACCGGGCGCGCCGAGGCGTTCACCGTTCGCCCGGAGAAGATCTCGCTGCACGTCACCGGGGCGCCCGCATCGGACCCCTCGACCTGTGACGTCGGCGGAACAGTGGTCGACGTGATCTACCTCGGCATGTTCACGAGATATGCGGTCGAGGTAGCCCACGGCACCACCCTCGAAGTAGTCCGGCAGAACCTCGACGCCCCGCATCGGGAACGGGGGCTCCTCGGAGCCACCGTGTACCTGCAGTGGCGGCGCGACGCCTGCCGGCACCTCTCCGGGGGTTCAACGGAGGAGAACCAAGGAGGAATGCAATGATCAAGCGCCGCTTTCTGGCGCTGGTGATGCTCGTCGCTCTGGTAGCGGCGGCCTGCGGCGACGACGATGCCACGACCGGCGGACCGCTCACCGAAATCGGTGAAGGCGAGGGCGCGGTGTCGATCGTCGCCTGGGCCGGCTACATCGAGGAGGGCGCCGTCGATCCAGCATACGACTGGGTGACCCAGTTCGAGGCCGACACCGGATGCAACGTCACGGTGAAGACCGCCGGCACCTCGGATGAGATGGTGGCACTCATGACCGAGTCCACCGACTACGACCTGGTGACGGCATCGGGTGATGCGAGCCTGCGGCTGATCGCCGGCGGCACCGTCCAGGAAGTGAACACCGACCTCATCCTCTCGTGGGACAAGGTCGACCCGCGCCTCCAGGAGGCGCCGTGGCACTTCGTCGACGGCAAGCACTACGGCGTGCCCTACCAGTGGGGCTCGAACGTGCTCATGTACAACACCGAGGTGTTCGGCGACACGCCGCCCACCTCGTGGAGCGTCGTGTTCGAGGAGCAGACGCTCCCCGACGGCGAGTCCAACGTCGGCCGGGTCGAGGCCTACGACGGCCCGATCTACATCGCCGACGCCGCGTTGTACCTGATGTCGACCCATCCCGAGCTGGGCATCACCGACCCGTATGCGTTGAACCGTGACCAGTTCAATGCAGCGCTCGACGTGATGCGCACCCAACGCGACGTGGTGTTCCGCTACTGGCACGATGCCTACGTGCAGATGGACGACTTCACCAACGAGGGTGTGGTCGCATCGAGCTCGTGGCCGTTCCAGGTGAACATCCTGCAGTTCGGCGGTGCCCCGATCGCCAGTGTCGTCCCCGAAGAGGGAGCCACCGGATGGGCGGACACCACGATGCTGCACGCCAACGCGCCGCATCCGAACTGCGCCTACAAATGGTTGGAATGGTCGATCAACCCCACGCTCCAGGGTGACCTGGCCGCGTGGTTCGGCTCGGTCCCGGTGAACCTCGAAGCCTGCACGGGCAACGAGCTGCTCACCGACGCCGGGTGTGACACCAACGGTCTCGGCAACTTCGACCAGATCCATTTCTGGAAGACGCCGCAGGCCGACTGCTTCGGCCTGGGCGGCGAGTGCGTCGCCTATCACGAATGGGTGACGGCCTCGGTCGCCGTCATCGGCGGCCGCTGAGGTCGCACGGAGGAGCCGGGGGCCTGCTGGCCCCCGGCTCTCCGCTTCCATGGTGACCGAGACCACCACCGCCGGAGGGATGCAACGCATCTCGGGGGCGCTCCACCGTCGCCCCGGGCTGCGGCTCGTCCTCCTGCTCGGACTCCCCTTCATCTGGATCGTCGGGGTCTACGGCGGATCCCTCGTCGCGCTGCTCTCCCAGTCGTTCTTCACCCTCGACGACTTCTCCGGGACGGTGGATCGCACCCTCACCCTGGAGACCTGGGGCGATCTGTTCACCGACTCCAACATCTCGATCGCGATCCGCACCACCGTGATGGCGACCGCGGTCACCATCGCCTCGGCGATCATCGCCTTCCCGATCGCCTATTACACCGTCCGGTACGCCGGGCGCCGGCTGCGGGCGGTCTTCTTCATCCTCGTCCTCATCCCGCTGTGGTCGTCGTACCTGGTGCGGGTCTACTCGTGGAAGCTGATCCTGGCCCGTGAGGGCATCCTCTTCTGGTTCGTCGACAAGCTCGGCCTGAACTTCCTGCTCGATGGAGCCCTCTCCGTCCGCGGCATCGGAGGCCCCTCGCTGTCGGCGTCGGCGCTGGGGCAGTTCATCGTCTTCGTCTACATCTGGCTGCCCTTCATGATCCTGCCCATCCACGCCGCCCTGGAACGGGTCCCGCAGTCGTACCTGGAGGCCTCCGCCGACCTCGGGGCGAGGCCGTTCCAGACCTTCCGCAACGTGATCTGGCCGCTGGCGATCCCGGGGATTGCCGCCGGTTCGATCTTCACGTTCTCACTGACCCTCGGCGACTACATCATCCCCACGATCATCGGGGACTCCTCCCCGTTCGTCGGGTGGGCGATCTACTCGTACCAGGGGGTGTCGGGCAACCTGCCGCTAGCCGCCGCCTTCACCTTCTTCCCGATCGTGATCATGGGGATCTACCTGTACCTGGCGCGGCGCGCCGGAGCGTTCGAGGCCCTGTGATCAAGCGCAAGCACCTCGGGCTGCGGATCTCCACCTGGGCGGTGCTGCTCTTCCTGCACTTCCCGATCGCGATCGTGTTCCTGTATGCCTTCACCACCGAGTCGTCCTCGTTCAAGTTCCCCCCACCTGGGCTGACCTTCGACTGGTTCGGCGTCGCCTGGAACAACGGCGAGGTCCGCGCCGCCCTCTCCCTGTCGCTGCGGGTGGCGGCGATGGCGACCGCCATCGCCCTCATCCTGGGGACGATGGCGGCGGCGGCGGTATGGCGGCGGCGCTTCTTCGGGCGCGAGGCGGTGTCGCTGTTCATCGTGCTCCCGATCGCTCTGCCCGGGATCATCACCGGGATCGCACTGCGATCGGCGATCTCGATCGGCGGGATCCCGTTCTCGTATTGGACGATCGTGATCGGCCACGCCACCTTTGCGGTGGCCATCGCCTACAACAACGTCGCCGCCCGGATGCGCCGCACCTCCCCGTCGCTGTTGGAGGCGTCTGCCGACCTCGGCGCCAACGGATGGCAGACGTTCCGCCACGTCCTGCTCCCCCAGATCCGCCCGGCGCTCATCGCCGGGGGGATGCTGGCGTTCGCCCTCTCCTTCGACGAGATCATCGTCACGACGTTCACCGCCGGGAACCAACAGACGCTGCCGATCTGGATCTTCTCTTCGCTGGTGCGTCCCCGGCAGCGCCCGATGACCAACGTGGTGGCCATGTTCGTGGTGGCGATCACGTTCGTTCCGATCGTGCTCGCCACCCGGCTCACCCGGAACACCGAGGGGACGACGGGGTGAGGAGATCAGAGATAGAAAAAGGGAACCAGGAATCAGGGGGTCACGGTTCAGCCGGGCGATTGTCGGTTGGAGGGTCGCTTCGCCGGCAGTGGTCCCTCGTGGGCGCAGTGTCGCCAACGATCAACTTGTGGTGATGAACAGGGCGTCGATCGTGCTTCTCCAACGAAGATCGGAAGCGATCGCATCACCTGCCACTCCGACACGTGGCCCAGGACCCCGCCACATCGCTGCGCAGATCGGGCAGAGTGCTACTTGCCAGGCGATCGAGTTCTCGAACGCACGATGAGGAACCTCGTTCAGGGAAAGAAGTCCTCGCGGACAACACGAAAGCTTGTCAACCCGGTGGCTCCGCTGTCTCAAAGGAAGTGGGTCGGGTTCGCCGGTCCCGCGAGCGGCGACGCATCGAGGACAGATCTAGGGAACGAGCTCCCAGGTGGCGAGCCATGTCAGCGCATCGTCGAGCGGCAGCATGGTTTCCAGGTGGAACCTGTATCCGTTCTCTTGCCACTCCGCGTAGCGCAGACCGACGAGGTTTGTGGCTCCACATCCCTGTGCTCCTCTGATCGCCTCCCCCTGCCAGACTTCACCGGACGCCCCCCAGGCGCGGTCGTCGCACGTCGGTAGACCCGAGGCGACCGGTCGGCCATCGAGTGAAAGGGACAGCTCGTCGCCTTGCAGCGTGAGCGTCATGAACAGCACCGCTGAAGAAAGCGCTGGCGGTGGGCCACCTTCCTTTATCCAGAGCAGGGCGCTGGATTCGCTTCCCTCTAAGATGTCTCGCGGTACCAGCATCATCACACCATGCTCATCGAGTGCGGCCACTGCCTCGCTCATCGCCGTGGCATCATTGGCGGGTTCCCACTCCGCTTGGAACACAATCGAGGCAACCCCCATGAAGGTGGTTGAGCCCTCGCCGAACGTAGTGCTGCTGCCAGGTGGACCTGTGGTGTCGGGCGTCGACACGGATAGGCAGGAGGCAACCAGAGCCGCGCTCCCCGCAATCGCAACAAGAACGAGCCACCTTGGAGTCATCCACTCGACCTTCCCACCAATACCAGTTGGACGCCGGCGGCGCCGGTCTAATTCCCGTTTTCCGTGTCGCTCCAATTCACCTGTACGCGGCCCGGACACTCTCACGGACCCTCGGTTGTCAGCCCAGCGTTCAGAACTCACAGCACCAGACCGATGGTGTCATCCCCATCGTCGTCCCAATCACCTGCTACCGGTGTCACAGGGGTCCCTTGGTCATAGGCGAAGGTGAGGTCGGCGACTCCTTGGGTGTTTGAGTTGCGCAGGTAGAACGTTCGGTTTGAGAGCCGGTACAAGCCGATCGTGTCGACCCCGTCGTTGTTCCAGTCGCCGATCACAGGGATGTCGCCCGGGTTACCAAAGTAGAAGACCATGTCGGCCACACCTTGGGTATTCGTGTTTCTTAGATAGAAGCGGCCTTCGGTTGGCCTGAATACCCCGATCGTGTCGATGCCATCGCCATTCCAGTCACCAGTGACAGGGATGTCTCCGGGGTTGCCGTAGTAGAACATGTTGGTGCTGCCACTGGAGTTGCGAAGCCGGTACCGCGCTTCGGACGGCCTGAAGGTGCCGACGTCGTCCGCCCCTCCATCCCAGTCCCCTGTCACCGGAAGGTCCGAAGCCTCGGGACCCCCTACCCGCCCAACGCCGCTTCGAGGAGGTCCTGCGCCTGGGCTATCAACCGCTGCGCTTCGGCCACCTCGGCCTGGTAGGTGGCGAGATCGGCGGCGCGCAGCGCCGCATCCGCCCGGGCAAACGCGGCGTCGGCGCGGGTGAGCAACTCGGCCACCGCAGCCGTCACGTCATCGGGAAGATTGTCGTCGGGGGTGCCATCGTCGACGGTGGGAGCGTCTCCGAACACCGCGGTGAGCGCCTCGGCGAGGGTGTTTCGCATCACGATCCGGTCGCCGAAGACCACCACCACCCGCTTGAACTCGGGAAGGGCGGCGATGTTGGTGCCCGGCGTGCCGCCGGTGCTGTTGGCGCTGATGTAGATCGGCTGCACGTAGAGGATCGACTCGTCGATCGGCACCACGAGCATGTTCCCCTGGATGACCTCGGAGCCCTCCTGGCTGAGCAGGGTGAATTCGCTGGAGATGGCCGGGTCCTGGTTGATCCGGGCACCCACCTGGCCGGGGCCGTTGGTGGAGGAGTCGCGGGGAAGTTGGAAATCGACCAGCGCCCCGTACTCGTCGAAGTCCGACTTGGCCACCAGGAACGACACCATGTTCGGTCGGGTCGCCGGGGTGAAGGGCTGCAACGCCAGATAGGTGAGATCGTCCTCGCCGGGCAGGCTCATGAGCAGGTAGTAGGGCACCATCGGGCGATTCTCGGCGCGGAACGCCACCCGCAACTCCTCGCGCTGCGTATTCGACGGATCGCGGGCGATCTGCCAGGGATCGCCGTTGTTGAAGAAGACGCGGGGGTCGGTGACGTGGTAGCGGGTGTACACGTCCGACTGCACCCGGAACAGGTCCTCGGGGTAACGGAGGTGCTCGGTGAGACCGGCCGGGATCTCGGACAGGTCGTCGAATAGCGCCGGGAAGATCGCCCGGTACGCCCGGATCAGCGGGTCGGTGTCGTCGATGACGTAGAACCGCATCGTGCCGTCGTAGGCATCGATCGTCGCCTTGACCGAGTTGCGGATGTAGTTGAAGTCCGACGGCAGCGTCGAGTTGTCGCGGCTCAGACGCCCGGTGGCCGCGATCCCCTCCTGGGCGGTGGCGGCGTCATCGCCGGCGGGCGTCGAGTACGGGAATCGGTCGGTCACCGTGTACAGGTCCTGCACCCACACCAGGCGCCCCTCGAGCACCACGAGGTAGGGATCGGAGTCGGTGTAGAGGAAGGGCGCCGCCTTGGCGATGCGGTCGCGCAGGTTGCGAACCATGAGCACCCGGCTGTCGGAGGTGATTTGGCCGGAGATCAGGGTGTTGACGTCGGCAAAACGCAGGGCGAATGCCACCCGGCGGAAGATCGACCCGGCCTCGATCCCGCCGGTGCCGTCATACGAATTGTACGAGACGGTCTCTTCGCCCGACTCGACCGGTGAATCCACCTCCTGCTCCTTGGTGCCCACGATCACCCACGAGCCCGATGCGAAGTCCTCGCCAAAATAGATCCGGGGCTGGTCGATGATTAACGCCGCCGGCACCGCCTCGTCGGGATTGATGTCCTTGACGAGGAAGTCGGGCTGTCCCTCGGGGGTCACCGTGTTCGCCGGGCTGAGGACGGCGCCGTAACCGTGGGTGAAGACCAGGTGCCGGTTGACCCATCCGGCGTCGGGGATGCTGGAGTCGTTGAGCTCGCGAGCCGCCAGCACCACCTGGGTGAGGGTGCCGTCGAGGTCGTAGCGATCGACGTCGACGTCGGTGAACTGGTAGAAGGGGCGGAGCTCCTGCAGCTGGCGGTAGGTGGTGAGGAGCACCGTCGGATCCCACAGGCGGACGTTGTCGATCGTTGCCGCGTTGTCCTCGAGCGCGGCGGCATCGAGGTCGGTGACCGCGGCGAAGCTTCGCAATTCGACGGCGTCGAGACCGTATCCCTCGCGGGTGAAGGCGATGTTGCGCTCGACGAACGGGAGCTCCTTGTTGATCTCGTCGGGCTGCACCGAAAAGCGCTGGACCACAGCCGGCCAGATGCCGCCGAGCGCCACCGAGGTGACCAGCCACAGGCCGAAGGCGACCGCGGGGAGGGTCCACCCCCGGATGCGGATGTTGATCAGCAGGAGGAGGGCGGCCACGACCGAGATGCCGATGAGGAGATTGAGCGCCGGCAATTGCGCGTTCACGTCGGTGTAGGTGGCGCCGAAGACCGCACCACGCCCGCTGTAGAGCAGGTCGTAGCGGTCGAGCCAGTACCCACCCGCCTTGAGCAACGCGATGATCGCCAGCAGCACCGACACGTGGACCTTTACCCCCGGCGCCACCCGCTGGCGACGCGGCATCACCTGGATTCCTCCGTTGAGATAGTGCAACGCGGTCACCACCAGCAGGGTGATGATGAAGAACTGGAACGCCCATCCGAAGATGTCCCGGTAGAAGGGGACCTCGAACACGAAGAAGCCGAGGTCCTTGCCGAACACCGGGTCGGTGGCTCCGAACGACTGGCTGTTCTGGAACAGGAGCCAGTGCTCCCACCAGGCGCCGGCACCGAGGCCGATGAGCAGCCCGAAAAAGCCGGCAACCGCCAGGCGGAACTTGAGGACGCGCGGCGACACCCATGCCTGGAAGCGCTCCACGATCTCCTCGTCGGGGCTTCCGGCCACCAGCGACTGGCGCGGCGCCAGCCGGTCGGCGAGGACCAGGTTGAGGAACATGAGGGCGAAGGCGGCGACGGTGGCCACCAGCACCAGCACCACCCGGCTGAAGACGAGCGTCGTCCACACCGAGGAGAACCCGATCGACTCGAACCACAGGTAGTCGGTCCAGAAGGTCGCCAGGCCGCGCAGCGACAGCAGCAGGAACAGCAGCACCACACCGAGCACGGCGAGGCTGCGGCGACCCCGGGTGGAGGAACGGCGGCGGATCGGGATCGGAGAGGGGTCGCGTTCGATCATTGAGCGGTCATTGTACGACCGGTCGGGACGGGGGCGATGGTGCAGGTGCACCCGAGGTGTGCCGGAGGCAGCCGGGTGCCCTCGGGAGGCGGACCCGCCGGATCCCACACCGCTCCGTTGGCGGCGGGACACTCGGCGCAAGGCGTTCCCGTCGACACCCCGCGCACCGAGTCACATCCCCCACCGGCGAGGGCACTGAGCAACTCATCGTGGTACGCCGCATCCACGATGGCGCGCACCCACCGCTCGCACTCGTCGATCCGCCAGGTGCGGAACACCCGGCTCATCTTGGCGGCGGTCTCCTCGGGACCGGCCTCACCGGCCGCGGCCGACCGCAACTGGGAAGTGAGCTCCTGGGCCATCATGGCGATGAGTCGTCGCGCCCGGTCGCTCCCGGCGGGCTGACCTGCCTCGACGCCGCCGAGGGCGCGGGCCGCCTCCACACCCCCCGCCGAGGCTCTCTGCACCGCCTGATCGAACGAAGGGGAGAGCTCGGCCGTCACAGCCCGCGCCTCGGGCGACCACCCCGTCGTGCGCAATCCCTCGAGGGCCACCGCCTGGAGATCGACGATGCGGCGCTTCAGGTCGCGCAGACCGAGGTTGTACGCCTGCACGACGACCCGCTCGTGGAAGGACACCGGATCCGAATCCCCCTCGCCCATGAGCACGTCGACCTCCGCGGTAGTGCGGAGCGCCTCGAACAGGGTCCCGACGTCGTCGGGGACGGATCGGGCCGACCGGCGCGATGACTGTGCAGCCCTCGGGGCGGTGTCGGGCCGCCGGCCGCCCCGGTCGGCCCCGAGCTGCTCCACCTCGGCGGCAAGGGCATCGCTGAGATCGGGAAGCCCCGAATCGACCTCGCCGGGGAGCACCTCGAAGGAGCGCCGGACCGGCACCGGCTCCGCGGGGAGCACGTTGATTGCCTCGATACCCCGCGAGGCCCGCAGCCGCTCGATCTCGCCGAGCACCTCGCGCCGCCGCTCCTCCTGGTCGGGTGTGGGAACGAGCGACACCTCCTCGGTGCGGGCGACCGAGAGCATCTCCGCCGCCAGGTCCCGGGCGTTGGTGATCTGACGTTCGAGCTCGTAACGGCCGCTGCGGATCATGTCGTCCTGTTCCTTGCGGGTGACGGCGAGCCGGCGGTGAGACTCGCGTTCCGCCTCAGCCCTGACGAGAAGAGCATCGTCCTCGGCCTCGGCGAGGATGGCCGAGGCCGTCTCCCGTACCAGTGCCAGCAGCTCGGCCCCCGTCTCCCAGGCGTCACGACGAGTCTGAAATGCCTGATCCTCGGCCTCCTGGACGACAGCAGCGGCGCCGGCTGCGGCACCGGTGCCGACGACATCGGCATCCGATTGGGCGCGGACGCGCATCCCGTCGGCGGCCTCCTTGGCGGCTTCCAGGATGCGGCTGACGTCATCCCCCACCGCCTTGAGATCGCGGGCGAGGTGCTCGAGCCCCCCGGCCCGGTCCACCTCGGCCCGGAGCGCGTCGTAACGGCGCTTGAGTTCCACCCAGCGCTCGACCGCCTCCGAGACCAGGGTGTCCACGACCCGCTTGTCGTAGCCGCGCCGGGCGGAGGGGATGCCGCGCGTCCCGAAGCCTTCGGGACCGAGATCGTCGTCGGCCATCACGGGCACGATACCCGTGGGACGGGGCTCGAACCCACCTTCAGCCGGTCGCGACGGCCGCCGGAGCCGGTTCCAGGGCTTCGAGGTAATCCAGCGCCTCCTGGAGGGTCGTTACCGGCACGATCTTCACCCCGTCACCGGCGGCGGTGAGAGCGTCGGCGTAGTTCTCTTCGGGCACGAACACGATCTCCACCCCGACGGCACGGGCGGCGAACACCTTCTGCCGCACCCCTCCGATAGCGCCCACCGTCTCGTCGAACCGGATCGTGCCCGTGCCGGCGATCACGTGTCCCTTGGTGAGGTCACCCGGGGTGAGCAGGTCGATGATGGTGAGCGCATAGGTCATCCCCGCCGACGGACCGCCGATGTTGCGAGAGTCCACCTTCACGTCGATGGGGAGGTCGAAGTCGAGGTTGATCGTGTCGAACACCACCCCGACGAGCGGGGCTCCCGCGATGTCGGGATGGGCGGCGAGGGTGACGTCCACGGAGAGCGGTTCTCCACCCCGGGTGCCCGACAGGGTGATGGTGTCGCCGATCTCGAAGCCGCGGATGACGTCCCCGGCCTGCTCGGCGGTGGTCACCTCCCGGCCGGCGATCACGTCGAAGCGGTCGCCGATCTGGATCACCCCCATCGCCGGGGTGTCGTCGACCACCTGGAGCACCTCGACTCCCTCGCCGACGAAGGTCACGTCGTACCCGAGTCGCTCCAGCGCCACAAAGACGGCGGTGTCGATCGACTCGTCCATCGCCTCGAGGTTGGTGCGCGTCACCTCCTCCTGGCTCACCCCGTGAGGCCGGATCGCGTCCTGGTCGAGCAGGTCGACCCGGGAGTCGAGAAACCTGGCCTCGAACCATTCAAAGGCGTTGACTTCCCGCAGACCCACCGTGAGGAGGTAGAAGGTGCCCTCGGAGACAAAGGTTTCGGCGTCGGTCACCGTGATCAGATCGGCGACGTCCTCGACCGGGCCGGGCGACATCGCGTAGTAGGGCAGCTTCACCGGCCAGAGGAGGAGCACCACCAGGCCGGTGGCGAGGAACGACCCCAGGAGGACGAAGGGCCACCGCGGCGATCGTTGCCGCGGGGCAGGCTCGGGGGCGGGTTGCTCGGTGATCATGGACGACCAGGGGATCGTACCGGTGCGGTGCGTACACTCCCTGCAATGGGACGCATTTCACGAACCTTCGAGTTGGCCGGGTCGTCGTGGCGGGTGCTCAAGGCGGACAAGGAACTCATCCTGCTCCCGGTGATGTCGTTGATCGCCACGATCGCGGTGGCGGTTTCGTTCCTGATCCCCCTGCTCGACTCCTGCACCGCCGACACCGGCGGCGGAACTGCCTCGTGCGAACTGGCAACGACCGACTACGTCCTGCTCGGCATGATGTACGTGGCGCTCGCCTTCATCACGATCTTCTTCAACGCCGCGCTGGTCTACGCCGCCAATCAACGGATGTCGGGCGGCGATCCCACCGTGGGAAGCGCGCTGCGTGGCGCGGCACTCCGCGTGCACCGGATCTTTCCGTGGGCCCTGGTGTCGGCGACGGTGTCGGTCATCCTGCGGGCCATCGAGGAGCGGGCCGGAGTGTTCGGGCGCATCATCGCCGGGATCGCCGGGATCGCCTGGGCGCTCGTCACCTTCCTGGTCATCCCCGTGCTCGTGATCGAAGACGTCGGTGTCCGTGAAGCGGTGAAGCGATCCGGGGCGATGTTCAAGCGGACGTGGGGGGAGAACGTTGCAGCCCAGGTCGGCTTCGGACTTCTCGGATTCCTCCTCGTCCTCCCGGCGATCGCGGTGATCGCCTTCGGCTTCGGGACGGGGGGTGTCACCGCGGTCGTGCTCGTCGCGGCCGGCGTGGCGTGGATACTGCTGGTATCGCTGGTGCTCGCAGC
>Ga0209751_10003704_pt1 | contig 14796 bp, 7 predicted proteins | sample RifCSP13_1_FD_184019 | JGI IMG/M metagenome (GOLD analysis project Ga0209751, IMG submission 184019) | Soil microbial communities from Rifle, Colorado - Rifle CSP2_sed 13_1 (SPAdes) (version 2) | ecosystem: Environmental > Terrestrial > Deep subsurface > Rock core/Sediment | place: Rifle... | reverse complement strand
GAGGGATGCGATCGACAGGCGACGCTCGCTGTCGCCGGGCAGAGTGCACATCCGTCGCAATCGTCACCCCGCCTCATCCTCACAGTAGATCAGGCCGGCGTACTCGCGCACGGCCGGGCTCTCGTGAACGTGCGGAGGGCCGATGATGAAATCCAGGATCACCGTAAGCGCACTGGCCGCCCTTGGCGTCCTTCTCCTTGTCGCGATCCTCGCGTATGTGATCCTGGCCGTGGAACTGGGTCTGGGAACGTACCAACCTGGGGACACAACACGGGAAGGAACGGTCAGCCTCCCGGATCTTCAAAGCAGCGCAGTCGCCATCACGGGTCCCCCGACAGCGCCGGCCTCAACCCTCGGGGCCACGCCCACTGCAAGCGCGAATTCCCCGAGCGCGCACGAGCCCGCGGGCGCCATCTCACCAACGCCTGGCGGGGCGACCGGGCTCTCGCCTACGCCTAGCGGGACGACCGGGCTCTCGCCCACGCCTGGCGGGACGACCCAGTTCCCGCCCACGCCCACCCGGACATCGACCCCGTCCGCCGGCTCGACGCTCACCTCGCCTTCGGATCCGCAGCCTGGTCTTCCGCTGCGGGCGGCGTTCTACTACCCATGGTTCCCCCAGGCATGGACGCAGTCAGGCATCTTCCCATACACGAACTTTGCCCCTTCCTTGGGCTTTTACGACTCAGGCGACCAAAACGTTATCCGACAGCACGTCGCCGCCATGCAGTACGGCAACCTCCAGGCCGGGATCGCCTCCTGGTGGGGTCAGGATCATCACACGGATCGCCGCATGCCAACCATCCTGTCCGCGACCGCCGGCACGTCCTTCCACTGGAGCGTCTACTACGAACCAGAGGGCCAAGGCGACCCGGGCCTCAGCCAGATCACGGCCGACCTGACCTACCTGCGGGATAGGTATGGCACCGATCCGCATTACCTGCGGATCGATGGGCGCTTCGTGGTCTTCGTCTACGCCGATGCATCCGACCGCTGCAGCATGGCGGACCGTTGGGAACAGGCGAACACCGTCAATGCTTACGTCGTGCTTAAGGTGTTCTCGGGGTACCGGTCCTGCGCCAGCCAACCCGATGGATGGCACCAGTACGGACCGGCCGTGGCCGCGGATGCCCAGGGAACGTTCAGCTACTCCATCAGCCCGGGCTTCTGGAAGGTAGGCGAGAGCCCGCGTTTGAGCCGCGACCTGGAGCGTTGGAACAGGAATATCCGCGACATGATCGCCTCCGGAGCCGACTTTCAGCTCATCACCACATTCAACGAGTGGGGCGAAGGCACATCGGTGGAATCGGCGCGTGAGTGGGAGAGCGCCTCCGGATACGGAGCCTATCTGGACGCATTGCACAACAATGGCGGCGCCCATCCAACCGCTACCCGGACGGCGCCCCCGCCAGCAACTACACCCGCTCCGACACGAACGCCGCCCCCCGGCGCGGTGCTGTTCAGCGCCGCGGGAGACCACGGCGCCACCAGCCGAACCGATTCAACCCTCTCGCGCATGAGCGAACTCGGGCTGCAATTCCACCTGGCCCTTGGCGACCTGAGCTATGACGACCGCACGCCCGAGTCGGCCTGGTGCGACTACATCAAGTCAGCGCTGGGAGCGAGCTTCCCATTCCAGCTGGTCGTCGGGAACCATGAAGAGGACAGCCGGGTGGATGGCTTCATCCGGAACTTCGCCGCCTGTCTACCGGATCGGATGGGCGCGGTTGGGGACTACGCCACAGAATACTACTTCGACGTGTCCGACCTGCTCCGGGTGATCCTGATCGCGGCCGACCTCAAAGTGGACGGGGTGAGCTACGAGTACGTTCCCGGCAATCCCCACTATCAGTGGCTGGCTGACACGATCGACGACGCCCGAGCGCGGGGCATCCCGTGGGTCGTGGTGGGAATGCACAAAGTCTGTGTGTCCATGGGCAACAAGCCATGCGAAGTCGGGGACGACCTGATGGACCTGTTGATCGATCAGAAGCGGGTGGACCTGATCCTGATGGCCCACGACCACGACTACCAGCGATCCAAGCAGCTCACCTGCTCAGATGTTGCGTCGTATTCGGCCGCCTGTGTGGCGGATGACGGGGCCGATGGGCAGTACACCAAGGGCACCGGCACGGTTATTGTGATCGCCGGCATGTTCGGGGGCGGGGGTTTCACGTCGGTGGACACCGGCGACCCCGAGGCAGGTTACTTCGCCGCCTGGATGGGGGGCAATGGCACTTGCCGGCCTGCCTGCACCGCAGTGGATCGGGGGATCGTGAGGTACATCGTCACTGCCACCAGCCTCAGCGCTGAGCTGTTCACCAACTCCGGCGACTTCCGCGACAGCTTCACCATCCGTTAGGGCCTAGCCGCACGGCTAGCCGGTCTCGATGATGAGCTGAGGCGCATTCGCGCCCGACTCGCGGCTGGCCAGGTTCATGGCCGTGCTGTGAGCAGTCGTGAAGGCGAGACTCACCGTCCCATTTCCGCTGATCAGCGGGGTTACATCCACCTCCGTCCATGTTCCGGAGGTGAAGCTGCCCGACGAGGCGACAACGCCCCCCACGGGCGGTGCGTTGTTGTAGGTGATCGTGCTCTCGTCCCAACTGTTGTCCGCCACCCCGCGGGCGTCGTAGCCTACGCTGTGGCCGCCGTTGGCGAACAGCCGCAGCCTGGCTCGGATGACGCTGCCGGATAGCCCCGTCACCTCGAAGCGCAGGTAGCTGCGCATCTCCGGGGAACCATCGGCCCGCAGCGACAAGGACGACCCGGCGTTGGTCGTCGGTTTCTCCGCATCCACGTAGGCGTCGGCGACCGGCAAGAAGGTGAAGCTTATTAGGGCCGGCGTGTTGGTTGCCGTCGTCGCGAGGGTTGGGGTGCTCGTGGGAGCGACCGTGGGCGTTCGAGTGCTCGTCGGGGTGGATGAGGCCGCGCTGGTGGGCGTCGGTGTGCGGGTGGCCGTCGCCGTGGGCGTCCTGGTTGCCGTGGCAGTGGGTGTCGCGCTGAGGGTGCTGATGGCCGTCGCGGTTGGCGTGCGCGTCGGAGTCCGCGTGGCGGTTGGGGTGGGCGTGCGGGTGGCGGTCGCGGTCGGCGTTGCCGTAGGGGTGTACCCCGTGCCGGTGCCCTGGTCGTTGATCTCGCCGACCCGGTTGCCGGCGAAGTTGTTGGTTCCCACCACGGTTCGGTGGCACGCGGAACTGCTGATGTTCAGGCCGTACGACTGGGTCTTGAGCGCCTGGTTGTCGGTTGCCGTGTTGGAGTCGACGACGTTATCGTCACAGGTGACTCCATTGCCGGATTGGATCCTGATGCCGTCGCGGCCCGCGATGTCATCTGAGCTGTTCAAGATCGTGTTGCCGGTCACCCGATTGCGATCGCTGGAGATGATGTTGATACCGTCCGAGCCCGAATTCTCGATAGTATTGCCCGACACGATGTTGTCAAGGGATTTCTTGTTCGGCTGCGAAGCAGAACTCGACGATTTGGTGATCTGGATACCGTGGCCTCCGACGTCGAAGATCTGACATCCCTGGATGGTGTTCTGGCTGGTGGCCAGCAATTCGATCCCATCGCTGGGGACCCCGACCACGATGCAATTCCGAACGGTATTCCTGACCGCGTCACGGTCTCCCACATTGTCCTTGCCGTCGAAGATGATGCCGCGCCCCCTGGAGCCGCTCACTTTCACGTTCTCGATCACGGTGTCGTCGCACGTGTCACAGTCTATGGCATCGCTGGTCGAGCGGAACGACCCTCCGGCGAAGACGGTCAGGCTGCGGATCTGAACCCTGTTGGAGCGCCCCATGTCGAACACTTCCGTGTCGGAGGAAGCGCTGGAATTGTTTCTCAGGATGGTGACGTCGATCCCCTGGCCTTGAAAGGTCACATTGTCAACGCCTCTGAGCCGGAAGTGATCCGAGCCCAGGTCAAACTCGCCGCCCTGGAATGTGACCAGCCCGCCGCCAGCGGCGTCAAGGTCCGCCACGGCGGATTCGACCACGGTCTTAAGTGTTCCGGCGTAGGTTGTTCCCAGCGTTTGTTCAACGGCCCGGTAGGTGGTGGGACCGGTTCTGGTCACCACATAGTGGGACGGCGCTGGAGCGGATGCGGCCGGAAGGAACGGAATAGTGACCGCGGCAAAAAACACGGCGATCAGCACATGGGATGCGGTGCGGGTTGCCATCTACTCCCCTTCCACTGGTGACACGGAGCGGCTGCGCATGGCGATTGCCCCCAGGCTAACCACGACCAGAAGGGCCAGGGTCGCCAGGGCAAGGGCCCGACTCCGATCCGGCGCACTCTGCGTCTCGGCGGGCTCGCTCGATTCGAAGTTGATGATATCCGGGACCTCGCCGAGGCGCATGCCGGCCACGAGCTCCACGTAATGGGTCCGATACTTCTCACTCGGTTCGATGTGGGTGTTCTCGCTGAATTCGTTCCAGCTGATCAGCCCGATGGCATCCGGGGAGGAGCGCAGGGCCGCTTCCATCTGGCGCCTCATCGTCTCCCCGTTGTTCCGCTCCACGACCCGTGTCCCGCCCACCAGCCTGGCATCGAACCCGGGAGCTGCCGGGGCGATCCACAGACCACCGTCGGCGTGCGCCGCCCTCCCCATCTCCTCCAGCTTCTCCGGGTACCCGGGGAAGGTCTCCGGGTTGACCGACGACCAGTAGTACGCATTGCCGTCGACCAGGTAGTGCAGCCTGGCGTACCCCTGCGTGTTCCTTTCCGAGGCCAGGATGAGCAGATGCTCTCGGCGGGGGTTGGCCACCTGCGCCACCTCCGCTGGCGAGAACTTCCAGGTGCCGGACCAGATGACCAGGGGAAGACCGAACAGATCGAATACCGGGTCTTCGGCATAGCGATCCCGAAAAAGGTCCAGGTCGCTGGCGATGCGCTCGATGGGGAGCGGCTCGCGCTCTACATCAAGACCTTGGTACATGATGGCGAGCTTGAGCCCCTCCGCCCGGGCGATCTCCATGAGCTGCTCCAGACGGCGGTTGAGTTTCTGGGTGGATTTCCAACTGACGATGAAGCCATCGATCCCCGCCTGCCTCGCCCACCTCACGTGCTGCTGCATGACCTCCCTGTCGTCGCTGGAATACCGGCCAAGAAGAGGGTAATCAACCTTGGCCCGTTCCCACATGAGCGGATCGAACCAGATATAGTAAAACGCCAGCAGGGGAATGGCCTTCCGCTCGCCATCCATGACGGGGGTTATTGGGGTCGGAGCACAGCCCACCAGCAACACTGCCAGGGCCGGCAGCCACGAAAGGGCTACATCTAGGTAGCTGATCACCCTGGGCCGCATAAACTGATCGCGGCACGGGGCGAGGCCAAAGCTCCCCCATCCGCCCATTATTCGGTCGTCGGAGCGCCGAAGACCTCCCCCGGAAGGTCGATGTTGTTGATGGCGAACTTGTCGGCGAACTTCGGTCGCAGACCAGTGGGGTTCAGCTCTCCCGCGACCCGGCCGTTGCGCACGCCCGTCTGCTGGAACTCGAACAGGTCCTGCATCACGATGCTGTCGCCCTCCATGCCCTGCACCTCGGCCACCTTGACCACCTTGCGCGTGCCGTCCCGCAGCCGGTCCAGGTGGACGACCAGCTCGATGGCGGAGGCAAGCTGTTCACGAATGGCCCGGTGGGGGAGTTCCATGCCGGCCATCATCACCATGGTCTCGATCCGGCGCAGCGTGTCCCGCGGGCCGTTGGAGTGGATGGTGGTCAGCGAGCCGTCGTGCCCGGTGTTCATGGCCTGCAGCATGTCCAGCGCCTCCCCGCCCCGCGCCTCGCCCACCACGATCCGATCCGGCCGCATGCGCAAGGCATTGATGACCAGCTGCCGGATGGTCACCTCGCCCTGACCCTCCACGTTGGGCGGCCGGTATTCCAGCCGCACGATGTGGTCCCGTTTGAGCTGCAGCTCAGCCGTGTCTTCGATCGTGACGATCCGCTCGTGCCCGGGGATAAACGCCGACACCACATTCAGCAGCGTGGTCTTGCCGGTGCCGGTCCCGCCCGAAATGACCATGTTGACGCGTGCTTCGACGCTGGCCTTCAGGAAGGCCGCCAGGTCTGCCGTCAGCGTCCCGTTGGCAATCAGATCCTGCACGGTGTAGGGGGTCTGTGCGAATTTGCGGATCGTGAGCGCGGGACCGTCCAGCGCCAACGGAGGTATGGTGGCGTTCACCCGGTAGCCGTTGGGCAGCCGGGCATCCACCATCGGAGAGGACTCGTCCACCCGCCGCCCCAGCGGCGAGACGATCCGATCGATGATGCGCCGCAGGTGAGCTTCGTCTTCGAACACCACCTCGCTCGGCTCGATCAGGCCGCGTCGTTCGACGTACACCCGCTTCGGCCCATTCACCATCACCTCAGTGATGCTGTCATCCTGCAGCAGGGGCTCCAACGGCCCGTAGCCCAGGATGTCCGCGATCACGATGGCCAGTAGTCGGGCGCGCTCGGCGCGGGTATAGATCAGACCCTCCTCCGCCAGCAGCTGGTTAAAGTGGGTCTCGATCGACCGGGTCAGCTGCTCCGGGTGCTGCAGGTCGGGCTCGTCCACCGACTCGGCCAGCAGCTTGCTCTGAACCCGATCACGGAGGTAGTAGACGTTGGCCCCCGCCCCGCCCGGCGCGCCGCCATCGCCGGAGGGCACCTGCCGTTCGGTGGCGATGTCCGCTTCGGTGAGCCAAGGAGGGAGGTCGGCGAACAGCGGATCCGCCACGATGGACGGTATTGGGCTATTGCCCCTCCGGCCCCGCAGCTGGATGTCGCCGATCTGCGGTTGGCCCTTCGTCTCCGATGGGCGGCCAGGTGCCCCCGCTTCTATGCTCGTTCCCTTTACCCCTTGTACCCGCTCTGTCTGGCGATTTGAACTCAACTCCCGGTCCCGCGGCGGAGAAGGGGAGGGATACCACGGGTAGTAGGGGGGCGGCGCTTCCCCACCACCTTCTGTCGTCATCGCCCTCCACCTCGCCAGGGTTGGCAGCACTTGCGCTCCAGATGCATGCCCAGGGTGAGAGGGCCTGGGGCTAGGCGTGGCGTGGCGAATCGGCACCGTGTAGGACGCCCCGATCCCCTGAGGTCTCCGGAGAGCCTCGAGGACGCGTGGGGGAAGCCCGGCGGGGAAGCGGCCCTTCCACTCTCGTCGCCAGCGCCGGCGCAGTCGCAGCGCCAGGGCCTTCAGCTGGCGTAGAAGGTGTGGACGCCCGATGAAGAGAAGCCCCGATGCGGTGGCCACGGAAAGCATGAAGCCCAGGGCGATATCAAGGTAGCTGATCACCTTGAGCCTCACGTACTGGTCGCGGGACAGCGCGACGGGCACGGCGGGTGAGATCCCTGAGGCGTCCTCGACCGTCACGCGGTACTCTCCCCGCGGGAGCGATTCGAGGCTTATTTCGCCCTCAGGTCCGAAGAAGTGCCACGCAAGGCTACCGTCCGGGTACTCGAGGCGAATTCCCCTCCCGATGGGGAACCCAAAGAGCGCATCGCTCGCTGTGAGTCGAATGGAGTAGAGCAGAAGCTCGATCTGCCACTCGTCGTTGGGCTCCACAAGGAACCGCTGCTGTCCCTTGTTGACCAGATTCGAGCCCCCAGCCATGACGCTCTCCACGGAGTACAGGAGCTCCCTCTCTTCGATCCCGGTCAGGTCTCGCACCACACGTTCGGCAGGCAGCCAGTGGGGGCCGGGGCCCTCCAAGGTGTGCACCCCTCCGCCGCTGCTCCTAACGGTGAATGAAGTGATACGTTCCGAGTCGACCGGCTGGCCCTCCAGATCCACGAATCGCAATGTGACCTCGTAGCTGACGTTGAAACCAACCTCTAGCCATGTGACCCTCGGGATCTCCACGTCGCGATAAGGCGTAAACACCGAAGCCCAGCGGCGGAACTGCACACGGGTGCTCGGGACTTCGGGATCGATCGGCAACACCTCAAGACGGTACGTGCCGCCCTCATCCACCTGGATCCTGGCGATGCCGTGTTCATCCGAGCGGAAAGCCCGTCCATCCAGGGAGAACACCACCCCAGGCAAGGCAGGCACGGTTTGAATCTCAAGCTGGGCCGGCTCGATCACCAGATCCGTCGATGCGCCGGATGCTCGGAACGCCGCCACTCCATCGAAGTTGATCTCCAGAGCGTAGGTCCCGGCGCGCAGATCTCGCCCGATGCGCAGCGAGGCGGTGCCCGTCGAATCGGTCCGGCCCATTCGCGCGCGCTCACCGTTCAGGTACCACTTGACACGCTCGTTCACCACGGGATGGCCCGATACAGTAAGAAGCTGAGCCTTGATCGTCGTCGATTGGCCTGCGCTGACCGGCTCGAGAGGTTGGATGGTGAGGACGGTCCGGGAAGGCGCCACCACCTGCAGCCTAGTGAGCGCGCCCGATGGCCGAAGATCAGTGGAGCCTTTGAAACGGACCTTCAGCGCATAGACCCCGAGAGGTAGATCACCCCGGAAGCCCAAGACTGCAGACCCATCGGCATCCGTCCGTGCCCAGCCTTGGTACACATCGTCCAGGTAGAAGTCGACGGACTCGCCCTCAGCGGGCTCGCCCAATGTGGTGGCGAGGTGAGCCACAAGCCTTGCCCTTTGGCCCGGAACGAGCGGCCCAACCGGCCCGATTGTCAAGGAAGTCCCGATCCCCGCGCTGCTCGACGTTGAGGTCGGGGTTGGCGTCAGCGTGGGCCGCTCGGTGGGTGTGGCTGGGAGCGTATTCGTCTCGAAATACATCGCACTCGGCGGGTCCTTTGGCGTAGCTGATTTGGGAAGAATCGATGTGGCCGTTGGCGCGGGGCGCTCAGGAGGGATCGGCGTCTCCGTTGGCATCGGTCGATCGGTGGGCGTGACGACCGAAGTGGAGAGCGGTTCCACTTCTTGTGGCAGCCGGGCGGGCCTAAGCCACAACAGAAAAAGGCCGGCCAGAGCCAACAGTGGGAGGGCTCGTTCAAGAACCCGTCTCATCGACGGGATGCCGCAACTGGGCTGCCGGCCACCCGCCCGCGACGACCGGCGCCAAACCTCGCCCAACCGATGAGCACCGCTGGCAGAACCAGGGCAGCCCCGTAGGCCCCGTAGATCACCCCGCGGCGCGGCTCCTGCCGCGGCTCCTTGCCGGCGCGTTCCCAGGGGACAACGCGGGGTTCGCGAGGCGGCTGGGAGAAGTCGAAGGCAGTCACGAAGCTCTTGGCCCTTGCGTCGCGCACCGCCAGGGATTCAAGCCCCCAGTTTTCCTCGATGAACTTGAGGATCGATGTGAAATCAAGCACCGTGCTGTCGATGTGGCCCGGTCGAGCGTAGGGGCTTACCAGCAGGGCGGGAACGCGGAAGCCGTAGCCGTACGCGTCCACCTGGGGAGGCGGCACATGGTCGTACCAGCCGCCCCAGTCGTCATAGGTCAAGATGAATGCCGAGCTGTACCAGGCGTCGCTGCGCATGAGCTCGTTGATCACCGTCCTTACGAAACGCTGACCGCTCTGGACGCTGCTCGGTGGATGCTCGCTGGGTCCGGAGGGCACGATGTAGGCCACCGCTGGCAGGGTCTCGTTTTGGAGATCCTTGAAGTACTCCCCGAGATCGACGATGCGGGCGAAGAGCTGCGGATCGTCGAGGTACCTGGCGTAGTTCAGCAGAGGCACCCAGATGGCCTGCGAAGCCTTCGGCCCGATTGCCTCGGCCCGCGTCCGGTACGTGATCGTGGGATCGTAGTTCTGCACATAGAACTTCCATGAGATCCCGCGCTCTTGGAGCCGGTCGAAGATAGTGGGCAGATCCCCCAAACCCTCTGGAGGAAGATCGCGCTCGCCCGGGCCCGGGGCCGCGGCGACCCAATACACGTGATTCGTGAAGCTCCCACCGCCGGCGGAGCTGAAGAAGCGGTCGAAGAGCACATATTCGTCGGCTAGGTTCCAGTAGTAGGGTAGGTCGCGGTCGTCGTAGTACGCCATCGCCAGCCGCCCGTCCTGATTCTTTAGGTTCAGCGCGTAGACAAACCCATCCATGCGACCCCTGTTAAATTGCAGACGGAACGTGGTCGAGCTGTGATCCGGGTCATCCGGCTGGACCTCACCTTCACCCAAGTGGAAGGGCGCCACGCAAGTGCGGCTCACTGGATCGAAGGGGTCGATCGGCATGCAGGTGCCGGGCGGAATGCCGTCCGCCCCCGGATAGGTGCCGAAGTAGTTGTCGAATGAGTGGTTCTCCTGCATCAGCACGATGACATGCTCGATCAGCGTCTTCGGCTGCGAATCAGAGTCGGGCGGAAGCGTCCCCTGTTGGGGTGGCCCGAAAAGACCCAGGCCGATCGCCGCGGCCCAAAGTGGGAGGGTGAGTCGCGGGTGGCGGATCATGGCCGAACCGCGTAGATCACGATCACTGGCTTCAGGGTTGTTTCTCCGCTAGCGCCGGGGACGGTGATGAATTCGTAGTGAAGAGCCCTGCCGTGATATCGCCGAACGTAGCTGAGAAGCTTCTGGGAAAAGAAGGGGGAGCGCTCCGCCGAGAAGGCATCCCAGACCAGATACTGAATGGCGCCGCTGCGGATGGAGAAGTCTGGGTTGGGGACAGGATCGTACGAAGGATTCCGGTGGAGCGGGTTGGGACTGACCGACAGGCCGTACGCCCAACGATGACCGTAAAACTGGAGGATGTTCGCCATGGATGGTCCGATGGTCATCAGAGTGGATCCCTCAGGGGTGTTGTCTGCGACCCATACCCCCGCCTCTCGCCCACCCGGAACTCCCCCCGAGCCCGCCAAGAAGCGGCCGGAATTCGAAGGGTAGGTCGACTGCCAGCTGGGGATCCAAAGCGTGATGGCCACCAGCCCCGCGGCCAGAGCCCCCATTTGCCTCCGGCTCACTCGCCCGCGCAGCAGCCTGAGATCCGGGGCCGAGATCAAGCGTGCGAGGCTACGGGCGGCCAGGATGGCAATCGCGGGCGCAATGAGGAGCAGATACTGGTATCCCTTGACAGGCCAGATCTGGAAGAACAAAGTCGGTACCGCGATCCACAAAAGCAGAAGCTTCTCCTTCCACGAGTGCTCGCGGCGGAGCACCCAGATCCCCAGCAGGGCTGCCAGGATGAGCAGCGGCCCGATCGCGGAAGGGACCGTCGTGGCGTAGAAGCTCCACTCGTGATTCGGACGGCGGAAGAGCTGCCACACCAGGTAGTGCCGTCCCGCGGAGGCCCCCCCAGCCAAAGCGAGCGAAAGGGGAAACGGGGCGATGACGGCGATCATCGGCACAATGGAGAGACCGAGATCACGCAGCCGGAGGCGGATCTCGGGAGACAGCGCCAGGAAGGCGTAGATGGCTCCCAGGAGCACAACTCCGGTTTCTTTCGCCAGGAACGTCAGTCCCATGCCGGCGCCGGCGGCGTAGAGCCAGGCCGGGTGGTGGGTAGCCGCGAAGCGCGCCGTGAGCAACAAGGTCAACGTGGCACACAGCGTCATCGGGCCATCGAGCAGAACCTGGCGGGTGACCACCACGTGGTACGGCATCAAGCTCAGGAACAAGGCGGCCAGCAGGCCCGCGCGCCGGCCGTAGAGCTCTCGCCCAAGCTGATACACAAGCAGCACGTTGGCCAAGCCCACCGCGGCCGCGGTGGTGCGGGCCAGCACCGGGTCGACACCATCCTGGAAGACCAGGGCCAGCAGGAACTGAAAGAGCAGGGGATGGGCGCGAAAGATGGGAAAGAACTGACTGAGCACTGGGTCGTTGGCGATGGCCGCGGCCTGGCCGGCGTATACCGCCTCGTCGCTGTTGAAACCCAATAGGTCGAGTCGGTAGACCCGCATCGCCAGGGCGGAGCTCATGATAAGCACTAAAGGCCTTGCCGCGAGGAACCTCTGGGCGGAGGACAGCCCGTGGATCATCGGCCCCCATATCCGGTGCTCCCGGATGGCGCGGCACCGGCCCGGAGGGAGGCGGAGATCGACGAGCTTGGTTCTGACCGGCCGCAGCGCATGGCTCAGCCGTAGGATTGCCTTGCGGGTCGCCTGGATGGGCGCGTTGCTCAATGTCAGGCGCATCCGGTTTCACCCCTCAGGGAGCCGATAGAAGGGTGGGCAGCCGTTGCGACCAGCCAAACTGGGGATCGCGTAGCCGAGTCGCGGCGCGTCCGTTGAGCGCCTCGCCGATGATCTCCCTCTCCTCCCCGTGCAGATCCTTGCCCTTCCAATGGGACAGGAAGCCTGCCAGCCGCGGGTAGGGAGGAAATCCGTACGCATCCTCCGCGTTCTGGATTAATATGTCGACGATGTGCTGCCCGTCCATGCGCTCCTGGTGCTCGGGACCTCGCTCGATCAGGACTACATTTTCCAGGGTGGCCGAGTTTGCGATCGATACCCGGGGCACCAGACGTTGGATCCCGTACTTGGGCGGGGGAATCAGCAGCTGAACCCAGGCGCTGAGGGAAGCTGCGGGCATGATGGTCCTGCCCAGCAGTAGCCCGATGAGCCGACCGGAACGCGAGTGCAGCCGGCTCTGGACTTGAAGGCTCAACCGCTCACGCAACGTGAGTCTAGCGGTGTCCACCGCCCGCAGCGTGTGACGGCTGATGGTGAGCGGCTTCGGATAGCTGAGGACCGTGCCATCCCTGGTCAAGATTGTCATGTCGTCCGAGAGAAACGCCCACGGGTTCCTTGCCAGCACCTGCAGGATGGTGGTCGTCTTGCCGGTGTCCGTCGCGGCGGTAACAAGCGAGGCCTTGCCATCGAACGACAAGCACGCTCCGTGCACCAGCGCGAATCCCTTTCGCACGAATACCCAGCGCAGGATCGGCTCGACGACATTCGTATACAGCACGTGCGGGGACCGCATCAGCAGCGGCGAGACGGAGATCTCAATCGGCTGCCGGTAGGCGACGGTCACCTCGAACCCGTAGCGTCCCAGCCACTCCCTGTAACGAACGGCGTCTTCGGCAGGCCTGGCCTCGCGACGCCTCTCAATTCTCAATTGGATATCCGGTTCGGCAGCGACAGCCGTCCTCCGGAAGTGCTCCAGCTCCGGCAGCTTGAAACTCGATAGGACACAAACCAACCCATGGATATCGTAGGCGAAGGCGAAATCCTGCTGATCATAGGCTTTGCGGACCGGCCTCCAGATCCATCGGTCGGAGACAAAGTAGCGCAGGATCGTCAGGATGAAGATGGAAATCAGGTTGGAGACCAGGTAGTGGAGCCCCAGGCCGGACACAAGGAGCGTGAGCAGAGGGCCACGCAGCCCGAATGCCAGGTTGTTCATGGCCCAGTAGGCGGCGAACCTGATGGACATGCGCCCTTCGCTGGCCCGATGACGGAACACCCACGCCTCTGTCAAGCCGAAGTTCCACAGCGTAGAGAACTGGGTTGCCGCCAGGGCTGCCAGCAGGTAATGCATGCCCGCCAGCTCATGTAGGGCGGCCAGGGCTGCACTGTTCACGGCCAGGCCTGTTGCTCCCACCACGAGAAAGCGCGCGAGCGTGCCGTGGCTCCACAGGGCAAGCCGGGCGAAATGCCGCAGGAACCGCATGCCCTCCCTCAGCGTGCCCTTGCTGTGACCGGCATGGCGCGGGGCGAAGACGAAGGGCACCTCCGACACCCGGAGCCTGGGGCATTTGACCAGGATCTCGAGCAGGATCTTAAATCCGCTCGGCCGAAGCAGATGGGCGTCGACCGCGCTTCGCCGGAAGAGGAACAACCCTGTGAGCGGATCGGATACTTTCGCGAGCCTGCGAGGGAACACCAGCCGCAGAGCGAATGTGAGCGATCGGCTGAGGGCATGCCTGAACGGGCTGAGCCCCTGTGGCTTGGCGCCCGAAGCGAAGCGACTCCCAAGTACAAGATCTGCCCCAAGCTCCGAGGCTCTGCTGATCAATTCGGGTATGACCTCCGGGGGATGCTGAAGGTCGGCATCCATTACGCATATCCAGGCGCCCCGTGCCTGCTTGATACCCATCACGACAGCCCCTGACAAGCCGTCAGAGCGCGCATGGGGCGGCCGAGCGATCAGGTGCCCGTCCATTCCCAACTCAGCCATGGAAGACGTGCAGACCTCAGCAGTCCGGTCTGTGGAGTCGTCTACGATAATGACTTCCGTTGGATAATCAGCCGTCGAATCGCGGACCCGCGACAGCAGGGGGACGACATTCTCGAACTCGTTCTTGGTGGGCACAATGACCGATAGAACGATCTCTTGGTCGACCAGGTCCGAAGAGTAATCACGGATCACGTTGGAGGTTAGATCGCCCCTCGCTCGACTGCGCCGGTCTGTTGAGGTTTCCATCTGGCTCCTCCTCGAATGAGTAATGGGACGACACCCGGTACAGGCCCGGAAAGTCCGTCACCCGGCGCGAGGATTACGGTCTCACGCCCATGCGGACCCTATAGGAATCACGGACGTGGCGATCTCTTTCAGGCTCCTAAGGGCACTCGCCAGTCGTGACATGCCTCATGGGACCCCGACACTCCCGAGGGATGGACCGCCGCGTCCATACGTGATCTCTATATAGCAGGCCGGCCGCCCATCAGCGTCTCTGCCACGTCTGAGCACGCGTCTCGGGGACGAGCCCAGGACCACTGCACTACTTGCTGGCAGGTGCAATCCGGCTTATCCTCATGCTGTGATCTAGCATCCGGCTTAGGGTGCAGCGCAACCCGCCTGTGGCCGGAGGGATGCGATCGACAGGCGTCGCTCGCTGTCGCCGGGCAGAGTGCACATCCGTCGCAATCGTCACCCCGCCTCATCCTCACAGTAGATCAGGCCGGCGTACTCGCGCACGGCCGGGCTCTCGTGAACGTGCGGAGGGCCGATGATG
>Ga0209751_10003701_pt1 | contig 14805 bp, 22 predicted proteins | sample RifCSP13_1_FD_184019 | JGI IMG/M metagenome (GOLD analysis project Ga0209751, IMG submission 184019) | Soil microbial communities from Rifle, Colorado - Rifle CSP2_sed 13_1 (SPAdes) (version 2) | ecosystem: Environmental > Terrestrial > Deep subsurface > Rock core/Sediment | place: Rifle... | reverse complement strand
CCACAGTTTCAACTATGTAATGCTGAAATCCGAGGTTCGTTACTTGGTTTTCAAGCCAACCCGAATCCCCAACTACTTTGCCACCTTCATTTATTCGAAGTCTGAACAATCCTTTAACGTTTATTGCACTTGATGTCTTTTTTTTCATGGTTTCACCTCCTTTTATTCATAATATAAATAAACTGTATAGGTCTGGTCTGCCACCTCTGTACCACTGGATGTAACAGTTATAATAATAGGCCCAAGCATGGGGTTGTTTAATGGACTATATTCACTGGCCCCGCCATATTTATCGGACCAGATGGAAGTAGTATCATTTTCAGGTATAGATGCCCTACTAAATACAGTTCCACCGTTTTTATCAGTTATACCTAAAGTAAAAGTAGTTCCAACAGTATTCGGGGCGGTAGCTACTATTCCCCTAAGAGTTCCAAAGTCTGTACTAACCGTGGCAGAACCCACAGTATCATCCCCGCTTACATCAATTAAGACCTTAACCGCATAAGAAAACATATTACTATTGTATCACCTTTTAGGGTTCATAATAAATATATACAGTAAAATCTCTATCGTACGCCTCGTTGCCAGAAACGGTTAGCACAACATCCATAGGACCCGAAACGGGATTATTAAGGGGTTTGTACTCATTTGTACCCCCATAGAGATCGGCCCACACTGTTGAGGTTGCGGCATCATAAACAACATCGGGGGAAACACTCTCAACAAGCGTAACACTATCTGAAACATCTATATTCATAAACTATCCCTGGAAAATACATACCCGCTATTTTTATCTATTATATCCAGATCAACCGTTTGATTAGTCTTATCAGGAGATTTAACTATAACTCCTCTGAAAGTGCCTTTAATGGGAACATCCAAAACTGTAATAGTAGCGGTTCCCGCAAGAATTGTTAAAGGAATTGCGTAAGATACAATCACACTGCTATTTTACCACTTCTGGGGTGGGTAAGAACATAGTTCTCCCCATAGTCCTTGCCACAAACTTACTTATTTCTATAATATCATTGTTGAAATCCTTTTCCTTCTCAGCTTGTACTTTACTATTATAAAAATCAAGGGCCATGCCCAGCTCCTTGGCATCCTTAAACTTCGTGCCGTCTATGAGTTTAACCTCTTTTATATATTGCTGCTGTTCGTCAAATGTCATACTATATGTGCCTTAAAGTCCTCCCCGGACATACTAATTATGGGCTTACCCGTTTTAGCTGCATGTTCTATAAATCTTAATACTTCTAAAATACTAACATTTTTTATATGGTCACACACTACATCCCAATCCGCATATACCTCAATTCCAAGTTCCCTGCATTTAAGACAGAAGGCCATGTCGTCATTAGTTATTAAAACCCCTTCTTTATCAAACATGTCTTCAAATGGGGCCATACCTTTTTCTATCATCTTCTCAAGGACATGTCTTTTTACAGCCATACATCCCGTGGCTACAGCATCAACCTTCTTTAATCCAACCCTTTCTTCGGGCGGGAAATGTTTAAAGAATATCTTTTCGGGGTAATTATCTCCCAATTTATAGACGTGGAAGTGAAATCCTGTATCTCCCCTTCCCGGGTACACCCCCGCACAAACATCCTTATTATGTTCTAGTATTTTAAAGGGATTGGATAGAGGAACCGTATCATCATCTATCATAAATAGAATATCCCAGTTCCCTTTAAGAAACTTTTTTGTTATCTGATTTCTGTTATTAGGAATTGGCCTTGCGGATGGAAGAAAGAACTCAAAATCATATTTATCCGATACATCCTTCATCCAATTAATACAGGAGGTTTCAAGACCCGCCTGTATTGATCCCATGTGGAGTATGTTTACCATTACTTTTGTTCGTTCCACGTTTGCATTATAGCAAATGGGGGCCGTTTGGCCCCCACTTAGCTACTTCTTGGGTTTCTCATCTAGCTTACCGCCAGGTATCTTTTCAGCTATGGGATTAGAACTTCCCTTAATAAGTTCCTCAATCCCCAGATACTTCCCTTGAAGACGAAGCTGTCCTTCTCTTAACTCTACAAGCTTCCTATCTATTTCAGCTCTTCTCTTTGTAAGATCCTGCCTTGCAGCTTCCAAAGTATTGAACTCCTTTTCATAGTTAGCTTTTAGCTCTAATAGCTTGACTTCTTCCATATTTAATCACCTCCTTATTATGCTAGAACTACACCGACCCATCCGGTTCCATCATAAACCCACAACTTTTTGGCATCTACCTCAAAGAACATGTTACCAGCTCCAGCAACATCCTGTTGTGAAGGAGAGGCTGTGGCGTGGGATGGAATAACCAACCCCTTACCAGTACCGCTTCCTGTAGCTAATAGGTATGCTGTCGCAGATACCACAAGGCTATTTGCCCCGTGGTCAATTGACAAGGCAGCACCTCCAGCAGTGTTGAATATGACATTAGTATCAACATCCGTACCAAACTTAATGTTATCGTTTGCGGTTACTGCGTCAATGTCCAAATCCGCACCGTCAAAATCAAAGGTTACACCATCCGGTGTCTCAGTACCTCCAATTCTAAATACTGTACTGCTTGTAAGGAATAGTGAATCGGCAGACTGGTCCCATTCAAGATACTTAGCTGTTGTATCACCAAAGGCTTTGAAGTCAACACCTGTTGCGTCAACACCCAGAACAACATCGCCCTTAAATGTTGAGATACCAGCTTTAACAAGCAACGCACCATTGGCAAGAGAATCTAAGGACACAAGGTATGAACCTGCCTGTAATGCTCCTTCATCCTCAATATACAACCCCTTACCCTCTATAGCCGCCGCATCAGTACCTGTCCCCTGCATTTTAATGTAGATGACATGTCCCGCTTCCGCTGTTCCAACTGCGTCTGATCTAAAGTCAAGAGCAGCACCCTCCCCGGCAGTACCGAGCCAAGGACCTGCATCTATTTTAAAGATCTGACCTGTGTGTGCGTTGGTTACATCCACCAAGATACCATCACCCGCAGCACCGTTAGCTGAAAGGTGAAGTTCTGTAGCTCCGCTTGAGGTTATATCTATTGCATATTCCGCTACAGTGGTGTTCTTAGTATCAACCAGTAAGGCTATACCTCCTGTCGCATGAGTTTCCTCAATTTCAAGAACCGGAAGAGTACCCGTTGCGTTGTTTCTCTTGATGTAGTTACCTTCATCTGCGGTGTTATCCACAGTAAAGAAACCAAGGTCCACATCAATATCACCCGCTGTAATTTGAAGATCCCCCGCTGAGATAGTTAAGACATCTGTGGATGCTACACCTGCAATCACTACTGCACCGTTAGCACCAACTGAGAAGTCGTCTGCACTTCCATCAAAACATTCAATATATTTTGCGGAAGAACCAAGTCCGTCACTGTCTAGGTAGACCATACTACCAGTTGATAAAGCGTCTGCCGTTACAGACAGGGCTTTTCCGGTAGTAACAGCCGATGACCATACAATATCGGTTGCAGCGGTTCCTGCGAATGTCCAAGTACCTCCCTGCTCATCTGTAGAATCCGTCCAAGAGAACTGACCATTTGAAATGGTAAAGTCGCCTGTAGGACTTCCTGAAATAAGCTGTGCCAAGGTTGCGGAACCCGCCGTAACGTCAAAGAAAGTAAGATTAGATCCATCGAATAGGATGTAGGAATCCGAATCCCCCGATGCTCCAAAACTAACTCTCCTATTATCTGCTGCAATATCGACATCACCAGAAGACATTGTTATATCTCCGGCGGTAAGTGTTAAAGCCGCAGTACCAGTAGCGTTACCAGATATAGTAGTGGCCCCATCAAGACCAACTTGGAATTTAAGATCCGCCCCAGAGTTATCGTAGGCTCTAAGGAAGAACCCATTGGCATCTCCGTCATCAGTAAGTTTCAAGTCAACCAAAGATACGTTTGCCGTAAGATCCGCAACAGTGTTACTGATTGTAAATACCCCACCCGCACTATTAAGTGTGGATGTCCAGGTATTTGTGTAACCCGTAAACGCTATCGTTGAGTCAGCATCGGGATCGGCGACATCATCGTACGCCGGATTTCCCGAAGTATCTATTGCAGACCATGAAGAACCATTAGAAAAGTAAACCTTATTATTGGTTGCATCATAGACTACACCCCCCTCATTTCCTGCCACGGCAGTCGGAAGACTGGAATTAGAAATCTGAGGTAGTTGGAAGAACTTGTCACTATCAGAACTTGAGTCATTAGCTGAACTAAAGACTATATTTCTATTCTTAATCATTTTATTTTTTCACCCCCCTTCAAAAGAGAGCCCACAAAGGGGCTCTCTTTATAAATAGTTAACCCCCGAAGGATACTGTTTGGTAAGATGTCAGGTTTTACTGAACATCTCTAAGGAACGAGAATGATCTTGGTCTATCTGTCACCAGATCGGCATACCAGTAAAGGACTGCTTCATAAGCATCCGAACCTGAAACTCTGGAGAGAACTGCACCGTCTCTCAATGTTGTTACTCTAGTCAAACTAGGACTTCCACATTTCTGGGAAGTTCTGCATGTCGCCATGCAGTTCGGACTATATCTTCAGTATTTTGTACTGTCCTGCATATAGTCTCTGAGGATTTCTTATAGCTTTTAGCTTCTCTTTCATCTCCTCCCGTTCCAACACATGGTTTTCCCCAAGCGTTAAAACAAAGTTTAGTACCAATTCCGCCTGAGATTTTTTCCCAATAAGGAAGGGTATTATCCTCGGAAGAAACTTGGAGCATCTCTTGAAACCCAGAACCCGTATTCTCCATAGTTTTGTTTTCCTCTTTGTTGTTGAAGAAAACTCGCAAGTAACCTTCGTTTCTATGTGGAATCCACATATACTCGAAAGGATAACCGCACATTGGTCTATGATTAACGGGTTTGTGTTCACTATTGAAATATCTGGATAGAAGTAAACCTTTCCCTTTTCCCTCTTGTGGGTTATAGAGAACGATCCCTCCCCATCCATTATTCCTCCAAGCCAAGCTAAAGATCTTTCCTGCTGATTGTCTGCAATAAAAGAATTTTCCATAATTAGGTCTTTCATATTCACCAGGTTTTCCAGCATTTAGCAAGATTTTCGATGAACAATTAAGTAATTTATCCATCCAGTTCCAGTCACTCATCTGCATAATCTGTAGTCTTTCGGTATCAAGGAAGAAAACCGTATTAGGAAGGCAATCTTTGTCAGCCATCCAAGCAATACCGTTGTACTCCAGTGCCTTGTAACCCCCATCAAGATTAAGAGTATTAACAAACCTTTTGTCAGCCACAACTAATGCGGCATAAGCATCTCTCATATCAAAGTCTGAAAGAATAAGATTTACCTTACCCCCATTCTTTTCTACAGCTGTAAACCCCGACTGTATTAAAGGGAGTGTCATGTCTCTTAATGTTCCTGAGTTATCATCCGATGTATAGGTAGAACACTTCCACCACGGGAATGAGGTTCTTGAAAGGTTATGAAGAGTAGTCACATACGTGCCATCATCCACAAGACCTTTAAGACCCATCATTTCATAGGAAGTTCCCGCACCATCAGTTGCACCAGCTCTTGTAACCTGGTCATTGTCTTCTACGGCAGCATTTGCCGCAGCCGAGAGCTCGGCGTTAGTTGAACTTGTAACTACACTAACGGTGATTGCGGAAGATCCAGTTCTAGGAGCTCCACCAGACGGATTAAGAATATCGATTTTTATTCCATCCGAAAGGTAGTTTGTACCTGGAGTATCAAGAGTAAGAGTAACCTCAGTTCCTGGGTCGGCGTTAATTAAACCTCTAACGGCGGTCCCATCATTAAAGAACTGGTAGTTTACTTCCTGCCTCATGTCTTCGGTAACTCCCCTAGTTTCGGTTTCAAGAACTCTTGCTATTGCTCCTTTATCGTTTTTGGAAGCTTCAATAGAAGGTCCGGATACTTGTATTCTTCCCCTAGTGTATTTCACGATACCAAAAGGATTTTTGAACGCTTGGTTTCCCGCTGTGGGAAGCCCTGTTTCGGTTCCTGAACCTACTCCTGAGTTCCTTTGATAATGAGCAAACATTTGCCACTGTTTACCTACAACATCTCTTTCATTCCTCTGAACCTTGGAGAGTAGGTAAGAAGCATTGTTAAGCTGTTTCCTGATAACTGGAAGATAATCTATTTTAAGAGCTTCATCGAAGTTGTCTAAATTTTGTGCCATTTTATTTTCACCACCTTTCTAAGCTAAATATTTACCTGTTTAAAATAAGTGGGAAAACTATTGGTTAAGACGGGACCATGCGGACTTTGCTGCCTCCTCCCATGTGGAGGGGGTTTTAGCATCTGGTTTTCTGGGAGCTCCGCCCGATGTATCCTCGGTAGAAGGACCCCCGGATTTATTTTTCAGAGCTTCCTTAATAATAACATCCTTAAACATTTCCTCATTCATATCTTTAAACTTCTTTTCTGGATCAAAGATGTCATTATTTGGATCTCTCATTGCCTCAAGTACCTTCTCCCTGTCAAACTTAGGCAACCCGTTGTTGCCGGGGTACTTCTTTTCAGTAGCAACAATCCTAGATTCAAACGCCACATCACGCTCCCGTTTTAAGGAGTCCTCATCACGTTGCTTAAAATGTTCTTTTATAACTGGGCTGACTATTTGTATAATAGCCTCCTTGACATTCGGATCAACATTTTTAAGCAGGTCGTTGTCTGCGACAACCTTTGAAGCCTCTTCACGAGACTTTGTTTCCCACTCTTTAGCTTGTTTCTCAAGCTTTGTGATGTAACTAGAACTTCTTAAATACTCCTGATGCAGCTGATCTGCTGTCAACTCACGACCTAAATGGTCTTTGTAGACCTTAGATTCCGGCTCAGTTGTTACATCTGTTGTTTCCGATTGTTCCTTAGAGGCTTGCTTCTCTTTTGGTTCTTTTGTTACTTCCGTAACAGAAGTGTCCTCCTGGACTTGATCTTTTATTTCTTCTTCCATAAATGACTGTCCTTTCGGCTTGGTCAAATATATTATATCACACCAATTATTTTTTTCTACTTTTACCCGCCTTGCTGTATGCAATAGCTATGGATTGCTTCTTTGGATAACCTTCATGCCTTAATTTACTTATATTAGAAGATATTGTTTTTTTACCTGGACCTTTTTTTAACGGCATTATTTCTTTTTCACCTTCTTCCCATAACTCTTGCCACCTACCTTGGCGGTTTCTTTCATCATCTTTCCCATTGCCTTTTCATGGTTCTTGGCTTTCATCATTGGTTTCATTGCTTTCATAAATTACCACCCCCAACCTCACCCTGGTAATGGGTAACTAAAAGTTGCTGAATGTCCGGGGATGCCGTCTGAAACGTCCTTGAATTTATAAAATCCCTATGAGCTTGTGAGTGGTCTGGAGTAGCTCCCTCAGTGGGCGGTATCTGTTCTCCATTCATCATCCTCATGTTTTCATCATCCGCCATTGCAATCATATCTTCGTTAGCCCCCTGCTCCTCTCCAGTACCCTGGGTTCTACCGGCTATCTCAGCGTCAAGTTTATGTTGTTCAAGCCTCTGTTCCCTTGCCTTAGCCGAAAGCTCCTCAATATTAGGAAATTCAAACTGTCTTAAAATCTCACTTCCATCCAGTATTCCAAGTTCCGCAAGTTTTAGTAGAGTTTCTCTTTGGGCCTCCCTCGTGTATCCAAGCCACGAGCCTATCTTTACTATAATCTCATTATCTCCTGTAATAATAGTAGCCCCCTCAAGTTTAGGTCCATTCTTCCCGACAACTTTCAAAAACTCCTGTCCTTCCTCTGGTTCAGATATTTTAACTATCCTTGAAGTTACATACTTGTCGGCCACTATCTCAAGTATTCTTTCTCCTATAACAGATAAAAAAGATTCCAATGATTGCGTTATACCTGTTAAGTTATTAGCATCCGCAGCCTGTAAAGCTTCAAGAGTCTTCCCCGACCTTGCCCCTGCGGGAAGTCTGCCAAGTGCCGCATCGTGGGCTCCAAGTATATCTTCTATGTATGTTGAGATCTCCATATTCAAAGAATCGAAACCCGATGGAAGAGGATTTATAGCCATCTGTTGAAACTGTCTCCCTCTGTTTACTTCTATAACATCCCCTATTTCATTAGTTGCTACGCCAGTACCATGTCCCTTCTCCGCTATAATAGTAAATTTTAAAGCCTGATTGACGTACATTATCTTCTGGGACAGGGTTCTATCTAGTGCTTTATTTAAAGGAACCGCATCACTTACCCAGGCTCTTTGATAGATTTTAAGGGGGTTCATACTTATCTGATATACGTAAAGCGGAAATTCCTTGTTCTCCAGAGGTTCGTCCCTTAATACTTTACCCCCGGCATAAGTAAAGAGCCAAATCTTCCCCTTCTTTTCATTTCCCCCATCGTCCCACAAAAAGAACTCCTTTACTGTAACTCTGGGTATTGTTTTATCTTCGGTTACACCCTCCCGTCTGATTATCTTAGCCTTTAGCCTTGATACGGCGGGTTCCTCATCAATAGTAACTTCCTTCCTGTTCTTTTTATCATATTTGTTATCATTTTTTACCTCGTCCTCTGATCTTGAAACGGTTTTAGCTATAAACCTACCCACAACTCTACCACTATATAGGTAGGACCTCTTATCAACCCACACATCGAAGGGATCATGTAACCTAACCCTAACTTCCCCCAAACCCTTCTCAGCCTCAGAATCCCAATCTACCTCAACCCAACCAACGGAAGTGTTAAGACCCGAATCAACCACCCCATTCACCATCTGTTCCAAATGGAGTTTTCTATAGATATAATCCATAGTTTTACCTATCCTTCTTGCGTTAACAATAGTATCTTCATCTGTATCCCCCGGTATAATCTCCCACTTGGGACGGGTATATGTAGAATAGTTCTGCACCGCCCTTATAGATGACTTGATTTTATTAACAACCATTCTAACTTCCCCCCTCTTCTTCGGGGGTTGCGGCTGTAACGTATTAGTTGTGGTATTAACGGTTAAATAGTGGTTGCCGTCACCGAACATGTAATTTAGATACCATTCAAGGTCCCTTGGCTCCCTGCTTTGTACGGTATCTGTCAACAAACCTTCACAGTAGGATATTTTTTCTTCGTCTGGTAAGTTCCTCCATTCCTTATCTCCAACTTTTATCATAACTCTCTAGCTTTCAAAATCTGTTCTACCGTGGCATCATAAATATCAATTACCTCATCTTCTTTGGGGGTGGCGGACTTGCCACTCTCCTTAACATCGTCTTCTACCAATGCTTTATATTCCCCCATATCCTTGCACAGAATCTTTAACTCCATCCTCTCACGGTCTTTCCTAAAGGATTGGTCTTTATAGACAATGTACCCAAACTGGAGAAGGACAACGGCAAAAAGTAAAATAACTTCCATAAGGTAATTATACACTAGAAATCCTCACCCAAGAACTCATCGGCTGGAATCGTACGATTCTGGGTTTGTATCTTTAAGGCGTGTTCAAAGTAGCCCCCGGACGGGGTTTCAGTTGGTTTTACAGACGCTGGTGAAAAGGAAATCTCCTCAAGATCCGAAAGGGCATCAATCATATCTTCATGTTTTGATCTTGGAAATTTAAGTATCTCCTCCTCAAGATCATACATATCTTCCTTTATATATATCTTCCCACGTTCAAACCTTGGTTGAAGTACAGACCTTATCCTGATTTCCTTTTTAACATCTGATCTTGCCGTAATTTCATAGAGCGGGAGGTACTTATTCCTTCTGTTTTCTTCGTCAAATATGGGAGTCATCAAGCCTTGAGCCTGTCCTATTGTTTCAATGGATATGGTTATGGGTTTCCACATTTCATAAACTGAAAATAGTTCCTGTATAAGCTCTCCCACAGTCATCTTCTCCCTTCTTGCATCTAATACGTACCAGTCATTGTTCCAATTAACCCCCACAACTATTATGGCCGTGTAATCGGCCTGACTTCCTTGCGAAACAGCGGGGTCGCACATGGCAAATATATTCATGTTCTTAGGAAGATCGCTTGTCCAATATCTTATCTGGCTTCGTTTTATAAGAGCAGATTCCTCATCTATAGGATCGTTAAGGTAAAATGAACTGAAAACGTAACTACCTTGTAAACTCCTTAATTCTTCCAGCTTCTCCTCACTCAGAAGTTCCGGGAAATAAAGGGAACCGTCTGTATTGTAAGCTCCACGGATATAGTAATCTACTTGATCTGAAAATCTGTCCAGTATCCAGCTATAAAGCTCATAGTAACTCCACCGTGTCCCAATTATTATCATTTCCCCATCATAGTCCAAAAGAGAAAATGCCCTTTTCCACCAGTCAATAACTTTATCCGACTGGTATCTGGTTGAAGAATTTTCAAGATTAACTAAATCATCCGCTATTATCCTAGAATAGTGCTGTGAAACGAGGTTTCCACCTACTCCCACAGCTGTAACAGTAGCTTCCTTAGATCCAAGGTTCCTTCCTGCCACCTCAAACTCGTTCTCGTTCCACCTAAGTTTCATATCATACATGTCCCCATATAAAAGCTTAAAGGTTTCATTCTTCCTTATATGGTCCCTCATCTCAGATAGAAACTTCTGGGAGTTTGCCAAAGTTGCGTTAGCCACAAGTATTCTTTCATTCCTATCCTTAGCTATAGCTTGCATTGAACGACCTATTGTAAAGAAAGTTGACTTAAAACAACTTCTGGGAACAAGGATCATTTTTATTCTTTTACGGGAGTTTCTATACCAGTCGGTCCACTCTCCATGGACATGGGGAACAAGGAGGCTACGCCTCCGTTCATCGGTTTCCATTATATATTTGTTAAAAAAGAATAAGTCTTCAAGACCCTTTTGTTTCTTCTTGTTCAAAAGGGCTTCGTACATACTTAGCCTTGTGTTGTTCATCAAGTTCAATAAGAGCTTTTACAGTCTGATCCTTAGTATATCCTGGTTTATAAACCCCCCTCTTGGATGCTAGGGAAACTACAACCTTCCAATTCATCTTGTAGTAATCTACATCAGTTACCTCTTCCTTTACTTCTTCTGGTACATATTCCTGTAAAGGACAGTTGGACATGTTATTTAAAACATGGTAAATCACTTCTCCATTTAAAAGTTTCTTTTCATGGGGTTCAAAGATATATAAATTACCCCCTTGCATAAATTCAAAGGGTGTACTCAGTGGGTTATACAAGATTTTAGGCCGGAAATCCATGCCATCCTTCTCTAATTTTATCTTCTTCTTTTACATCGACTGCATTATCAGTTATGTTCTTAAAAGTTATTGCAAGAAGACCAAAGTTGACACAATCTTTATTATTGCAGAATAGAAAACTGGCGGGGAAGAAATCATCATTGTTATTATATACAGGCACGGATAACATAGGTTGTAAACACTTAATACAAACCATCATAAAATTATTATACACTATTCACCCAACTCTCCCTTTAACTCTTTAATCTTTTGTGTGGCCTCCTCCTCAGACATATTAAGGTTTAGACTTAACTTTCTGGTTTCCTTTTGTTCGGGGGCGTAAACTCCAGCGATTTTATTTATTTCCTTAATATATTCAAGCCTTATTCTATAATCCACACTTCCTTTATCAGTCTCTGCGTCAAGCCCCTCTACAAGACGCCTTTCAACTCTTGAGTTAGCCCCAAGTATATTCTCCCTCTCAAGTCCGGCAACCAGAGCAGCCCTGAAATCCGGGTTCTTAAAATTATTATGAACAATGGCTCTAACATTCTTATCATTCTTGGCATTATAAACAATCCCACCAGCATCGTTAGGTTGAAGCGGTAAACCACGCATGGCCCTGTCAACCATCCACTCAATCATAGTAAGTTGTTTATATGTTAATCCGAAGGGGTTTTTAATTGTCTTTTTCACAACATTCATAGGAACATTTTATACCTACCATTATTATACGCCGACCAGATTCCCCATCCACTTTCTTTCCACAAAGTATATGCCGTGTCTATATTAGATTTACAGCTTGCTATAGTCTCCAGTCCAAATCTTTTTATATGTGCACTGTTAATCTGAAAAACAGAAAAGTCCGCACTCCCATTATAATTTATTCCTAAAGCATTACAGTTTATATTACTTTCAGCCATAGCTATTGCCAAAGCCATGTTACATTCCTCTCTCCACAAATCACAGATATAAGTTTGGGGTTCAAAAGGTTCTTCTATCTCTTCCACCAAGTCCTCTTCTATTTCAATAGTTATAGCCTCTGCGTCAACCTCACCTTTGGGAACAGGCTGCATAGATACTACAACGAGTATTATAAAAGATAGTAATATAACCTTAAATATTTTTATCACCACTAAATATAGCAAAAAGTATTACACCAAGTATAAAACCCATCACAAAACTCATGTTGTTCCTTCCTAACCATAAACCTCGGGTTCTTCGCCCTTGGCCCATATCTTATAACCTATAATCCTATTTATCAATTTAACCATACTGTGTATTAATTTTCTTAGTTTCATTTATTCTTTAAAATTATAATGAGTTCCTTTTAAGTAATTCATTCATGAACCTAAAACAGTATCTGCACTGCAATACATGGTTTCTCTTTTTTATAGGTTCACATTTATGTATGAATGTTGCGATAGCTACCATAGTTTCCTTTTAAATTAATTACTTTTCCCTCTTATTGCGGCACTCAATCGACGGGTTGGCTCCTAAAGTGATGCAATCACCCGGATTTCCTCACCCGTGCCGCAATAAGTCCACAATCCTCATTAGAAGATTATGGACTGCTAGATTTCTAGCGTATTAAGTTTCTCCCCCCTAGCCATTGGCATCTTTGGTCGAGGTAACTGGCGGTGTAGGCGTTGCCTCCTTGGGGCCGCAACCGTACTCACAGTACTCGTCTTTATAGACCCATTGGCCGTTTTCCCACTGGTAGCGATAGGTGACATACGCCGCGCTGCCATCAGGATTCATGCCATAGACCCTAAAGAACTCGCACGAATAGTATTGCGAGGCTCCTTTTAGATCGGCATAGTCACCAAACCTTGCGTATACCCGCTCAATGTTGTCTTTAACAGGCGGATATTCGTTCGGATCGCCGCCCGCCTCACGGAACTTGCCGTAATCCTCAATAAAGCTTGGCTGGCCTTTGTCGGGGCAAAGTTCCTCAACAGAGACGAACGCCGGAGTCGGGGCGGGAAGCACATAAGCAAGGATCTCACGCCCCACCGTGGTATTTTTGGGGGTTGCCAAGCCCACACTCAATGCAATGCCAACGACCATCAAAAAGATGAGGCCGAGGCAAAGCGTGAAAACCACCACGTTCTGCATCTTCTTGCCAAGGTTCTTAAACATTTTATCCTCTCCTTAATCGCCGTCCTCTTTAGGCCGCTTCGCACAGCATTGTTTCTGCGTGAAGAGGTGAACTATACAGCACGGCTTTTTGCATTTGAGACAGAGGCCAACGGCCACCTTGCCGCAAAAGCATAGAACTTTCTCAGGGATTAGCTTCTCATCAGGTTTAGTCATTTTTATCTCCTTTCCTAAGGGAATTTGTCCCCCCCGTTTTGAAAGTGCCTCTGCATGACGAGCTGGTTAATCTGTCTGAAAGCCTCGTCAAAATCGGGATTATGGTAAATCAATCCCTGCGCCATCCTCTCCCGTCTTTCATCAAATACCTGAGAGAAGGCGCGCCTTCCCATCTTTGGGTACATCCTGAAAGCCCATGCTATATCGGGATGGACCACGGACACATAGTTCTCGTGGAAGTCCAGGATGCCGTTGTAGCCTCTTCCAATGTGCAATATGTTACTCCAATTGGAGGTTAGATCATTTCTGTCTAACTCTCTATATCACTATAGAGTTCGGACTATATCTTCAGGTTGAGAACTGAATAAAGTTATATAAGTTGCCCCAAGACATTTAATTTACGATGTTTATAATGTTCTCCGGCGTGGGAATGTGGCTCGGTAAGTTTTAAATTCTCCAATCTATTATCTTGCTTATCGCCATTTATATGGTGGACGTGTTCGTCCTTCTCAAGAAATCTACCTAAATATAGTTCCATTACTCGTCTATGTTCATATACATAGACATTACCAATAGGTCGTGGATGTTTGGGAAAGTAAACCAATATATACCCCTTGTCATTGATTTTTCTGTCCTTGTGTTTTTTGGGCCTTGGGTATTTTCTAGAGCATTCCCGTGAGCAAAAATTGTTCTTATGACCTCTGATATTAGCCCATTTATAAACTGATGGTCTGATTCTATAATTCTTCCCGCACAAATTACATTTAAGTGAAGTATGTTTTTTAACCTTTCCTTTACCCATACATTTATATGAACAGTAAAAGGTTACATTTTGTTTCAAATGACATTGCATCCGGTAAATTTCTTTTCCGCAAGACGAACATTTAACTATTTTTCCTCGTCTAGATCTCATTGCGTTACTGTAGCACAATACAATTACATTATATATAACCTTATTCAATTCTCAAAGTGCTACGTGCATAGTCTCTACACGTTCCCCTTTCGGGGCTCCGCTCGGTATTGTCTCTGGTTAGAGATGTTCACCGAATTCTCGTAGTTTTATTACCACCTATCAATGGTAAGAGCAAAGCAGGACCAGGTTGCCCATAGTATCAGGATCAAGCCGGAGTACATATTTGGCGAAACCCTGAGAAATTATATGGTGTACCTGAATACGAAACCCCGATCCGCAATAGACGTAGCCTCTCTCTTCCGTGTAAATTGGGAAGTGACAGAAACCTTGATATACCCGCCTCATCCAATCTACCTGCTTTTTGGTCAAGCCCGTTCTAGGGTATTCGCTTTCATACCCCAAAA
>Ga0209751_10003698_pt1 | contig 14811 bp, 15 predicted proteins | sample RifCSP13_1_FD_184019 | JGI IMG/M metagenome (GOLD analysis project Ga0209751, IMG submission 184019) | Soil microbial communities from Rifle, Colorado - Rifle CSP2_sed 13_1 (SPAdes) (version 2) | ecosystem: Environmental > Terrestrial > Deep subsurface > Rock core/Sediment | place: Rifle... | reverse complement strand
GCCGCGGAGATCGAGGCGTGGCTGATTCGGTATCTCGGCGAGCGTATTGGTTTCGATGGGGACCCCGCGGGTTCCTTCACGAGTGGTGGAGCCGAGGCCAACGCAACCGCTCTCCACCTGGCACTCACGCGGGCTTTTACCGGGTTCGGTGAGGGAGGGCTGCGGGCTGTAGACGCCGACCCAGTGGTGTGCGTGTCGGCGGAGAGCCATCACGCCTGGCTGAAGATCGCGCACGTGTGTGGCATAGGTCGCAACGCCATCCGTTTCATCCCAGTTGATGAGGACCTCAAGATGAGCGTACCGGCGCTGCGGGAGACCCTCGCCGGCGACCGGCGGGCCGGGCACCGCCCGGTTCTGGTGGTAGCAACAGCGGGAACCACCTCGGCCGGAGTCATCGATCCACTGACTGAGGTTGCGGGGGCGGCCCAGGACTACGGAGCCTTTTTCCACGTCGACGCAGCCTGGGCGGGCGCAGCGGTCCTTTCCGACCAGCTTCGAACCCACCTAAACGGAATCGAAGAGGCTGACTCGGTCACCGTCGATGCCCACAAGTGGCTGTCCGTGCCGATGGGGGCCGGCATGTTCATCACTCGGCATCGAGACCTCCTCCTCGAGACCTACCGGGTGTCGACCGCATACATGCCGGGCCCCGTTGACGCCACAACTGACCCGTACACGAGCTCAAACCAATGGTCCCGCCGCTTCATCGGTTTGAAGTTGTTTCTGACCCTGTTGACCGCCGGCCGATCGGGCTATTCCCAACAGCTCGAACACGACACCGGTCTCGCCGACCGGCTGCGTGAAGGCTTGGCCGCTGACGGTTGGCAGATCCTCAACCGAACACCTTTCCCGGTGGTCTGCTTCGCCGATCCGAGCAGACCCGGGGACGCTGGATTTCACCAACGGATCGTCGACGGTGTGGTGGCCTCCGGACAGGCGTGGATCTCAACCACCAATCTCGCAGGTCGCCCCGCCATCCGCGCCTGCATAACCAGCCACCGCACCACCGCGGACGACATCGACGCCCTCGTGCAACACCTCGATAGTGCCCGCCCATAACGCTCACCGGGTAACCCGAAATCGGCGAACCCGCATTGGCGCTTCATCCGCTCGACGATCGCTTGCTCGGTCATGCTCGGACCCCGTCATCCAATCGACAACACCAGCCAAGAAAAAACAAAGGGTCGTACGCCCACACCCGGCAGATCGAGCGTAGCTGTCGGGTGGACTTCGCCACGGTCCGTGCTCGTCACCGAGCTGGGCAGGTAGCGCAGAAGGTGCCGATCGGGGACACTCCCCGATAGGTGCGATATGGCGCGAGATTAGGGCGATCTGGTGCGCCTGTAGCGGTGAGGGAAACGGGGTCGTGGCGAGCTGAGCTCGAGAAGAACCGAGTTAGCCCATCACCGCAGGGCGGCGCATCACCGTGTCGTGCTCGCGCCGCTCAACGGGTTCGAACCCTCGGGCCTCGTAGAGGTGCCTCGGTCCGCGGAAGTGGCCGGCGTCGGCACCCTTGGGAGCGTTGTGAGGGTAGCCCTCGATCCACTGGGCACCACGGTCGGCAGCGTCAGAGATCACCCCGTCGAGGAGCATCGCAGCTATTCCGTGGCGCCGATACGGCGGGGCAATGATGAAGCATGACACGCCGATCACCGAGGCCGGATCAGGCCCGCTGGGATCAACCAGCCGGTACAGGCCGTAGTCGGAGCGGGGCGAAGCGTTGACCCAGCCCGCCGGCGTTCCGTCGACGTAGGCGAGATACCCGTCGGTGCCGCCGGTGCGAAGCCGCTCGACCATCGCAGCTCGGACTTGCCGCCATGGGCCCTCCAGGATCTCGTCCGTGTCCGGGACGTGAGGCTCGTGGCAGTAGCAGGATGCCCAGTCCGGATTACCGGCGAAGGCGTCGTGGTCGAAGAACCTGAGCCAGTCGTCGATGCGGTCCTCCGATACCGGGTGGACGGTGACCGCGCCGATCTCAGAGAGCCGTTCCGTACCCCCCGTGAGCCGCACGTTTGCTTCGGCGTAGTTGCGGGCGTAGTTGCGGATCGCCTCTTCCGGATACTGCCAATCATGACTCTCCCCGGCGTGAGCGACGAACCGATCGGTGATCGTCTCGGCGTCGTTGCCTTCGATCCTCGCGTCACCAGCGAAGCACTCCATCCACATCTCGATTTCCTCCCGACGGAACATTGGACGGTACCAGCAGGCAGCATCGAGGGAGGGTGATCGTGCGACAGCACAGCTCGCTCACCGACCGGGCCGACGTCGCGCATCGACCAGCACGCTCGAACCGGCAAATCAGGCCCACTAGCCAGCGACGCTAGCCACGGTCCGTGTTCGTCTCCAAACGACATTCCATTCTCGATGGCGGGGATCCTTCGGCGTTGTCACCGACGATGAGGTAGTCGTGGCCAGGTCAGGATTCGACGCTGATGAGGCCATCGGGCGGATGGACTTCACTCTGATGACACGAGACGGCGACCTCTGGAAGCACACCGACGTGACCTTGACGCAACGCAGTTACCCGGAAGCCGACGTCCGCTCCGCGCTGGCCGCCGCCGGATTCGATGATGTCGAGGTCCACGACGCTCGGGACATCGACATGGACGAGGTCGGGCGCTCGTTCTTCCGATGTCGCATGGCGCCGACCTGAGCCCACCCGATCACGACGTGTCGATCCAGCGCACTCGGCGGAATGCGCGTCTTGGTCGGGCTTGGGTGATCGGCGTGGTGTGCTACGACCGTTGCCTGTGGCAGCAAGGGTCACGGAACGCGCTGCACACCACCGGGACATCCGGTGGGCGATGCAACCTACTGGCCCGGTTGCCAGCACGGCGCGAGTGTCCGTGAGCGCAGCGCTGGTTGACGCATCAATCGTTCGAGACGACGAATCTCACGGTGCCTCCGGAGTTCGACATGGTGAGTACGCCGGGCTCGAGCAGGAGGTCGAACGGAGCGACCAGCACAGCATCAATCGTGCCGGGCTGAGGGTCCGGCTCGCAAATGTATGGGAAGTACGGACGACTAGCTCCGACGTTCATCTCATCCGGATCCGGGAAGACATCATTGAGGAACTGGCCGGTGTTTCCGTCGATCTCGAAGAGCCCTTCCAAGAAGCCACATATGTCGCCTGTGCCATCGATGCGTACTTGGTACTTGTAGGCGCCGTTGCTCTGGAGCGTTGGCCACAACAACAAACGGACACCAACGAGCTCAGGCCGATCCACGTCTGCGTTCAGACGTACCTCGAGTATGCCCTCGCGACCAAGACGGCCGTTCTGCACGCTCCATTCCAGAAATGTCGCATCACCAACTGGCTCCGGGATAACGGACTGCTCGTTTGGGTCGGCAGATTGCGTTGCAACTGACCCATCGGAGCCGCCCGTGAGGAACAAGGTGATAGCCCCGAACCCACCCAGCACGACAGCGAAGGCAGCGGCGGCCGCCGCAACACGTCGCCGGGCCGCGCGGGTTCGAATCGCCGCTACCGGACGAGTCGACATCTCCAAAATGTGACGGCGCACCGCGACGCTGTCTCGTTCGAGACGATCGTCAAGAGCCTTCATTGCTGGCCTCCTCGCCGAGAATCCGAGCGAGCGCACTCTTTGCCCGCTGGAGATGGGTCTTCACGGTGTTCTCCGAGCGTTCAAGGATCCGAGCGATGTCCTCCATTGAACGCTGGTCGTAGTAGCGCAAAGCGATCACCTGTGCCTGTTTGACGGGCAGGCTTCGCACCGCCTCCCATGTCTCGGCAGCCTCGGCAGGGATTTCCGGCACGCCGAACCCTCGATTGCGCATACGAGTCAACGCCCTCATCTCAGCCACGCGCCGCCGGAAAAGAGATCGTGCCCGGTTGACGAGCACCCGCCGCACCCAACCCCCCGGATCGTCATATGAGGCGATCCGATCCCAACGCCGAAAAGCGGCCAGAAAGGCGTCCTGGGCAAGGTCCTCCGCCGCGGAACGGCTGCCCGACAGAACATAGGCCAATCCGATCACCGCATGGAGCTCCCTGCCATAGAAGTCCTCAAAGCTCTCGCGGAACGAACCGTCGAGAACGCCGGGCGACGACCCGCCACCAGGAGCCTTCAGCTCCCCAGCCTCGACGGTCACCTCGTCACGTCCATCCAGTTCCATTGTCATAGGTAACACGCACGAGATGCCGAAACGGGTGACAATCGATAAGTCTATTGGCTCGTCAACGAGAGACCGCCCAGATCACCGCGACGTCCCGAGCGATATGGCGTACCCATCAGCGCTCAGTATCCGGCAGTTATGGGCGTTCCTTGTTTCTAGGTCATCGGCTGGCTCCGGCTAGGTAGGTGGCGACGATGTAGGTGGCGTGACGGTCGAGGGATTGTCAGGCCCGGTCGTAGCGCATGGTGGTTCTGGGATCAGCATGCGATGCGGCTTCTTGGACATCCCGCAGGGCGACACCGGCATCCAGGGCGGCGGTGATGAACGAGTGCCGGAGCGAGTGTGGGGAGATGTTCTTGTCGATCCCTCCCCTTTTCGCCAACCGTTTGACGATCCGGGTGGCGGCATGCCGATCCAACCGGCGGGTGCCGTCGTGGTTGAGGAAGATCGGGCCGTCTTCTCGTTCCCCGACACACAGGTCGATGGCCCTGGCGGTACGGGGCGCCAACGGGATGGTGACGATCTTTCCTCCTTTGCGGGCGATGGTCAAAGTCCGATGACCCCGCTCCACACCAAGCTGCCCTATGTCGGCATTCAACGCTTCAGAGATGCGCAACCCGTTCAGCGCCAACAGACACGCCAACACATGGTCCCTGCCACCACTGAGGCCGGCCTGGACCAAGAACATGCCCAGCTCGTTGCGATCCAAACCGGTGGCATGGGATTCGTAGTCGAGACGGGGGCGACGCACATGAGCCGCCGGGGATACCGGTATCAGCTGTTCCTCGAAACAGTATCGGTAGAACCCGGCCACCATCGATAGCCGCCTGCCGACGGTTGCTCTTGCTTTGCCGTCTTGTTCGAGACTGCGGGCCAAACAGCTCGATATGGGCCCGTCTCACATCAAAGACCCGCAGGTCGTGGTTGTCGCACCAGCGAAGCCACTGCCGCAGATCCAGCGAGTACGCCTGGCGGGTCGTGTCGCCGTAGCCGGCCAGGAAACCAGCAACAGCCTGCCGCACCGCAAACGAATCAAAGTCCGGCGACACCAGCGCCGGGACAAAGGAGGTCTCTGTGATTGTCATCATTGGTTCCTTCCCCTCGCCAGGGAACGAACCGACCTGCACCCCACCAAGTCAACACCTTCCAGCAGCGATGCGGGGAGCCGCGAAATCGTCGTATGTGGATGCTTGAATGAGTGGGTGGAAGGAGAGGAAATGGTCAAGACCCGGGATCGACTGCGGTTCGACGTTCCGCTGTACACCGTTACAGAGGCGGCACGCATCGTTGATGTGCCTGTGTCAACGTTGTCGACATGGGCGCAGGGCTATGTGCGGCGTTTCCCGAAACGGTCTGCCGTTTTCGGCGATCCGATCATCACCTACCTCCAACCAGACGGCCCGCGGCGCCCCTCAATCCCCTTCGTGGGTCTCACCGAAGCAACTGTCCTAGCTGCAATCAGGAGTAGCGGCGTTCCGATGCAACGCATCCGGCCAGCGGTGCAAGCTCTCAAGGCTGGATTGGGCGTCGACCACGCCCTGGCGTCTCGGCGACTGTATACCGACGGGGCTGAGCTGCTATTTGACTATGCCGAAAGCCACCAGGACACCGCCGATCGGCAGGCGGCCAAGCATCTCGTCGTGATCAGAAGCGGACAGCGAGTCTTCACCGATGTGATCTTGGAATACCTTCGCAGAATCGAGTACGCCTCAGACGGCTACGCCGAACTGATCCATGTCCCCGCCTATGAACATGCCCAGGTCGTTGTCGATCCGACACGCTCATTCGGCGCACCGATCTTCGAGCGGGGTGGGTCTCGCCTCGACGATGTCCTCCGAAGATTCTGGGCAGGTGAATCACTAGATGGGCTCTCCAACGAATTCGGTGTGCCCCCGAGCCAGCTAGAGGACGTGCTTCGTGTCACATCCAGACGGGCTGCCTGACCTCTTCGTAGACCGAAGCCTGGGCCGAATCAAGGTCCCCGCACTCCTCAGAAACGCCGGGCTACGCCTCGTCACCCTGGCCGAGCACTACGGCATACCCGCCGACGAAACCGTACCCGACCAACAGTGGCTTGAACTCGCTGGTACCCAAGGGTGGGCTGTCCTCATGAAAGACACCGCATCAGATACAACCCAGCCGAGCGTGAAGCCGTCAAGAGCCACCACGTCCGATGCTTCTGCCTGTCAAGCCAAAACCTCACCGGCGAAGCAATGGCCACCAGATTCCTCGACAACATCACACGGATCACCGCAGCCTGCAACGAACCCGGACCGTTCATCTACGCCGTCCACAAGAACCGCAACGAGAAGCTCACGCTCGGTGACCAATAGACCGAGCAGCAAGTGTCGTTCGGCGCTGCACGCCAAGTGGGCGTTATTGCTCCAGATCAATCGTTATGTGCGGCGAAGAGGAGCGCGTGAGTGCCGATAGCGAGAAGGTGTCGCTCCAACCCGCCCGGTTGTTACCGTGCGAGTGTACAGAGAGGTCCAAGATCGTAGGAGGTCCGAATGGATCTGTGGGGGTTCGCGGCGCTCGCCGTCGTTTTGGTGGCCATTCCCGGCCCGGCGGTCACACTCGTCATGAAGCAGTCGCTGGTCCGTGGACGCAAAGATGCGCTTCGGACTGCGCTGGGAGTATTCTCGGCCGATCTGTTCTGGGTCGCGGCCGCAGTGGTCGGGTTGACCGCAATCATCGTTGCCTCACAGCCGCTCCTCCTGGCCATCCGAATTCTCGGAGCCATGTACCTCTGCTGGCTCGGAGCAACCTTGCTGCTTCGCCGCAAGCACCAGCTCGAAACTGCCGAGCAGGGAACCGGGACTCGCCGTCTGCGGATGTCACCGTTCACCGAGGGCGTCATGTGCGACCTGTCAAACCCGAAGACACTTCTGGTGTTCACCAGCGTGATCCCTCAGTTCTTGCCTGCTGACGGCGGTAATCCGGCCCAGGCTGCGCTGCTGGGAGTGACGTTTGCTGCACTTGGCCTCATCTCGTTGCTGGTCTACGCGTTCGTGTTCGGCCGGATCGGGTTCACAGGTCTCCAAAGCCGAGTTGGCGATGCCCTGCTCCGAGTCAGCGGGGCTATCTTGATAGCGTTCGGGATCCGGCTGGCAACCGAGTAAGTCGATTGATGACCCGATGAGGCTGACTCGTGAGCAACATCAACAGCCTTGTTCTCCACGTGGCCCTCGAGTCCATGCGCGCGCATAACGCGCGCCCAATACCCGTATCGGCCTTCTGCCGAGTGCTTTGAGTTGGGAGTCTTCTACCTCGACGACCACCGCTACCTCGAAATGGATGACGGTCAGTTCGCGGCCGTGGCAGCCCACATCAATCCCGATGTTGCCTGGTGGCACGCCGAGCTCTGATGCCGCGCTCGATCTGGTGATCTGCGAAACAGTCGGCAGCGTCCAGCGCGCCGCTATTTGACTTCGCGAATCTCCAGCCAGCGATCGACGCGGATGCGGCACCGCAGCGTTTCCCCTGTGTCCGAAACGGCCCCGCTCGACACGCCGCCCACGATGGCCACCTTGTTGCGTCGGAGTGGCTCAGCTCTGATTGCGGGCCGAATCGTCCCCGGCCACGGCAAACCGTCGGTTGGCTTTTGACGGGCTGGACGAGGCCGCTGCCGACCGCCTCGAAGCGACGTTCGCGGCCGCTGATGTGCACGCGGGAGGACGCATCGGTCCTTGCGCTTCCCGCCGAATAAGAGAAAACCCCCTGCTTGCAGGGGGTTTGTTGGTGGGCCCACCTGGACTTGAACCAGGGGCCTCATCCTTATCAGGGATGCGCTCTAACCAGGCTGAGCTATGGGCCCAAGTGAGAGCGTCATGGTAGCAAGCCTGGTGGGCGACCGAAGCCGGTGAATTGATGGACCGTGAGAGGCGGAGCATCCGTTTCGGGGCCTCGCGAGTCGTTGTCGACCGCACCGCCACCATCGATTTCTGCGTGCTGAGGTGACCTCGCCCGCTCCGGGCAGGGTCCGCGAGGTAGGGTGCGGCGAGGGTCCAGAGTTCCGGGCTGGTCCTCCCAATATGATGTAACTCGCACGGGGATGTAGCTCAGTTGGAAGAGCACCTGCTTTGCAAGCAGGGGGTCGTCGGTTCAAGTCCGATCATCTCCACCGTCCCCGCGTGTCTGCGCCGCAAGCAGCCGATCGTGTCTCAGCGACCCTCGACGCCCCGGCGGGGCCTCTTCGTCGAGTTGGTTGATCCACTGGCCCGGGTTGTGCCGAGGTGCCCGAGAGGGCAGAAGGTCCTGGCCAGATGGCTCTGAATGTCCCGACGCGCCGTTGTGGCCGGGTATTGCACTTCGGCGGTCCGGCCGGCGGTGTGGGGCCGGCACGTCGCTACCATGGACTCCACACGTTGAGAGGGCCATTGCATGCAGACTGCCGTCATCGTCGATGCCGTCCGGACCGCAACCGGCAAGCGCAACGGCAAGCTGAAGGATTGGCACGCCACCGACCTGGCCGCCCATACGCTGCATGAACTCGTCGAGCGCAACGGTCTCGATCCGGGCCTGATCGACGACGTGATCATGGGCTGCGTTTCCCAGACCGGAGAACAGGGTGTCAATATCGGACGCAACGCGGCGTTGGCGGCGGGTTTTCCTGAGGAGGTTCCCGGCACGACGATCGATCGCCAGTGTGGATCGAGCCAGCAGGCTGCCCACTTCGCCGCTCAGGGGGTGATGGCGGGCGTCTATGACATAGTTATCGCCGCCGGCGTCGAGTCGATGACCAGGGTGCCGATGCTGGTCACCGCCCAGCAGGGGCCCGGGATCCCCTTTGGGCCAAGAATGCTGGAGAGGTACGACTACGGTCTGGTGCCGCAAGGATTGAGTGCTGAGATGGTCGCCGAGAAGTGGGGGATCGGCCGTGAAGAACTCGATCTGCTCTCGCTCGAGTCGCATCAGAGGGCGGCACAGGCGACCAAAGAGGGGCGCTTCGATAACCAGATCGTGCCGGTGCCGGTGACGACGGACGGCCACGAAGAGTTGCTGACGGTTGATGAAGGTATCCGTGGGGATACCTCCCTCGACAAACTGGCCTCACTCAAGCCCGCTTTCAAGACGGATGGGGTCATCACCGCCGGTAACTCCTCCCAGATCTCCGATGGGTCGGCGGCCGTGTTGATCATGAGTGCGCAGAAGGCTCAGGATCTCGGTTTGCGACCCCGGGCGCGATTCGTGAGCTTCGCTCTGGCCGGTGTGGACCCGGTGATGATGTTGACCGGTCCGATTCCGGCGTCCCACAAGGTTCTGGAACGGGCCGGGTTGACCATCGATGACATCGATCTCTTCGAGATAAACGAGGCCTTTTCGTCGGTAGTAGCTGCCTGGAGGCGCGAGATGCCCGGCGACGAGGCCGGCTTGTGGGAACGTACCAACGTCAACGGTGGTGCCATCGCTCTCGGGCACCCACTCGGGTGCAGTGGCGCCAAACTGCTGACCACCCTGGTCCACGAACTCGAGCGGTCCGGAGGTCGCTACGGTTTGCAGGCCATCTGCGAAGGCGGAGGCATGGCGAATGCATTGATCATCGAGAGGCTCTGAGTACAAGGAGTGACTTCCGGGTACGCTGCGACTCGTGGGCGACATACTCATCGCCGTTGCTATCGGAGTAGCCATATTCTGGGTGATCCGAAAGATTCTCATAGTGCTGGCCACGCCACCGCCCGAGATAGATCCCGACGAGATAGTTGAGGTCGAGCACCATTACCGGTGCTCGATCTGTGGGACCGAACTGATCGTCACGGCCGCCTCGATCACAGAGACCGACCCACCGAAGCATTGCCGGGAAGAGATGACGCTCACCTGGCGGGGCGATAATTGATCCACAAGGTGTTGACAGATCTGGGGAAAACTACACGGGTGTAATTCTGGCTCTTGGATCAGCGACCGTCCGAAATTCCGCACGGCGGATATCGCAAGCAAGGACGCCAGAACGGGAAAGACTTACCGGTAGTTGGTCGTCATCAGGAAGCCGGCGGCGATACCGACTAGGCCCACCCACAGTCCCCACCCGCCGAATACATCGGGGATGACGTAATTCATCACTACCAGGACGACTCCGAGACCCATCAACCCGAACATCGTCACGACATACCAGGTCGGTGACGCCCCCTTGACTTTGGATGCGGGCGTCGATGGAGGAGTAGGGCGGCCGGGCCGGTTCTTGTTCTTGCGTCCCTTGGATTTCGGCATGGCGGCAAGGTTAGTCGGGCATCATCGACCTGGCAGCCGTTCGTTGAGGTAGGCTCACCGGCCCATGAGAGTCCTCGTACTCGACAACTATGACTCGTTCACCTTCAACCTGGTCCAGTACCTGGGTGAGTTGGGGGCCGAACCCGTGGTGGTTCGGAACGACGCCTTGCCACCGGCTGAAGCGAGATTGCTCGAACCAGACCGGCTGGTGATCTCGCCCGGTCCGGGCCGTCCCGAGGATGCCGGTTACTCGATCGACTACATCAAAGCGCTCGGATCGAGCATCCCCACCTTAGGGGTGTGTCTCGGCCACCAAGCCGTAGTTGTGGCGTACGGGGGGGCGGTCGACCGGGCACCGGAGATACGCCATGGAAAGACGTCGGAAATCACCCACGATGGGGCAGGCGTCTTCGCCGGGCTCAGCAACCCGTTCACGGCCACCAGGTATCACTCGCTGGCCGCTTCCCGGATGCCCGCCGAACTTGAGGAATGCGCCTGGAGTGAGGACGGGGTGGTGCAGGGGGTTCGTCATCGCGAGTACCCGGTGGTCGGGGTGCAGTTTCACCCCGAGAGCATCCTCACCGTGGAGGGTAAGGCTCTACTGGCGAACTTCCTCTCCGGTTGATCGGGCCTCCGGCAGCCGGCCAGCGGTCATGGGTGCTCCGCCGGGGAAGCCGGCGCCGGTGTACCCGGGTACCAATCCACCAGCCCGGGCTCTTCTCTCGCCGGTCGATACTTCCAAGGCCAACCTAGGGCTCAGTGGTGGTCGTAGTGGTCGGCGGGGGTGCCTTGCCGAGCGTCACCGATACCGTAGTGCCGGCCTCGACCTCGACACCGGCCGCTGGGAGCTGCTCGGCAACCAACCCGTCTCGTTCGGCGATGACCTCGACGGTGGCGGCATTGACCCTGATGACCAGGCCGAGATCTTCCAAGGCCGCCCTGGCCTGGTCCTGGGTTGACCCGATGAGGTTTGGCACCACGACGGGTTCCGGACCTTGCGAGACATAGACCGTCACCTGATCGCCTTTCTTCACCGTCGCTCCGCCGGCCGGGTCGGTTCTGACGACGAAACCCTTGAGGATCTCGGGTGAGAACTCGCTGTCGAAGACGACCGAAAGCCCAAGGTTGCCGAGGATGAAGCCGACATCGCCTTCCGAACGCCCTGTCAGGTCTCCGGGGATGGGGAACTCCTCGAGACCGGTCGAAACAACCAGGTTGACGGCGGTACCGGAGGCAGCCTCTTGGCCGGCGGGAGGATCCTGGGAGACTACCGCCCCGGCCGGTACTTCTTCATCGGGTACCTGTTCGACGGTACCGAGCACCAGACCTGCCTTCTCGATCAGTTCGGTAGCTCGAGCGAGATCCTGGCCGACTAAGGGAGGAACCGGGAAGGCCTCGGCGCCGAGCGAGACGTAGACGATGATGAAAGCCCCGTCCTCGGCTTTTTCGCCGGCGGCCGGTTTGGTGCCGATTACCCGCCCTTCCTCTACCGTCTCGCTGGCACTCGGTTCGGGGATCACGTTGAACCCGAGTCGCTGAAGCTCGAGGAGTGCTTCGGCCTGCGTCATCCCGGCCACCGTGGGAACATCGATGAGGATCTCAGTCGGCGTCCCCGGAGCCAGAGCACGCAACAGCAGGAAGATCCCGACACCCAGAGCCACGACCAATGCAAAGGTGGTGATGATGAAGGGGAGTTGGCTGCTGCTTGGTTCGGGTGGAGCGACCTGGCGGTAGATCTCGTCCGGTGTAGCCGTGGGGGGCGGAACGGGTGACGGTGACATCACCTGGGTGGGAGCGTCGCCGGACGGTACCGTCGCCAGAGCTTCGCCACGCAGGAAAAGGAGAAGTTCGTGCCGCAGGTCGTCGGCGGTCTGATAGCGGAGATCCGGGTTCTTGTCGAGGGACCGCATCACGATGCGATCGAGGTCGGGCGGCACATCCGGGTTGTCGAGCGAGGGTTGAGCAGCCAGGGATGAGACGTGCTGGTAGGCGACCGCCACCGGGCTCTCGCCGGAGAATGGTGGCCGGCCGGCGAGCATTTCGTACATGACCACTCCGAGGGCGTAGATGTCCGATCGTTCATCGGCAGGCGCACCCTGCGCCTGCTCCGGGCTGAAGTAGGTGGCCGTGCCGATGACCGCGCCCGTCTTGGTGAGCTCCGAAGAGTCATCCCAGGCCCGGGCGATTCCGAAGTCGGTTACTTTCACCGTCCCGTCCGCGGCCAGCAGCATGTTGCCGGGTTTGATATCGCGGTGAACGAGGCCCGATCGGTGGGCCACACTCAGGGCTGCCGCCACCTCGGCGCTGATCTCAACGGCCCGCCGTGGCAGCAGGGGGCCGTCATCGCGAAGCACATCGCGTAGGGATCTTCCCTCCACCAACTCCATGACTATGAAGTAGGTGGATCCTTCCTGACCCCAGTCGTAGATGCCAACGATGTTCGGATGGCTGAGATTGGCGGCTGCCTGGGCTTCCCGCCGGAAGCGCTTGACAAATGCTTCATCGGAGCTGAATTGAGAATGAAGGACCTTGACCGCCACCCGGCGACCCAGCAGGGTGTCACGGGCCTCGTAGACGTCCGCCATGCCGCCGCGGGCGATATGGCTGAGCAGTTCGTAGCGATCGGCGAGGGTGCGGGAGGGTTCCATCCGTGGCGATTGTAGGGGTGGTTTATCCATTCGACTGAACCCAGTAGGCAAGAATTTCCTGGGCAATCGGAGCGGCCACCGACCCTCCCGCCGCGTTCTCGCCTGCCTCGCCTCCCGATTCGACGAGGACGGCCAGCGCGATTGTTGGTTGCTCAACAGGTGCGAACCCGATGAACCACACGTGGGGAGGACCAACACCAGTTTCCGCAGTGCCGGTCTTTCCCGCCACACGAACGTTCGGGACCGTGGCGCGAGTTCCCGTGCCGGATGCAACCACCCGCTCCATCAGGTCCGAGATGATGGCCGCGGTGGAGGGTGATACCGCCCTCTGGAGCAGCTTCGGCTCCGTCTCTGAGACGACTTGCCCGTCGGTATCGAAGATGTGGGATACCAGCATCGGTTCCATGATGATGCCGTCGTTGGCGATAGCTGCGGCGACCAGGGCCATCTCGAAGGGCGTGGTTCGGACATCTCGTTGCCCAATGGCGCTTTGTGCCAGAGCGGGGAGGTCGTTGGTGAATTCTGACGGCTGGGGGAAAAAGGAGTTGAGCACGGGGATCTCGAATGGTGTGTCCTGATTGAACCCGAATGCCTCTGCCTCCAGAGTCAGGGCCTCGGCTCCGAGTTGCAGTCCTAGGAACCCGAACACCGTGTTGCACGACCGGCGGAAAGCCGTCTGCAGGGTCACCTCGGTGCCGTCCGCGCAGACCCCACGATCGAAATTGCGGATGACCTCAACGGTGCCGGGAAGAACGAGTTCGGCCGGGTCGGGAAGGAGCGTATCCGGACCGGCTGCCCCCAACTCGATCGCCGCTGCGGTCACTACCACCTTGAACGTCGATCCGGGGGGATAGGTGCGATTCGTCGACCGGTTGGCCAGTGGTTCGGCCGGGTCGGTCAGCAGGCTTTCGCGGGTGGCGATTGCCTCACCGCTCAGAAACAGGTTCGGATCGAAGGAGGGCTTCGACACCATCGCCAGAACCTCTCCGGTGTCGGGTCGGAACGCCACCACGGACCCGCGCTGGTCCCCGAGGGCCGTGTAGGCAACCTGTTGAAGGCCGTGGTCGATGGTCAACTGGATGCTCTTGGGCCGTTGGTCGCCCCCCAGCAGAGCGCTCAGCAGATCGGATATGGTCAGGTCTCGTTTGGATCGGAGTTTGTCGGCGTAAACGAGCTCCAGGCCATCGTCACCGAAATTCACCGACGAGAAACCAACCAGATGGGCGTACAGCTCCCCCTCCGGATAGGAACGGGTGAACCGCTGCGGGTCGTCGGGATCGGCAATCGACTGTGCCAATACCTGCTCGTCGGCCGACAAGATCAACCCCCGTTCCTTCCCGGTACGGCTGGCGACCACCCGCGGGTTGCGGTCATCGTCCCGGTAACGCGGTCCGGCAATCACCTGCAGGTAGGTCACGTCGAGAATCAGCAACGCGAACGCCACAAAGAGGGCCGCGGCGAGTCGGCGCAGCGGTTGATTCATACCCGCTCCTCATGGGAGACCCGGGCGAGCAAAGCCAGCAGCAAGAAGTTGGCCGCCAGGGACGATCCGCCATAAGACATGAAGGGAAGCGTGATGCCGGTGAGTGGAAGCAGACGCGTCACGCCGGCGATGATCAGGAAGGTCTGCAGGCCGAGCGCGAACGACAGGCCGCCCGCCAGGAGCTTGCGAAAGGAATCACGGGAATGGAGGGAAATCCCGAAGCCCACCGCCACCAGCAGCGCGTACGTGGCAATAACGGCCACGCTGCCGGCCAGGCCGAGCTCCTCCCCGACGGCGGCGAAGATGAAATCGGTTGCAGCGTTGGGGATCTGATCC
>Ga0209751_10003697_pt1 | contig 14812 bp, 15 predicted proteins | sample RifCSP13_1_FD_184019 | JGI IMG/M metagenome (GOLD analysis project Ga0209751, IMG submission 184019) | Soil microbial communities from Rifle, Colorado - Rifle CSP2_sed 13_1 (SPAdes) (version 2) | ecosystem: Environmental > Terrestrial > Deep subsurface > Rock core/Sediment | place: Rifle... | reverse complement strand
CATGGAGATCGTGCGTGATGATTCCACGATCCTCACGGTGACCGAAAACGGCTACGGCAAACGGAGCACGCTCGAAGACTACCGGAGCCAGGGAAGGGGCGGCAAGGGCATCATCACGATCAAAACGACCGAGAAGAACGGAAGGGTGATCGGCATGGCCCAGGTGTCCGAGGATGATGAGCTCCTCCTCATCACGACGAACGGCAAGATCCTGCGCATCAAGGCCAAGGGCATCTCCGTCCAGGGCCGGAACACGCAGGGAGTGCGTCTCCTTGATACCGAAGAGGGGGACAAGGTGGCCGGCCTCGCCAAGGTCGTGGAGCGGGAAGAAGAAAAGGACAGCGCCGGGGAAAAGAGCGCGCCCTTGACCCCGGACGGACAGGATGGCTGACCATGATAAGGAAAACACTGACCGTTCTCATGCTCGTTCTTTTTCTCGCCGGCTGTGACGCGATAGACAAAACAGCGACAAATGAGTACGAAACCGCCACCAGGCGGTGGAACGCGGGCGACTACCAGGCTGCCGTCAAAATGTATTTTGCTCTCGTTCGGGAGCATCCTTACAGCCCGCATGCGGACGATGCCTTGTATTGGGCGGGCATGACCCAGTTTCTCTATCTGGGAGAGACCGAGAAGGCCTTGCAGACGCTGAGGCTGGTTTTGAAAAGGTATCCTCACCGCGACCGGGCGTCTTTCGCGCAACTGTATATCGCCCAGATCTACGAGCTTGGATACAATGACTATGAGCGCGCGATCGAGGAGTATCGCAAGGCGACCGCGTATTCGAACCGCGAGGTGCGGGAAAAAAGCCTCTATAGTCTCGCGGACAATCTGTTCCGGACCGGCAAGACCGATGAGGCGCGGGACACCTGGATGCGCCAGGTCGCGGAATTTCCGAACGGTCCGCAGGCCGAAACGGCCTTCTTCAGGCTCGGAACAACGGCGTTTTCCAAAGGCAAGCTGAACGAAGCAGAGGCATATTACCGGAAGGCGCTCGAAAAGGGCGTCGATCCCGAACTCGCGATCAAGGCCAAGTTTGCCCTGGCCGGCTGTCTCGAGGCCGGCGACAATCTGAAAGAGGCGCTCAAACTCTATAAAGAGATCGAGCCGGTCTATCCGAACCGTGATGCCATTCAGATCAAGATCAAAGCGCTCGAGATCAGGATCATGAAGAAAAGTTATTGACAACGGAGCGGGGGGCGTGTTACTTTAAATGCTCGATTTTAAGCTGGTCAGGGAAAACACAGAGCAGGTCAGGGCGGCGATCCGCAGGCGCGGCAGCGAACTCGACCTCACGGAGTTTCTTGCGCTTGATGTGAAGCGACGGGCCGCTCAACAGGAGCTGGAGACGCTCCGGCGCAAGCGCAATGAGGTCTCCGAGGAGATCGGCCGGCTCAAGAAGGCGGGGAAACCCGCGGAAGACAAGGTCGCCGAGATGCGCGCGGAAGGCGAGGCCATAACCGCGCTCGAGAACAGCGGCCGCGAGGCGGAGGAAGCTCAGCGGAACATCCTGCTCGTGATCCCGAACCTGCCGCACGCCTCCGTGCCGGACGGAAAAAACGAGGACGACAACGTGGAAATCAGGCGGTGGTCTCCGCAGGGAGGAGAGCCGCCGAAGTTTTCTTTTGAGCCCAAACCGCACTGGGACATAGCCGAATACCTTGATATCATCGATTTTGAACGCGCCGCGAAGATCGCCGGGGCGCGTTTCGCTCTTTACAAGGGCATGGGCGCGAGGCTTGAGCGGGCGCTCATCAACTTCATGCTCGATCTCCACACGACGGAGCACGGTTATCTTGAAGTGCTGCCGCCGTTCATGGTGAACAAGAAGAGCATGACGGCGACCGGCCAGCTTCCCAAGTTCGAGGAAGAGCTCTTCAAAGTGGAAAACGGGGCGTATTATCTGATCCCGACGGCGGAGGTCCCCGTGACCAACATCCACCAGGAGGAGATCCTGCCCGAAGAAAGTCTCCCGGTGCGCTACACGGCCTGCACGCCGTGTTTCCGGAGAGAGGCGGGCTCGTACGGCAAGGACACGCGCGGGCTCATTCGCCAGCACCAGTTCAACAAGGTGGAGCTCGTCAAGTTCGCGAAACCGGAAGATTCCTATGATGAGCTTGAAAAGCTCACCGGGAACGCCGAGGAAGTGCTCAAGCGGCTCGGCCTCGCGTACCGGGTCATAGCGCTCTGCACCGGAGATCTCGGATTTTCCGCGGCCAAGACGTACGACATAGAGGTCTGGCTTCCATCGCAGAACAAATACCGGGAGATATCGTCCTGTTCCAATTTCGAGGACTTTCAGGCCCGGCGCGGCAATATCCGATACCGGCCCAAGGGCGGGAAGAAGACCGAGTTCGTTCATACGTTGAACGGTTCGGGCCTCGCCGTGGGCCGCACCGTGGTGGCGATCCTGGAAAACTTCCAGCAGCCGGACGGAACGGTCATCATCCCCGAAGCGCTCAGGAAGTACCTGGGAGGGGCGGACAGGATAACTCGTAACTTATAACTTGTAACTAGTAACGAAGACGGAGTTTTTGATTTTTTGTTATAAGTTACACGTTGTGAGTTATAAGTTAGTAGTTCCGGAGAGGTGGCCGAGCGGTTTAAGGCGGCGGTCTTGAAAACCGTTGAGCGAAAGCTCCGGGGGTTCGAATCCCTCCCTCTCCGCCAGAAATACCAACTAATAACTGGTGACTTGTAACGGGTAACTATAAAACTAACTGATAACAGGTAACCGGAAAAACCAAATAGTAACTTGTAACGGACGGCGGAAACGATGAAACCTTTCAGGTTTCTTGAGTGGCAAGTATATAAGGACGCGAAAGAATTATTTCGATTAGTATTCAGCATAGTGAGCAAGCTGCCTAAGGAGATTCGATATGATTTTGGTGGGCAGATAATAAGATCGTGTTCTTCCGTTATTCTGAATATTGCAGAAGGCAGCGGGAAGAAAACTGACAAAGAGCTGAATAGATATTTTGATATTTCGCTCGGCTCGTTGAATGAGACAGTAGCGGGTGTCGATGTTTTGCTGGATAATGGATTTATCACAAAAGAACAATTTGATGCGGTGACGCAGAAGGCAGAGACCATTTCGAAACAATTAGGCGGATTCAAAAAGAAGTTGTTGTAATGTTTTTTGCATTTGGCTTTTAGTTGAGGGTTACAAGTTACGAGTTATACGTTAGCAGTTCCGGAGAGGTGGCCGAGCGGCTGAAGGCAGCTGCCTGCTAAGCAGTTGTGGGGGTGACTCCACCCCGGGTTCGAATCCCGGCCTCTCCGCCAATAATACCAACTAATAACTGGTAACGTGTAACTGGTAACAGAACGACAACTACAACGCTTTTTGCTTTCGTTACAAGTTACGAGTTGCAAGTTATCAGTTGGTTTTTCTGGTTACCAGTTATAAGTTAATTTAACAGGAGGGACTTCGATGCAGAAACAAATGGCAGCAGCAATTCTGGTGGTGAGTTTGGTGTTTTCATTCGCGGGATGTAAAAAGGAAGAGCAGAAGCCGCAGTTGCCTGCAGGCCATCCGGGCATGGAAGGCGGCATGCCGCAGATGGGGATGCAGAACGCGCCCAAGATCGACCGGAAGGTCGTTGTTTCGAAGGAAGTGAAAGCGAAGTGGAAGGCCGTGAAGCTTGTCATCGCGGACAAGGGAGCCAAGACCTCAAAAGAATATACTGTCGCCATCGGTTCGGACCTCGCTGTGCCGAATACGAAAGTGACCATCAAGGTGCTCGCGTTCCTGCCGCAGTTCTCGATGGGCGATCAGGAGATCACCTCGAAGTCGAACGAGCCGTTGATGCCCGCAGCGCAGGTGGTGATCCAGGAACCCGGCAAGCCGGAATGGAAAGGATGGCTCTTTGCCGCGGCGCCGGATATGCACCCCTACGAACATCAAAAGGTGGGAGTCAAGCTCGCAGGCGGGGTGGCGAAGTAACGCCATTCGGGCAATCTTGACAATGTTGTAAGAAGTCAATTTTTCACACGAAGGCACAAAGGCACGAAGAAAGGCACAGTGAAAACATTCAGGTTTTTCTTTGTGTCCTCCGTGTTCTTCGTGTGAGAACGATTTTTTACGAATGTATCAATCTTCATTTTGACTTTAATAGGTTTTCCTGCGCCCATGGCTCAGTTGGATAGAGCGACGGACTACGAATCCGTAGGTCGGAGGTTCGAATCCTCCTGGGCGCACCAATAAAAACCAACTTATAACTGGTAACAGATAACTCGTAACGGACAACGGACCAATGAAGTACGCGATGCACAAGACTGATGAGGACTTCATGCGCCTGGCCCTGGCAGAGGCGGAAAAGGCCGCAGCCTGCGGCGAGACGCCGGTCGGGGCGGTGCTTGTCATCGACGATGAGATCGTCGCCGTTGCCCATAACATGCGTGAGTCGTGGCAGGATCCCACGGCGCATGCCGAGCTTCTGGTCCTCCGCGAGGCATCGACGAGGCTCGGCAGGTGGAGGCTCTCCGACGCAACGCTGTATGTAACACTGGAGCCCTGCCTCATGTGCGCGGGCGCCATGGTCCTCGCGAGGCTCGGCAGGCTTGTGTACGGCTGTCGCGACCAGAAGGCAGGCGCCCTCGGGTCCGTGTACGATGTCGTGCGCGACGGCAGGTTGAACCACCTGTTCCGGATCACCCCGGGCGTGCTTGAGGTTGAATGCAGGGAAGTGCTTTCCGGGTTTTTCGAGAAGCTGCGTCAGCAGTAAGCACTTGTTACCAGTTGTTCGTTACCGGTTATCAGTTAGTTGTTCCGGAGAGGTGGCCGAGTGGTTGAAGGCGGCAGACTCGAAATCTGTTGTGGGGGTAACTCCACCGGGGGTTCAAATCCCTCCCTCTCCGCCAATACACCTAACTTATAACTGGTAACGAAAGGCAAAAAAAAGTTTGCTGCAGTTTTTGTTTTAGTTGTAAGTTGCCAGTTACAAGTTATGAGTTAGTTTCATCCGGAGAGGTGGCCGAGCGGCTGAAGGCGCACGCTTGGAAAGCGTGTTTAGGGAAACCTAACGTGGGTTCGAACCCCACCCTCTCCGCCAATAAAAACAACTAATAACTATTAACATGTAACTGGTAACGAATAACGAAAACTTCCCTAATGTTACCAGTTATAGGTTACAAGTTATGAGTTAGCAGTATCAGCGCTCATGAGCCCGGGTCCTGCGCAACCGCGGTCCTGTGAACCCCGTCAGGTCCGGAAGGAAGCAGCGGTAAGCGGGCGCCGGGTGTGCCGCAGGGAAGCCCGGGCGAATGAGCTTTTTATTTTTGGAGAAGCGCGAAAGTTTCACTTGAGGCAGGGCATGAGCTACCAGGTTCTTGCAAGAAAGTGGAGGCCCCAGGTCTTCGAGGACGTGGTCGGCCAGGAGCACGTCACGCGCACGCTCCAGAACGCGATCTCCGCCAACCGGCTTGCACACGCGTTCCTGTTCTCCGGCCCCCGGGGAGTGGGAAAGACGACCACTGCCCGCATCCTGGCAAAAGCGCTCAACTGCAAGGACGGCCCCACGCCGACTCCCTGCGGCGCGTGCGACTCCTGCCGCGAGACCACGGCCGGCACCTCGGTGGACGTTATCGAGATAGACGGCGCATCGAACCGCGGCATAGAACATATCCGTGAACTGCGCGAAGCCGTCAAGTACGCGCCCGTGGGCGGCAAGTACAAGGTCTACGTCATCGACGAAGTCCACATGCTCACGAACGAGGCGTTCAATGCCCTGCTCAAGACCCTGGAAGAACCCCCGCCTCACGTTCTCTTTATTTTTGCCACGACAGAGCCGCAGAAAATACCCGCTACCATCCATTCCCGCTGCCAGCGCTACGGTTTCAAGCGGATATCCCTTCAAGGCCTGATGAACAAGCTCCGTGAGATCGCCGTGGCTGAGGGCATACAGGCGACCGACCAGGGGCTGTCGATGATCGCGAGGGCCGCGGAGGGCAGCATGCGTGACGCGCAGAGCCTTCTGGACCAGGCGGTTTCCTACAGCGGCCTCGAAATAAAGGACGAAGACCTCCAGACGGTTCTCGGCTCCGTGGCCCAGGACGTCCTCAGAAGCTTCACCGAACTCCTTCTGAAAAAAGATATCTCGGCGCTGCTGAAACAGCTCGATGTTCTGCTGGAACAGGGACAAGACATGCGCCAGCTCCCTTCCGGCGTCATTGAACACGTGCGGAACCTGCTGATCGCGAAGATGGCCAAAGATCCCGGCCAGATCATAGAGCTTCCGCCTGCCGACATTGAGGCCATTAAAAAGCAGGCGGCAGGGACCGACGGAGAAAACCTTCTCATGCTCTTTGACAGCCTGTCGAAAACGCTTGAGGATATGCGCTGGTCGCCCAACCAGCGGTTTACGCTCGAGATCGGGTTGATAAAAGTATGCGGCCTAAAGCCTCTCAAACCGCTCGCGGAAGTGGTGGAGCGGATGAAGGCGCTTGAAGAGCGGCTTGTGTCCGGACGCAGCTCTGCCCGCCCTCCTGTTGATGTCGTTCGGGAGAAGCCGGCGGGTTATTCCTCGAATCCGCATTCCGAAGCCAGGATGCCGGCGCAGGCGGAAGCGGGCGGAGGGGACAAAGATGTCCTGGCCGGCATTGTGAGCGTCCTGAAGACGAAGAAGCCCGGCCTGGCTTCCGCACTCGCCCACAGCAGGCTTGTGGGGCTTACGGATACGGAACTCGTGATCGGCATAACGGGCAGCAGCTTTCAGATGGACATCGTCGAAGAGCGTACGAACCGGAGCCTGATCGAACAGATCGCAACGGATATTTTGCGCAGGAAGGCGAACGTGAAATTTCAACGCCTGGCGGATACGGCTGGCCCGGAAAAGACAGCAGCGCCGAAAAAAACCGTCCAGGACGCTCAAGACCCGATCGTCCAGGACGCGCTCAGGATCTTCGGGGGAACGATGATAGATGCGGATCACCATAAAGAATGAACTCCGAAGGCCGCCCCATTTAATTTTTTTATACATTTATAATCCCCGCATTTTTACTTGCAAAACCGTTGAAATTCTTTTATTATACTATCCCTTTACTCCATCGGAGAATAGTGTTCTTTCTCGGAGCTTATTCGTACGTTAAAATTTAAATTTCGGGTTGCGTGGGATTTTCTTATGTCCAAAAATCTCTTAAATAATCTGATGAAACAGGCCCAGCAGATGCAGGAACGGGTGAAGAAACTCCAGGAAGAGGCTGCGGGCAAATCAGTGGAAGCATCTTCAGGCGGCGGCATGGTGACGGTCGTCGCCAACGGCCGCCAGGAAGTGCTTTCGATAAAGATAGACCCTTCCGTGGTAGACCCGAAGGACATCGAGATGCTCCAGGACCTGATCACGGCCGCGGTAAATGAGGCGCTCAGAAAATCACAGGACCTCATGAAAGAAGAGATGGGCAGGCTTACCGCCGGCATGGGGCTTCCTCCGGGGATGTTTTAGCTCATGGCTCATAGTTGATAGCTCATTGTCCACGTGTTATGAGCTACGAGCTATCAGCCCATGGTGATTAGACTGGACGGAGCGAAGCAGGAATGGGGATGGAGCAGGGCGACCGAAACGGCAGGACAACAGTGAAGGACCATGAGGCTGCGTCTCAGACGTCTTCCCGCGGGAAACTGGTTAAAGCAGGAGCGCAGGCTTCCGAGATTTCCGGCAAGGCCCTCGGGAGGATGATCGAAGCGTTCATGGGACTCCCCGGCATCGGGAAAAAGAGCGCGCAGCGCCTCGCCTTTGCTGTTCTCGGGATGACGAAGGAAGAGGCAGCGGGGATAGCGCAGGCCATTCTCGATCTTAAGAACAACAGCCGCTACTGCTCGGTTTGCAATAATATTACCGAGGACATGGTCTGCAGCATCTGTCGGGACGAAAAACGGGACGGCTCCCGCATCTGCGTGGTGGAAGAGCCGAGCAACATCCTTATCTTCGAAAAGACCGGCATCCATCGCGGCCGCTATCATGTTCTCCTGGGAGCTCTCTCGCCGCTCGACGGGATCGCTCCGCGCGACCTTACGATCAACGGCCTGATGGAGCGGCTCGGCTCGGGCGCGGTAAAGGAAGTCATCATAGCAACGAATCCCACGGTAAAGGGCGAGGCCACGGCCATTTATCTTTCTAAATTGATAAAACCCCTCGGTATCAGCGTCACGCGCATCGCGTACGGGCTCCCCGTCGGCGGAGACATCGAATATGCCGATGAAAGCACGGTCTCGCGGGCGATCGACGGCCGGAGGGAAATGTAACTGAGAGTAAATACCAAATTACAAGCACCAAATAACAAATAAATTCCAATAACCAAATTCCGAGGTCCAAACTGTTTGGTTATTGAGATTTGGTTGTTGGTGATTATCTGTAATTTGAGATTTGTGATTTGGAGCTTGAGATTTATTTCTTCGGGAGGATGATATGGCAGAAACCATAGAAATCAGGTGGCACGGCAGGGGCGGCCAGGGCACGGTTACCGCGGCCAAGGTGCTTGCGGACGCGTGTTTGAGCGGAGGCCGCAACGTGCAGGCATTCCCGGAATACGGACCGGAGCGCGCGGGCGCGCCGCTTCGCGCCTATAACCGGATCAGCGAGAAGATCCTCCGGATGCACTGCCCGGTGCTGAATCCCGGCGTGGTTGCGGTGGTGGATGCAACGCTCCTTGACGCGATCAATGTGGCCGAGGGCGCGAAGGACGACGCGATATTCATCATCAATACGGGCAGGGACCCAAAAGATATTCGCGCGAAGTTAAAGGCCAAGCCCGGTCAGAAGGTCTTTACCGTCGATGCTTCCAGGATCGCGACCGAGACCATAGGCAGGAATATGCCGAACTCCTGCATGCTCGGCGCGGTGAACAGGGCCACGAATATCGTGACCATGGAAGTGCTGCTCGATGACGTGAAGGGCAGCTTCGGCAAGAAGTTCGCGCAGAAGATCATCGACGGGAACCTGACCGCGGTAAAGCGCGGGTACGAGGAGGTACACGAAGGATGAAACAGATGAACTGGAAAGAACTGCCCCATGCCGGGACCATCCTGAAGGCCGGCAATGCGAATGAATATAAAACCGGCTCGTGGCGCTCGCTCAAGCCGCGCTGGATCGAGGAGAACTGCATTCAGTGCCTTTTCTGCTGGGTTTATTGCCCTGATTCCGCGATCCCGGTAAAAGATGAAAAACGGCAGAATTTCGATTACGACCATTGCAAAGGCTGCGGCGTCTGCGCTATGGAGTGTCCGGGCAAGAAGGGCAACAAGGCCATTGTCATGGAAGAGGAGGGCAAATAACATGGCAGTAACAACGACCAAGACCGTGGCGGTCGACGGCAACACGGCTGTTGCCGAGGCGCTCCGCCAGTTGAATCCCGATGTGATGCCGGCTTATCCTATCACGCCGTCCACGGGCATCATGCAATCATTCACGTCCTACGTGTCCAACGGCAAGGTGGATACCGAGACGATCCTCGTGGAGAGCGAGCACAGCGCCATGAGCGCCTGCATCGGCGCCTCGGCAGCAGGCGGCCGGGTGGCGACCGCCACCAGCGCACAGGGCATGGCCCTCATGTGGGAAATGCTGCACATCGCCTCCGGCTACCGCTTGCCGATCTTAATGGCGCTCGTGAACCGCGCCCTGTCCGCGCCGCTGAACATTCACGGCGACCACTCGGACGGCATGGGAATGCGCGACTGCGGCTGGATACAGCTTTTCTCCGAGAATGCCCAGGAAGCATACGATAATACGATCATGGCCTACCGCATTGCCGAGCACAAGGACGTGCGGCTGCCGATCGCAATCAACATGGACGGCTTCATCATCAGCCATTCCATCGAGAGCATGCAGTTCATCCCCGACGCGGATGTGAAAAAGTTCGTGGGCGAATATATCGCAATCGATCCGCTTCTCGATATCGACAATCCCAAGAGTATCGGCGCCCTGGTGCTGCCTGACTACTATATGGAACACAAGCGTGCTCAGCACGAGGCCATGCTGAATGCAACGAAAGTCATCAAGGATGTTTCCGCCGAGTTTGCCAAACTCTTCGGCCGCACGTATGACATGTTCGAATCCTACCGCCTTGAGGACGCCGAGGTTGTGATCGTGGCGCTCAATTCCGCCGCTGGCACGATCAAGGACGAGGTGGACCGGTATCGAGAAAAGGGCGTAAAGGCCGGATTGCTTAAGCCCCGCGTATTCAGGCCCTTTCCGTATGAGGAAGCGGGCGCGGCGCTCAAGAATGCCAAGGCCGTCTGCGTCATGGACCGGGCGGATTCCTACGGCGGCTACGGCCCCCTGTTCATGGAGATCGCCTCCTCCCTGTTCCCGTACAGAGGCCCGGTTCTCTTCAACAAGATCTATGGCCTCGGCGGCAGGGACCTGATGCCGCTCGATGTTGACAAGGTGATCGAGGAGACCGTTGAGGTCGCGAAGACCGGCAAGGCCAGGATGGTAAAAGAGTATATTACTGTTAGAAACTGACCGCATTGGAAATTGGAAATTGCAAATTTGAAATTTAATATTTTCAATCTTCAATTTACCATAAGGAGATTTCAATGACCACGACTCAGGAAAAACCCATGACCCTGAAATCACTCTCGCACAAACAGGAACTGCTCACCGGCGGGCACCGCATGTGCTCCGGCTGCGGCGCGCCGACCATCGTACGCCAGGTCCTGATGGCCATTGACGAACCCGTGGTGATCGCCAATGCCACGGGCTGTCTTGAGGTCTCGACCTGCCTGTTCCCGTACACGGCCTGGAAAGTGCCGTGGATGCACAGCGCCTTCGAAAATGCCGCGGCCACGGCCTCGGGCATCGAGACTATGTACCGGTCGCTCCGGAAGCAGGGCAAGCTCAAGAAAGAGATGAAGTTCATCGCCTTCGGCGGCGACGGCGGCACCTATGACATCGGGTTTCAGGCCCTCTCAGGCGCCATGGAACGCGGCCACCAGCTCCTGTATATCTGCTACGATAACGGCGCATACATGAACACCGGCATTCAGCGCTCCAGCGCAACGCCCTTCGGGGCCGATACGACCACGCAACCCGTGGGCTCCAAGGTTCCCGGCAAGACGCAGCGTCGCAAGGACCTCACGCGCATCATGGCCGCCCACAACGTGGCATATGCCGCGCAAGCGTCCCCCCACAACTGGAAAGACCTCATAAACAAGGTCAAGAAGGCCCTTGCCACGAACGGACCGGCATATATGGGCATTATATCACCCTGTAACCGCGGCTGGCGGACCCAGACGAACGACTCGATCCAGCTCTCCAAACTCGCTGTTGAGACCTGTTACTGGCCGCTCTACGAGGTGGAAAACGGCAAATGGACTGTCACCTATGACCCCAAGGACAAGAAAAAACCCATTACCGATTGGCTGAAGCCGCAAGGCAGGTTCAAGCACCTCTTTGCCCCCGGCAACGAGAAAATGCTCGAACAATTCCAAAAGTATATCGACGAAGACTGGGCGAGCCTTAAAAAACTGCAGGAAACATTCGGCCGTTGAGCTTTACCCTGCGAATTGTTCTCAGTGCACATAAGAGCAGCCCCGCGTCAGCGGGGCTTATCTTTTAGCACAGGAGCAAAAAACCCTTGAAATCTGTCGAGTAGTGTGGTTAAATAACACTCAACATGTTCTTTATCCGGCATGTCGTGGCTTTTGTACCGTAACGAGGAGATGCTCATGCTTGGTTCCGATCTGGTGATGTATGATGAAGAGTTCAAACAGATAGACACTGAACTCAACCGCCTGCTGGCTCAGGCCAACGCAAAGGTCGTGTTTGTCGTTGACAAGAACGGCCAGTTGATCGCGGCCACGGGCGAGACGGAAAATCTGGACACCACGTCGCTTGCGTCTCTTACCGCCGGCAACATTGCGGCGACCGGCGGCATGGCAAAACTTCTGGGCGAAAAGGAATTTTCCATCCTCTTCCATGAAGGACAGAGGGACAATATCCACATCTCCATCATCAGCCAGCGGGTGATCCTCGTGGTGATCTTTGATCAGCGGTCGTCCCTGGGGCTCGTGCGGCTCCGGGTCAAAAAAAGCGCGGAAGTCCTGAGCGGCATATTCGGTCAACTCCTCAAAAAAGTGGAAACAGGAAAAGGCCCGGGCAAGGCCGCCGATTCTCCCTTTGCGGAGATAACGGACGAAGATATCGACAAGCTGTTCGGTTAGCCCGGCCACGGTCGATCACTGAACGTTCAAGGAGAGGAAATAGCGTTCCATGTCTTTTATCAATTATTCATCGAGAGAGATCAACTGCAAGATCGTCTATTACGGTCCCGGCCTGTGCGGGAAGACGACCAATCTCCAGTATATCTATAAGAAGACCAATCCCGACAGCAAAGGCAAGATGATCTCGCTGGCGACCGAAACGGAGAGAACGCTGTTCTTCGATTTTCTCCCTCTCGCCCTCGGCGAGATACGCGGTTTTAAGACGAGGTTTCACCTCTATACCGTTCCCGGCCAGGTGTTCTATGACGCGAGCCGGAAGCTGATCTTGAAGGGAGTCGACGGGGTCGTGTTTGTGGCGGATTCCCAGATCGAGCGCATGGAGGCCAATATTGAGAGCATGGAGAACCTGCGTTTGAACCTTGCCGAGCAGGGGTACAATCTCGATGCCGTTCCGTTCATCATTCAGTACAACAAGAGGGACCTCCCGAACGTGGTGCCGCTCGATGAACTGAAAAAAAGCCTCAATCCGAAAGGCCTCCTGGACTTTGAGGCCGTCGCGACAGACGGTACGGGCGTTTTCGACACCCTCAAGTCCATTGCCAAACTGGTTATCATGGAGCTTAAGAAGGGGCAGGAAGGCGGGTAGGGTTGGAGCGAGTCACGCCGGAGCGTGATTGCCTTGGTCCATATAAATAACCGATTGACATGCCAGGCCGTATATGGTATTTTCCCCTCCTAAAATCAAGTCATTTCCCCGAGCTGATAATTCTCCGGTAGTCCCGCTCGTGGCGGGATTAACCTCCCTAATGACGAGCTGCCGGAGTATAGAGTAAAGATCACGCCGACATTCCCGGATAGCTCAGCTGGTAGAGCGGGTGGCTGTTAACCACCATGTCGCAGGTTCGAGTCCTGCTCCGGGAGCCAAAAATTATGCCCAATCCTTCTTTGATGAAGGGCTGGGCTTTTTTATTGATAGAAGATTGTCATGTGGTCAGTAGTTGTGCAAAAAGTACTATAGAAGGCGCGAAATCCCTTATTATAATGAAGAATCCGCCCATAGGTACCTGTAAATCATTCAGATTTCTCTTGACTTTCAAGTATGGAGTTGTTAATTTAAATATTTAGGCCGGAAAGACCACGAGTATAGCTTTTTAAGTGCCGGGCGATGTATCGGACGTACTGCCAATATCCGATGACCGCATCAAAAAACCTTAATAATTAATACGTTATAATCATATACAACGGGAGGGGGTGTGTTGTAAGTGCCGACCATAAGGTTGCGGGAAAACGAGCCCTTTGAAGCAGCGCTCCGAAGGTTCAAGAAAAGTATAGAAAAGGAAGGCGTACTTTCGGAGGTCAAGAAAAGGGAGCACTATGAGAAGCCGAGCGTAAAGCGCAAGAAAAAAGCGATAGCAGCCCGGAAAAAAGCCGCCAAAACAGCACGTATGTCCAGGCGTAGCTCAAGCCGGTAATGATCAAGCTAACTGACTGTCGCGGTGCTCTTAATAATTGCGGAATCGCAGTTTGACGGGCGGACAGGCATCAAACAATCGACATTGAAGGGGGCTGCATGGGACTACGTGAAAAGATCAACGCAGATATCAAAGACGCCCTCAAGTCCGGAGCCAAAGATAAGGTGTCCGCGCTTCGGATGCTGAGCGCGGCCCTCAAGAACAAAGAGATCGATAAAAGACGGCCGCTCACCGAAGAAGAAGTGATCGAAACCATCCGCACCCTCATCAAACAGCGGAAAGATTCGATCGAGCAGTTTACCAAGGGAGGCCGTCAAGACCTTGCCGACAAGGAAACGGCGGAAGTTGCGTTCCTCGAAGTGTATCTGCCGCAGCAGCTGACACGGGAAGAGCTCGAGGCCATGGTCCGGGAAGCCGTGGCCCAGACAGGCGCTCAGGGCGCCCGGGACATGGGCAAGGTCATGAAGGCGCTGGTCCCCATGGCAGCCGGACGCGCAGATGGGAAGCTCTTGAGCGAGCTTGTTAAGATCGCATTAGGTTGAGGACCTGACGGGTCGCATTCGACCCGGTCAGGAGAGGACAGAAAAGTTGGCTTTACAGGGGGCCGTGAACAAGGGTGCCCCCTGATTTTTTTCAGGAGTCTTTCGTGAAGCTTCAGGAATTCTATGAACTGGCGATACAGTCCGGCATTGACGCGGACCCGCGGGGCCGTCCCGCGGTCGAGCAGGAGCTGCGCGAAGCACAGAAGTCTTATGAAGAGCTCAAGCCGGAAGACAAGGCGTTGTTTGACGCCGAGCGGCTCAAAAATCCCTACGCCGACAGCAGGATACTGCATGGTGGTCCGGACCGGGAAGTAAAGAACATTCTCGCGGGGATCGATATAGAAACCTCGGAGCTTCTCCTTGCCGACCGCCTGATCCAGAAGGGCACGGGCATCGATCTTGTTCTGGCCCACCATCCCGAAGGCCGTGCATACGCGAACTTCTACGAAGTGATGAAGATGCAGGCCGATATCCTGAACCGCTTCGGCGTGCCGATCAATGTCGCTGAAAGCCAGCTGAGCAGCAGGATGAAGGAAGTGGAGCGGAGTCTCCTGCCGGTGAACCATACCCGGCCGGTGGACGCGGCGCGCCTGCTTGATATTCCCTATTTGTGCCTGCATACACCGGCCGACAACATG